>Ga0185307_1001190_pt1 | contig 14856 bp, 8 predicted proteins | sample LHCtaG_FD_128010 | JGI IMG/M metagenome (GOLD analysis project Ga0185307, IMG submission 128010) | Hot spring microbial communities from Little Hot Creek, USA to study Microbial Dark Matter (Phase II) - LHC4sed_matched (SPADES... | ecosystem: Environmental > Aquatic > Thermal springs > Hot... | reverse complement strand
ATTTTGGCATGACAATTAATCCACGTTACGGTATAATTTTCGCAACGGACTTCTTAGAAAGAATTCCTATTCCAGATGAAATTGTAGATGGGCTTAAACGGCTAATAATGGAACTTAATAAATATGACTTTTCAGAGATAGGATATGATATAGTTGGAAAGATCTTCGAGAAACTGATTCCAAAAACGGAGAGACATAAATTAGGACAATACTTTACTTCTACAGACATTGTTGATTTAATTCTTGGATTTACAGTAAAACATCCTGATGATAAAGTGTTAGATCCTGCATGCGGATCAGGAACGTTCTTAGTTAGAGCATATCATAGAAAAAGATTTTTAGCTCAAAAGCTGTTTAAAGAGGGAAAATATACAAAGCCATTCAAAACCCATGAAGAATTAGTTAAAGAACTTTGGGGTATAGACGTTGCTAAATTTCCGGCTCATTTAGCTTTAATCAATATACTTAGAGAAAATATAGAGTCTGTTGAAAATATTCCCAACATAGCTTGTAAAGATTTCTTTGAAGTTTTACCTGGTAAGAAGTCTCCCCTATACGAACTTGCTTTTCCAGTACCAAAAGTGAAAAAGGAGGAACTTGAAACAGAGTTTCCAAAAGATTGCAATGTTGTAGTGACGAATCCTCCTTATACAAGACAAGAGGAGATGGAGGATATTTTCTTAGGAAGATATAAAGATAGACTTCGAGAATTAGTTAGAAGTATTTGTGGAATTGAAATAAGTAAGAGATCTAGCATTTACGCATACTTCTTCTTACATGGATCTAGCTTTTTAGTTAAAAATGGAAGAATAGGTCTAATAACTTCAAATTCATGGCTTGATGTAGATTTTGGTAAACATCTCCAAGAGTTCTTCTTGAAAAACTTCAAGGTTATAGCAGTTATCGAATCCAAGGTTGAAAGATGGTTTGAAGATGCTGATATTAATACAGCAATAACTATTCTTGAAAAATGTGAGGATGAAAAAGTTAGAGATTCTAACCTTGTAAAGTTTGTTTATCTTAAGAGAAAGCTAAGAGAGATCATGCCGCTGGGGGAAACTGAAGAGGAAAGATGGAATTACGTAGAAAAGTTCGTAAATTTCATAGAGAATTGCGATAAAGATGAGAGAATAAGAGCACAAATGAAGAAAATAGATTTCCTTGGTAAAACGCTTTGGATTTATGAAAATGAAGATTTCAGAATTACGATGATTAGCCAAGCAGATCTTTGGGCTGAAGGATGGAACGAAGAGGAAAACAAGTATGAAGGGTCAAAATGGGGTAAATACATAAGGGCACCCGAGATATTCTTTAAGATTCTGGAGAAAGGAAAAGATTTATTCGTTCCTCTAAAAGAAGTCGCTGAGATTAGACGTGGTTTTACAACAGGGGCTAACGAGTTCTTCTACTTAACTCAAGAGAGAATTAATGAATTAGGAATTGAAAGAGAATTCTGGACGCATCCAGTAAAATATGATGAATGGCTTAAGATAAAAGATTTCATACCCAAAGAAGATGTTTGGATTGATAAAAATGGGAAATATTTCAAAAAATCACAATATGCTAAAGAATACAAACTTGATGATGTGCTTATAGATGGAAACGTTATATGGATTCCTAACTATGTGATAAAGTCTCCTAAAGAGGTCGAAGGATTAATTATCGACTATCAAGCGATAAAATACCGTGCATTGATCATAAGAAAAGATAAACAAGAACTTAAAGGAACGAACACCCTCAGGTACATCGAATGGGGTGAAGAGCAAGGCTTTAATGAAAGACCAACCTGTAGTTCGCGAGAAAGGTGGTACGAATTACCCAAACTTCCTAAAGCTGATGTACTTTTTCGTCAATTCTTTGATGTAAAATTTAATTTTCCTTTAGCATCAGAAGATATACTCACTGATCATACATTTTATTATATATGCTTCAAAGACAAGCAAAACAATAAAGCATATGCTGCAATTTTTAACTCTACACTTCACGCTTTAATGATTGAAATTTATGCGCGTACTGTAATGGGTCAGGGGGTTCTTATAGCTTATGGTCCTGAGATGAAACCTTTGCCAGTAATTGATATAGATAAACTCTCTTCAGAACAAAAGTTAGAACTTGAAGCTTTATTTGATAGAATATCGAAAAGAAAAATTTTGTCTATTTTTAATGAGTTAGGAGCAAGCTCTCCTGAAGAGATTAGCATTGAGAAAGTTCAAAAGGATAGAAGAGAGCTTGATACCTACATATTACTCAACATTTTAAGATTAGAGGAACAGGATCTACTTGATGTGTATAAAGGTATAATAGATCTTGTAAAGGCCAGAATCGAAAAAGCCAAGACTATTGTTAGAAGAAGAAAGAAGAAAGGTGTTGATGTAGAAGCTTTAGCTAATGGCATTATAACTAGACTGAATACAAGAATTGAAAAGTTTCCCGATGCTTATCTACACGAATATAAAGGTTGGTGGTCAAAGGAAATAAAAATTCCTATTGGTCAACCTATACTCGGAAGTGATATTAACGGATTTTATGTTCGGGTAAGAGGGGAGGAAGTTTATAGGGGATGGGACCATGATGAAGCCAAGTTCATATACTTTGCCGCATTAACAGGGGCTTCAAGTGTAAAATTACCTCTTAATAAAAAGACAATTAAAGCTACAATAGAAGCTTTTGAGAAGGATTATAGTAAGTTAAAGGAAGAAGTTAACTCTCTCTTATTAACGTTGATACCTGATGTAAAAGTGAGAAAGAAAGTTGGAGATAGGGTTTGGAGTCTTCTCTTCTCCAGACAATGTGTATAAAATGGAAAGAAATGAGGTAATCGAATACATTAAAAGCATAAAGGATCCTGGAAAATTTCTTGAGTATTGTAAAAAATTTCATGAGGAGGAGCCGAGAGATATAGCCTATGTAGTTTCAAGAAATGCCATCTCTAAAGATCCAAGTAATATTAATTTTATATTAGCAGGCGCTAAGATCATTATTATAACTTGGAACGCGATAAGATTTCAAAGGTTATCAAAAGAAGTTAGAGTTGATTTGGAAAATGATATACTTAAAGCCTATATGAAAACCAAATTAGAACTGGAAAATTGAGAGGAGAAAGATTAGAGAACTTAAACTTAAATGATAGTGAATTGGAAGAGACTGTTAAAAAAATATTTCTAGAATTTTCATTAAAGAGATCCATAGAATTTACAGGTGCGTCTAAAATTCTTCACGTGCTAAATCCTTCCGTGTTTATGATGTGGGATAGTAGTATTAGAGATGCATACCACAAGTTGCATACTAATAATCATAAATTAGGCAGCCCTGAGTGTTATCTTGAATTTCTTAAACAATCTCAAGAAATAATAAAAGCAATTCTATGCAAAAGAAGTGAGGATGATATATAGAATACTCATTTAACTTTTATAGATAAAGATTTTATGATGGTTTTTTCATTCAGGGAAAGTATGCTAAAAATGCTTGACGAATGCAATTACGTTAGGTTTTAAATTAAACATAAAGCTTTAAGGCAATTCAAAAACAAGTTGTCTTCTTCCACTAACTATACCTCTTTCCACAAGCATATGACTTGTTATAATGTCTTTTTGAATAATATGTTTCAGTAAAGCTACAGGGACTCCATAATGTATCATAGTAACTCTAGTTCCCTTAATATGAACCTTAAGATCTACTTTTTTATTGTACTTATTCTTTATCCTAACTTTAATTAACATATCAAGCACCGTTTCAAACGCATTTGTTATCTTTAAACTATAGGGCTCCTCTATACCACTACTTACTCCAGTGAAGACAAATTCTATCTGTAAATTCAACAACTTTGTTAAGGGAAATTTTTCTTTGGCTAACTCCTTTTGTATCTTTCTAAGATCTTCTTCATTCCTTATTATGAAGAACTTGGTTGCTACTGGTATCTTAATCGTTACCCACTCCTCCTCTAAAGGTACTTTAGCTACGCTCCAACCTTTTGCAGTTAAATCAAGAAAAGCTACAATATCAATCTCTCTTGACAACTCCTGCAGTTCCCTTTTAGCCTCTAAGGGATTACTCCACGTATATTCAAAAATATCATCCAGAGTTCCAAACTGAATTTTCTCTAATGTCTCCTTTATGATAGATTTCAAACTAATGTTCCATGGTCTTTCAAATGGATACCTTATTATGCTTTCTCCTAACTGAGAAGTTTTTTCTTTAGAAACTCCAATTAAATAACCGCTCTTAATTTTCTTAAAAACCTCTACTCCACCCTTCAGATCGTAGTAAATTCTCATTGCTTGTTTGCTAGCTTCTTTCTCTATTAAGACCTCATCTTGTGGGAAACCAAAATGTTCCTTTATCTGATCCCGAATTAGCCTTGTGAAAGGTGACTTTTCAATTACATGTTTCTTAACCAGCTCTTCAAATTCTTCAAAGCTTATTTTTTCTAAAGCATTAAGGGGATTAACTATTTCTGATCTAAAAGCAAAACCTATGGGAGAAATAACATATTTAACTAGTAAGCTAACTTCACTAATTTTCTCGTAAATAGCTGCAGCTAATGTACGATTGATGTTTTCTCCTAAAAATGTTATAAAAATCCAAGTTTTTAGGGAAGGAATATGTTCAATTACAATCTTACCATCTGCTATAGCATCTATATAGGAGCCTTCTATACTCTTGACATATTCTAGGATCGTTTCTGCAGTTTTTCTATCTCTGACTAATTCAGAAGCAATTTGTGGATTATTAATAATAGAGCGTAAAATTGTTAACATCTCTTTAGCAACTATTTCACTTCTTTGAGGGCACTCGCCTTTCCATGAAGGAATTTCTCCAACTTCTTTTGCTTCAATAACGAATACATTATGCCCTTTCTCATCTATTTCACTAACCTTCCAATTAGAGCCTGCAAACCTTATAATCATGCCTGTAGCTAAAGACCTAAAAACAAAAGATGAATCAAGCTCACCAAGTTTCCTCTGTTTACCGAAGCCGTACTCAACCCAAAGGGTAAAGGTTTCTCTTTTAGGAATCATGCTGAAGAATTCGCTAAAGTTTAAAGAGGGCCACTCTGCAGCTTCAGCTTCTTCAAACCTCCATACGTTCCAAAATCTAGATCCTGGAGACGGTATCTTATTATCTAAACTTAATAATCCGCTAGCAACCAAATTGTTAACGACTTCTTCAAATTCTTTTTCAGAAAGTGTTTTAAACAAAAAGCACTTCTTAATCGTTTCATAAATAGACTCTAAGTTAACTGGTGTAAATTGATCTTTATAGCTCTTTATTCCTCTGTAATTGTGTAAAGCGTAGCCTAAGATTTCTTTAGCTAAGACATCAAGAGGCTTTTCTAAAATAGTTGGTTTCTCAAGAAATCCTTTGTTAAATAAACTTATTAGTGCTAGGCATTCTAAGAAATCTTCAGGGTCTGTGGAAGTTATTTTACAAACAGATTTTTCTCCTGGTCTATGAAGACTTCTACCAGCTCTTTGGATTAAAGCATTAACTTGACCAGGAGATCTATATTGAATAACTTGCTCTACATCACCAATATCTATACCTAGTTCAAGCGTTTTTGTAGCAATAACAGCCCTTAACAATCCTTGTTTAAATGCATCTTCAGAAAACTCTCTTTCCTCTAAACCAATAGAACCATGATGTACCCCTACTTGTATACCCTTCTTTTCAATTTCAGCTTTTAGTCTTTCCGCGGAATACCTTGAGTTTACAAATATTAAAGATTTCGCATTATCAATGCATTCAGAAACTAATCTAGCCCCTGCAATGAAAGGATCCTCCCTTTCTTCACGAGTTAAGGGTATAGCCAATCTTACTTCAAATTCATGTTCTCTTTCCTTGGAGGAGCGTATAACCTTTAATTTTCTATCAGAACCCCCTAATATTTCAGCAACTACTTCAGCGTTAGCTATAGTTGCTGATAAACAAACTCTTTGAAAATTTTTGCCGGTAAACTGTTTCAACCTTTCTAATAAAACTAATAATTGATAGCCTCTTTTAGAGAAAATAAGCTCATGGGCTTCATCAATTATGATATATTTTATAGTTTTAAAATAAGGCCACCAACGAGGAGCCCAATCAAGTACTATTTCTAAACTTTCAGGAGTTATTATAATAATTTCAGGAATAGGCCTCCTAAATGCTTTACTTACATCACCATAAAGAGGCCTAACTTTTAGATTAAGGAAGTGTGCATAAGTTCTCACTCTTTGAGTGAGATCTCTTGTAAGAGCCTTAAGTGGATTGATATAAAGGAGTTTAATACCATCACTATAATCTTCCTTTAAAAGCTTATGTAAAAGTGGGAAAATTGCAGCCTCGGTTTTTCCTGTACCTGTAGGGCTTATTAATAGAACATTTTCACCGTTAAGTATTGGTTCAACACTAAGTTTTTGAATCTCGGTTGGTTCAGAAAAACCCAGTTTGCTAATCCAATGTTGGAGCCTCTTATCCAGCAGGGTAAAGGGATAAGTAAGCGCCATCTTTTGCTCCCCAACTTTATTTTAAGAACTTATATCTAAACTCCGTATCTTAAATGTTATTATAGTATTTATACAAATTTTATAAAAGCTTTATTATGTTTGTTAACTTTTCATAATCTTATAAATTATTTTATTCTTCATTGGGAGGTTCTCTAGATTCTATAAAAAAACAATAAGAAGAAATGCTTAAATAGTTTAGAGATAAGTTCTAAATATGAGTACTATTAATATATTAGAACACTTTAATATTACTAGATGGAAAATCTTAGGTGAATTATGTGAAAAAAGTAGCTTTAGCCTATCATTCCTTAATAGAGCATGAGTATGAAAAGTATAAAAGGAATGAAGAGAGAATAGAAGAAGCTTATTTGACGTTTTCTGAAGCAATTAATGCCATAATTTCATGTTTAAAATGCGATGTGAATGAAGCAAAAAATCTTTTAGACACTTTAACTAAAATGGGTTTTATAGTTTTTAATGGAGAAGATAAGATAAGAACTTTACATTTTGACATAGCGTATAGGGTTTCAAATATTACAATTGAATATGGAAGCTTACGCTATCCTTTAGAAACTAAAATTTATGTAAGAGATGAAAAAATACCTAGCTTTACCGACCATTCGTTTGATGAAATATCAGATTTTATCCATCCAGAAATATATCCAATTATTAAGCATGCCCTATATAAAGATCCCAAAGGAATCGAGGGTTTTGGTGAAATAGGAGGTTTTTCCGATTTTCAATTTAAGGCTATGAAGGCCATTTTAAGAGCCGATAAAAGAGCATATATTCTTACAGCTCCTACTTCAGGTGGCAAAACTTATGCATTTTTCGTACCTGCTCTGAGTATAGTTTTACAGGATAAGCTTAAGGGGAAGAATGAAGATAACATTAAAGTTTTACTTGTTTATCCAAGAAAATCCCTAGAGAGAGATCAATTTAATAAAATACTCGCAATTTTGTATAGACTTAACCAATACTTTAAAAACTTTGGTCCAAGAGACGCAAAAATAACTATTGGCATAGATGATGGTGAAACTCCATGGAAAGAAGAAGTAGAGTCTGCCTCATCATTTAGAGGAGCCATTTGCCCTGCATGTGGAGTTGGTGGAAAAGAAGGAGGAGAACTAGAATATGCAAAAGCTGCTAAGGAAATATGGATTCGATGCTCCAATTGTGGGGCTACGTTTGATTGGATTTATAGCTATAGGGAAGAGGTTTGGGAGAAAAAACCTGACGTTCTACTAACTAATGTTTGGACTCTTGACTGGAGACTTCCTAGTAAAACCATCCAATATGATTATGAGGTATTTAAAAATCTAAAGATGATCGTATTAGATGAAGCTCATGTTTATCAATCTTTACTCGGAGGAAATGTAAGATATTTATTAAAAAGATTAGAAATAAGTTCAAAAACAGAGCCATTAATCGTGCTTTCCTCAGCAACTATATCTAAGCCAAAAGAATTTGCTAGAGATTTACTTGATCTAGAGCCGGATAAAGATTTTATTATTGTTGAATCTAGAGAAGCGGGAGAAAACAAAAAAGTTATTTACTTAATCTTAGCAGTGAATCCATTAAGGTCGTGGGAAACTGTTGTTTATGAGCTTGCTTTGCTTTTCAGTACAATTTACCATTACAGAAAGGCACAAGGCGTTATATTCATTGATAGCATAAGAGAACTTTATAGAATATTCCATCAAGCGAAAGTAGCAGCTACCTACTACTATGAGCCAAAAGATCATTTCGACCAAAAGCTGGTTCCCGATCCCTTCGATCCATATGCTTATTGGCCTTATACGCTGAATTCTAATTTCGACCCTTCAAAAACTCCACATGAAATATTCCAAAAAATAAGGTTGCACCATGCTGGAGTGAAGAATAGAGAGAAAATAGAAAAGGAATTTGTAGATGGTAAGCTTGGTGTGCTGATCTCAACCTCAACTCTTGAACTTGGGATTGATTATCCCAATGTAACCTTCATAGGAATAGTGGGGGTGCCTTTCATGCTGGAAAGTATACCTCAAAGAATAGGGCGTGCTGGAAGAAACATCGAAAAGACTCTTTACACAACCTTAGCTGTAATAATACTTAGAAATACACCTATGGAGCTTTATTACTTATATAATCCTGAAGATCTCATAGAAGGCTTTAGAAATAAGGATATTCCAATTGCGTGGAAAAATACAGCTGTAAAAAGGTATCACACGTTTTCATTGCTTATGGATGAAATGAGCAGAGGGGGGAAAAGTACCTACGTTCTTGGCCCAGATGGAAGATTTTCGAATTTAGAAGAATTTCTTGATAAAATAATGGAAATAGCAACAAAAGCAAAAGTGCTATTAAATAGACTTGATGCAAAAGTTAGGAAAGAAGAAGATGTAGATACTGAGCTTTTACTTAAGGAGCTGAATGAAGAATTTAAAAAGTTGCCGAAGAGAGTGGATGAGTGGAAGAAGCTAAATGATTATGCTCTTATAGCTGGTGAAATAATAAGCATTATCATGATGGTTGCTAGAAGAGTCTGGAGGTTTGGAGAAAGAGTTAGAGATGAGGAAATAAAGAATCTCGCTAAGGATTTGTTTAAGTTGTTAAGGAGGATATATCCATGAGTAATCGAATGAATGAAATAATAGAAGATCTAATAAAGAGGTTAGATGAGCTTCGAAAAAGAATCAGATCAAGAGAGGAGGAGCTTTATGAAAAAGGATTATTTAAGGAGGCTAAAGTTGCTAGCTCGATATCAACTAATATCTTGGATGCACTAAGCAGAATTAATGATAATAAAGTCAAGGTGCTTAAGTTTATAGAACTTTCTGAGAAGTTTAGGGACTCTCCTGAAGAACTCATCTACCTTTTATCGTTACCTGATGTACCAACTATTGCTGGATCAGGAAAACAAATAGCAGAGGCGATAGCTGGTTTTAGAGGTCTCGGAATAGAAACTATGGATCATAAGATTGATGAAATAAAATATGAAAATGTTTTCTTAAAAGAAGGTGAACATCCTTTATCAGAAGTCTCTATAACAAGCTTCATGTATAGAGTCCCCCCTTTTGAATTAACAAAATGCCCATATGAAATGGAGAGTGATAAAGAAATAACCGATATGCTTGGATCTCGATTTGCATGGCTTTTAAAGCCTGAAGAAGTATCTTGGGATTCCTGGGATGAAATTTTAAGGAAAACAACAGATGGAAAAGCAACATCATTGATTAAAGGAAAATATACATATGAGGGGGCATTGATTATTCCTAAACTCATAGAATTAATCAACTTATCAGCAAAAAGTATAATCGTAGAGGTTGGAGGAAGATATCCATTTTTCTTAAAACTAGGGAGTTCCACGATAGAAAAAGAAGCAACTTTAATGAAAACTAAGCATAAGTTACTTCAATACTTAAAAGAAAAATCTATTACCATAGCAAAAAGTATAGGACCTATATTAGCATCCTGGAGGCTAAGATTAGACTATCCTTACTTTTGCTATAAGGGTTTAGGACTATCAACTGATCCATTTGATGTTAATTGTCCATTTAAGAGCAAATGCCGACTTAGTTCAGATCGAGGTGGTCCATGTGATGGAAAAATATTCTGGAGTGGAAAATACCACAGAAGGAGATTTTATCCAAAATCCTATCCTTTAAGAAGATTGCGTATTGGAAGAGGAGGTTTACCAGCATATGAAGAAAAATTCCCACTTTCCCTCATTAACTTCACAGCGTACGAAAAGAAAAGAGTTGAATCCAGATGGTATGCTGTTGAGATTGGTACGTGGTTTATTAATGCTAGACCTACTGTAAGAATATTCTTTGATACAGAAATTGGTTATGCTATACCAACATCAATCATAGAGATTTTATTTGAAAGAGATTGGCTAAATAATGTAATAAAGGAAATCCTAGGTAGGGAGAAAGAAGTAAGGAAGAATATAGCTCTTAAATTCATTCTTCATAAAGCATTAGGTAGAATTCTCGATTATAAACGACTTAGTAAAACTATTCAAGAATTAATGATTAAAGAAAGTGAATTAGCAAAAGAGTATACTAAATATGTTGAAGGTTTACATATCAATGATGAATTAGTAAATTTCGCTAAAAGAACTCTCTTACATTCGATGGAGCATAATTTAACTCAGTACATACTAGAGAAATTTGCCGGTGTTGATATGAGCTTTATTCTTACTAAGTATTACTATAGATACAGTGATAAGATTATCCTAGCAGAAAATGCTAAGAATGGTAGGATAGGTATAGCGGATACTATTACTCGTGTAATTAAGGAAAATGGATTGCATAACTTCATTTATTACTTTACTGATTGGCTATCTAACTATCTTACATTCCATGGTAATAATTTTGATAGAATAACTTTACTAAGAATAAGAGAAGCTGAAAGAACTCTAAATCAGGCAATAAATAGATTAGAGAGAGGAGACTCAAGAGAGCAGGAAATAGCTAAAAAGATTAAGAAAGCGTGTAAAAAAGTTGAGGAGTTTAAGAAAGAGTTGGATAACTCCAACATAGAACTTGACATAACTCTTGCTAGAACTGTACTGTTAGCAGGTGGAATTGTAAGTGAGATTGATGTTGAAGAAATAGGTGATTATTTTGACGATATCCTTGAAAAATATGGTTTCAAACTTTGTTTAGATGGATGTAACGGATGTGTGAGATTGGAGAAATATTGTGGAGAGGGGATTCAACAAATATTAACTACTAGTAGAATGTTGCTTCATAAATTTACTGAATATCTAAAGGATATTATAATACGTGGATTAACTAAAAGATCCAACGAGCTAGGAAAATACTTAGAGCCCATATTATTTAACGCGAAGAAAAGTTTGGATATTCTTTGTCCATATATTTCACCAACTTATGCTAATAAATTAGTCCAGTTAGCATCTGAAGGAGTAAAAGTAAGGGTAATAACTTGGATGCCTAAAAGGGAAGATAAAGAATATGGATTCCAAAAAGAATCTCTTAAAATTTTGAGAGAAAATCTGAGTTTAGAAAATCTCTCAGTAAGAGTAGAGGATAAATCAGAAATTAAGCTAATCCATGATAAAACCTATATTGTAGATAATATTGTTCTTATAGGATCATTTAATTTAACCGAAAGCGCATTTTATGGAAATTTTGAAAGAGCTGAAATAAAACTTCATCCACAAACGATTAGAACTGAAAAGAATCAATATGAAGAATTGTGGAAGAAAGCTAAAGATCTCTCAAGTTATGAAATTAGCTAGCTCGACTTATCTTCAAAATGCATAAATATTTTTTATGCTTATGCAAACCTTGAGTAGAAGAAGGAATTCTTGGAAATTTATAGCTAGTTTTAAACATAAAGTCATTTCCAACAGCTTTCTTTATTTTTCTAATCGTTCTCTTTAATAAATTCCTATCTTTATTGTGTAGAATCAAAATAACTTTACCGTTCTTACGTAAGTGATTCGCATAATAGGAAGCTACTTCACAAAGCTTAGTATTATACCATTCTAAGTCTTTATCAGTCTTTCTATTAACACATATTTCCCTATTCCAGTAATCGTAATATTTAAACCGTACATCGTTATAATTGCCCTCTAACCATTTTTGCCAAAGGTAAGTGAGTTCAAAGTAATTTATTTCATCATAATGCGGGGGGTCTAATATTATAAGGTCTAATTTAGGCAATTCAGAATATATGTCAAGTGCATCAGCTCGGCATATGTGAATAAACTTCTTTCGTGGTGTAATTATTTCTTCATCAAAAGATACTGTAATTTGATAGTTTGAAGCGATAGTTGACCATTTCTCTTTAAATGAATATAAAAGTAATAATCTTCTTAAGAATGTTTTACAAAAATTCCTTTCTTCCCTTAAGCTTGGAATCCAGTATCTAGGTATTTTCCATGAGGGGCCACTACTTTTAGCATGAGGTATCATTTTTGTTGCATTAGCCAGAGAAGCTATGAATACTAATTTCAACAGATCTCCTTGAGATTTATCTCTTCTCCAAATTTTTTCAATATAATAATATAGCTTAGATGCTGCATACAAATTACGTTTAGTGAATAAATCTTTAATTTCAATTGGTCTATGTGGGCCATCTCTAAAATCAATATCTGTCCCAGGATATACAAATTTTCCTTTTGGATACCAAAATTTCGTTTTGAGATTTTCCTCTATTACCATATACTCTTTAATTAAACTTCTATTTCGAATATTTCTTCCTGAAGTAAATTTCAGTAAAATAACTTTATCACCATCCCATATAGCGAAATCAACTTTGTTCAAGTTCCTTAAAGTATAAACTTCCTCATCAATTTCAGAGCAAACTTCTTTCATGGTTTCAATTGTTTCAGTTTTTAAAGTCTTATTATTTAGAATGTTGTAAGCTATAAATACGGACACTGGATTTATATCAGAAAGAAAGCCTGAGGCACTAACAAGGATGGCACAAAAACCTGAGGAGCCAGAACCGCAAAATGGATCGGCAATCAATCCAGCTTCTCTTATTTCATGGAGTATAAGTTCAGGCTCTTTTCTTGCCCAAAATTTTATTAAACCATGGATGTTAAACATTAGCATTTCCCCTCTTAAACCTATAAACAGCATTTCCTACTTTTCTTGAAACTTCTATCTTTTCTTCAGTTGTGAGAACTCTAAGCCATAAAAATGCTATAGACTTAGCTATCCCGAGTTGTTTTATAATTTCATCTATTGAGAAATCCTGAGGATGTTTCTTTATTAAAAACTCCAGAATCTTTTGCTTAATTTCCCGTCTATAGACCACAATTGTATATTGATGTTTAACATATATAAGCATTACTAGTATTTTGTTTAATGCTAAAGGTAATTCCAACGATGTTTCACTTAATAATAAAATTCAAGTTAATCTAATGGCGGGTTTTAGTTGTAATTACTATTGGAAATCTTACTTCTTCAATTTCTTTTCCTCATGAATGTAATATAATGAAATTATACTTCTCCAATAAAATAGAGATGGATTAATTGAAATAGGTTTTAAAGAATATTTTCCAATATTATTTAGGTTTACAATTGTTTACTAGATTTATCCTTAAAGGACTTAGGAAGATTATTTCCTTAACTTAACTCTCTACTAGCCAATTTTTTTAGCGGCTCTTTATGTGCATGTATAGCTTTATAGAGCTCATTTATATAGGTCCAAGGCCATACGGTTAGCCTCCTTTTTATTCTAGCAAATGCTCCTTTTATACGAGGCCCTACAAGTTTATCAACTCTTAATTCATCACTTTCATCTTCCACTATTAAATAGAGTTCCGCAGATCTCCAAGTGTCAAATGCATGGGTTAAACTTGCTAATGCATGGTCTATATTGCCGCTCAACTCAACTTCAAATACTTTCATAGGGGCATGATCTTCTTCATCTCTCCATGTTACGTCGCAACGATAAATACTATCTGGCGTGTATTCTTCATCTTTAACATAAAATCCTAATATTTCTCCTATATCTTTTAACATAAGCTTAATTTCATCATGAGTAGGTCGTTTAGTAATTTCTTTTGGTTTTATAATCTCAGGTGTTTTTTCAATAGGTTTCATTTCTGATATGATTAAATTATAGTCTTTCTCATTTATTGGATTCGCATTGTTAGCTGGTAGTCCATGAACCCCTCTTAGACGAAGCATCCAATATTGTACATTCAGAAAGCTTAATTCATTTTTTAATCTTCTAACATCAACTTCGCCAAGCTTAACTGGTTTAAGTTTAACTTCATATGGATAAATTTTCTTTTTCTCCTCAAACTCATCAGCCCACCTTAATTCTTTTGTTTCATACCACTCACTCACAATTTTATAAACTCCACTAAATACGCCTTTATCTATTACATAAAATATGATTTCATCTCCGAGCTTAACTTTTTCTGTTGCTGTTTTAGAATAAGTACCCCATACATCATCCTTTTTTACGATTTTCCAATTATCTTCATCAACTGACCAAACCCAATAATTAACCATCCTAACCACTATTATCTTTTTTAAATTATAATTTAAGCATTTCGATTAAAACTTTGCAGAAGCCTTTCTTTCACTTGAATATTTAGTTAATATGGTTTAAACGATATAGATAAACTAATTAGTTTGTCCATTTTCTTGATTTTTTAAAATTTTTATTGCTTTTTCACTTATTTTCATTCTATTAAAAGGGGTTAACCTAACAAGCTTCACATAAGAGATTATAATTATACTAAATATAGGATTGAGATATTATTGATTATTAAACGAGTTTTCTAATATTAATTAAAAAACTTAAAATTAGTTAAATATTATTAAAGGGAAAAATAATAGTTGATTAAAATTCAAATAGTCCAATATTATTCTTATATATAAAAAAAGAGTTGTAATAA
>Ga0185307_1001189_pt1 | contig 14858 bp, 18 predicted proteins | sample LHCtaG_FD_128010 | JGI IMG/M metagenome (GOLD analysis project Ga0185307, IMG submission 128010) | Hot spring microbial communities from Little Hot Creek, USA to study Microbial Dark Matter (Phase II) - LHC4sed_matched (SPADES... | ecosystem: Environmental > Aquatic > Thermal springs > Hot... | reverse complement strand
TTTAAAGGCTCCCACCAATGGACCTCACAGTTTGGGCACTCGTAGCGTTTATACTCTTCGTTGTTGTATGGGGACACATAAACTTCTTTAAAGGCTTCTACAGGTACTTCCTCCTCGCATATCGGGCAAAAAGTTTTAGCCCCCATTAGATTCCCCTTTTTGCCTATAATATAGCAGAAAATAGCTTAATAAACAAATAAGAAAATATGCAGAAAAAGTTCCCAAGCATATCCCTTTTATCCCAAGCTTATAAACCACCACAAAAAGATAATTGAAAAAGGCATTAGCTAAAATACCTGCTATGGCTATGAAAAACACGGGTTTTAGCCAATTTAACACTTGAAAGGCACGGTATAAAATAGGCCAAATAAACATAAAAAAAAGGCTTAAAGCATAATATTTCGTTGCTTCTGATGTAAGGTCTACATCTGTTATGCTAAATCTGCCATGGCCAAAAAAGAAAGAGACTGCTATTTTACCCAAAAGAAAGATACCTACCATAAAGGGGAGGCTTATCAGAAGGGAATACTTAATATAAAGGTTTATTTTTTTTATAGAAGCCTTTACCTCAGATAAAGCAGTGATTGCCATATGCTCAAGCTTAACTATATTGCGAGGCGCGCTTGCCACCAATAAACCATAAGTTAAGGCAGAAATCCCCTTTTCTCCGGTTAGAGACCCAAAGGCTCTATCAACAAGGATATAAAGGTGAAAAACACCATACAAAGCAGAAAGATGGAAAAAGTGATTTAAAATGAGCTTTAAATTTTCATCAACAAAAAATTTAAAGTGTAAGAATTCTCTGCCTCTTAAAAGCAGAAAAAAGGTTGCAAAGCCTTGCCCAATGGACAAAGAAATTGGAATTACCCTAAAATCGCGAAAAAAATAAAGGTTTAAGGCTATAAGAATTGAGCTTGAAGCAGAAAAGATTAGTTCTCCTAAAAAATACTCAGTAAACCTGCGAAGGCTTCTTAGCACGGCTCCGAAATGATGAAAAATAAAGCTAAAAAATAGGTAGGGTAAAAGAAGAAAATAAGAAACTCCCAAGTAATCTTTGGCTTCTTTACTAAATCCTACAGGAATGTACTTTAGAAATGGATAAAGTAAGATTGAAAGAACCAAAATAAAAGAAGCTAAAATTAAAGTAAAAGTGAGTAAAAGAGTTGAAAGTTTTTTAAATTCCTCTTCCCCCTTTAACCTTGCGGTAACTAAGTTTGGAACTCCTATGGAGTCAAACACGTCAGCAAAGATAAGAAAAATCCCAAGCAAAGATAAAGACATAAAGACTGCATCGGTTTGATAGCTAAAGCCAAGAAGGATAGCAATGGATAAGTGCTTTAGATAACCTGCAAACCTTGCCAAGAGGTTTAAAAAGGAAGATCTTATAAGGGCATATCTTATTGCTTCAGGCTTTGAACTTAGAGTAAAAAGATTTATTAAGCTAAATTTATTTTGGGATTTCACTTTTAATTACCAGCTTTCTCTCACCAATTCGTTAATCCTGATATTTTATGTTGTAATTCAACCGATGTAAACTCCTGAGCTAAGTTAGAAATAGTCCCCATCTAAATTAAATTTCAAGGTAATCATCTTTAATAAAATTTTTCCACCATGTATTAAATTCTTCTGGTGTTGCCAAATGTATTTGAAAAGGTGAAAAAGGTCCAATTCTTTTTTTTATTTCAGTCCTTAACCATCTGTTTTCTTCCCAGTTTTTCGAAAATCTATTAGAAAGAATTAATACATCTATATCACTCATTGGTGTCCAATTTTTTCTAACAACAGAGCCAAAAATTATAACTCTTACATCTTCACCAAGCAATTCACAGGCAATTTCTTTAATCTTTTTACCCCACTCTAAATAATTTTCAAAATATTCTTTTTTTTCTTCCCAAAACTTTTTATATATCAAACTCAAATTTTTCATTCAGCGTTCCCTCTAAAAATTCTACAAATTTTTTATAATTTTCAATTAGCTTCTCAACTAAACTTTTGGTAAAAACCTTAGGAAAATATCGAGTAGTAAAATAGGCATCTGTTAAATCATCAAAAAAAAGTTCATTATTTACATAATATTCGTATATTTCAGGTTTATCATAAATCTCACTTAAAGTTCTAAGAAGGTGTTCTAAATAATGGGTTTTTGGCCAATCTCCGATACGCTTAGCAATAAGATATTTTGTTAATAATTGACAGGATTGTTCCAAATTAAAAGCACATAGATCATGATAACCTTTTTCAAACAGATATAAAGCATTTAAATAAAATTTTTTACTTTTTTCTTTTAGAAATTCTATTTCTTTTAAACTCATACCTTTACTAAATCCTTGTGATATTATGATGAGTTTTCTAAAAATTACAAGACCTTAAATTTTCCTACATATCCCCATTCTAAACTTTCTATTATCTCAAGAAGGATTTCTCTTTGGATTTTCAAGTCTTTAAATGATTAATTAAAGCTTTGTTTTTCTCTTTTTCAAAATTCCTTTAGTTATCTCAACTAGTAGTAAAAAAGAACATTTTTGCTTCTCTCAATTTAATATAAAGAAGATCATACTTTGGTTCATAAGTAATTCTCATATTTACCTCTACTCTCCATAAAAGACTTTTATAGTAATAACCACAATTTCTTTGTCTTCCTCTATATATATTACCACAACTTTCTTCTGAGGATAAACTTCCGCCAGCCATTCTCTTCCGTATTCAAAAACCATCTCCTTTGCCTTTTTACCTTTTTTGGCAGGAATCTCAGTTCCTAATATTAGAACTGTTTTTACTTTTCCCTCTGTAGCCCAGCTTTCTACCATTCTTTCTTTTACATATTCAACAAATCTGATTTTCATTATTTTCTGTGTATTTAACCTCATCTCTGAAAAAACAATTTATCTTAATATCCACTTTCTTTAAAAGAGATTTTTTATTTTCTAGATAAAGGGAGTTTGTAATAGAGAAGAAGCTTTTTCATTAGTTCAAGAGTGTGTTTGAAAGGATTAAAGTGGTTAAAAGATTTTACCATAAAGGATTTTACCAGTCAAAAGAACTTCCTTAATGAAGCTATTCCCCTCATCTTGCATCTTTTGAGACTCTTCAGGAGTATATCCTATAGGCTCAAGAGGAAGACCAATACCATCATTTAGATCTAAAAGGATTTTAATCTGTCAAGGAAAGGCTCTTTAAAGCCCGCAATTATTATTATATCTACATCTGATCCTTCGTTAATATCCCCTGTTGCAAAAGAACCAAAAAGAATTACACAATAAGGCTTAAATATTTCAATTACCCGCTTTGTATATCTTTTTATTTTCTCAAATATTTCTTCACTTCCTTCAATATTAACTCGGCATAATTTAGACATCTTTGAGCTACCTCTTTAGTATAAAATTTATATGGTGCTCCTGAGGGATAAAAATTAAGATCAAGAAATTGTTTAAATTGTTCGTTTACCTTTGAAGACTCTTCAAGAAGCTCAACTACAGAATGGGTAATGAGTGCCCTATATCCTTGAGCATAAAGAAAACCTTTTAGAGATTTCTCAGCAGCCTGTTGTGCAAAAAAGGCAGTAGCATAATAATTTCCATCTTTAAGGCAATCTTTAGCTGTTTTCATGTCAGCAGAAGCTTGATCAAGCTATCTTAAACCTTCTTTTAAGTTCTTCATAATTTTAACCTTAAATAAAAGGAAACTATATGTTTTGCATTATAATCTTACTAAACTTATTTTTCAAGAAATTTTTAATATTCCAGGTCTTCTGATATTTTGTTAATCATAGTCTTATAGATGGTACAAATTAGATAATTGAATTTGTAAGATCAAGCTATGAAAAAATTTTATGTTATAATAATGTATAGCTCAAATATTAAGGTTATGGGGTCAAATTTTCAGCAAATTAATAAAAATTTGTGAAAATAATCCGAGATAGAAATATTAGAATAAAAAGAAACATTAAGCGCACTTTATAGAAGACTAATTTGGAGGACACCTCATGGAAACAAGATCTGTAGAGGATGAAATTGACCTTTTTGAATTATTTCAAAAACTCTATCAAGAAAAGTGGCTAATTTTAGGAATTACTGCTATAACAACTTTAATTGCCATTTTAGTTTCCTTTTTAATTCCAAAAACATATAAAGCTGAGGTCTTCTTTGAAATCCCAACTTTTCAAACTTCTCAGAATATCCAAATTATAAATTATTTTGAGCTCTCAGATGCTTTTAAATCTTATGAAAAGTATAGAAAGCTTTCATTTGATGCAAAGATATCTCAAATAAGAAATTCCCCCAATACAGGAAAGATTGAAGTTGAAGGCAGTTCCCCAGAAGAAGCTAAAAAGAATCTTAACGAGATTATAAACATAATAAATAAAGAGCTTTTTAGTGAAAAACTTAATGAAATAAAAGACAATTTAAATAAGAGAATTAATGCTATAGATATAACAATTAAAGAATTTATCAAAAAAAGAACAATTTATGATCCAGCTAAAATTGCTGATTTACTTACTGAAAAAGAGCGAATACAGAAATGGCTTCAAAATCCTCAAATTATATGCCCTTTAGATATAATTGTTTCTTCCAAACCTGTAAAGCCAAAACCCTTACTTTATACAGCAATTGGTTTTATAACAGGCATTTTTCTTGGAATTTTTGTAGCACTTGTAAATGAGGCGATAAAAAGCAGAACCTAATTAAATAGCATATAAAAGTATTTTGGATTAGAAATGTCTAAAATACTTTTAGTTGATGATGATAAAATAGTTTTGAAAGTTCTTTCTAAAGTAATCGGAGAAAAAATTAAGGTACCTACAGATCAAGTAATGAATTTTAAAGATTTAGAAAAAGTAGTATTTGAAAATCCCTATTTGCTATGTATTTGCGACTATCATCTTCCAGATGCTGAGCATGGAGAAGCTATTAATTTTCTTATAAAGAATAAAATCCCCACCATTGTTTTAACTGCATCTTATGATGAAAAAATAAGAGAAGAGATTCTTGAAAAAGGTGTAATGGATTATTTAGTTAAAGGGACACCAAATATACTTGAACATATTATTTATGCTATCACAAGAGCTTTAAAAAATAGAAATATTAAAATTCTTATTGTTGACGATTCTCAAGCTGACAGAGCTTTGATGAAAAAAATCTTGAAAAATATGCTTTTTCAAGTGTTTGAGGCTAAAAGTGGTTCAGAAGCTTTAGAAATATTATCAGCTAATCCAGATATAAGACTAATAGTTTTAGATTATTATTTGCCAGAAGAAGACACTGTAGAATTAATATATTCTATTAGAGAAAGATTCAAGAAAAATGAAGTAGGAATTATTGTAGTTTCAGGAATAGTTAAAAGCAATATGGTACCCATCCTTTTGAAAGCAGGAGCAAATGATTTTCTAAGTAAACCTTTTAGTAAAGAAGAATTCATGGTAAGAATAAATAACACCATAGAAATGTTAGATATGATACAAGAGTTAGAATTTTATGCCTATAGAGACCCTCTTACAGGGCTCTGTAATAGAAGATATTTTTTTGAAGAGGCTTTAAAATTGTGGACCCTTGCAAAAAAGCAAGATTTTAAATTAGCTTGCATAGTTATAGATATAGACAATTTTAAAAAGATTAATGATATTTATGGGCATAATATAGGAGATGAAGTTTTAAAGGATTTTGCCAAGCATTTAAAAAATTTTTTTAGAAGAAAAAGTGATTTAATTGCTCGTACAGGAGGAGAGGAATTTACTTTGCTTGTAGGTTATGAAGAAAAAGAAAAACTTTTGGAATATTTAGAAAACTTTAGAAAATATATAGAAGAAAATATTTTAAAACTTAAGGAAAATTCAAAAGATTTGGAAATAAAATATACTATCTCTATAGGGGCTGAGTTAGAACTTAATGACTCTTTAAAAGAAATGATAATTTTAGCAGACCGTAAGCTTTATAAATCAAAGGAAAGAGGTAAAAATTGTATAACTTTTTAAATTTATCACCCTTGTGAATCTTTTTAAAATTTTAGCTCTCATAATTTGGTTTATTTACTTAATTTTTCTTTTTATTTTCATCCCCTTTTTATGTAAAAAGCTTGACAATTTTTTGAAATTTTATCTTTATTTTTCTACTTTGGGCAAAATATTTGGGATTTTTTTAATTATAGTAGGTCTAATTTTAGGAATTTGGTGTTTAACAATTTTATGGATAAAAGGTAAAGGAACACCTTCTTTTCTTTACCCCCCTCAAAAATTAGTTAAAGAAGGGCCTTATAAATATTGCAGAAATCCAATGACTTTAGGAGCTTGGATAATATTTTTAGGAGAAGCTTTAATTTTTGAATCTTTAAGCCTCCTTCTCTTTTTAATCCTCATAGGAATACCTATGGGAACTCTCTGGATATTTAAATATGAAGAGCCCTTTTTAGAGAAAAAATTTAAAGAGGATTATTTAAATTATAAAAAAACTGTTCCCAGATGGATACCAAAATTTTTTAAATGAGAATAAGAGAAGCTCTTTTACAGGAAAAGTTAAACGGAGAAATAAAATGTTTGACCTGTGAAAGGAAATGTATTATTTCTGAGGGTGCTACAGGTTTTTGTAAAACAAGAAAAAATATAGGTGGGAAACTTTATACTCTTGTTTACGGAGAAATTTCCTCTTTAAGTGCTAATCCCATAGAAAAGAAACCTCTCTATCATTTCTGGCCAGGGACTTTTGCATTAACAGTTGGAACTTGGTCTTGTAATTTTACTTGTCCCTGGTGTCAAAATTATGAAATCAGTAAAGCACCTGAAATGATTGGTAAAGGGAGTTATATTTCTCCTGAAAAATTTATAGAAATTATGAAAAAACTAAATTGTCAAGGAACAAGTATTTCTTTTAATGAGCCCACTCTTCTTTTAGAGTATGCTGTAGATGTTTTTAAATTAGCTAAGTCTTATGGATATTATAATACTTATGTAACAAATGGATATATGAGTGAAAAGGCCTTAGAACTCCTTATTGAAGCTGGGCTTGACGGAATGAATATTGATATAAAAGGTGATAAAAAGGCAGTAGCTCATTATTGTAATGCTGATGTGGAAAAGGTTTGGAGAAATGCAAGGATAGCAAAAGAAAAAGGTGTTTGGGTTGAAATAACAACTCTTGTTATTCCCGGAATAAATGATGATAAAAAAATTTTAAAAGAAATAGCAAAAAGAATAAAAGAAGAACTTGGAGAAGAAACACCCTGGCATGTAAATCGCTATTTTCCTGCTTTTGAATTTTACCATAAAATTTATGTTCCTCCTACACCTATAAAAACTCTTGAAACAGGTATAGAAATTGGTAAAGAAGTGGGACTCAAATATGTTTATTGTGGAAATGTTCCTGGACATAAATTTGAAAACACCTATTGCCCTAATTGTGAGACCCTTTTAATTAAAAGGTATACACTTAGTGTTTTAAAATATAACCTTTCTAAAGATAAAAGGTGCCCAACTTGTAAAGAGAAAATTCCAATTATAGGAGAATTTTGGGGAAATATTAACTCTTAGGTAGGATAATTACTTCAATTTTTCCTTTTAAAGCATTGGCAAATTTTTCTGCATCTTTTTCTGAACCAACAATACTTCCGTAGTGCATAGGAATAGCTATTTGAGGCTTAATAGCAAGTGCAGCTTCAACTGCTTCATCAGCAGTCATAACATATGTTCCTGAAACAGGTAAAAGTGCTATATCTGCTTTTATATTTTTCATTTCTGGAATAAAATCTGTATCTCCTGCATGATAAATATTAACTCCCTCTACTTCTACTACAAAACCAAGCCATCCTTTATCTTTAGTATGAAATGTTTTTCCTATATTATAAGCTGGAACAGCTTTTACTTTTATTCCTCTAACTTTCTTTTCTTCTCCCACTTTCATTATTTCTATTTTACCAGTGAGCATTTTAGCTGAGTCTTTCTCTGTCACAATAATTGTATCCTCTTTTACAATTTTCTTTATATCCTCTGCAGAACAATGATCATAATGGGGATGGGTAACAAAAATAATATCTGCTTTAGGGCCTGCTTTTATTTGAAAAGGGTCAAAATAAATAATCAAATCACTTTTAATAAGAAAACAATCATGCCCTAACCATTGCATTTTTTTGACTAAATCTTTAACCATATTTATAATACCTCCTTAATTTTTATTTGGTTGGTTCTGTAGGTAGAGTAGGTATTTGCTCAGTTTCATATACTGCTATAAGTCTTGTATGTTGGTACCTTTCATGCTCTTTCATAGGTACATTCTTTGGGCTATAAAAATCACCAATTCCATAAACACTAAAAATTTCATGAGGAATGTTAACTAAGTATTTTTTGATAATTTCTATAGGAGCTTCTGCTCTCTTTTTAGCAAGTTTTTCATTAACCTTCTTATTTCCAAAGGCTGAAGCACTACCTATGGAAATGAATAAAATTTTTCTACCCTTACTTTCTCTTGCAAGATAATCAAGAAAATTGATAAGTCTTTGATATTCAAATGAATTTTCCTTAATTTTATTTGAACCTACAGGGAAAAATATGGTAATTTCACCTGTACCTTGTTTTTTTGACATTTCTTCAATTAATTCTAAAGTTTTTTTAGCTAATTCTAAATTAGACTGACTTGCTTTTAATATATTTTGAGTATTAGCATCAAGTTTTTGTATTTCTTCCTCCAATCTTTTATTAAGTTCTTCCAACCTTTTAGTAGTAGATTCTATATTAGAGGTTTTTTGTTTAAGCTCAGAGAGTTCACTCATGGCCATATTATGTGAATCTACAAAGATTTGAGCAAGTACCCTTGCTTGATCTTTAGATGCTGCACCTGTTATTGTGCCAGGAGGAAAATCAATAGTTTTTGTAGCATTAGATACATCCTTCATATAAAGTTTTGTACTTTCTCCTGCACATCCTGCTAAAAAAATACTTATTAATACAAAAAACAATCCTAATAAAAAGTTTTTTTTCATTCTCCCCTCCTTTTATAATTTTTTATTCATCCTTATTTTAATTTTTACAAAATTTTAAATAAAAGGCAAGAGAATTTTATTGACATTTTAAAAAATTTGAGTATTTTAAATTAAAAACAAATTTGGTTAAAAGTATGGCTCAGGAAAAGATAGTAAATTTAGATCAAAAAATTAAGGCAACTCCAAGAACTTCTATTTCTCCTGTTAACGAACTTGCTCTTAAAACAACCAAAGAAATTATCATCAAATTCATAGAAATGGGAAGGTGTTCTCCCGCAACTTTTGAAGAAGTATTTACTCAAGTTTTCTCTGTAGTCAAAAAAACCTTAGATGAAGATTAATGTATCTTCTTGCTATCCATGGTAGTCCAAGAAAAAACGGAAATTCTGAAATTCTCTTAGATTACTTTTTAAAAGGAATTAACCAAGAACTCATTTCTTTTAAAAAAATAAGGCTTTTTGAACTAAAATATCAACCCTGTATTGAGTGTGGTGAGTGTGAAACTACTGGGGAATGTGTTTTAGAAGATGATTTTAGGGAGCTTTATAATAAAATTTGGAAAGCTGATTTTTTGGTAGTTTCAACCCCTATATTTTTCTATAACCACACATCTTATGTGCAAGCTTTTTTTGAAAGATTTCAAGCTTTTTGGGCAAGAAAATACATTTTAAACCTCCCTCATCCTTTTAATAAAAAACCAAAGGGTATACTTCTTAGCCTTGGAGGAACAAAAGGAAAAAAACTTTTTGAAGGTGTAGTAAGAAGCTTCAAATATGTTCTTGATACTATTTATGGAGTTTATCTGGGTGGATTATTTTTAAGAGGAATAGATAAAAAAGGAGAAATTTTAAATCATAAAGATTATTTAGAACTTGCTAAAGAAATAGGCTCTAAACTTTCTATTCTTTCAGAAAAAGAATTGATAGAATTTCCCGAAAAATTAAATCTAAACACAAGCTCAACTCCTTAATCTTTACCATATTTTTTAAAAATTTCTCTATATTTTTTTGCTCTTTCTTCAATATTATTAGCTTTCCATATATCACTTATAACTGCAATCATATCTGCAGAAAGCTCAATTAATTCTTCAGCTTTATCTAAGGTTATGCCACCAATAGCACAAATAGGAATTTTTAAAATTTTTTTAGCTTCTAAAATGATTTTTTTATCAATTATTTTAGCTTCTGGTTTGGTAGGAGAGGGAAAAAAGCTTCCAAAAGCTACATAGCTTGCTCCAAGAAGTTCCATTTCTTTTGCTCTTTTAAGGTCTCCGTAACAGGAAACTCCTATTATTTTATCTTTTAAAATTTTACTAACTTCCTCAATAAAAAAGTCTTCTTTTCCAAGATGTACTCCATCTGCATTAGCTTCTAAAGAGAGTGAAACTCTATCATTAACTATAAAAATTGCTCCATAATTCTTACAAAGCTTTTTTAAAGCTTTAGCATAAGGAAGCAAAAACTCATCAGAATGACTTTTATCTCTTAATTGAACAATTTTAGCTCCTCCTTTTAAGGCTTTCTCGACTTTTTCTAAGATTTCATTATTTTCATAGGGGGTGAGCTTTTCATCGGTTATTATGTAAAGACCTGAAAGTTTCATTTTAAATTCTTTCAATAATTTCTACTTCCGGTAAAAACTCTCTAAACAGATTTTTTGCTTTTTCGTAAAAATCTTGAGAATAGGGAGGGATATCATTTTTATCTAAAGTTTTACCTGATACATATTTTTGAAAGGCAATATATTTAAAATTTTCTAAATAGGGTATCATCTCCTTTAAATCTTTTTCTGAAACTAAAGGGGGATAAAAGGTAATTCTTATTTCTACTTTTTCAGGTTTAGCTCTTGCTATATTTAACGTTTTTTCTACTTTTTTAAAATCTCCTCCTATTTCATGATATCTTTTAGGTGAGGTTTTAAAATCAATAGCTAAAAAATCAAGAATTCCCATATCAAAAAGTGTTTTTATTAGTTCAGGATTAGACCCATTAGTATCAAGTTTTACTGGAAGCCTAATTTCATAATAAATTCTCTCTATAAGATGGATAAGCCTTTTACCCCAAAGAGTTGGTTCTCCTCCTGTAATAACAACTCCTTTTATAAATCCTTTCCTTCTTGAAAGTTCCTGTAAAATGAAATCCTCAGAAAGATCCTCTAATTTATTATATTCTTCAGGAATAACAAGCTCTATATTATAACAATAGGGGCAACGGAAATTGCAAAGATAAGTATAAATTACTGAGGCTATTTTCCCTGGATAGTCTATTAAACTTGTTCCACGAAATCCTTTTATCATCTTTCAAAGCTTAAAACTTTTAGACTTTCTATTATCATATATAAAGCAAGAATAATCAAAATAAACCCAATTAAAGTTATAATATTTAGCTTAAATTTCCCAAAAATAATGTAAATAAGGGCTGAAAGGGTGGTTATAATCATAAAAATTGTGGGAATTAAAATAAAGAGATATTTACCTGGCTTAAAATTTCTTATCCATACATAAATAGTAAGTAAAACGAGAGCTGCAAGAAGTTGATTAGTTGCCCCAAAAATTGGCCAAATTATTTTCCAGGCAGGAATTTGAGTTCCCTCAGGGGCATAGAATTTTATATGAAGTAAAAGGATAGGTAAAATTAAACATAGAAAGGTCATTATTGTTCTTAATTTTAAACTAGAACCTGAAATATTAAGAAATTCCTGTAAAACATACCGAGAAATCCTTGTTGCAGTATCAAGTGTGGTCAAAATAAAAGCCGAAATTGCAAGATAACCATATATTAATCCTATCTTAGGATTTAGTCCTATAAGAGATACAAACTGAGAAATTCCTAAGGAAAAAATTTCTAATGGGATTTTAGCTGATTTAATTAAATCTTTAGAAAGTATCATTACTGTTGAAAGAGCAATTATAGCAAGAATTCCTTCAAGTATCATTCCTCCATAGGCTACAAACCTTGCATTTTTTATGTTGTCAAGCTGTTTAGAGGTGGTTCCTGAAGAAACTAAGGAATGGAATCCAGAGACTGCTCCACAAGCAACAGTAATAAAAACAAAGGGAAAAAGTGGTCCTATTTGAGGATTAAAAGACAAAAAAGCAGGATAGGAAATTTGATAATTCCCAAAAAAAATACCAAAAATCCCTACAATTAAAATTGAATAAAGAAGAAAGCTTGAAAGATAATCTCTTGGCTGAAGCAAAACCCATACAGGTAAAATGGAAGCAAAAAAACAATAAATCAATAAAATCCAAATCCAGACTTCTTTTGATAGATTGATTAAACTTTTTTCTAAACTAAAAAATAAAATTATTCCAATTAAGAAAAGAGAAAATAAAGTAGCAAGGGGAAGATTAATTTTTAATCTGTAAAGGGTAAATCCAAAAATTAAAGCTATAAAAATGTATCCTACATTAACTTGAGCAACAGGCGGCTCTTCCGCAAATGTAGTCGCAGCAAGATCTGTAAAAACTGTAATTACATATATTAAAGAAAACCATATAAATAACAGGAAAATTTTATATACTTTTTCACCCATATAAAGTTTAGCAACTTCGCCAATACTTTTCCCTTTATTTCTAACTGAAGCAATAAGAGCTGAAAAGTCATGTAATCCGCCTATAAAGAGGGTCCCTAAAACTATCCACAAAATCCCAGGTAACCAACCATAAGCCATCCCAGCAATAATTGGACCTACAATAGGTCCTGCTCCTGCAATGGAAGAAAAATGATGCCCCAGAAGAATAAACTTATTGGTGGGAATAAAATCTATACCGTCAAAATTAGTCTTTGAAGGTACCTTTTCATCTTCTTTTACTTCATATTGTTTTTCCAAAAATCTTCCATAAAAAATATATCCTATTAAAAAAAGAACTAAAGCAATAAAAAGAATAAATGTCACCATGCTTTTTATATTTTCAAATTTTTAAGAATTTTTAATATTTTATAAAATTCTATTTTACTTTTCAAGTCTTCTAATTCTAAATAATTTTGATTAAACCTCTACTTTAAATATGGTGCGTGCAAGAATCCCTATACTAAATGATAAAATTGCAACTCCTGAACTTACTAAAAACATTTCCAGGAAAAACCGAATAAAAGATCTTTCTTGAACAACACTTACAAAAAAGGTAAAAATAAGAATAATCATTAAGGCACCAAAAAAGGCAATCCCCAAGGCAAGAAAATAATAAGTAAACACAAAATAAGGTAAAACAAGAACAATTACTGTTAAAATATAAGCTATTCCTGTATAAAGTGCAGCTTTTAAGGGCTTTTCTTTTCCCTCTGATCTTTTAGAAAGATACTCAGAGGCAGACATAGAAAGAGCAGCAGAGATTCCGATAATAAAAGTTGTAATTCCTATAAGTTTAGTATTTTGTAAAGCAAAGGTAAGACCTGCAAGAGCTCCTGTAAGCTCAACTAAAGCATCGTTAAGCCCAAGAACCATAGAACCTACATAATTTAATCTTTCTTCATCAAGCATTGAAGCTAATTCTTTTTCATGAGTTTCTTCTTCATATAAAATACTTTGTGCTTCTGGAATTTTCTCAACTAAAACTGCATAAGCTTTTTCTGCACGTTTTTCATTTCTTTCCATAAGCTTTATAGCAAAGGTAAAACTGAAAATCCAAGCAATAAAAAGATAAAAGAAGGCTTTTATACAATTAGGCTTGAAATTTTTCCCAGTATATTTAGCCCAAATACTTGCATGTTTTCCTTCTTCATTAGCAATCTTTAAAAGGGTTTCTCTATTTTTATCTTTAACTAATTTAGCAAGTCTACTATAGACATATTCTTCTGTAATTTCATTTTTTTGAAAATTTTCAATAATTTTCAAAATTTCTTTTTCCATCAATTTAGATATTATTTAAGAATTTTTAAAAAACAAGTAAATTTTAGCCCCCTCTAAAATAAAAACTTAGAGGGGGCTAAAGAATTAGGTTTTAGAAATTATAAAAGGCTGATAAGGTAAATCTGTTAGCAGTATCTACCCATTTATCACGTTCTGTTTCAATGTGCAGAACTTCTACACCAATGCTCATATTGTCACTTAATTTATACCAGAGATTGGCAAAATATTGAGTATTTTTAGTAAATTGACGATCATTTAAAGCTTCAGGTCCGATTTGTCCTTTAAGTATTTCTTTATCATTGGGGTCATCAAATCCTGCTCCTATAGTAAAACTTAAGCGAGGTTTTATATTCCATACAAGGTCTGCCCATAATCCATAAGCTTCAATAGGCTCACCATAAGCATTTACTCCAAGGTCATATCTTAACCATTCTTTATCAATTCCTCTTCCAGTCCAGGCTTCACCTTTAAATTGGAATTTTTGATTTAAAAGCTTAAAATTAAAAACCCATTCTCCAACCAATAGCCAACGATCAACATCACTTTCTTTAGTAAAATATTTTTTTGGAAAAGAAACATCTTCAGGTTTTACAGCCTCATGCTTAAACCCCCCACCAATAGCAATCATACTTCCCTTATCAAAAATTTTATTTAAAACCCCATCTTTATATTGAACTCTTGCAAGAGCCCAAGGCATACGCTCTTCAGAAGAAGTAGCTATTCTTCTATGCATCATAAGTGAACCAAGGAGTTCCCAATTTTCAAATACTTTTTGTCTAATGGTTAATTGAGGAACCCTCCACCAAAGGTTTCCTGCGGCAGTTAAAATTCCAAATTCAATGGTTGATGGATTTAACTGAGATACAGGAATCCAATCCTGTCCAAAAAGTAAGCTTGTTCTTGTTTTACTATTATGAATATCTACATAAGCAAGCCTCATTCTGGGAATAATATTGTTCCCAGCATGGGTTCCATAAAAATCTATTTCAGTATGTCCCTTTACAATCCAGTCCCCTCTTTTTTGATAAACAAGTGTCCCAAGTCTT
>Ga0185307_1001187_pt1 | contig 14867 bp, 13 predicted proteins | sample LHCtaG_FD_128010 | JGI IMG/M metagenome (GOLD analysis project Ga0185307, IMG submission 128010) | Hot spring microbial communities from Little Hot Creek, USA to study Microbial Dark Matter (Phase II) - LHC4sed_matched (SPADES... | ecosystem: Environmental > Aquatic > Thermal springs > Hot... | reverse complement strand
GGTTGTGCCGAGGCTGCTCGTTAAACACTTCTTGCTATAAATTTTATCTTTTCTACGTAAAACTGTTTTTATCATGAGAAAACTAATTACTACTGTTTAGGACGGTAACTATTTCATTGGTTTTTAAGAATGTTTATAAGCCGTATTAAGGCTGAGGAATGATAAGGCTTAGCATGAAGAGGATTGTGGCCGTGGCTAGGGGTGATGTTCAAAGAGTTGGCTATAGGGACGAGGTTGAGAGGATTGCTAGGACGCTAGGCATTACAGGTTACGTTGAGAACTTGAAGCCTTATGATGTCAGGATCGTTGCCGAAGGTGATGAGGAGAAGCTTAAGCTCTTCATAGAGCGCATAAAAATTAGAAGGTACCCGATATTTGTAGAGAGCATCGAGATAAACTGGCAGGAGGCTACGGGGGAATTCAGCTTCTTCGAGATAAGACGTGGAGAGTGGACTGAAGAACTCTTTGAAAGACTTGACACAGCAGGAAGACTCCTCTACAAGAGCGTTGAAGTCGGAGAGAAAAGCGTTGAACTAGGGGAGAAGAATGTCAAGCTGGGTGAGAGGAGCGTTGAACTCGGAGAAAAGAATCTGAAGCTAACTGAAAAAGCTGTAGGGTTGGCTGAAAGGAATGTTGAACTTACTGAGAAGGCTGTAGGGTTGGCTGAAAAGAATCTAAAGCTAACTGAAAAAGCTGTAGGGTTGGCTGAAAAGAATCTAAAGCTAACTGAAAAAGCTGTAGGGTTGGCTGAAAAGAATCTAGAGTTAACTCAGAAGGCTGTAGGGTTGGCTGAAAGGAATGTTGAACTTACTGAGAAAGCCGTCAAACTAGCTGAGAGAAACGTTGAACTCGGAGAAAAGAACTTGGAGCTAACCGAGAAGGCTGTAGGGTTGGCTGAAAAGAATCTAAAGCTAACTGAAAGGGCTACTGGGTTAAGTGAGAGAAACGTTGAACTCGGAGAGAGAGCTGTAAGCATAGGGGAGGAAACGCTCAGGGCGATAAGAGAGGAGTCTGAGAAGACGAGGAGTGTGATAAAGGATGAATCTGAGAAAACCAGGGAAGAGATAAGGCTACTTAGGGTTGACTTGAGAGAATACATAGAGGAGAGTTTAAAGGAGATCCGTGTTAAAATCCTTGAAATAGAAAATGCTTTGAGGAAAGCTGGAATAATGTAACTCTAACCAAGGCATATGGTTTCCAATTACAGCATGTGTAGTCTTATGAACGAGCAGTGTATTATCTTATACTCCAAGCTTCCTGTGATTCATATCAGAAAATTAAGAGAAAATGCTTACCGTAAGCTGATCATAAGGTTGGAGGTAGCGAGGTTTTGTTCTCTTCCTTAAGAATAGTATAAGAGGAATGGAGATTGCTACCGTAACGATTACGGCTAGGAGTATGTAGAATTTTTTACTGAAAGTCTTTTCCCACTTCGCTACTAGTACCTTTGGAGAATTCATAACAATCTGTATCTCGAGGCTTTCACCGCATGCGTCTCCAACCCATCCCTTGAACACGTAGGCGTACGGGAATTCTGCTGGCTCCTCCCAATTATAGAGCCTAGCGGTAGCAATAGTGTTTTCATCATACCAGTCTGAACCCGATGTAACCCCGTGTTCAGACTCTACTTTTAAGAGATACTGGGTCCTGAAGTATGCTGAATATGACCCTGGACCCCTGACTGTTATCGTTCTCAATGTAGACGATTCGCCGTCGTTCCACCCTTGGAAAACATGCCTCTTCCCCTCTGATTCTTCGAGAACTTGAGGTACAGATATGTTGTGTGAGGAGCATTCGCTCCAGCGGAAGGTCATCGAGCCCCTGTATTCCCTACCGTCTACTGTGAAAACTAATCCTGATATCGAGATAGAGTAGACTCTTAACGTTAGTGAGACTCCACCTAGTGCGCTGTACACCCAGTAAGTATCTTTGTTCAGGTCGAGAAAACAGTACGTATTGGGGTTCAGGAATATTGTTTGAGAAGAGTACGGCTGCCAGCGATTGGTTTCCTCATCCCATTTTTCAACCTTTATGCCGCATAGGAGTGGGAGGGAAGAATTGTTTTCGATCTTTACTCTCTGCATGTCCTCCAATTCTTCCTTAGATAACTTTACTGGCGTGTTAACGTAATCGACAACCTTACAGTCTATGAGGGTTATGCTGTAGCTAACGTTTGTTATCTTGAACTCTGGAGGAGCGTTTCTCCATTGGTACCTTAGGGAGTACTCGTATTCCCTGCTAGTCACGATTCTACGCGCGTCTCCAATATCGCTCCACGTAGGATCCACGGTGAGCCAACCATAGTCTGGAATCCAAACCTCAGCCCAACTATGGGCATACTCACTAATATCGCTGTTAAGAAGCTTCCTTGGATCTGTCGCGTTAAGCCCATATCCTAGGACGCGGCGTGCAGGAATCCCTATTGCCCTGCAAAAAGCTATGAAGAGTGTTGAAAACTCGTCGCAGACCCCAGCACGAAGACGAAGTACTTGAGCATCTGTTAATCGTGTCCCGCCTCCAACTTTTACGTCATAAGCGATATTCTTCTGTATCCATTCTACGAATCTCGCCACGGCTTCCGGAATGCTTCTTACTCCGCTTGCGAGTTGCTTTGCTTGTCTTACTACTTCAGAATTAAGCGTAACATATTTGTCTGGCGAAAGATACTCGCCCATGTTACTCACTGGCAGAGTCTGATTTGGCACGGGGGGAGTTGTTATGTTTACTCTGACGATGAAAGTGCTTGTGAAAACATTCACCATATGAATGTCTGTTGTTTCGATAACCCAAGCCTCTCTGCCTTCTAAATTCTCTATCTTACCATGTTGTAGTATTGCCTGTACTTTTTGATTAGCAGTTTGCAATGGTATATCGAACAATTCTACGCGGATAGAAGTCTTGCCAGGATAGTATTTTCCGCTACATGAAACCCTTAAAGTATATTGTAGAGTATATTCTGCAACAGATATTACTCCGCTTCCACTTAGAGAAGACGCGTTACAAGTGCAGAAATGGTTAGAATATAGAAGGATTAAGTGGAGAATGATGAAAAATATTCCATAGAGTGGTTTGGTTTTCAATCTATTGTTTCTTCCTGATGCGCTGGGCTTAAACATTTCTTCAACCATCTCCTCAATGAGGATCATGCAGTCGCTTATAACAAGCCTCTTCATCTTACTGTGTTAAGACTTAATCTTAAAAAATATTTTTAACACGTATTTTAAAACACTTTTCCCCTTTCTTTTCTAACTCGCCTTACTGAGTCATAAGCGACTTAGCGCATGCTCTGATAGCAAGTAAGACGGCTAGAACTGTCGCAACGATTCCAGTAAGCATGCTGTAAGTAAAGGCTTGTATCCTACCGGCGTTGTCCCAAATAAATCCTACTAGCGACATCCCCACCAGATTTGAAAGCCCTACTACAATATATAAAAGCCCATAAGCTGTCCCTCTGAGCTCTGAAGGAGCATATTTTGGAACTAATGCTCTTGAAACCGTTTCGTATATTCCAAAATACAGGCCGTAGAAAACGATGAGTAGAATGATTGCAGTAAACCCGCTGGAGTAAGTGAAAACCAGAGAGGTTAGTGAGAAAAGTATGAAAGAGGTTGCAAGTAGAGGTTCTCTTCCAATTCTGTCAGAGAGGACTCCGGTTGGGTAGCCTATAGCAGTATGAAACAAGTTAATCGCCATATAGACTAATGGCACTAGATCAGGAGCAATTCCCAGTTCGGCTGAGCGGACAAGTATGAAAGAAAAGTCATAGTATCCAATCCCAAATATAGCCAATATTGTTAGGAGGAGAAGGAAGTCGCCCTTCATTATTTTAGAGGCTCCTTTAAGGAGCTGCGTTTTCCCGGGAGCAGTCTTCACGTCTACTACAAAAAACCATAGAATAAGCAAAGCGATTACGCCGGGTATGAACGAGGCTACAAAAAGGGGCCTTGGTCCAATTAGAGGCAAAAGGATTGTTGCAAGAAGAGGCCCGAGAATAGCACCTAACTGATCAAGGCTTCTATGAAGCCCAAAGGCTTTCCCAGCTACTTTTTCATCTACGGATTGGCTGAGAAGAGCGTCGCGTGGAGAGGTTCTTATTCCCTTCCCTATCCTATCCATTACTCTGACTGAAAGTGCCTCTGTCGGCGTCGTTGAAACCGAAAAAAGAGGCTTTGAAAGCGTTGAAAAAGCATAGCCTGCAAAAACTAAAGGTTTTCTCTTTCCAAGCCTATCTGAGATGAAACCGCTTATCATTCTGAAAAAATTGTTAGTAAGCTCTCCGGCACCTTCAATCAGTCCAAGAATTGCTCTCGTCCCACCTAAATCACTTACTATGAAGACGGGTAAATAACCTGTGACCATTTCTGTTGAAACGTCGGTAAAGAAACTTACGAGTCCCATTGCGTAAACATTTGCGAGACCAGGTTTTGAGCCATCCTGAAGCCCTTTACCAGTTCCTCCCATAGACAACGCCGCCATGAATCTGATTAAAAAACCTTTCATCAGGAAATCTACCGATTCAAAAGCGCATCCTGTTATGGAGAAAAGAAAAAGACACTCTGCTTTCAATCCCTACTGAAAAATTCAACGAGCTTTCTAGAGGAGTTCAATATTTGCTTACCTAACTATGTCATTAAGGTCCCGTATGAAGTACCCCTCTTCAATCAGTTTTTCTTTACCCAAGATCTTCTTGGCTATTACTCCATACCTCTTCTCTTTTATTTCTAATCTACTGCTTTTCTCAACAAGTTTACTGATCGCATTTTTAGCTTCCTCATAGGAGAGTTCTCTCCATTTCACCTCTATTAGAAGACCCTTCTTTTCCTTAGAGGAGTAGGCGATTAAGTCTATTTCTTCACCATGGTCCTGCCATTTCCCTATCGTGTCTGCCTCAATTCCTATTCTTCCACACTTGATTTCCGAGACCAAGTATTCTCTCGCAATCTTCTCGAAAACTCTTCCAAGGTAGGCGTTGAAATCCTCTCTTACGTTTATCCAGACCTTCTCTTCCAACCCCATTTCCAGTGCCGACTTATTTGGATTTACGTATCTGAACCAGAATTCGAAGAAGGAGTCTGTTATTACGTATCGCGATCTCCTTTTCTCTACTAAAACAGGTTTTTCTCTCCCTATTAAATCCAAGTTCTCCAGAGAGCTTAAGTATGTTGTAAGATTCTCCCTCCTTATCTTTGTGAAGTCTGATATTTCGCTCAAACAGCATTTTCCAAGGGATATTGCTGTAAGTATGTCCATGTATCGGCCGGGTGCCCTCAGTTCTTCCAGCAAAAGATACTCAGGCTCGTCGTGCAATGCTCCGTCTTTTCTAAGTATCAGACGGATCATGTTTTCCTCAGGAGGCTTTTCCTCGTCAACTTTCTCGAGATACGCCGGTGTCCCTCCGAACGCAGCATATGTTTTGATAAGGTCTTCTGGAGAATACTTTGAGAACCACTTCCTCAAATCCAAGAAGTTTAAAGGCTTCAAGCGTATTGTAGACGTTCTCCTACCGTAGAGCGGGGCATCGCCTTCAAGCGCGATCCTCCTTATGAGCCCTATGGAGGAGCCTGAGAGTATGATGATCCCATTCTGCTTAGAGAATCTCTCGTCCCAAAATCTCTGTATGAGGGAGATTGCTCCCTCTATTTCTGAAAGCCTTTGAAACTCGTCGATAACAACCACTGTCTTTTCTTCAAGCCTACTGGAAAGGTATTCGAGGAAGGATCTGAAATCGTTAAATCTGAACCCTGTGAAAAACTCTTTCTCAACCGACTTAGAGAACTCTTTTAAAACAACCTCCTCTCCACCCCTTGGAACATAGAAGTATAACCCATTCTTGTCCTTCAAAAATTCCAGTAGGAGCCTTGTCTTACCTACTCTCCTCCTGCCATAAACTATTATTAAGCCTGCTCTCCCGCTCTCGTACGCATTCTTGAGAAGTGAGAGCTCGTTTTCTCTGTTCACGAAAGTTACATTCATGATTGTTACAATTACGATTGTAATATTTATAAGCATTCGTCACAATGGTCTTAAATTCCCATTTCAAAATCTATCATAGAGAAGGAGAAGCATCATTATTTCACGTCGGTTTTTCCTTAAGCTTGCTACCGAGCAATAAGTCGAGAGCTCCCTCTTGTGGAGAAAAGCAGGGTCATCAAACAAGATAGGGTAACGAGAATGGCTACTCTTATAAATTGCGCATGGTGTGAAACAGCCTGTATGCACGAGTGGGCTCTAGCAGAGTCTGTGATAAAAACGGTCATAGAGACTGCCAAGAAGGAAGGCATCGGCAGAATTATTGAAGTTAAGATAAAGATTGGGGAGATGCAGCAGCTGGAACATGAGATTTTTAAGATAGCCCTTACACAATTGAAGCCTGTTGAGCTCCGGGACACGGAGTTTAAAATAGAGGTTGATAAGACGAAGCTAAGGTGTAGGGTTTGCGGTCATGAATGGTTTTTTAAAAAGGAGGGTTTTGGAGAAGAAATTTTAGAAGCGATACACTTCTTACCCGAGGTTTCCCATGCTTACGTTAAATGCCCCAAGTGTGGAAGCCCTGATTTCGAAATAGTTTCAGGCAGAGGAATATGGATAGACAGTATAAGAGGATTGGGGGAAAATGATTGATCCGAGGATAAGCGTAATCCAAGACAGGATTAAAAGTATTGAGAAGATAATTGCTGTTTCAAGCGGCAAGGGAGGGGTCGGCAAGAGCCTAATAGCTTCAACACTCTCCCTTATCCTTGCTAGAAAAGGCTATAAAGTAGGCCTCTTCGACTTGGATTTCACAAGCCCCTCAACCCATTTGATACTGGACGTTGAAGAATTAGAGCCCGTAGAGGATAAGGGGATTATTCCACCTACTATACATGGGTTGAAATACATGTCGATAACTTACTATTCTACGGGAGAGGCGATGCCTCTGAGAGGAAACGAATTTTCTAATGCATTGATCGAATTACTTTCAATCACGAGATGGGGCAATTTAGATTTCTTAATTGTAGACATGCCTCCAGGGATTGGAGACGCTACTTTAGACATCATACGCTTTATAGACGGGGTGAAGTTTCTAGTTGTTACAACACCTTCCATACTGGCTTTTGAAACAGTGAGAAAGCTGGTAAAAATGCTTAAAGAACTCGGGGTATCAATACTGGGCGTTGTGGAAAACATGAAGACGGGGACAAGCAGTATTCGACAAGAAGTCTCTAAGCTGGGAATAAGGTTCCTCGGAGAAATACCTTATGACCCAAAGATAGAAGAGAAGATTGGAAACGCCTATGAATTATTGGAGACAAATTTTGCAAACAGTATTGAGAAGATTCTTGTATATCTCGAAGATTAACGGTCGGAATACAAGAGTTAAAGCAAATATTTTAAAAGCATGATCGCGACTGTTTTAAACCATGAAGTTTAATTGGCCTCACGAGTTTAGGGGAGCAGTGTCCCTCACTTTCGACAATGGATTGGAATCCCAGTTGAGAAATGGAATACCTCTGCTAGAAAAGTTCGGTTTTAGAGGAACTTTTTACGTAACACCTAGGAGTGAAGAACAGTTGGAGTCTTGGAGAGAAGTTGCTGAGAAAGGTCATGAGATAGGTAATCACAGTCTTAGCCACCCCTGCTCCTCCAACTATCCATGGTATCAAGATTCTAAAGGAGGGCTGGAAGAAATGACTCTAGATGATATTCGTTCAGACATAGCCAAGGCACATGAGCTGATAAGAGGAATAATACCTAATGGAAGCAGGACTTTCGCGTATCCTTGTTACCAGACTAGTGTAGGCAGGGGCTTGAAAAAGAGGAGCTACGTGCCTATTGTGGCAGAAATGTTCCTGGCAGCAAGGTCGGGAGGAGCAGGCTATCTTAATTCACCTACTGTTTGCGACCTTCATGAACTCTGGTCTTGTTCAGCGGATAGCTTAAGCTTAGAGGAAATGATCGGCTTAGTAGTCAAAACAGTCCGTGAGGGAAGGTGACTAGTCTTCACGTTTCACGGCGTGGGGGGAGAGCACCTTCAAGTTTCAGTAGAGAAGCTAAGCAGTTTCCTGGAGTTTCTAGACGAGGAACGCGACAAAGTGTGGGTTGCTACAGTTGCGGAGATTGCCGAGTATATAGTTAAAGAAAAGAGGAGGCTCGGTTTAAGCTAAATCCAGGTCTTCGCTTCAACCATGGTTTCTCCTACTGTCTTTTAGAATAGGCGACGACTTAAGGTAGAAGGTTGCTTCAACACCAATACTCTTCTAAGGAAGAGAATTAACAGGGTAGAGAAGGAATGCAACTTACTTTTTCAGTATTCTTAAAAACTTTAATAGTATCTTCCAAATAATTTTCTAGTAATGCCACGTGTCGATGAAGTGAAGCTTTTAAGAAAGAGAGCAAAGTCCTTTTTTTCAAAAGCCCTAGATAGCTTAAATTCAGGAGATTACGATTTAGCCGCCTTCTTGTCAGAACAGGCTGTGCAACTTTACCTTAAATCAGTATTATTAGAAAAGATAGGCGATTATCCTAGAGTACACTCGATCTTAACTATTTTGTCAATCCTTGAAAAGTTACCGGATTGCAAAGACCTTGTGAAACTTCTTGAAAAGAAGAAGATGGAAGTTGGATTATTGGAAGATGCATACATAGCTTCAAGATATCTGGTGAGGGAGTATACTAAAGAGGAGGCAGAAATTCTAGTAAGCCTTGCAAAGGAGGTTTTGGAACATGGAGAATTATGTTGACATCCTCATAAAGAGGGTTGAAATGGTTAAAAACTGGAAGGAGTACGTAACTAAGATAGCAGAGGCTGCCAGATCCATACTACCGGATTCAGAGATTTATGTTTTTGGAAGCGTGGTGAAAGGAGAGGCTACAGGCGGAAGCGATGTAGATATATTGATAATTTCTGAGGGTATTCAAAAAAGCAATTTGGAGAGAGCAAAAATAAAAGTAAAAATAGAGGAGCTTTCAAACCTCCCATCGTACCATCCGTTCGAAATCCATCTGGTAAACAAAGAGGAGGGAGAATGGTACCTTAAGAGAATCAAAGAATTAATAAATACTAAACAATTGTAAATAGTAATAGATTTTTTCTTGGTCTCCATGTTTTCATAAGTATCGTAGTAAGTTAAAATGCAAACACTGTTTAACTTCCCAAAGTAAGAATACAATAGCCTCGAATTAAAAATTTGTTAAGCAGTACACTTAGCTTCTAAGTCGACATTATTAAGAAGCGAACGTATGAAGAAGGAGTTTACAGGACATTTTTTCATGCAATTCCCATACTCGCATCTTAAACACAGCTGCCTATCTACAACTGGCATATTGGAAACCATCTGAATAGCTCCGACTGGACAATTATCAGCACAGGAACCACAGCCTTTGCAGAGTATTGCTCTAGCAATTAAGCTTACCGTTTTAGCAACCGCTTTCTCAACATTGCCTTCTTTAAGCATTTTTATCACTATCGATCCGTTTCTATAAACGTGTGCTTCAAAATCTTCTCTCTTAACAGTAAGTACATCGTTTTTCAGGGAGGTTTCACCAAGCGAGACAGCTACGTTATCCAGTTTTTCAATAGGAACGTCACTAGTATTTAAAGAGATTCTTATACTGTCTACTTTCCTCTCTATCGAGACTATTCTGAGAAGCATACGATTCGAAGCCTCTTCAGCATTGATTTCTAATCCGATTCCATTAGTGAATCTGGATATTTTACCGGGTGGCTTAAGCCATCTCCATAAGTGGTATGAGACCCATTCGTTAGGAATGTTTCTCTCGCAAGCCCATTTTCTTAAACTATCCTCCCAGTTAAACCATAGGTCGGGATGCAGTTTTTCAACCAAGTTGAATTCAGCGATTCTGCATGCAGGACACATGAAGCATCCTATTCTGTCGAAGCCTTTGAAGTAAAGCGGGTTTACAAGGTCCATCATATTGTTCATCGCGAGGTAGAGCCAGACTTGGAGCATCGACCAATCGTTTATGGGACTGGCTACAAGCGCCGACTTTATCCAGTAATTTCTCCAAACATCTTGAGACCTAGCCCTTTCAGGAGATTCTCTCCTCCTCTGTCCGACTAGGGAAAGAACCTCGCCGTAAGAGAGAAACGTCCTGGAAGTAGGTATGAGTTTACATACTTTGCAGCACCACCTGTAGTCTCTTGCAGGGGGACCAAAAGATTCAAAGTATTGCCAGAAGCTTCCTCCAGCGTCGGCGACGAGCAGTTTCAAACCTAGTTTAGACGCAACGTTATGAACGTTCTCCACCGTCTCAGGCATTTCTAATCCAGTATCGTTGAAGAAGAGCAGAGGCTCTATTTCAGACTTTAAAGTCAGCAGTAGGAGAACCAGACTATCTTTCCCGCCAGAGTACGAGACCACTACCTTTCTGTGGAGTCTTTGATTAAGATGTAAGAGAAATTTGCATGCCCTAGACCCTCCTTTAGTCAGGTAATGCTCGTTAGCCTCTAAAACATCTTTCAAAGAAGCTTTGTGTCCTTCCATCCTCTCCACATTCTCCCAAACCCTGTTAACGAGTATACCTTTTTCAGTTAACTCTCCCAGCCCGATCACATTACTATCAGGGTCAACCAAGGGGAGGAAAGTGCCGAGAGGAAGTTCCCAAGCCATCTTGCAACTCCCTCCGTTTAAAACAGTGCCTTCGCTAAGCCTGTTGCCGTCAACCTTTAAACCAATATTCTTCTCCTCCCAAAGCCTAATGCAGCCTTCCGCCAGAGGCTTGAAGCGCCAGGAGAGCGTGTACATGTCGAAGAACACTCTGCCAACGGGTGTGCCGTCTTGAATAATCTCGTAAGCCTGGTCGAGAAAGTGTAGGCTTGTTAAAACAGTCTGGTGGCCATCTGAAATAACAGACTCGGTAAAGTCTTCTCCATAAGAGTTTTTTATCGCCTCCCTTATGATCTCTAAATCACCTTGGAAAGCGGGGCGTGGATCAGTGTATGGGGGCAGCATTATCCTTTTTGCACTAGACCCGCATCTGCCACATGATTCTCCCAGCAATGGGACGTTACATTCTTCGCACCAGAACAGCAAGTTTGCCTGCATTACTACGGTTCTCAGAGGTCCCTAGATGTTTAAATTTTTAATTGACGCTTACCGCATCGTTAAAAGCAAAAAATAGATTTCTCTAATCCAGGGGTCTATTTCATCCCATCCTCTTTAAAACCATGAGGGCTATTGCAAACTCGACTATTGAAGAAACTGCCAATCCTATTCTGCCCCAAAACTCTGAAAAGAACATCGTTAAAAAGTAATTAGCAAATACTGGAGTCACCGCAGGCAGTAATCCTCTTATTATTGTTAAATTAAGAATCCTAGCAAGTATTTGAGAAAGAATTGGAATAGGTTTCTTCCCGAATTCTTTCATAGAATACTCGCCTACAAAGGTAAGAGATGAAAACACAGCCGGAACATTGCATACTCCACTACCTATCACCGTAAGAACATGTTCTGGAGCAAAAATAAGGAGCATAAACAGTAGAATAGCAACTAGGGCAAGATATAATGCTAAGGAAATAAACACTTTTGAGAACAATAAGGTTCTCTTCTTCACAGGAAGGCTTGCGATACAAGAGTATGCTTCCTCCTCTAATCTAAGTAGCAAAGAGGGCAGTAACAAGATGTAAAATAAGACCATGTAGAATAAAAGAGTTACTAATGAAGATAGGTCGAAATATTCCTTAACAATTAAAAGGGAAGGGATGAACATGCCTATTAGAATCACAAAGCCAAAGGGCATTAAAAGCATCATAGCGGTTTCGTGATGAGCCCTGAAAATAATTTTCAAATCTTTCTTAACCAACCCCAACCAGGGTGCTTTAGGCCTGATAGTCGTATCCATATTATTTTTCGGAGAGATCTGGAAAACTGTCTTAAACTTCCAAATACTACTTACTCTGCTGATCAGCCATTTAAGTAGAAAAATCGATGCAATTACGTATATTGATGATGCTAGTAAGGAAAGGATTACCGAAAAGCAAGCCTCTGAATCACAAATTGTTGCTGAAGCTAGGAGACCGAAGGAAAAAGGGTAGAGCAGGGCTAGTAATGGATGACTCTGGCTTGAGGCTTCAATTGATACTTTCGAAGCAATACTGATCATGAGGTTTAAAAACAAGAAAGGAGCAATCCACGACAATATGTAAAATACTCTAACAATCGCCTTCCACACGTTTATCTTTCCGTAGACGGTGACTCTAAAATAGAAATATGAGGATAAGAAAAACGCTAAGCTTAACCCAAACACTTCCGTAACCAGAACCCCCAATAAGACTATAACCGCTCCGGAGACGGAGTTGAAAACTATACCATAGGTTATAGGGATTAATAGTGTTGCGATAACTAAGGGTTTGTCAAAAATTCTTATGAAGCACATTAACAGTATTTCCGAGACATCTTCATGCAACAATGGAAGCGTAATTAAAAAATCGGATACGCGCGAAGATAGAAAGTAAGATATCCCCTCCATAAAATTAAAGGAGAAATCATAGAGTACCGTGATTAGCATAAGTGAAGTATAGTATAAGGAAGCCGTCTCTATTGATTTAGAGGTAAGCATCCATGACATGGATGCAAAAGCAAGATTCATAAAAACTATAAAGAATATTCGAATAATTTTGTTTATATTGAATGACTTCTCAGCGATTTTTTGAACATTTTTAATTTCCTCCTCTTGAGGAAAAATTCCGCCAGACTCTAAGTGAAATGCTGATTGAAACATTATTTCTCTGTATATTTTCTTTGACAGTCTCCAGAGTTCCACTATTTTATCACGCTTTCTCATTAAACAACTGCTTAGAATCAAGCATTTATAAGGATAACTTGGCTAAGATTGAAAAATATGAATCCTGTTTAAAACTTAAATCCAGAACTCTCTATACCAAAACAATATGTCATTGCATGTTATTGTTTTTAACAACACTTCCGTATTAGACTCCAATTCTAAAAAAGCCCTTGATTTCTTATTATAGCTGAGACTCCGACAATTGTTTATAAATTCAGAAAATAAATTACGAGTAACGGTGCAGGGTAAGATGCTTTTTCAAGCCTATGGTAGCTCCCTAACTAGGATAGTGTTGACATATTTGCGTGCCACAGAAGCTAGATCCAAGTCTGCACTAACTAGTGTTGAACCAGTTGCTTGTGTTATAACGATGTAAGCGGAGTCATAGAAAGTTATGCTTTCATCGACAGCAATCTTTAATGCTTTATGCTGCTCGTCGAGGCTGAGCGGCAGAAGCTCTGGCGCAATCTTGGAGAAAACTTCGATGCAAGATGAAGCGACTTTAAAATCTATAAGGTTCCTTCTAACAGCTTTCCATAAAGAATTATTCAGCTCGTAAACAAGAATATTCGGAGCATAGAGCCTTACCAGTCCCTCCGCATACTCGTCCCTTAGCTTCCTCGCCTTAACAGTCCAAGGTTCGCCTGGGATAAACCATGCAACAACAATGCTCGCATCTACAACGTAGCTCAACGGCCTCTATCCTCCCGTATCCAACGCACCAGTTCTCCCTCAGAAACAGGCTTAACACTCTTAGTGAGTTCGTCAATCTTCTTCAAAACTTCCTTGCGTTCTTCAACCTCAATTTTCTTCAAAATAGCCTCCCTAATAACTTGGCTCCAATTAATCCCTTTAAGCGCCTTCATCTTTTTCTTGACTTCTTTGTCTATACGAATAGTAATTACTGACATCAAATTTATGTAAATACCTTGTGTATTTAAGCTTTATCTTCGCAATAAGCGGGAGGAACAATAAGCTGAAATCTTTTCAACCAAAAAGCGAATTCTCGATTGAGGCGAACAACGTTAAGCTACCTTAAAAACGAGTAGAAAAACCTGATTCCATCGCTCAGAATATTGTTGGGATACACGCAGGCAATACTAAGGGTTAGAAAACAGATTGCTCCCATGGAACGAGATGCTGGGAACTAGGGTAAACCAAGCAAAGCTTTTAGTAACTTCTGTTTTATTGTTCCCAAATTACAAATTATAATAGGACTATTTGCTTCTAACAAGTAACAGTAATGCTACTGAGAACTCTAATATGGAGAAGACTGTTAAACTAATCATGCTCAGGATGCTGGAAGACGTTAGAAACAGTGTTGTGAAGAAAGCAAGTACTGGGATTGATACGACTACTAGGCCGATTATCAGGGGGAGAATGTTAACGTAAAGTTTTGAATAAATGTTGGATGGTATACTACGACCAAATAATCTATCAAATAATCTTGTGAGAAAGAGCATTTCAAATATTATGGATGCAACAATGGAGAAGGCGAATATTCCCCCTATGGTCGCAAAAGCCGGCACCATAATCGGTGCTTTTAATACTACTATCAGTAGCATGACTAATACTGACGCTAGATACACGATTAACGATAATATTGTTTTAGCCGTTATCACTGTCTTTTTTCTTAAGGGCAGACTTCCAACGTAAGAGTACGCTATGGCTTCAATGCTCAAGAGCATGGGAGAAAGCAGTAGAATCATGAAAAAAGAGAATATGAACATGGGAAGAGATTTGAAAAGCACGGATTCAAAGGTTGCATCAGCCTCGACGGAATAGATGGAGCTGAAAGAAAAGCTAAAAATTACTATTTGTATAATAGGCATCAATAAAACGCTGAAGAAAGAGGGAGATCTTGAGGCTATCCTAAGATCTTTCTTAATCACCCCGAGCCATGGTGACGCAGGGCTTATGGAGACTTCTTTGACCTCCATTCTGGAGCCTGCTGCAACACTCCCAAAGCCTAAACCTACTACTCTTTTAACAAGCCATTTTAAAGAATAAGCTGCGAGAGCCAAATAGATGATGGAGGAGCCCAGTGAAAAAGCAGTGATGGGAAGGTCGCTAGTATTGAAGAA
>Ga0185307_1001186_pt1 | contig 14869 bp, 15 predicted proteins | sample LHCtaG_FD_128010 | JGI IMG/M metagenome (GOLD analysis project Ga0185307, IMG submission 128010) | Hot spring microbial communities from Little Hot Creek, USA to study Microbial Dark Matter (Phase II) - LHC4sed_matched (SPADES... | ecosystem: Environmental > Aquatic > Thermal springs > Hot... | reverse complement strand
CGAAATCGGAGGAGTTGGAAACCGCCAGCACTACGCCATCCGGTGTTGCCAGCAACGCGCGCTCCAGCTCGCCCAAGCACTTCTGCACCAGCTCTTTAAGCACTCTCTCTGGGTTCTCCACCAGGGGTTCCTGGATGAGCTTTCCTTTGCTCACGCTGAGCACCGGAGCGAGCATGGTAGCTGCTTTAAAAGGAGTTTAGTTCAAAGAAAGCCAAGAGTATTTCGAGTGCTGATTTAAGAAACTTCAAGCGATGTAGCTTGCCCGTCTACAACGACTCTCAGCGCCCTACCTTTAACCTCCTCGTAGCGCAGGCGGAAAATAGCAGACCTTCGCTCGCTGGGAGACAGATCCATCGGGTACGCGTCGAGCAATGCGCTATCAACCCGCAGCTCGACCCTAACCACGTCGGTCACTTCGCCCGTGTTCCTGACATAAGCCTTGATGACGAGTTGGTCGCCGCTCCTGCTAGCGCTGACTCCTTCCAGCTCAAACTTAGCTTCGAATCTTTTCTTCAGCTCGAACTCGCCGTGTAACCTAATATCCTCGGAGGAGGAGCCGACCATGACTATGAAGGTTCCGGGTTCCACGGCCCTCCTCATGCGCTGGTCGAAGAAGGCGAGGTCGTCGGGCGTCAACGTGAACTCTACTGTCGCGGCTTCGCCCGGCTTCAAGCGCACGCGCTTGAACCCTTTCAGCTCCTTCAGCGGCCTAGCGACGCTCGCCACAGCGTCCCTCACGTACAGCTGAACCACCTCGTCCCCCTCCCTCTCCCCGATGTTCCTCACGGTCGCGCTCACTTTGACGAGCCGCCCCTCGTCCAGCACCTGGATCTTCAGGTCGCTGTACTCGAACCTCGTGTAGCTGAGGCCGTGGCCGAAGGGGAAGAGCGGAGCCCCCGTCATGTTCACGTAGTCGTAGACCCTACCCGAGGGCTTCGCGTTGTAGTAAAAGGGCAGTTGACCCTCGCAGTGGGGCCAGGTGAACGGCAACTTGCCCCCAGGGTTGTAGTCGCCGAAGAGCACGTCGGCGATGGCCCTCCCACCCTCCTGGCCCGGGTACCAAGCTTGGACGACAGCCGCCACCTTGTACAACCACTCCCCGACTACGGGGCTGCCGGTGATGAGCACGACGACCACGTTCCGGTTGACCTCGATCAGCCGCTCGATCAGCCGCTCCTGGGTTCCAGGCAGCCTGAGGATCGCGCGGTCCCTCTCCTCCCCCTCAGCGATGTCGGCGAAGAACACCACCGCGTCAGCGGTCTTCGCCTCTTCGAGAGCTCTCCTGAACTCTTCCGAGTCGACGAGCTCCCAACCCAACCGCACCGCCGCGTAGCCCCTCGTCCTCGAGTACTCGAGAACGAAGTCAATCTCTCCGCTGAGCTCCAGCTCGACCCTCCTGTAGGTGCTCACCCCTGTGGCGTCGACCTCCACCATGGCCTTGCCCCCTACAGCGAGCTTGGCCCTGCCGCCGGCGACACCTAGGCAGATGGCGTACCTGCCCGGTTTCGGCGGGAGAAGTCGCCCCGAGAACCTGACCGAATAGTTTTCTGTCTTTACTGCGTGATGCGGCTTGCCGTAACCCCACTCATACCTGAAGCCACCCCAGTAGAGACCTACGAAGTCAGTTACAGGCTTACCCTCTAAGTTGGGGTTGTCGAACACCTCAATCCTCGGTCCCAAGCCAGCGAAGCCAGCGGGTGGAGCCACGTAGCCGAGGGGGACGCCGGGGACCCACGGGAGGATTGCGCACGCGCAGTCCATACCAACGGGGATCGCCTCCACGTACACGAGCTCGGCGCCCGTCCCTTTCAGCTTCTCGGCTATAGCGTCCAGCGGTGTCACGATGCCCTTCGGCTCCCCACTGTAGCCTCCGAGCTTGAGCGTCTTCGCGGCCCCGCCGACCACCAGCAACCTCTTTACCTTGCCCTTGTCGAGAGGCAGGACGCCCTCGTTCTTGAGGAGCACAATGGACTTCCGAGCCGCTTCGAGGGCTAGCTGCCTGTGCTCCTCGCATCCTATGACTCGCTCGGCCACATCGGGGTCAACGAACGGGTTGTCGAAGAGCCCGACTAGGAACTTAGCGCGGAGGACCCGCCTCACGGCCTCGTCGACCGCCTCCATCGGGATTAGCCCCTGCTTCACCGCCCACTCCAGCGCGTCCCCGTAGAAGTCCGTGGCAGGCAGCTCGACGTCGAGGCCCGCCTCCAGCGCGAGCTTCGCGGCCTCCGCCTTCGAGCCAACCACCCAGTGGCGCCAGAGGATCCCGCTCACCGAGCCGTAGTCCGACACGACGAAGCCATTGAACCCCCACTCTTTCCGGAGCACCTCGGTGAGGAGCCAGCGGTTGCTGGAGCACGGAACCCCATCCAGGGAGTTATAGGCGGCCATGACCGAAAGGGCGCCCGCCTTAATACAGGCGCGGAAGGGTGGGAGGAAGACCTCCCTTAGGATCCTCTCGGAGAAGTGCGCCTCGTAGCTGTCCCTGCCGCCATCCGCTTCGAAGTTTGCAACAAAATGTTTAGGTGTTGCGATCACCCCCTCCTCCCGCAGAGCTTTGCAGTAGGCAGCGCCCATCACGGAAGCCAAGTACGGATCTTCGCCGTACGTCTCCTCCGTGCGACCGGCTCTCACGTCCCTCGCCAGGTTGACGACGGGGGCGAGGCACTGGTGAATCCCCCTAGCCCTCGTCTCCTTCGCGATCGCTTTGGCGACCCTGTAGACGAGGTCCGGATCCCACGTCGCAGCGAGCGCAATAGCCTGCGGGAACTGGGTCGAGTACTTCGCCATGCACCCGTGCAGGCACTCGTCGTGGATGATCGCTGGTATGCCCAACCTCGTGCCCTCGATCAGCTTCGCCTGGATCTCGTTCGCTAGCTGCACTGCTTCCCTCGGCGGCAGGTTCCTCAGAATGATGGAGATGTTGCCGACCATCTCGGGCTTAAAGCTTGAGCGGAGCTGCTCCAGTTTCTCCTCGAGGGTCATCCTGGAGAGGAGGTCTTCGACGCGCTCATCAACCGGCCTGTTCGGGTCCTCGTAAGGGTCCAACACACCGTTCTTGTTGAAATCGATCCAACCGTCCCGGTAGATATCCGGCTTGCCCACCGAAGTAGGTATGTAGAGCTTCCGCACGAGAGTGTGCAGCGCCGAGCACGCTTATTAATGTGCTCCGTAAGTTGCTGCGCGGGGGCACCCGGCGGGCGACCGTGAGCAGGGGTTCCGGCAGGAAGGCTCTACTGTTTCGCGTCAAGGCTATGATAAGCGAAGTCGAGCTGAGGGAGTTTGTGCACGCCCTGCTCCACCAGCCTCCAGCCGGCGCGATCTGGATGATTCCGGTCGATAGGGTGCGCTTACGCGGTAAATACCGCGTTATCGATACGGTCGAGCAGAAGGGCGAGCTCGTAGCACACGTACTGGTCGACCGCATCGACGAGCTGGAGTGGAGGAGTAGAAGCGGGATCTCGCGCTTCGTTTGGAAGCGCGAGGGGGGACCAGGGAGGCTGGAGGGCGAGCTCAGCGACCGCGCGCTCGCGAAGCTCGTCTCTGTCGCAGGTCTTGAGAAAGTCGAGGCGAAGCTTCTCGGGGAGCTGGAAAGGGTCAGCAAGCGAGAGGTGTCAGCAGGTGACAGGGCCGGGAGAGGGGAAGATACCTTTGAAAGCTAAGGTGCTGGTAGGGAGTCGTGAACTGAACTGCGACGTGTACCTGCACGTGAAGGGCTACTCGAGAGCTAGAGTCACGCATGTGGACGTTGAGTGCGATGAGCTCAACGAGGCTGTACCACCAGGCGCTCATGCGTACGCGACCGCCTACACGAGGGGCGGCGAGCTGCGCGTGCGCTTCCGCGAGCCGTTGAAAGCCTTCGGCTTCGCCAGGGAGCTGGCGATCCGTTGCCCGGACCTCGCCGCTGCCCTGGCTCCCATGCGCGACACCGTCTACGTCGGCGGCAAAGAGGGCGGCATCTTCATCGGGTTCAAGCGAGAGCAGATCCGCAAACTCGAAGCTTTCGCCTCCAGCCTGGGGGTGCCGCCCCGCTCAAGTGGAATTCGCTTCGGCTAGGGGGCAGCGCACCTGAAGACGGGGTCCTAGCGCCAAGGCGAGTGCACTTTTAATAGAACGCTCTGCGAGCTCATACCCCGTGAGCAGCCTAGCCCTCGTCTTCGACTGCGGTTCCACGAACCTCAGGGTTGCCGCTGTGAACGAGCGGGGTGACATCGTAGCTCAGGCGAGCGCCCCCAACGCGCCCGTCCACCAACCCGACCACCCGGAGTGGCTGGTCTGGGACCTCGACGCGATATGGGGCAGGCTGTGCGAGCTGTCGCGCGCCGTGACGTCGAAGGTTAAAAGGAGGGTAGTAGCAGTCGCCGTGACCACGTGGGGGGCGGATGGCGCTCCAGTCCGCAGGGACGGCAGCTTGACCTACCCGCCGATCTCGTGGCAATGCCAGCGCACGCGGGAGGTCGTGCCGGAGGTGCTCGAGCTGGTGAGCCCCCGCGAGATCTTCCGCATCACCGGCTACCAGGTGATATACTTCAACACGCTCTTCAAGCTCTACTGGCTGAGGAAGCGCGCCCCCAAAGCCCTCGAGAAGGCGCACTGCTGGCTCATGATGCCAGGGCTCATCGCTCACAGGCTGTGCGGCGAGCTCCACATCGACCCGACCAGCGCCTCGACCATGATGGCGATGGACCTCGCGAAGCGGGACTGGAGCTCCGAGATGCTAGCCCTCGCGGGCCTTGACCCCAGCTTCTTCCCGGAGTGGAAAGAGTCGGGCGATGTTGTCGGCTACGTGACCGATAAAGCCGGAGCAGAAACCGGGATCCCGCCAGGGACGCCCGTCGTCGCGGCCGGCCACGACACGCAGTTCGCGATACTCGCTGCCGGGGCCGGAGAGGGCGAGGCGGTGCTCTCGAGCGGGACCTGGGAGATCCTAGCGCTGCGCACTGCGTACTACGACCCGAACGACAAAGCACTCGAGCTGGGCGTGATCATCGAGGCCGACGTCGAGCGAGGTAAGTGGAACCCGCAGCTCCTCATGATCGCTTCGGCAGTGCTCGAGTGGCTGAAGCGGCTGGCGTACCCCGAGCTTCCCCCCAGCGAGTACGCCAAAATGGTGGAGGAGGCGAGGAGCGTCCCGCCCGGCTCTAGGGGCCTTATCTTCGTGCCGAGCTTCGTCCCTGACTCGGGCCCGCTCAGCAGGTTCGGAGTGCGCGGCGCCGTGCTCGGCTTGAGCTTGGGGGCGAGCAGGGGGCAGTTCTACAGGGCGGCCCTCGAGGGGCTCTCCCTGCAGCTGAAGCTGGCTCTGGAAGCGCTCGAGGAAGCCTTCAACTTCAAGGCCAAAGGGGTCCGCGTCGTTGGGGGCGGCTCGAAGAACGAGCTTTGGAACGAGATCCGCGCCTCCGTGCTGGGCCTCCCCGTAACAACCACACGCTTCAGCGAAGCGACGGTTCTCGGAGCGGCGATCGCGGCTTTCAAGGGCGCCGGCCTCTTCAGGAGCTTTGACGAAGCGTTGAGGAGCCTCGACTGGGGCGTTCGCACCTACGAGCCAGCTCGCGAAGAAGCCTACAGGGACCTCTACGAGAGGTTCCTCGCAGCCGTGAAAGCGCTCTCCGGCCTCTAACGCGCTACTCGCCCGAGCAACCGAAAGCTTTTTCCACCAGAGCACCGGTTTCACCACGCCGCCATGCCAGAAGATGTCAAAGTTGCCATAAAGAGAATCGATCCCCAAGGTAGGATCATCCTGCCGCCTAGTTTTAGGAAGAAAGCGAAAGGGGGATTCGTGCTGCTCGTGGAGCTGGATAACAAGATTGAGGTTTATCCGGGCGGCGCGGATCTGAGCAAGTGCTTCGATTCTGTCGAAGTGGACGTTGAGAACTTCGAAGATTACCACGCGCTCAGGAGGGAGCTTCGTGAAGTTCGCGGACGCTAACGTTTTCATATATGCCATCCTCAAACCCAGAAGGGAGCTGTCCGAGAAAGAGCTGGAAATAAAGAGTAGAGCTAAAGCAATCCTCGCGCGCATCAACGAGGGCGAGGAGGTGCTCACCACGGTGGTCCACCTCAGTGAGGTGGCCAACGTGCTGGAGGATTGCGCCGGCGCGAAGCTGGCCGCGCTTTCGTCAGGGACCTCCTCTCACGCAAGAACGTCTTCGTGGAGGCGGTGAGCGCGGGCGACTACCTCGCGAGCTCGCTGTTGGCGCTCGAGAAGGGGGTCAGCGTCAATGACGCGCTAGCGTGCGTGATCATGAAGAGGAAGAACGTCGACGAGATATACACTTTCGATAAGCACTTCGAAAAGCTGGACGTCAAGGTCGCGCAGGGGTAGAACGCTCGAGGAACTCGTCCAGCCGCGCTTGCGCCTTGGAGAGCTTCCACGCCTCCTCCAACCTCTCAACGATCGTCTGCGCGCGGCTAAGCGAGAAGTCGTTCTCGTCGACGAGGAAGCGCATCAGCCCCTCCCGGTCCGGCTCCCTGAACTCGAGCTCGTAATTCTCCTTCACGGGAGGGTTGAGGAACAGCTCGACGATCTCTTCGTGGTTCTCCGGCAGCTTGGCCCTGATGCTGGCGGGTAGCCTGTCCAAGCTGCCGTACGTCTTGATGAGCTTGTAGGCGGTCTTGGGCCCGACCTTCTCTACCCCCTCGTTGTAGTCCGTGCCGATGAGCACCGCAATCTCGACTAGCTGCTTGCGGGTGATGCCGAGCACCCTCAGCACCTTCTCGAGCTCGGCGAGCTCCGGCTCGAGCTTCCGAGCTTGCTGCTTGCTGGGCAGCCACTCGAAGCCCGTGAGGGTGACGTACCTGACCAGGCGAGGGGCGCCGTAGAGCAGCGAGTCCCAGTCCTGGCTGCTGACCGCCCACGCCTCCCCCCTCGAGACAATCAGCGCGGCTTGCGCCTCCGCGTCCGCGGTCGCCTCAACAACGGGGAAACCCATCAGCCGCACCAGCTTCTTCGCGCTCTCGATCGTCCACTCATCCACGTTGACCGCGACGACCGCCTTCGAGAAGGCATCGTCCAGCTTTCCCTCAGCGAGCAAGCGTTCGTACTCCTCCCTCGCTTTCCTTCTCAGCTCTCTCCTCCTCTCGATCTCTCTTGCCTTAAGAGGGTGCGGTGGACCGTCGAAGACGAAGATGAATCCGCACCGGCACTCGAGCGCGAGCTTCGAGTAGCGCGTGGCTATACCGACGAGGTGCGAAGTCACAAGCCCCTTGCGGTTTCTCAGAGGCTCGGTACCGGCCCTCACCAGCGCTAGGAACTGGTACACTGCATTCAGAGCATCAACCGCCAAGATCTTTCCGCATATCCCCCTCAGACCGATTTTCTCAACCTTGATCAAAGGAGTCAGCGGCGCTCCCATGATCTCTCGCCGCTACCCCTCGAAGCTCCAGTCCTCCAGGTTTGAAATGATTTCCGAAAGCAGGTCCGTCGCGATCTCGCGAGGCAGCGCTAGGAAAAGCTTGACGAGATGCTTGCAGAACCTCCTCGACTCCGTCAGCTTCCTCCAATCCTCGCAGTCGTGGAATACCCTCTTTTCCACTTTATCGATTTCAACACGGTAAGCCTTAACCTTCGCCGAGACACCGCGCTCGCTCACCTTGTAGGAGACTTCCGAGTCGCTGATTTCGAGCGCCCGCTGGAACCTCCTTTCCCCCGCCAGCACCTTCAGCACCTCCCCCACCTCGCCCTCACTGAGAGCCTGCAGCGCGCTTGCTCCAACTCTAGGCACCGAGGAGAGGCGCTTCTCTACATTAGCAAGAGCCTCCCGCTGCTTGGCGCTAGCCAAGCCTAGCAGGACGAGCATCTGGAGAGCGTTGTGCGGCGCGAAACCCCTAAAATGATTGTTAAAATAGCCGAGCAGCATCGACGCTTCGTCCAACACCTTTTTGAGCTTCTCCGCCCACTCCTTGAGTTCCTCAAGCGTGTAGTGGTAGTAGTACCAGGGGCGGGCACCTCTCCCGTGCCACCTCACGTAGGCGAAATCGCTCGTAACCTTTACGATAGGAGGCAGGAGCGGCTCGTCCACGATAACGTAAGCGATCCCGCGATCCTCCAGCTCCCTGAAGTTTTCCTCACTCAGCCAGCTGGGATCTCTGAACTCCACCGCGTACCTGAAGCCCTTCGGCAGCGAGTCGAGGAAGTCCACGAACCAGGGGATCTCTTTTCTCGCTCTAGGCGGCATCTGGATGAGCACTGCACCGAGCTTGCCGTGTCTCGCCAGCGGCTGGATCGACTTGAAGAACGCCTCCATCTCGGCCTCGGCGTGCTTCGGGTTCAGCAGCTTCTTGTGCGTAACGCCCCTGTACATCTTCACGGAGAAGAGGAAGTTCGTCGGAGCCGCCCTAGCTAGGCTCTCGAAGAACCTCTCGTTCATCAAGGCGTAGAAGGAGGAGTTCACCTCGGCGGTATTGAAGATTTTCGCGTAGTGCGAGAACATGCTCCTATCCGTGTCGTAGAAGGGACCCACCCAGTCGTCGTAGTCCCAACCGGAAGTCCCTATGTAGACCTTGCAGCTCGTACGGCCTAGAAACTCCTCGAGCGAGGTCAAACACATCCCCAGCTTAGAAGACACTAGGGGCGTTAAATCGCTAGTGCGCACTTAACAGCTCGCGCGCGAGCTCGCGGGATCTCCATCGCGTAAGGGAATTGAGCGCCAGCGCTTCCCAATCGACTACAGCTACCTCACCGCTCGGAGACCACACAACGACTTCGGGCTTCGAGAGGAAGTTTAGAGCTGCAAGCAAACCATACAGCGCCGCTTGCGCTCTCTCCCTCTCTCTCACCCTGCCGTAGCTTTTCACCTCCACCACTCGCTTGAGGCGGCCGAGATCGAAAACCGCTAAGTCGCATACTCCGTAAACCCAACCGAACCTGAAACACCAGGCGAGCGGCAGAGGACCGGCCCATCGGTCGACGTTAACCACATCGAAAGGATCGAGACCCCAAGCCTCCCGGTGAAGTTCCCTTCCCGCCTCTGCGCTGGAACCCCCACCACGCCCGCCTGATGCAATCTCTGTGACATAGAAGACGGGTTCCGCACCTGTTTCCCGCAGGATCCTGGCCCTCTCGGCTTTATAGAGGGTTGCTCTGACGAGAGCTAGCGGGTCAGGCAACCGCGCCCCCCGAGCTTTAAGCGTCCTCGATACCTGCTTCTGTGATCTTGAACTGAACGCTGGCCCCCCTCGGGATGCGGGGGCTGTCCAAGCACTCGATCAACCACGCGTCTCCAGCTTTCCTCATGAGGAACCTGTGGGTGGATGCGTGAGCGATGATGTTCCCGCCGGCGGGCAGCTTGAGAGCAACTCCGCTCGGCAGAGGGTGGGTAAGCACCTGGTTCGTAATCGCAGCTACAGATCCGTATATTCGGGCCCACCTCTTCAGCCAGTCGAGCAGGTAGTTGATCGCCTGCTGCCTCCTCGCCAGCCACTCCATACCCCGGTACTGGGCCCTGTAGAGCGCGATAACCGAGTCGATCACGACGAGCCTAGCCCCATCTTCGAGGTAGCCACTGAGCTCGTTCCTCACGAATCCCTCCAGCTCTCCCGTATTCAAGGGCCTGAAGACGACCACTTTCTCCAGAGCTTCCCTGCCAATGCCGAAGCGCTCCGCCATCGATAGTACGCGACGCGGGCTGAAGGTACCTTCAGTGTCGATGTACACCGCTTTGGCGGACAAACCCCCCTTCTCCACCGGCAGCTGTACGGTCGCTGCCAGCTGGTGGCAGAGCTGCGTTTTGCCTGTGCCGAACTCCCCCGCGAACTCGTACAGCTCCCCAGCCCTCAAACCACCGCCCAGCATCTCGTCCAAGCCTTTCACGCCTGTAGTGAGCTTCGGTGACCGATCCTCCAGCTCCATGAGCTGAGCAGCGTCCACGGCCGCACCGCTGTAGCCGACCAGCGACTTCGCAGCTTCGCGGAGCTTGACGGCGCTTTCGTAGCTGCTCAGCGAAAACCACTCCACCAGCTCGTCCGGCGTGGCGGCGACGATGAAACGCAAACCCCTTACCGAGAGAAGGCCCGAGCTCTCAAGCTTTGCGATCACCGTGGGACCAACACCAGCTTCCCTCAGTAGCTTCCGCAGCTCCTTACCCTCCGCTCCCGCACCGCTCATGGTGGATGAGAGGACGTTATCGTATTTATTGGTTGCGAGAGGCGCAGGGTTAGCTTCATTTCCTACTGTTTTCAAGGTTACCGCGTGAAGGTAACGTTCGGCAAGCCGAGCGGTGACTTCGACTACGTAATCACGTGGAGGGGAGGATCGAGGCTATGGATGCCGGAACCCGCTCCGGAGCTGGTGCTCCTCAAGGGATTGGGCAAAGAGGCTGCGTTCGCAAAGTCGACAGTGCTCGAGGTTCTAGCAGCGGTTAGCTCCAAGAGGTGGCGGGAACTGTACGCGCTCGCTCGGTTCGTCGACTATGAGGGTCCTCCGGACCCGCCGGTGGCTATGTGGTACACGGACGCCGACCTAGCAGTGACCGCCGCTAGGGGTTTATCGGAAGAAGAAGCAGAAGTTCTGCTGGAGCTACCACAGCTCAGCGACCTCCACGCGGCACTGCTCGCAGGTAGCGAGGTTACGGTCTGCGTCAGCGGCTCGGCTTCCGTGGCGGGTGCGGACGAGGTTGTTTGGAAACCGAGAGCGGCAGCTCGCGCGGTACTCCGCTCCAGCGGGCTGTTGGGAGGAGCTTGGAGCACTGCCACGCTTCCCAAGCTCGAGAGTAGCTGGGAGGAGTGGGAACCGAGGAGAGGGGAAGCAGTCGCGTCTTTCGAACGGTACGAACCGCCCGCCGCACCCGGATCGCTACCAGAACCGCGCGATCTCGATCCGTTGCTCGACCTTGCTTTCGGGGATTATGCGGAGCTCGCTTTTGCGCTGTTGAGGGATGTAGCTACAGGACCCCTACCTCTGCGGAGCGTGCCTGAGCTGGGTCAGTACGCACCTCTCCTGAGGGACTTAATCCTGTACGGCTACGCGACGGTGGAGCGCGATGTCGTCAGGCTAACCGAGAAGGGCCTCTACGCCCTCCTGCAGAAGATGGGGGGAGGCTGACCGGTGGCAGGAGGTAGCGGAGTCGGAGCACCAAAACCTCCTTGGTTCGACGCCAAGCGCGTGCACAAGGCGGAGCGAGAAGCCCGCTACATTGTACGCAGCGCGCTCGAAGGATCTCGGAGCGACGAGTTCTCGACTGCGATACTGGATCTCTACAGGGAGATCCCCCGCGAGAGCTGGCTGGTGAGAGGTGTGACGCGCGTGCTCCTCGGTACGGTGGTGCGCAAAGGCGAGTGCACGTGGCTCGTCTACGGGGTTCCCGAGCTCGGCGACTGGCACGGTTACTACATCGTCTCGCTCGAGAAGGGTAAGTACAGGTGCAGCTGTTTTAGCACCGGCTGGGGTTGGCGCAGAGCTCGCCGCATCTGCACCCATGTAGCGGCTGTCATGCTTACGCGGCAAGCGCGTAGCGGGCAGCTGGTGTAAGCATGCCACGCGTTAAAGCTTGGGAGGGCTACAGCCTGAGCGCTACGCTAGCCCCCTCCTTCGTAAGGGCGCTGTTCGAGGAGAGGGGAGGCTTCTATGTGAAGATCGCCGGGCACCGCCGCGGAGCTAGAATGTGGCAGGAGGGGGAGGAGGTCGTGGGCGAAGGGTGCGACGAGGGGGAGCTGCGGTACTGGAGCGGCATCTGGCTCGATCGCAGTCTCGTCGAGGAGAAGGCCACTTACCTGGCAGCGGCGCACAAGGAGCTGGGCTTATCCGTCAGCCCATACGATCGCCACCTAATCTTCGTCGCAGTCTTCCTTAGCCGCGCGACCTCCTGGGAGGGTAACGTGTTGAGATGGTGCAGGGGGATTTTCTCGAGAGCCGATACCCTGGAAGCTCTGCTGAAACTCGACTTTGTCGAGTTCGGAAGTAGCTTCCAGCTTAAGCAGCTTGGCCCCGCGCTGCGCAGGTACGCGGAGCAGGTGCACTGCGTATCCGACCCATGGGAGGTCAGAAGGGCTCTTCTAAGCTTGCGGAACGTTGGGCCGAAACTCGCTGACGCTTACCTCCTCTTCACGGGCTTAGACCCGAGCGCGCCACCCATTGACAGGCACGCTCTAAGGATGACAGCCCGACTGGGTTTGAGCGGAGTTTCGCCGAGGAGAGAGCTGTGCGCGCGCTACCCGTGCCCTGAATGCCCGACAGCAGCCTCCTGCATCAGGTGGGCTCTCTCGAGCATCTACGGCTCGGCGGCAGGCTGGGTTCAAACAGCCTTCTACGTGCACGATACGCTCTTCTGCTCGCTTAGTTCGTGTCAGCTTTGCCCTCTATCTCGTGTCTGCGAACCGGGAAGCATTAAAGGAGCGCGTCCTCGAGCTGCGCGTTAAAGCCGTACCGCGCCGCAACTAAAAGTAATTAGTGGGTTCCTGTCTTGCTTCCAGCGTGAGCGTAGATCGGGACTTAGGATACGATCCTGTTAAGGTCGCAGAGGGTTTGAAGGGCGTAGTGTGCAGAGGACTCAACCGCAAGTACTACAGGTTCCGCGGCGGCCGTTGGTACGGCGGGATCGCAACCGCCGACTGCGTCGGCTGCAACTTGCGCTGCGTCTTCTGCTGGGGGTGGCAGGTGCGCGACAACCCGGTTAAGGCAGGCTTCTTGTGCAGCCCCGAGGAGGTAGCGAAGAAGCTCGTGGAAATCGCCGAGAGGAGAGGGTACACCCAAGTGAGAATCAGCGGGAACGAGCCGACGCTCTGCAGGGAGCACCTTTTGGCAGTTCTCGACAGCTTAGAAGGTAGCGGGCTGGCATTCATCCTGGAGACGAACGGCATTCTCATCGGGCACGACCCCAGCTACGCGAGAAATCTTTCGAAGTACGACTTCATCCACGTGAGGGTCTCACTGAAGGGCACGAGCCCTAGGGAGTTCTCTAAGCTCACCGGCGCGCTGCCAGAAGCCTTCGAGCTTCAGCTCAAAGCGCTGGAAAACCTCCTTGACTACGGCGTTTCGGCGCACCCAGCGGTAATGCTCTCCTTCTCCGAGCACAGCTCAGCTGAGAGGTTAAAGGAGAGGTTAGCAGAGATCGATCCCAGGCTGGTCAAGGAGTTCGAGGAGGAGTACGTCTTCCTGTACCCGCACGTGGTTGCGCAGCTGAAGAAAGCGGGGCTGCAGCCCCGCGTAGCCTACAGCCCAGATAGCATCCCCCAAGATCTAATATAAGCAGAAGCGGAGTGGGAAAAGAGAGATGGGTATGGCGGAGCCTAGTATAGCTTTCCAACCTTCTTCTCGAGCTCTAGCAGCGCGGCGGCGCTGTAGAACCTCGCGTACACCCTCGCGAGGTTCGCTGGCTTGCGCTCCCTGAGCCACAGGTCGGCGTAAAGACTGGCGAGACCGAGGAAGTCGGCTGCGGTGGCCTTACTCTCAACCTTTCTTAACCCCACTTCTAGGCACCGCTTAATGAACGCGAGGTCTGGCGGGAGCCTCACTCCCTCGGCGAGCTCGAGCGCTTTCCTCCACGAGTCGAAGACGGGTAGGTTCTTCACTTCATCTGTTGGAGAGAAGAGGACTCTCTTGATGAAGTTCGCGACCTCGCCCTTGCCGAAGGCCTTCCTAACCTCCAGCACCTCGCACGGTTCGCCGCTGAGAGCGAGCCACTTCTCCTCCCAGCTGCCGCTGCCTTCAGCGTACTCCATCGATGCGAGGATGAGCGGGTAGAGGAAGGAGTAGAGGCACTCTTCTCCATCGTCGCCCCATGCTGTCACCATGAAGCCTTTAACACCTTCCTCACGCGCCGCCTGCAGGAAGTTCCTCACGTTCGTTAGGGCGGTATCGAAGTCCGGGTAGTACTTGTTCCAGTTCCAGAGACCAGGGCAGACCACCTGCTCATAACCTCTATCCTTGAAGAGCCGCACCTTATCCTTGAAGTACTCGACTGTGTTAGGCGAGTAGTCCCAGTTCGCGATCACGGTTTCTTTCCACACGGGGTTTTCGAGGATGGGTTTCCACAGCTCCCTTTCCGTCTCTCGGAGGTACATTCCAGCCACCATGTCGCCCCATATCATTGGCACCTTGCCGCGCTCCTTCACTATCCTGATCAGCCTGGAGTGATGGTCGGCGTAGAGGCGCGGGCCCTCGAACTTCAGCGTCCTGTCAAGGCTCTTCCCCCTCCCCATAGCCCAGGTCTCGTCGCCTCCGATGTGTATGTACTTCGAGTCGGTCTTCGCGATCGCCTCCTCCAGCAGCTCCTCGGCGAACTTCCTCGCTTCTGGGTCGCCAACATCGAGGCAGCCTTCCTCCGGCCTGTGCCACTCGCTATACCTCCAGTATTTCGGTAGGGTCAAAATATTCTCCATGTGGCCAGCCAGCTCGAGCGAGGGGAAGACCTCGATCCCCAACTTCTTGCCGTACTCCACCACCTCTCTCCACTCCTCGTTCGTGTACCTGCCGCGCTTAGCCCCGATGTCCGGGTGGCGGTCCCAGGGGAAAAGGTCCTCCACGTAAATGGCTAAGAAGTTGAACTTGAGGAGGAAGAGCCAGCGCAGCAGCCTCTTCAGCTCCTCTACCGATGCGACGCCGCCCCTAGCTACGTCAAGGTGGAAACCGCGGAACTCGAAGCGTAGTTTCTCCTCGACTCTGACGTCCGGTATTGCGCAGCAGCCGCCCTGCATTACCAGCTGGATCAGCGTAGCAGTGTAGATCCTAGGGTCGCCCCACACTTCGACATAACCTTCCTTGACTTCGAGACCCGTTCCCTCGCGTTCAACTCTTTTGATCTCCCACTTACCTTTTGGCAGGTTAAACTCTTCCGCAATGAAGGGGTCGAGGTTCGAGAAACCGTCAAAACTTAACCACCGCCCTCTAAACTCCAGCTTTGCAGGTTCGGGTACAATAACCGGTTTTACCTCGCTCACG
>Ga0185307_1001185_pt1 | contig 14871 bp, 15 predicted proteins | sample LHCtaG_FD_128010 | JGI IMG/M metagenome (GOLD analysis project Ga0185307, IMG submission 128010) | Hot spring microbial communities from Little Hot Creek, USA to study Microbial Dark Matter (Phase II) - LHC4sed_matched (SPADES... | ecosystem: Environmental > Aquatic > Thermal springs > Hot... | reverse complement strand
TTTGAAGATAAGTCTTTGAATGCGTTCTTTGATCAAATTTCAAGATGTGCTTTATTTTCAAGCTATGCAGCTTCATTTTGTTGCTCAATTAACTTTTCAACCAAGTCATCCAAGTTTTTAATGGCATTTCCTACGCTTATACTCATTTTAGTCACCAGCCTCCTTGTTTTGGCAAGCATTTTTCGACGGGAATCAATCATTCTCTTTACTTCCATGGGTGCTGGTCCTCCTCTGATATTATGCGTTTTAACGAAGTTTGCCACGTCAACTGATGTTTTGACGTCATCTTCTGCAACTGCCAAAGATAGTCCTGAAACCTCCTCGGCAACTTTTCTTAACATTTCAGCCTTTACATTTTTGGGGTTTATTTTATTTTGGACAATTTTTCTAGCGAGACTGCCTACAATTTTATGAGCGGTTCTGAATGGAACGTTATATTTTTGAAACAAGACTCTTACAAGCTCTGTGAAGGTGGAAGAAGCTAGGTTTGGATTTTCCAAGTCTTGTACTGGTCGGCACGCAACAGCCAACTTGGATAGGATGCCAAGTGCATCTTTAACTTTGACACATGACTCCCAAAGCTTTGGGGTAACTTCTTGAAAATCTAAGTTGTAGCTGGACGGCAGAGACTTCAAGATCAAGGCACATGTCGTAAAATTGCCTATAACGTGGCTCATCCTCGCCCTGATTACTTCAAGAACGTCTGGGTTCTTTTTCTGTGGCATTATGCTGCTGGTTGAGCAGAACTCGTCCGGAATTTCAATCAAATTGAACTCGGGTGCGCTCCAAATTATAAGATCTTCTGCGAGGCGGCTTATGTCTATGGCTATCATCGCCAACGTGGCAAGCGTTTCCATTACGAAATCGCGGCTGCTGACAGCGTCGATTGAGTTTTCCAGCACATCGGCAAAGCCGAGAAGCTCCGCCACCATCTCCCTATTTATAGGGAAACTGGTTGTGGCTAGGGCTGCAGCACCCATTGGGCAAATGTTTACTCTGCTATAGCATTCAACAAGCCTTTCGACATGTCTTTGGAAAACGTCAAAATGGTATAGTAGGTAATGGGCGAAGGTTATTGGTTGAGCTGGTCTAAGGTGGGTATACCCACACGTGATTGTTTGGACATGTTTTTTAGCTTTCGACAAAAGCTCTGCCTGAAAATCAATTATAGCCTTCATCAAGTTTATTAGCTCTTCCCGCAACCCCATTCGGATGGCCGTTGCAACTTGGTCGTTTCTACTCTTTGCAATATGGAGGTTTTCCCCAGCTTGTCCTTTCGTTCTCTTAATAACAGCCTCTTCAACGTAAACATGTATGTCTTCAAGATATCGATTCTTTTTTGGTTTGTCGAGCTTTTTAAGCGCCTTTAGAATTTCAACACAATCCTGGCTGCTTATTATCCCTTGCTTCATTAACATTATTGTGTGGGCTCTGTTTATGTCTATGACATGTTTTAGAAGTTTTACATCGTCCTCTATCGATGATATGAAACGTACAATCTCTTTTTTAGTGGATTTTATCCTACCACTTTTAAACAGTAGGCTCACGGTAGGCTTCCTTCTCTGACTCTAAATTGTTTTTTAGGATGTGAAAGGTTTTCGACTGCAACCCCCAGAGTTCGATGAAACCTCTTGCGAAAGACTGGTCGAAAGTGGATCCGACATCGTAGGTTGCCAATTTCAAATCGTACAACGAATACTTCGATGCGCGCCCCACAACCCTTAAGTTTCCTTTGTAAAGCTTTAACTTAACCTTCCCGCAAACTCTTTCCTGCGTTTTGTTTATAAACGCTTCTAAATCGTTCTTTAACGGATCAACCCACAAACCGGAGTAAACCAAAAAAGCCCACTGAGCATCCACATATTTTTTAAACGCTAATTCTTGATTTGTTAGAACCATTTTTTCAAGATCTTTGTGTGCCTCAAGCAGAACTGTAGCAGCAGGGCATTCATAAACCTCCCTTGACTTTATGCCCACAACTCTATCTTCGATATGGTCAATACGTCCAACTCCATGCATTCCTCCAATTTGGTTCAACCTTGTAATCAATGAAACAGGATCCATGGATTCGTTGTTAACTGCGCATGGAACACCTTCTTCAAAGTCTATGGTTAAATACTCTGGTTTGTCTGGGCATTTCTCAGGCGGCAAAGTCCACTCAAAAACCTCTTCTGGTGGTTCATTATATGGGTTCTCTAAAACACCGCATTCGATGGACCGCCCCCAAAGATTTTGATCAATGCTGTAGGGATTTCGCCCACTCAATGGTATTGGAAGGTTTCTCTCCTTTGCAAACTCTATTTCCTTATCCCTTGACAACTGCCAGTCTCTTACTGGAGCTATGACCTTTAAATTGGGAGCGAGTGCTTTGATGGTTATGTCAAATCTAACCTGATCATTTCCCTTGCCACTGCATCCATGGGCGAGAATTGTTGCTCCCTCTTTTCTGGCAACTTCAACCATTTTCGTGGCTATTAAAGGCCTTGAGAGAGCGCTGCTTAACGGGTACTTATCCTCATAGAGAGCGTTCGCTTTTATGGCTGGGAAAACGTGGTTGACAACAAATTCTTCTTTCGCGTCTATGGTATAGTGTTTGGAGACACCTAACGCTAATGCTTTTTCCTCGATCTTTTCGGGGTTTAAACCCTGACCCACGTCAACCGTAAGGGTTATCACGTCCGCTCCATATTTTTCTTGAATCCATTTTATCATAACGGATGTGTCAAGCCCGCCGGAGTATGCAAGTACAACTCTGTCTTTTGGCATGTTTTGTGCGATAACCAGCAAGTCTTATATATTTTTTGGTCAAAATATACCACATAATAAAACAAGTGACCAAAAATGGCTACAAGCATATCGAGAATCATTCAGGATTTGATAGATAAGGATATTTCAATTCAGCATGCTCTTGAAAAAGGGTATGGAAACTACAGCGCGATTGCAAGAATGTTGAAGCCTATGGTTGAAGAAATGTTAGGTAAAAAAGTTAAACTTGAAAGCGTAATAACCGCTGTAAAAAGAGCCCGCGTAACCTATAAACCGGCATACCATCTTGATGTAACCAGCGTTATCGCTGACAGCACAATAAACCTAAGAACTGACGTAGCGAAAATTTCCATCGAAAAAACTAAAAGAAACATGGATATCGTGAGGAAAATGTTGACTGGTTTCTCTCAGGATGAATATGTACAAATAGTTGAAGGAATGAGAACATTAACCTTAATTTTTGATCAAAAGTTGATTGAAAGAATTAAATCAAATTTCTCGCTGGAAAATGTTCTTGGGGAAAAAAACAACCTCGTAGCCATAATCATAACAAGCCCTCAAAAAATAGTTGAAACTCCAGGTTGCATAACCTCTTTTTATAATGCCCTTTCCAGGTTACATATAAACATTGAGGAAACACTAAGCTGTTCCACAGAAACAATTATGGTTTTACAGTTAAAAGATGTGGGCAAGGCGTTGGCTGCCTTAACAAACGTAATATCGGAAGCTAGAAAAATGATGGAAAAGCTGAAATCAAGTCGAAACTCAAGGCTACAAATTAAAGGTAATGACTAATTTTAACCAATAACTTTCAAATTAATATCATTTTCAGCCAGAAAAAATTTAAACCTCCAAGCAATCATCCGAAGCTCAAACACAGACCGTTAAATGGGCGTGAATAACGTGGATGAGTGGAGGAACAAAATATTCGTTAGCCCATATTGTAGACCAGACTATTTGAAGGGTTCAATTTGTAAAACAGGTGACCCCCTCATACATGACTCCACGTTAAGAGAGGGGGAGCAGACGCCAAGTGTTGTATTTGCGGCAGAAGATAGAATAAAAATCGTCCAACTTCTGTCCAATATAAAAGTGGAATGCGTTGAGGCTGGGTTTCCGGCTTCATCTGAAAGTGAAAAAAATGAAGTCAGCCAGGTTGTAAAACTTGGATCGGGTATGACTGTTTATGGTTTTGCAAGGGCTGTGAAAGGTGACATAGATGCTGTCATTGAATGTGATTGTGACGGTGTAGTAATCTCATATCCTCCATCAGACTTTCACTTGACATATAAACTTAGGATAACTCGAGAGGAATACTTAAAGAAGGCTGTTGAAATTGTAGAGTACAGTAAAAGTCATGGATTAGATGTCATATACAGTGCAGAGGATTCAACGAGATGTGACTTACCGTGGTTAAAGAGGGTCTTTAGAGAGGTTGTGGATGCAGGTGTGGATGTATTGCGAGTGGTTGACACACTTGGATGCATAACACCTACCGGTATGCGTTTCCTCATTAACGAGTTGAGAAAAGAGCTTGATAAGCCAATAGAAGTTCATTGCCACAACGATCACGGCTTAGCTTTAGCAAACGCTTTAGCAGCGTTTGAAAGTGGCGCAACCCGTTTTAGCACATCTGTTCTAGGGTTGGGTGAAAGGGCAGGAATCACGGCTACTGAGGAGCTTATTGTAGCATTCAAAAACTTCTATAACGTTGACAAATATAACGCGGAGAAGTTAACTGAACTTTGTGAAACCGTTGCAAAAATGGCTAAGATGATTTTGTGGCCGCTTAAACCCATAAGCGGCATCAACGTCTTCACGCACACAAGCGGTATTCACCAAGACGCTGTCCTCAAAAATCCAATAGTCTATGAATGTTTCCCTCCAGAAATGGTTGGTCAGAGAAGACGTTTCCTTTTGAGCCGAATAAGTGGCAGAGCAGCTGTAAGCGCTAAACTTAAGGAGTATGGATTTACGGTTTCAGGTAAAGACGTAGAAGAAATAACAAACATTATCAAAGAAGTCTCGGCAAATAGGCGAAGCGCAATAAGCGATGAAGAATTCTTAGAAATTGCAAAAAAGTATTTCTTATCAAAGCGTGACCAGTATGGACATTCATAACACGCCCTTAACTATGGCTGAAAAGATTCTCTCGCAAAAGGTCGGCAAAGCAGTCTCATCCGGAGAAATAGTAGTTTCTGATGTAGACTTTTTAATGGCTCACGATGGAACAGCCCCACTTGCGATGGAACAGTTCGCTAATCTTGACGTAGACAGAGTCTTTAACCCTTCAAAGATACTGCTAGTGATAGATCACGCCGGGCCGAGTCCAAGCGACAAGGTAAGTAACATTCATAAAATGATGAGAGAGTTTGCCCGTAAACATGGATGTCACTTTTGCGATGTTGGATACGGCATATGCCATCAAATACTGGTCGAAGAGTTTGTAGAGCCTGGCATGGTTGTCATAGGAGCTGACAGCCATACATGCACCCACGGCGTACTTGGAGCTTTTGCCACTGGAATGGGAAGTACCGAGGTTGCTGTTGGAATGGCTTACGGGCAAACGTGGCTGAAAGTTCCTGAAACGATAAAGGTTGAAGTGCCCGGAGAACTCAAATGGCCATTATCATCCAAAGATGTCGCATTACATGTGATTAAAGAGCTGGGCGCGGATGGAGCCAACTACATGGCCCTCGAGTTTGTAGGAGAGGGAATCAAGAAAATGAGCATGGATTCACGGCTTACATTAACAAACATGGCCGCTGAAGCTGGGGCTAAGGTTGGTTTCTGTCCATTCGACAAAGTAGCCCAAAACTTCCTGCTAGCTGAAAGAGGCAAATTATTCAGATACTTAGAACCTGACAAGAATGCCAACTACTCGGATGAGATTAACATTGACGCTCGAAATATTGAGCCTGTGGTTTCTGTCCCTCACTCGGTTGATAACGTGAAAGCTGTAAGGGAAGTTGAAGGCATTGAAGTTGACCAAGTGTTCATTGGGACATGCACTAACGGAAGAGTTGAAGACCTTCAAACGGCTGCCCGCATTCTTGAAGGGAAAAAGGTTAAAGATGGCGTGCGGTTGATAGTTCAACCTGCATCCAGAAAAATTTACTTAAAAACCTTGAAAGAGGGAATAATAGAAAAGTTATTGGCCGCTGGTGCTATAATAAATCCGCCGGGCTGCGGTCCGTGCGTCGGAAGACACTTAGGCATTCTTGGCGATGGCGAGGTTTGTTTAAGTACGCAAAATAGGAATTTCATTGGAAGGATGGGTAATCCAAAAGCCAAAATATATTTGGCTTCCCCAGCTGTGGCTGCCGCCTCTGCAATTAAGGGCGTCATAACCAGTCCAACGGAGGTTTAAAGGTGATAATTGAGGGAAGAGTTTGGAAGTTTGGAGATAACATAAACACTGATTTGATAATAGCTGGAAAATACAAGTTTGACACTTTGGATATGGGGGAACTGGCAAAACACGCATTTGAGGCTATACGCCCAGACTTTGCCGAGAAAGTTAAGGAAGGAGACATAATAGTTGCGGGAAGAAATTTCGGCTGCGGCTCAAGCAGGGAGCAAGCGCCTCAAGTTCTTAAAGCGTTAGGCTTAAAAGTTATTGTAGCAGAAAGCTTTGCAAGAATATTCTTCAGAAACGCCATAAACTCCGGCATACTTGCCCTCGAATGTGAAGGCATATCAAAAGCGGTGGAAGAAGACGAAGTTCTCAAGGTGATATTGGACAAAGGAGTGGCGGAAAACGTTAATAAAGGCGTTGTGCTTCGATTTAAGCCCCTTCCAAAGTTTCTCGAGGAAATCTTCATGGAAGGCGGCTTTATACCCTATGTCAAAAAGAATAAGGGGATAAAGATTGAATAAGAGGGTTGCCGTAATACCGGGCGATGGCATAGGTTCGGAAATATTCGCGGCAACATTAAAAGTTTTGAACTTTATGAACTTGCCAATAAACTTCGTAAAGGTTGAAAGTGGGAAAAAAGTATGGGAAAAATTTGGAAAACCATTGCTTAGAGAGGATTTGGAGATCATAAGAGAGTGCGATGCACTGCTTAAGGGGCCCATCGAAACCCCCGTTGGCAGCGGGACATATGAAAGCGTAAATGTTACTTTACGGAAAGAGCTTGACTTGTATGCTAATGTGAGACCTTTTAAAAGTGTGCCTGAACTTGCTCTAATTCCAAACGTTGACATGGTCATTGTGAGGGAAAACACGGAAGGAATGTATAGCGGGCTAGAGTATAGATTAGCGGAAGATGTTGCCATAGGCATAAGGGTTATCACCAAGAGGAAAAGCGAGAGGATTCTAAGATTTGCTTTTGAATGCGCCCTAAAGAGAGAGAAAAGAAAAGTAACTGTTGTGCATAAAGGCAACATACTCAAAGAAACATGCGGGCTCTTCATTGAAACTGCGCGAATAATCGCCAAAAACTATCCCACTGTGAAGTATGAGGAGATGCATGTTGACGCAGCTGCCTACAAAATAGTTAATTCCCCTCAAGACCTAGACGTGGTTGTTACGACAAATCTTTTTGGAGATATATTAAGTGATGAAGCAGCCGGGGTTATCGGGGGATTGGGCATAGCAGCCTCGGCAAATGTCGGAGAAAAACATGCCATGTTCGAGGCTGTTCACGGCACTGCTCCAGATATTGCTGGAAAGGGGATTGCAAATCCAACGGGGTTGCTTAGGGCATCTGCCATGATGCTTGAATACTTTGGCTTTAAGGATGAGGCGGAGAAACTGAACATAGCCATAATGGAGGCTTTAAAGAATAAGGAGGCGCGGACACCTGACCTTGGAGGGTTTGGAAGCACCGAGACCTTTGTCAATGAAATCCTAAAAAATCTTGATAAAACCGGTGTATAAGCTCAAGAGAGATTCAAAAGTTTTTTCAAAACTTCTCGGAGCACTTGTATGCTGGACAGATACTCTTCTATGCTTACACGTTCGTTTGGCGTGTGATCCAAACTGGAGTCTCCGGGACCATAAGCCACCACCGGTATTTTCAGTGCTCTTCCCAGCAAGTTCATGTCGCTCGTCCCCGTTTTCTTTAAAAGCTTTGGAGTTTTTCCAGTTACCTTTCTTATGGCAACTGAAAAAGCGCGCGTGAGGATGCTGTTTTTGTCCGCTTCAAAAGGCTCAACGGAATCAACAACTTCCACATGAACTTGTACTTGAGGATTTTCCTTCCTGTACTGCACAATACATTCAATAATCTTATCGCATGCTTGTGCACATGTCAGTTGAGGTGGAACCCTTACATCTATTAGGGCTTTACATTTTGAAGGAACATTTGAAGCATAACCGCCGCCTTCTAAATGCGTCAAACATAACGAAACATTGTAGAAGAAGCTTTTTGGGGGGTTTTCTTGAAACTTTGCATCCTTTATTCTTCCCCAGAGCTCGAACATCTTTTCAATCGCATTTTCGAAAAGCCATGGAGCAGAAGAATGTCCGGCTACCGTCTTGCACGTTAACTCAATTTTTAAACTTCCCCGATATCCAATGATTACGTTCTCAATGCCACTCGGCTCTCCAAAAATCGCATAATCGGCGGATAAACCCTCTTTAATTAGGTTTTTAATGCCCATGCTTGATTTTTCCTCTTCTACAACACAAGCAACCAGAATTTTTCCTTCTTCAATGACTTCTCTGGTCGAGTGAGCAGCCAGCATCATTGAGGCTATAGGTGACTTTGCATCCACGGCACCCCTTCCATAAATTTCGCCGTCAACAATCTTTACTGGAATGTATCCGGGAACTGTGTCCATATGCCCGCAAAGCAGAATTGTGGGTTTTCCGTATCCAACTTCACCAATAACGTTTCCAACATTATCAACTTTAACCTTAAAATTTAGTTTCTCCATTTCTTTAGCGATGAAAGTTCCGATTTTACGCTCTCTTCCAGATGGACTATAGATTTTAAGAAGCCTCGTTAAGAGCTTGACAGCGTATTCTTCCAGCCTCTCCATTTAAGATTTCATCCAGCACCATTGTAACTTCATCAACTTCCTTTTCTGTGATTATGAAGGGTGGCAGGAAGCGTAACACGTTTCTGCCAGCATCAAGCAATAAAACACCTTTTTGGATAGCCTCCAATATGGCGTTTAAGACTTCAACCCTTAGCTCTAAACCCAACATTAGGCCTAAACCGCGGGCCTCCCTAACAATTCTATGTTTCGATTGCAGATCCTTTAATCTTTCCAAGAAGTACTTCCCAACTTTCTCTACGTGTGCCAAAAGATTTTCTCTTAAAATGACATCGATAGTGGCGGCGGCCGCGGCGGAAGCAATCGGATTTCCGCCGAATGTGCTCGTGTGCTCCCCTACTTCGAGTTTTGAAGCGATTTCTTCTGTTGTTAGGGTTGCCCCCAGGGGTAGCCCCCCAGCAATTGACTTTGCAATGCATAGTATGTCCGGGGCTGTTTCCCAATGTTCGCATGCAAACATTTTTCCTGTTCTACCCATTCCCGTTTGAACTTCATCCATTATTAATAGAACCCCTGTTTTATCGCATAAGTCTCTCAATGATGGGAGAAAATCTCGTGGAGGAATAACTATGCCGCTTTCTCCTTGTATTGGCTCTACGATAACTGCGGCTGTTCTCTCCGTAATGGCCTCTTTGACCTTTTGAATGTTGTATCTTGGAACATGCTTAAAGCCTGGAACGAGAGGTTCAAAGGGCTCCCTATATTTTTCCTTCCATGTTGCAGATAGCGCCCCCATGGTTTTTCCATGGTAGCCGCCCATCATTGCGATTATTTCGGGTTTTCCAGTGTATTTACGCGCTATTTTTATTGCGCATTCAACAGCTTCAGCTCCACTGTTTCCAAGAAAAGCTTTATTCAAGCCTTTTGGTGCAATTTTAACCAGTTTTTCCAGAAATATTGCCCTCGTTTCGTTGTAGAATGATCCATGGCACGCAGTTAACTTCTCCGCTTGACTTTTTATGGCTTGGATTATTTCTGGACGGGAGTATCCAAGGATGCAAACCCCATAATTTCCTGTGAAATCTAGGTATTTTTTGCCGTTTATGTCCCATAGGTAGACTCCTTCACCTTTGTGGAGCACAACAGGCCTTTTGGCATAGGCTTTGATCATATATTCGTCTTCTGTTTTTATGATGGTTTTTTCATCCATGAACTATCACAGTTCCATTTTCATGTTGAAGTGCTGATGAAATTGGAGATTTACAAATACCAGAAGCGATTATTGTTTCTTTCACTTCCATGTTTAAGGCTTCTAGAGCTGCATGAACCTTTGTGCTCATTCCCGCACCTATTTTAGGCAAGACTTTCTGAATTTCAGAAACTTTTATTTCGCGCACGAGCTTTCCATCAAGAATAACACCGTCCACGTCTGTCAAAAAAACTAGTTCATCTGCTTTTAACGCACCAGCGATGTTGGCGGCAGCACGGTCCCCGTCCACATTTAAAAGCTCAAATTTTTCGCCTATGGCTATGGGAGATATTACTGGCACATACCCATTCTCCACGAGAAGCTTAACTAGTTCGCCGTTTACTTGGTATATTTTTCCAGAAAAACCAGCGTCTAAGACCCTTTTTCTACCCCTCTCGTCAACCACAATTATCTTTTCTTTTTTCTTCGCTTTAAGTAGGCAGCCGTCAACGCCCGAAAGCCCAACGCTTCGCACTCCTTGACTTTGGAAGGCTGACACGATTCCTTTGTTGATTTTGCCTGACATAACCATATTTAGTATTTCCACGGTTTCCATGTCTGTGTAGCGGCTTCTGAACCCTTCCGGAGAGATTACAAAACTCTGTTTTTTGCCTAGCTTCTCCGCGACGAGGGTTACTTCTGCTCCCCCTCCATGAACAAAAATTAGACAGTTTCCTCTATTTACAATTTCTTTAGCGTCTTTGGCGATTTCTTGAAGGCCTTTTTTAACGACGTTTCCTCCGGCTTTTGCAACGATCAGCATTTTTCACACCGGATGAAAGCCCACATTTTCTAAACCGGTTCTTTCGTTAAGTCCAAGCATTATGTTTAAACATTGCACTGCTTGGCCGGCTGCCCCCTTCATGAGGTTGTCTATGGCTGAGAAAACCACAAGCCTGTTCAGCCTCTGGTCTAGTTCAAAGCCTATGTCGCAGAAGTTGGATCCAACAACGATTTTTGGATCTGGATACTGATAAAGGCCCTTCTTGTATCTATAAAATCGCACGAAAGGTTTACCTTCATACATTGAACGAAAGGCCATCCAAACATCTTTCAGCGTTACTTCTCTGGCCATAAAGGTGTGAATTGTGGAAAGTATACCCCGCACCATGTTAACAGCATGTGGTGTAAGGGCAACACGCACGGGCTTTCCAGAAAGCAAACTTAACTCCTGTTCTATTTCCGGCGTGTGCCTATGATTAACCGGTTTATAAGGTCTAGTCCCGCCGGCTCTTTCTGGGTGGTGGGATGCTATGGAGGGGTTGCTGCCCCCTCCAGACGAGCCTATTTTTACGTCGACAATAATCCTTTCATTATAAATGAGAGCTGACTTAACTAGAGGGGTTAAAGCGAGAATAGCAGAAGTTGCAATACAGCCAGGGCAAGCAACCAGTTTGGCTTCCTTTATCTCGGTTCCGTGAAGTTCTGGAAGCCCATACACAGCTTCCTTTAACAGTTCCGGAGCGGGGTGGCTCCATCCATACCATTTAACATAATTTTCGGGATCCTTGAGGCGAAAATCAGCACCCATGTCGATAACTTTTAAGCCAGCCTCCAATAGTTCCGGAACAAATTTAACAGCTGTTCCATGAGGCAAAGCTGTAAAAACCAATTCGCAGTTCTTCTTGATTTCAGACAACTCATAGCAAGTGAACTTAAGCTGTGTCACTCCTCTTAGGTTTGGATGAACGGTGTTAACGTATTCCCCAGCATATTTTTGCGAAGTAACTAAGGTTACTTCTAGCTTCGGATGGAAGAGCAGAAGCCTCAAAAGCTCTCCGCCAACATACCCTGAACCACCGATGACCCCTACCTTCATTACATCACCATGATTAAACGTAGGTTATGGCTTGAGCCTTATCAATAAGGCTTTCTGCACACGTTAAAAGATGCTCTGCTAAGTTTATTCCGGTGGCGAGTCTTGTCTGCTCCCAGAAATCAGGGCAAGAGTTGGCCTCATGAAACACTATGTTATTTTCCATGTTTTCAACAGATTCTTCTATTAATTCTTGAATGTTCCAGTATGCTTCAGAACTCGCATAATTATTGAAAGCTTCCTCCAACTTTTCATTCCATTGGGCGAAGTTTTCCTTCGTGACTTTTTCACTTTTAACCTTCTGTATCTTATCAAATAGGGGCTTTAATTTTTCAAAATTCTTTTGGACTTCCTTGCTTAGGCTTTTTTCTTCCCTAAAGTTTAGCATTGCGTCGAGGGCTAGCACCCAAGTGTCACAATTTTTCCCAATGGATTCAGCGCATAGTACGGCTTTTTCTCTTATCTTTTGGGGTAGGTTTACACCAAAAACCATGTTGCCCCGATACGCGTTTGTTCTAAAGTCTTTAAGCCCGGTTCTAGCCATGGCTTTTGGATGACAGTATGAGGGTTTACCCCTCTCTTTTGTGACAATTATCCTTAGGTCGAAGAACCATTTGTTAATGAACTCTTGCGCTAAAACACCTATAGGATTTATGATTGAAGGCTCCATTTTCCTCAGCGAACTTATAATGTCTTGACGCCCAACAGTCAAACTGATGTTTTTCCCATGAGAGCCCGCATCTGGTTTAAGCACGGCCGGTTTGTTTCCCAAAGCTTGCAGAATTAAATTTGCAATTTCATACTCATTTGCAATTTCACGTCCATCAATGGTTTTCTCCCTTGGATCGCATGGAACATAAACTGTTGCGGGTGTGCTCACTTTCGTTTTCCAAAAATGCAGTATCGTTCTAAGTTTGCTAAAGCATATGTACTCGACTTCCAAAGGATTTAGAAGCTTTTTACCTAACGTTTCAAGTATCGTTCCTAGAGCTAATCTGCGGTTTCTGCTCTGGGCCCTGTTCAATACGACGGAGACATTTTTGAAGGTTTCTGAAAAGTCTTTACTTAAGCTTTTGACCTTAAAGCCATAATCCGTGAATAGGAAAAAAATTTTACGGGCCGGTAGAGGAGTTAAATCTATCCCGAGCTTTTCAGCTGTTAATTGTATGCCCATTTCATCTGTTCCTGTTTGTTCATAAAGGATGGCTATGCTCATGTTTGCACCAGCTGTTGATCACCGGAAAGGCTATTCACCCCAGTCTTCACCCTCTATCCACAGTTCCTCCACAATCACGGAATTGGAGTTTATCTCTTTCACTTCAAGCTCAAGTCCACAGTCTGGACAAGTGATTACCTCACCTTTCGAGATGTCGTTTGGCACATCAATTTTTGCACCGCATTCAGGACATGTCACAGGCTCCATTTGTGTCACGCTTCACGCAATCGTCCAACAGGCCTTAATATATTTTTTGGTCATTAAAAATCAATTTTAAACTAAAAAGACCAAAAATGGTCAATAGGAGCAAAACAAACACTTGATGCGGACTGCCGATTTTAGGAAACTCTATATATACAACTTACTTCGAGTATTCTGCGTTCACAGCTTGAAAATGGCGGGTGACTGCTTGGAAAGCATAGTAGTCATAGGAGTTGGCGTGATCGGCGAAGCCATAGTCAAAAGTTTGTTAAAGAAGCGGTATGAGGGTGAAGTTATCGCCACGAGGCGCGACATAGTAAAGCTCAAAGAGCTCGAAGCAATAGGGGCGAAAACAACCACGAATAACAGGGAAGCAGCAAGCAAAGCCGACATCATCTTTTTATGTGTGAAACCCGGCGATATTGAAAAGGTTGTCAAGGAAATAAGCGGCGAAATTAAAGGGAAACTTGTAATATCAACGGCAGCAACTATTCCTCTAAAGTTTTACAAGAAAATTGCCCCTCACGCAAAATTTGTTAGAACCATGCCAAACATTGCCGCTTTAGTTCAAGAATCTTTCACAGCCTACTGCTGCGATGACGACGTGACTGAAAGCGACAAGAAGAAAGTTGAAAAACTGTTACGCCTTATGGGGGTCTCCTTAGAAGTTGAGGAAAAGTATATGGACGCCATTACAGCCTTAAGCGGCAGCGGACCAGCCTACATATCCATAATCATTGAGGCCTTAATGTATGCTGGATTAAGGGTAGGCTTGCCGCGAGACTTGGCTCTATACAGTGCGGCTCAGACAGTTCTGGGAACTGGAAAACTACTATTAGAGACACAGGAACACCCGGCTAAAATAAAGGACATGGTGACAACGCCTGGTGGAACAACCATTGAGGCCATTTATGAATTGGAAGGAAGCCAAATCAGACAAGCCTTAATGAGGGCCATAAAAGAAGCGACGGAAAAATGTCAAAGAATTAGAAATGAAATAATTCGAGATACATGCTGACATGAACTTCTCAACGTTTGTAGAAAACCTCAATTTTTATTTGATTATGGAAGCATGTCCTTTGCCCAGTGTGGCAAGCATTTCCCTTCTGCTCCACTAGGAAAAGCAATGCGTCATAATCGCAATCCACCAAAATTTCTTTAACTCTTTGAACGTTTCCGGAAGTTTCACCCTTCATCCATAATTTCTTCCTAGATCTGCTCCAGTAATGGGCGTAACCCGTCTCCATGGTCTTTTTTAGGGCTTCAGGGTTTGTGTAGGCGAGCATTAAAACCTCTTTGGTGTTTATATCTTGCACTATTACCGGGATTAAGCCGTCGCCTTTCTGAAAATCCAACCGTTGAATTTCAACCTTTTTAAAGTTCAAAGTCGAACCTCAACCCCCTTATCTTTTAAAAAACTTTTGATAAACTGTATTGAATACTTGTTGTAGTGGAATATTGAGGCAGCTAGAGCGGCGTCGGCTCTTCCAACGGAAAATGCTTCCCAAAAATGTTCAGGTCGGCCTGCTCCTCCGCTTGCGATAACAGGGATTTTCACGTTTTCAGAAATGCTTCTTGTTAATTCTAAATCGAACCCTTTTTCCGTTCCGTCCTTATCCATGGAGGTGAGGAGAATTTCGCCAGCGCCTAGTCTCTCAACTTTTGCCGCCCATT
>Ga0185307_1001184_pt1 | contig 14886 bp, 17 predicted proteins | sample LHCtaG_FD_128010 | JGI IMG/M metagenome (GOLD analysis project Ga0185307, IMG submission 128010) | Hot spring microbial communities from Little Hot Creek, USA to study Microbial Dark Matter (Phase II) - LHC4sed_matched (SPADES... | ecosystem: Environmental > Aquatic > Thermal springs > Hot... | reverse complement strand
CTGAGGAACCTCTTCGGCCCGCTCCATTACGCGGGCGGAGACCCGGCTTGGATCGGCCCCGAAGCATTCGCCGACGCAGCGCACTGGACTGACGAGTACGTGCTCAAGCCATTTGGGTTCAAGGGCGCTAGACTGATTCTCTACTACTAAGAAAAATAAACCTTTTTCTTCTCTTAAAGAAGGTTCTCTTCCTCAAGCCTGTAGAACCTTACATGTGGTTCCGACTGGTACCAGTAGGCTACGCTGCTGTAGTCGGCTTCAACGTCGTTCAACTCGCCGTGCGGAGTGGTGACTGTTAGCCACTCTCTAAAGGGGATCGGGTCCGGCACGTGGAACCTGTAAGCTGCGATCTCGCTGCCTTCTTCGCTTTTGTGAAGGAGACCGTGGAAGGGTGCCGTGAAGGGGCCGCCAGCGAAGTACCAGCCGGAGAGGAAGTAGTCCTCCGTGCCCGTGGCCTGATACACGACCTCGCCGTCCGCCTCGATCCTGGTGTTGCCCTCGAGGAAGCCCAAGCCGCCCGCTATCGGGCTCTTTAGGCTAAGCCCCCTCATGTACAGGTAAACGCCAATGTAGTGGCCCCGCCCCCTAGCCTTTAAGATCGTGTAGGGCTCGCCCGGCTTCACCCGCTTCTCGCGGTGCCAGACCGCGTGGAACCTACCCATATCCGAAACGTCGACACCGGTGTAGTAGCCTATTATGTAGTAGAGGTTCGCGACCTCCTCTGTGCCTAGGTTCTCGACCTCGATCCTCGCTCTCTCGAAGGGCATGGGCAGAAAGCAGTAGAAGCCGCCGCTGCTAAGGCCCACGGGCAGCGAGAAGGCGTTGGCCGCCAGCGATGGACGGGGCGCGAAGGCCCTGTGACCCTGCAGGAAGAAGTCGCCGACCGGTGACTCGACGCTGGGCTCGCTTTCACCGTCCCAGTAGGCTCTAAGTACGACGTTCCTCAGGAAGCGGCGGTCGTGCGCGTTGATCGTCACCCACAAGCTCGCGACAACCCCTGGCTCGTCCACCCTGAAGATCTCCAGTTTCTCTCGAGGTTCAAGCGTATAGTAGTCGAGCCAGGCTTCGCTGGGCTCGCCCTTCAACACACCCTTCCTCTTGAGGTGATCTACGAGCCAGCTCGGCGCTAAATCCAGGAGCTTCCTGGCATCGACCTTGTGCGTGCTTGAAGCGTACTTCATCTTATAATCTTTGAATCTTGGTAAATCGTGCAGCACGTAAGGTGAGCTTGCCTCTGGTTAAAATGTGTTCCGTTCATGCTGTTACAGCTTAAACCGTTTTTGAGCTCATAACGGCTTTTTGTTAGATCTCGCTGAAGCAATCGATTTAAGAGGGAGTATTAAAACGCTGAGAAACGTAAAAGGGTGGGAGTGATGCAGCACTTTAGCTATTGGAAAATATTCTTGCTTGGCTTTGGCTTTTTCGGCATCAGCGTACTTTGGTCGGTCTACAACTCGTACGTTCCAGTGTTCCTAAAGGAGATGGAGCTTTCCTCGTGGCTTGTGGGGTTGATAATGACGATAGACAACCTTTTCGCGGTTCTCATGCTACCTTATTTGGGGGTACTCAGCGATTTAACGCGCACAAGGATTGGTAGGCGTAAACCCTACATTCTAGCCGGTGCGCCTCCAGCCGCGCTTACTTTCGCTCTCATCCCCTTTACGAGAGCAGAGCTGCTGCCTACAATGGCGGTTATTATCGTGATGAATTTCTCGATGGCGCTTTTCCGCTCGCCAGTTATCGCTTTCATGCCCGACATTACTCCATCAGAGCGCAGGAGCCAGGCTAACGGCATCATCAACTTCATGGGTGGTGTGGGTTCGCTATTAGCCTTCTTCGCTGGGAGCTGGCTCTACCGTCTCAACCCGGCGTATCCCTTCCTAGCAGGGGCTGCCCTACTGCTTATCTCATGCTTACTCGTTGTGCTTTTTGTGGACGAGCCAGAGGAGTTCAAAACCGGGAGTGGTAGGGTTAAGCTTCGCGGCGAGCTATCTAAGGTGCTCAGGATAAGCTTTGCCGATCTCAAATCCTCCCTATCAGAAGCGTACCGCGATCCAGATAAGAGCCTGCTCTTCATGCTGCTCTCGATTTTCCTCTGGTTCGTTGGCTACAACGCGATCGAGACATTCTTTACGAGCTACGCCAAGTGGCACCTTGGGATCGGAGAGGCGGCAGGCGCGTTCCTCCTAGGTTTCATCGCTTTGGGCTTCCTCGTGTTCTCCATCCCGGCGGGCTTCATCGGTGCTCGGTTGGGGAGGAGGAGGACGATGAGCTTAGGGCTCCTCGCGATAATCGCGCTCATTCTAGCGTTGATGTACCTTCCTTCGGTTTTGAGCACCGCCGCGCTTGTAACAGCTATACAAGTGGTTTTCCTTGCGATCGGCTTCTCTTGGGCGCTGGTAAACGTCAACTCGCTGCCCACGGTTGTTGACATGACATCCCGTGAAAAGCTGGGAACCTTCACCGGCTTGTACTACTTCGCTTCTCAGACTGCGGCCATCACGGGCCCTCCGCTCGCGGGTCTCTTCATAGACCTAGCCGGTTACGGCTCGCTATTCCCCTTCTCCGTCCTATCCCTAGCGCTTTCAGCGTTGACGCTGCAGATGGTGAAACGCGGAGAGGCCCGTAAGGGTTTCTAAACGGGTTTCATACTCGGTAGGCGAAATTCGGCTAAGCATAAAATCCGGGGTGGGTGGAAGAGCTGTGGCCAGGGTTTTCTTTCTGACGGGGCACCGAGGGGCCGCCGCCATAGAGCCTGAGAACACGCTTCCCAGCTTCTACAGGGCCCTGCTGTGCGGGGCTACCGCTGTGGAGTTTGACGTGCGCACTACCCTGGACGGAGTTGCCGTTATTGTCCACGACGAGGATCTCTCTAGGTTGACTGGCATGAGCGTCAGAGTTTCCCAGATCACGTACGCGGAGCTTTCCAAGCTGCGGGTTTTCGGGAGAGCGAAGGTGCCAACGCTGAGGGAGGTGCTGGCTTTAGCAAAGGGTCGGCTCAGTGTCGATGTAGAGCTAAAAGCGCCGGGAGCGGAACGCGAGGTTGTCGAAACGCTCCGCGAGCTGGAGATGGTAGATGACGCGATCGTTACATCGTTCTTCCCTCCTCTACTAGAGTCTGTGAAGAAGCTGGAGCCCAGCATCGAGGTAGGGGTTTTGACGGTGGGATGGGACGACGAGTGCTTAGATGTGGCCGAGAAGGTCGGTGCCTCGTTTATCCTACCCCACTACGAAGCTTTGAAACGCGAGATCGTCGAGAAGATTCGAAAGAGAGGCTACCGCGTTATCACCTGGACAGTAAACGACGCTAGGATAGCGGAGCTTCTCGTTGAAATGGGAGTTGAAGGTATAATCACGGATAATCCGTGCGAGCTGAAGGGTTTGCTCCAGCTGGTTCCCTCGCAAGGAAGCTTCCGTAGCGAAGCCGACGCGTACGAGGCTAAAGGCGCTTTAAGAAGATGATATCGTCCTCGTAAGCGTAGAGAGCGTCCTCCAGCTCCTCGAAGACCCTGTCGCCTCGCTCGTGTATGGAGTAGCCCAAGCTGGTGAACAGCGCGATCGAAGCTCTATTGCTCGACCTCGTGCTGGCGGCCGCGAACCTGCAGCCGCGCTGGCGGAACAGCCTCTCAGCTTCCTCGACGAGCCTCCTGCCGATGCCCCTCCCGCGCCAGGCAGGTGAGACGGCTACGAACGCTACAACTCCCACCCTTCCGTATCCTTCGCGGCTCGTCACGTAGAGCTCGGCTGCCCCCACCACCTCGCCGCTCACCTCCGCCACGATCGTTTCGAGGCGGTCCAGGAGCCTGAGCGACCAGTACAGGTAGCTGCCCGTGAACGATTCCTCGAAGATCCTCGCCACGCTCTCTTCATCCTCCGCTTTCATCCGGCGGACGACGACCACGGAGAGGTAGCCGCTTTGATGCTTTATTTTCGCTGCTGCGCGCCTTTTTACCTTCTACATCGGCTCCAGGCCGTAGCCGCCGCGTAAACGTTATCAGCTCCGCTTCCACGCGCCGAAATGATGACTGAGCAGCTCGATGGGTACCTCCAGAGGCTTGAAGAGGCGAGGGAGCTCAGGAGGCGTAGCGCCGATTGGGCTTACATCGAGTCGAGGCCGGAGCCGTTGAGGACTGCGCTCAAACTGCTCGTGGAAACAGGAGACCTCTGGTACTCGTCGAAGCTGAGCGGCGTCCCTCTCGACGAGTTGAACGAGGAGCGGAAGAGGGCGCGGATACCGCTGGTGGTGGTTTAATGTCGCTTGCTGTCGCCGACACGTGCCTCCTCATAAACTGGTTGAGCTTCAGACGGTGGGAGGATATCTTCAGGCTGTTCCGCAGGATCCTCTTGCCGAGTATCATGGTACCTGAGCTCAGGTCCCAGCGCATTAGGGGCAGGGTCGAGGAGCTGGTGTACAGGGGCAGGCTGGCGATCCTGCCTAGAGCTGACTACGTGGATCGAGAAGCGCTCAGGATTTTCAACCTCGTCAACTCGACCCCCGGTCTCCCGCGCATCGATGAGCCGGAAGCTTACGGTCTCGCTTACGCGGCGTTACACGGTCTCCCTTTCCTCACGGATAACGCATCGCCTAAAGTGGCTGCGAGGAGCTTGAGCTCACTGAAGGGAGTGGTAGTCTACGATTCGCTCGACCTCCTCGTGATGCTCTACCGCGGGAGCGGGCTGCGTACCGCGGTGGAAGAGTTTATGAGCGACACCTCGGTTGTTTTCTCCAGGGAAAGGTTGAGGGAAGCGGGTGTCGAGCTTGAGCCGCGAGGAGGTTGAGAAGCTGGCGAAGCTCCTGGGGCTTGAGCTGGACGTGGAAAGCTACCTGAGAGCGGCGGAGGAGCTCGCTAGGAGAGTAGCCGAAGGCGCCGAGCTCAGGAGGCGTAGCGCCGATTGGGCTTACATCGAGTCGAGGCCGGAGCCGTTGAGGACTGCGCTCAAACTGCTCGTGGAAACGGGGGATGTCAAGCTCGTCTCAGCTGTCACGGGGATCTCCCCCGAAACCCTAGAGTGCGAGAGGATCGAGGCAAGGATCCCTAGGCTAGTCGTGTAGCACGGGGCGCGCCGGGAGTAGGCGGGAAGCGCTGGCGGCTCCCGTTAACTTCCTGGCAAACGCGCGCGTTCCTCGTCCAGCTTCTCCAGCGCGAGCTCCAGCAGATCCCCCTCGTCGATCGTCACTGCCTCGTCGCTGCTCCGCGAGAACGATCTGGCTACAACGACGTAGACCTCCCTCCTAGCGCCCTTCCTCCACCTGAAGAGCTCCGCCCTCCTCCTCAGCTTCCGCATTTCCGCCTCGGCGTCTACTCCTCTACTGTACTTGAACTCTACGAAGTAGGCCGTGCCCTCCTCGTCGTCAAGCGCCACTAGGTCGATCTCTTCGCCCCCCTTCCACCACCGCCCCGCTCTCGTGTGCTTGAGCTTCGAGAGCAGGAGCTCTCCCGCTACCTGCTTGAAAACCTGCCCTAGGTGCGTGTTGAAGTTCCTGTCAAAATGCGCTAGCGCCCGCGCTGCCATCCCCGACTCCAGCTCCTCGTAGAAGGGGTGGACGAACCTGAACCAGAAAGCGAAGTAGGGATCCGCTATCCTGTACACACCGCGCTTTCCCTCCAGCAGCGGTCTCTCGTAAGCCACGTAGCCTAAGTCGCGCAACACCCCCAAGTAGCGCGCGCAGGTCGTACTCCAGGGTGCTATCGGCCGCGAGGAGGTAAACGGCTCTTTTACCCTTGATGAACTCGAGGACGAGCCTCTCTTGCCGACCCGCCTCCTCCCGAAGAGCAGGACGACCCTCCCCCTCTTGAACCACTCTTCGAGCACCCTCAGCTCCTCCCTCCTATCGACCAGCGGTCTCATAGTATAGTCCAGGCTATTATAGGCATTCCTATAATCCTTGCGGGGCGGCGAGCATATACGCTCCCCCCTGCGGGAGCCTCGTGCTAGCCTACACGGTGGGGTACAGCGGCTTGAAGCCCGAGCGATTCCTCAAGCTCGTCAAAGAGCTGGGCGTGAAGGCGGTCGCGGACGTGCGGAGGTTCCCCCGGTCGAAGGTCGAGTTCTACGCGGGAGAGAGGCTGCGGTCCGCCCTCTCCGAAGCCGGCGTGGAGTACGCGTGGTTCGGCGAGCTGGGGGCTCTAGGGCTCGCGAGGAGCTACAAGCCGAGCGAGGAGGTAGCGTGCACCGAATCCCCCACGTTCAAGGCCTACGTCCACTACCTGGTCTCCGACCCCCGCGCCCTAGCGGCGCTCGCCGAGCTGAGGGGCGCGGCGGCGCGCGGCCTCGCCCCTCTGATCCTCTGCAGGGAGAGGAAGCCGGAGCACTGCCACAGGCAGTTCGTAGCCGACGCGCTGGTCGCGATGGGGGTCAAGGTCGTTCACGTGATCGGGGACCAGCGCGTCGAGCACATCGGCACCCCGTGCTACAGCTTCATCGCTTCCAGGCTTCCCCGCGCTAGCGCGCCGGAAGGGGGCCGCGCCTCCGCTTGAGTCGACGACCGCTAACCCCCCTCCCTCAGCTTCATTATCCTGTCGGGGTAGTTGGAGGCGACGCCGTCCACGCCCCTCCGCTTGAGCTCCAAAGCGGTCTCGGGGTCGTCGACGGTCCAAGCGACGACTAGCAGTCCCATCCGGTGGGCGAAAGCGACGGCCTTCTCGGTCGCCAGCCTGAAGTGGGGTAGGACGAACTCGCAGCCCAAGCGCTTAGCCGCTACGATGCCGTCGCCCGGTTTCGCGTAGATGAGGCCCGTGTGGGAGCGCGGGGCCAACCGCTTCACGGTGGCGATCGCTTCCTGCTCGAACGAGATGAACAGGACGCCGTCGAGCAACCCCGCTTCCTCCACCAGCTCGAGGGCGGGCGCGGCGGCGTCGACCTCCTTTAGCTCGGCGAAGAGGACACACCTCCCCTTAGCCTCCTCCAGCACTTCGCTCAGCAGAGGTATCCGCTCCCCCTTCCCAGCGTCCAAGCGCCTCAGCTCCTCGACGCTCATGCTCCTGACCAACCCCCTCCCGTTAGTGGTCCTGTCGACGGTCTCATCGTGGATGACCACGGGGATGCCGTCTCTGCTCAAGCGGACGTCTACCTCCACCGCGTCAACGCCCATCTCCAGCGCCCACTGCACGGCCCTCAGCGTGTTCTCAGGCTCGTAGCCGCTAGCGCCCCTGTGAGCGACCACAAAGAACCGGCCTTTGAGGTCTTCAACTCTCATAGTAATGAAGGGGTTAAGCGGGCTATTTTAGCTTACGGATTTTCTCAACGGCTTTCGTCGCGCTGGAGAGCCGCAAAACGACAGCGAGTTGCAATATGGACGCGAAAGCCGCCAGCGCCCAGATAAGAGTCGGGTGTATGCTGTAGAGGTACCCGATCGAGGCTGGGGCTGGGATTGTGAACACGCTGCTAGCAGTGTAAAGGAGCGAAATTGCCTCGCCTCGAGCTGCAGCGTCGTAACCCTCTAGCAAGTCCATGAAGAAAGCTCTTGCGACCGAGAACTCAGCTCCTCTCAAACCCGAAGCCACGGCAGCGGCAAAGGCTAGTTTCGGCTCGACAGATGAGAGCGCGTACAGCAGGCTCGAGAGCGCGCCTAGAGCGGCGGAAAGGGCCAGGTAGAGCGTGCGGCTGACCGGGGGTCTTAGCGTGACGAGCGCGAGCACCGCTAAGGAGGCTGTGGACGATATCGCTGGAATCAAGCCGGCCGCCTCTACACTAAGCTTTGCGCCACGCGCGTCACACAGGTAGAGGGACAGGTAGCTGGGTACTGTGAAGAGCACCGAGGTGAGAACCGAGTAGCCGAGGAAAGCGAGCAATCTCCGGTCAGAGACTGCGAGCTTAAAGGCCCGCTTGAGCCCACGTTTCTCGCTTATTGTCGACGCGCCAGGCTCTCTTAGCGTCACAGCTAGAGCGGCTGTTTTTGCTATGAAGGAGGCTAAAGCTATCGCAGCTACTATCCGGAAGCCGTCGACGATTCCGTGACTCTCCACTAAAAACCCAGCGAGGGGCGTTGCCGAGCTGCCGATCGTATAGATCACCGAAGGGATTGAGTAGATAGCCACGAACGCCTCTGGGCCGGAACCCTCGACGAGCAGTACCTCCCAGAGGGGGCCGGAAGCGGCGTACAAAGCGGAGAGCGCGAGAGCGAGCCCGAAGAGCTCCCTCCTTCCGGCTATGAGCAAGAGGAGGTAGCCGACGTTGGATACTGTATCCAAAACCAGGAAGGCTTTCTTGAAGCCGAGCTCAGCCGCCAGATGGGTGGCGATAAACGGAGCGACCACGGAGATAGCTCTGCTGGCGCTCATGTAAGCGCCCAGCTCGACCTCCCCCACGCCCAGAGCGACCATGTAGAGCGGCTGGTAATAGAACACCCAGGGCATCGGAATTGACCAACCCGGTTCCGTCACTAAAAGCCACTTGGCGTTCTTCCCTAACTTTCGCCTCCAGCGCAGCACGCGAGCCCCTCGTAGAGCCGTCTTTTAACCTTCAGGGTTCCGACCCCGCGCTACTGGTGCTCAGCGGCTCCAGCGCCCTCGGCAATCAACCTTCTCGCTAGGAGCAGCAGCCTCAAGCTCTCTATCCAGAGTAGCAAAGTTGGCACTGCCGCCACTACGACGAATTCGATCGGCGGTCTAGCTAGTGCGCTGAAAACCACCAAGAGCACCGTGCTGAACACAGCGTAAGGCACGAGCCTGGGTACAACGCTTCCGAGCAATCCAATGTAAACCGACATCAACGACTGCTCACTGACCCTAGCCACGTACTCTCCAGACGTTTTCTCTGCGAGACCTAGCTCAACGAGCTTGTCGAGATAGTGCTTCGCGCTGCTAGGGCTGCTCAACCCGGCAAGCCTCTGCACCTCCCTTACGCCCATCGGTCTCCCTGCCTTCAGCAAGACGAAGTACACTCTAGCCAAGCGCCCGCTGACTGACACTGCCACCTTAGCCAAATCTAGCACCCCGCTTTTAAGCGGGGAGGCTCTTCTTAACTGCAGCGTAGGCGATGCCGGCAGCGGCCAACGCCGCGAGAGCTGCCACAGCTAAAGCCCAGAACCAGCTGGGGGTGCGCCAGCCGTACAGCGGTTGGCTCTCGCTCACCTGCAGCGCTGATGCGCTCTCCTGGCTTTCCCCCAACGGAGCTTGCGGGAGATTGCCGTACACCTTGCTTTCCGCTTGGAATGCCGGTTGAACCCCTCCGTAGCACCTTACCAGCGCGGCACCAGGCACGGAGCTGTACGGAACCCAATCCCCGTTGTACCATACAATCCTTCGGTTCCAGCCGGCGTACCCGAGCTTCGCGGCGCTTGCGATGCTGTCGATATCGCTCGGCTCTAAACCCGAAACAACTCCGCTCCTAACTAACCACTCGAGCTCGGCCTTCAAGGCGGCGATTACCTCGCTCTCATTGACGTCTGCGTAGGGTACTATCTTGTACTCGCGGGTAACGGTGAAGTTACAAGCCCTGAGGGTCTCCGGAGGGAAACCCAATCCTTCTAATTGCCGGTGTACTTCCTCGAGGTCTTTCTCGCTCAATTCCTTAACGCTCTCGATCGAAAGCTCGAGCTCTCCTCCAGTGGAGCTGATGCGCACTGTCGAATCCCCCACTTTCTTAGCGAGCTCGCCGCTCTCTTCGAAATGCCACCCGAGGTCGCGGAGCGGTTCCTCCATCGGGGCTACCTTCAGGCAGCTGCACTCGACTTTAACGCGCTCCAGTAAGGCTTCCACAGCAGTGGAGGCGTGCCAACCCAGTGTCAGCTCTACCTGGTACTCCCCCGCCTCGATACGCATCGGGGCGTCGTAGCCGGGTATGAGCACCATCACCCTAATGCACGGCGCGCCAGCGCTCAGGAGGCAAGGCATGTTGACTCTGTACTCGAGCTCGCTTCCGCCCCCCTCGGGCGTCCGAACCTTTTGGGCCCCCCTGAGCACAAGGGTCCCGCTCACTAGGAGCGTAGCGTTATCGGGTACCGAAGCCGAAATCGCAGGCTTGAACCTCACCCAGCAGGCAGTATCGCAGCGGAGCGTGCCGAGCTCGAGCCTCAGCTCGCTTTCACCAGCGGCTAAGCTCAGTGGCACTTGCTCCTTAAGCTGCCAGCTGCAGCGGGATGGCAGAACGCACCTGTAAACTCGGTATTCCTTAGTCGCAACCGGTACTTGAACTCTGACTGCCAGGTGCTTGCTATCGCCGCCCGGCTTTAGCTCTTGCTCGGAAACGACGACCACCAACCTGCCGTCGTAGCGGCTCCTGTACGCGTACGCGGTCCCGCCGGCGTAGTCTACGCGTGCTGCTCCGGAGAGCGCGCTCAAGTTGTACTCGATGCCAGGCGCGTTGAGGACAACCTCCACAGCGTAGGCGTCGGCCGGGTCGAAGCAGGCTGAAACCTGTTGGACCACCACAACCACCGCTAACAACGCAGCGAGCAAAGCCGGGATATACTTTCTCCACCCCATTCCTGCTCCCAAGAGCACCTGCTGACAGGGGGAAATAACCATGCGCCCTTGAACACCCTGTTCAGGAGTGTGTACGGTATGAGCGAAGGCGTTTAGCATTTATACCTACGAGTGAGCGCGCGCCCGTGCAAGCCAGAATCGTCTTGATCACCGAACCGCTCAAAGCCGTGCTAGCGAGCGAGCCTCTGGGGGAACTTGGATCGGGCGAAGTGCTCGTGGAATCGCTCTACTCGCTGGTGAGCACCGGGACGGAGCTGACGGCTTACACGGGCTCGTTCCCACCGGGCTCCGCATGGGCCCAGTACGTCAAGTACCCGTTCAAACCCGGCTACAGCAGCGTTGGGCGTGTGATCGAAGTTGGAGATGGCGTTGAGGGGGTTGAGGTGGGGAGCGTTGTGGCGGCGCCTGCGCCTCACGCCGACCGGTACATTTGGAGAGCGGGAGAGCTTGTGAAGGTGCCGCCGCACGTGGGCTTCGAGGAAGCAGCTTTCCACACGCTCGCAGCCGGCGTGATGCATGCCGTCAGACTAGCGGGTGTCAAGCTTGGCGAGGCGGTCGTCGCAGTGGGAGCGGGCTTGCTCGGGCAGCTCGCTGTCCAGTTCTCGAGGTTGGCAGGAGCTTTCCCGGTAATCGCGGTAGACCTCTCCGATTACAGGCTGGAGCTCGCTGCGAAGTCGGGCGCGGACATCGTGGTCAACGCAGCTCGCGAGAACTTGATGGCTACCGTGCGAGAAGCCACCGGCGGCCGGATGGCCGACGTGGTCTTCGAGGTTACGGGCGACCCGAGCGTGCTGCCGCAGGCGATCAAGCTGGCGAAGAGGATGGGTAGGCTGGTGGTTCTAAGCTCGCCGCGGGGGCCTAGCACCCTCGACTTCCACGACGAGGTGAACAGCCCGAGCAGGGTGATCATCGGGACCCACTTCTACAGCCAGCCTGAAGTTGAAACGCCGTACTACCCTTGGACGTGGCGGAGGAACAGGGAGCTCTTCTTCAATATGCTCGCTTCCGGTAGGGCGTCAGTCAAGCACTTGATTTCCCACGTCTTCCCCTTCGAGGAAGCGCCTAAAGCCTACGAGATGCTCCATAAGAGTAGGCTGCAGTGCATGGGGGTCCTCTTCAGCTACTCTCGTCGCTGAGCGCCTAGAGCTCTCGCGACGACCACGATCTCGGGGCTCTCTTCCGTGAACGGCCGCTTCGAGTAGTCCTCGTAGGCTTTACACAGCTCGAAACCGGTTTCCCGTAGCACGTGGACGAGCTCCCTTAGCGTGAACAGTCTTAGCTTAAGCTTGTGGGAGTACACGTCCACAGAGCTTTTCGCCAAGTCGATGATCGACCAGTCGATCTCCGCGTCCGCCACCTGCTCCACGAAGTCGATCCTCCACTGCTCCTCCTTCACAGCCAGCATGGAGCCTGTCCTCCGGAAGCTCGCGAACGGCGTTTCGTAGTAGACTTTCTTCCCATGAACGCCGACGAGGTTCCAGGTGTCAAAGACGAGGACCGAGCCCGGCTTCAAAGCTCGGCGCACTGAGCGGAGGAAGCTTAGCAGTTCAGCATCGGAAACGAAGTAGCTGATAACCCCGTACATCGCGATCGCCGCATCGAACTCCTCTACGAACTCGAGCTTCGTAGCGTCAGCTTGGAGGAAGCTCACGTTCGGGAAGTCCTTTGCTTTCGAGCGGGCGATCTCCACCATCTCCGGCGATAGGTCTACACCCACAACTTCGTATCCCCGCTTAGCCAGCTCGATGGAGTGGAAACCGGTTCCGCATCCTACATCTAAAACCCTTTTTACTTCCACCAGGGAGCAGCTCTTGAAAACCTCCTCCAGGAAGTCCGTTTCAGCCTTAATGTTCCTGTGCGAGTAAAGCAAGTCGTAGTAGAAAGCGAAGAAATCGCACTTATTCACACGCGCCTCCTCTTCCCCATCCTTATAAGCTTTTACGGAAAACGCGCGCCACCGTTATTTACCCCACCTCTTGCCTATCCCCGTGGCGAAGCCTGGTGTCTGCATCGTCGGAACTATGCACATGGACTTCATAGCGTACGTCGACCGCTTGCCGAAGCCCGGTGAGACCGTAATCGGAAAGGGCTTCGAGATGCAGCCCGGCGGCAAGGGTGCAAACCAAGCGGTTGCGGCTGCCAGGCTCGGCGCGCGCAGCTTCATTGTGAGCCGGGTCGGGAGCGACTACGTGGGCCGTCTCCTCCTGGAGAACGCCACGCGCAACGGAGTCGACATCTCCCACGTGAAGGAGGATCCCGGATCCCACAGCGGCGTGGCACTGATAATGGTGGACGCGCACGGCGAGAACATCATAGCAGTAGCTCCAGGCGTCGACGAGCGGATATCGCCGGCAGACGTGGAAAGCGCGCTTCCGGCTATACGCAGCTCCAACGTGGTTGTCGCGCAGCTGGAAATCCCCGTGGAGACAGCCCTCTGGGCGATGAAACTGGCTAAAGACTGGGGTAAGCTCGCGATACTCAACCCAGCGCCAGCGAAGCCGCTGCCACCTGAAGCCTACTCGTGCATCGACGTCATCACGCCTAACGTGAGGGAGCTCGAAGCGCTAGCCAGGGTGAAGGTTGAGTCCTTAGATGACGCCGAGAGGGCGGCCAGGGTCCTGCTGGAGCGCGGAGCGCGGACGGTTATAGTCACGCTGGGCAAAAGGGGTGCGCTGATCGTTGGAGGGGAAGGCTCGAAGCTCGTTCCCACCTACGACGTGCCGGTCGTGGACACGGTGGGCGCAGGCGACGCGTTCAACGGTGCGCTCGCGGTGGCCCTCGCTTTGGGCGCGCCGGAGGAGGAGGCGGTTGCGTTCGCCAACTTAGTAGCTTCTCTGAAGGTCACGAAGAGGGGTGCGCAAGCCGGGCTCCCGCGGCTCGAGGAAGTGGAGCGTTTCGCCAGGGAGCGGGGCTTGCGCTTCGGAGTCATCGAGGAGCTGCAGTCGGGCGGCTAGCCGCCTACCAGCTTATCTCTTATTTCCTTAAGGTACCGTGCCTGCTCCAGCTCAGATCCCTGGACCGCTTGCAGCCTAGCTTCGATAGCTTTTTTTACTTCGCTTGGCCTCCTCACGCCGTAGAAGCACTTGCCAGGATCCCTGCTGGCCTCCTTCAAGGTTCTCGCGTAGCTGGCGCTCGCCGCGCTCTCGCCCTTACCAGCAGCGAGGGAGAAGCTCCTAGTGTAGTATTCGGCTCCCCACTCTGCCGAGCTCACGATTATCACAGTCCCATAGTCGAACAACCTGCCCACGATGCTCTGCTCGAGAACGATGCGGCCGATAGAAGCGTACGGTATGGTCTGCTCTTGCCTTCTCCAGATCCCGGCTTTTATGGTGACGCCGGTATCGCTCACCTCATAGACGGTCGACCTCCTCCGTGCCTCAACGCCTGCAGTCACGAGAAGGCTGGCGATCAGCGAAGAAGGGGTCAAGAGGCTCGTGTAACGCGAAGCCAGCCGCTGCACCAGCGCAAGGATATCCCCGGGTGGCGCTTCGGCAAGCAGCGCTAGGGGGAGAGGTAGCGCGAGCGCGAGGAGGGTGGATGCCGCGGCTTCAGGGCTACGCAAGATCCAAGATAGCATGAACGCGAGAGCTAGGAGCAGCGGCGCGAGCGCGTCGGAAAGGATCGCTGGCAACTGGGGGTATAGCAGGCCCAGCTGCGAGCGCGCGGCGGTAGCGAAAGCGCACACTAGCAAAGAAGAGGCTGCTAGCAGGTACTTCCTGGAGAAGCCGAGTAAGGAGGGACTGGCGACTAAAGGCTGCTCTGAGGATTGCACGAAATCTGTTGGATTCTCGCGATTTAACCTTTTTGTAGAGGCCGATGATATAGTAGTGGATTTTTATCCCCCTTTTCGCCCTTTATAGTGGGAAGCTATGAGGAGTGAAGCCCGCATCCTGGCGGCGGTCATAGTTTTCGCGTTATCTACCCCGCTAGCTCTTGGCGAGAAAGCACCTACCCCATCTCTCGTCTACGAAGTGATTTCTTTCGGAGGTCGCCAAGACGACTGCCTGTACGGGTGTTACCTATCCATCCAGGTGGTTGGCGGGAACCTTAGCTGCCCGATCGTGAACGTAACGCTTGCAAAAGGTGATCTCGTAAGGGTGAGGGACTACGTCTTCGTTAGACCGCGCAAGGTAGCCAGCTTTCTGCTCACTGTGGACGCGGAAACATGGGACGCGTACGCAAATGAGACATACTTGGGGAGGTTCCCCTTCTACGGGCTCAAGCTGGGCGAGCCCGCAGTTTCACTGGCTACCGACGCGGGCCTCGCGACCCTCCCGGCTGTCAACGCCACCCGCGTCTTCATTGCTTATCGGGAGTACGTGCGGGCGTCTCTCGGCAACTTCACAAGGGATTTTCCGACGCGCGAGTACTGGCCAGTGCTCATCGAGCTCCTCGACGCGCTTGGGGTTGAACGGCTCGAACTTTACTCCGCCGAGTTCGACGGGCGCATAGGCCTGCT
>Ga0185307_1001182_pt1 | contig 14889 bp, 15 predicted proteins | sample LHCtaG_FD_128010 | JGI IMG/M metagenome (GOLD analysis project Ga0185307, IMG submission 128010) | Hot spring microbial communities from Little Hot Creek, USA to study Microbial Dark Matter (Phase II) - LHC4sed_matched (SPADES... | ecosystem: Environmental > Aquatic > Thermal springs > Hot... | reverse complement strand
AGCTTCCTTAGAAAGAAGCCGAAGTTCACATCTTCCACGATCTTCTGGTACGCGTACAGCGTCTTCTTGCTGACTCGGACACCCTGGGACTTCAATGAGTTGTAGACCTTGTGGACCGAGAAAAGCGCAGCGTTGGAGGAGATGCAGCTTTCGAGGAACATCTCAAGCACCCGCCAGTTCCTCAACCCGAACCTATCGATAATGTCTCTGTACACCACCAGGTCGATATACTCTCTAAAGAACCTGTGCGGTTCGATGTTCCCCAGCACGATGTCGGGGAAGAAGCCTTTCCTCAAGCAGAGCGAGAGCAAGTGTCTCACTTGGGCTTCGCCGTACACACTATAGTGCTTGCTCTCTGCCACACCCCTTGCTCTCAGGGTCTCCCTGAAGGAAAAGGGGTAGATGTAGACGGGAAAAGCCCTCCCCCTCAGTTGAGTGGCGATCTCTCTACTTAGGAGTTTCGAGGAGGAGCCAGTCACGAAGATGCAGTATCTCTTCCTCTCGAAAAGCGCGAACACGTGTCGCTCCCACTCTTTGAAGGCTTGAACCTCGTCGAGGAAGATGTACGAGGGTTCCCTACCGTAGATCTCCTGGTGCGCCGCCAAAGCTTCGTCAAGCTCTTTCAAGATGACTGGCTCTTCGAAGTTTATTAAGACAAAGTCCTCGTCCTTCAACCCCCTTTTCCTTATCAAATGGTAGAGAAAGTACGTTTTACCCGCTCTTCGAGGACCTATGACGGAGACTACGAAGTTCCTATTCTCTTTTACCTCGATTAAACGCTCCTTTACGTCCAAGCCCTTTAGAACCTCCTTCTTGGTTAGCATGTAACTCTTCAAATCCACACCCCTATAGGGAGAAACAGTTTAATATTGTTTCTCCCTATAGGGGGAAAATCTATGGCGACACGGCAACAGGCTACCTAAGCTTTAGGGAAGCAGCAGCGAGTACCGCCAAGATAGCTGAGCTCGCGGTGATGAGGGCTTTGAGGCCGAAAAAGTCAGCGACGAAGCCTCCGAGCACGGAGCCAACAGCCCAGCCAGCAGCGACAGCTGTGTTCCTCAAGCCTACGAACCGCCCTCTTGCTGCAGGGTCGGCTAGCAGGTTGGCTTGAGCGAGCGTCGAGGACTCGAAGAGGGCGAACGCGAGCGATCTCAGCAGTTGGGCGGCAAGGAGGAGGTTCCAGCGGGGAGCAGCGGCGTACACCGCGAAGGTTGCGGCTAGCGCGGCCGAGGAGACTGCAAAGGCTTCTTCAGCGCGTCCCTTGTCAGCCAGGTATCCGCCGAGCACCATGAAGGGTACCTCGCCGTAGGCTGCGACTGCCCAGAGCACGTAGACATCGCCGCTGCTGTAGCCTACGCTGACCATATAGTTCGGCCAAAGGTTTGTCACTGCCATGAAAGCGGCAGACCAGATGGCGGAAGCCGCTAGGGGGCGAGCGTGTCCGATGGTCCCCAGCAGAGGGCTTAGCCGCTGTCCGCCCCTTCCTCTTACAGCGAGCGACAGAGGGATCGAAGCGAGGCAGAGCAGGAGGGCAAGCTGAAGGATTGAGCTCGCACCGCGGGATACGAGGGAAGCGGTGGCGAAGCTTGCCGACCCGAGCATCCTAGCGGCCCCCGTTGCTAGGCCGACTTTCACCCCCAGCGAAGACGCCATGTCGCCTACCGCGGCTGCGGCGCTCGTGTACACAGCGGCTGAAGCCACGCCTTCCAGCGCCCTCAAGCCCACGAACTGGAGAGCTGAGCTCGCAATCTGAACGCCGTAGAGGAAAACGGCCAGGAGCGCGAAACCGAGAGCCGCTACAACCCCCCTACCCGCAGCGTCCGAGAGCGCTCCAAGCGCGTACTGCGAAGCCAGCTGCGCCAAGGTGGAGGCAGCTCCCGCCAGGCCGACAGGGGCGTAGGAGCCGGTTGAAGCTGCGATTATGAGAGGCAGGGTTGGGAGGTAGAAGCCCCTCACGGCAAACAGCATAAGGGTTGCGGCGAAGGGGGGACCTAGCAGCGCTGCCGTGCGGAAAGCTCGGCGCACACGGGTGGGCTGGGTGGGTGGATAAAACGTTTCGCTGTCAGGTCCTACCGTACCAGCCGTGCTCGTAAGCGGTCTTAAACATCGCAACGATGTTCTCAGGCGGCACGTGAGGCTGGATGTTGTGAACTTGAACGAAAACGAAGCCCCCGCCCTGTTTGAACACTTCCAAGTTCCTCTTGACGTGCTCTGCTACCTCGCTCGGTTTCGCGAAAGGTAGCACGCGCTGCGTGTCGCAACCGCCTCCCCAGAAAACAACCTGCTCTCCAAACTCCTTCTTCAGTTTCTCGGGTTCCATATCCTTCGCCGATATCTGGACCGGGTTTAGGATGTCGACGCCGGCGTCGATGAGGTCTGGGGTGAGCGCGTATATGGAGCCGCAGGAGTGGAGGAAGACGAACATGTTGGAATGCCTCTTGACGTACTGGAACAGCTCCTCGTGGTACGGTTTCAGCATCTCCCTGTAAACTTTCGGCGGGATCTGAGGGCCGATCTGCGTCCCCAAGTCGTCACCGAACTCGATCACTTGGACGTAGTCCTTCAGCGCTTCCACGTACATCCTCAGGTTGTGCAGATGCACTTCGAGCATGCGATCTAAGATCTTCGAGGCCAAGCCTCTCCTGAAGGTCAAGTCGGCAAGCCACGTGCTCCAGCCGCGAAGACCCTGCCCCCACTCGTGGAAGCCCGCGTACGTGGAGAACATGAGGGCGTAGTCTGTCGTGCGGTAGAGGTGTTCCGCCTTCACCTTCACCCACTCGACGACCGCTTCACCCACCTTGTGGGCGTCCCAGTTGTAGCTGTCTACATCTTCGGGCGACCTCAAGTCAGCGAGTGGAGGCTTCCCGTGCCAGCTGTTGACGCCGCCGAAGTAGTAGCCGCCGCTAGGCATCCTCGAGACCACCTTCCCGCTCGCATCGCGCAGCACCCATCCTCCCTGCCCGTCTGGCTCCGGGTTGAACCACTCTGGCACTTCGCACGGCGTTCCGTCGGGCAGCACCCAAGGCTTCCACTTCCTCCCATTCGGGCCGCAGGGCTCTAGGCTCCTTGTCACGTCGAGCACGTCGACGTGGAAGAGCTCCAGCACCTCCCTTTCTGGCTCAGCTAGCACTTGCCCCGTGTCGTAAACACGCACGACCCCGCCCCTCAGGCCCAGGTACCTCTTCAGGGCCGCGTACGCGACCGCGTGGATGCCAGTGGAAGCCATCGCGCCCAGATCGATGGGAACTCGATCAGCCTCCTCGTGCCTCAGAGCTGCTAGGACTCGCTCTCTCCGGCTCAACCACTCGCTAGCGTTCACGCTGGAGTCGATCTAAGGGGTGCAAAAAAGTTTTGTGAAAACTAGCGGAGAAGGCGCTTTGCGACAGCGTCTAGAACCAGGGTCCAGAGGTCGTACAAGTCCCTAGGAACTTCGGCCTCGGTCTTCCTCTCATCAACGATCTTCCAGTAGCTGCCGCAGACGTGGCAGACGCCGAGCGATAAAGGTTTATCCTCGCTCAACTCCACGAGGCTGACCAGCTGGGGTTCATCGTTCCCGCAGAAGGGGCACTTGCCGCTCGGGTAGCTCCACTCAGTCCCGCAGAACTGGCACTTGAGGTGGAATTCCCCTCCTCTGTCTATGTAACCTAAAGCCGCGTAGCTACCGCACAACGGGCACCTCCCCGAGCCCCAACCCCCGAGCTCGAGGGAAGCGCCTAAAGACTCGGAGAGAGCGGCGAACGCGGGCTGTAGAGCCCACGCTACCAGAGAGCTGAGAGCCGCTGGATCCACACCGGCTTCCTCAGCCGCTTTCTCCGCACCCTCTAGGTCGCCCTTCAGCATCATCTCCGCTACAGGCTTGAGCTTGAGTTTACCCTCCCCCACCGCTTCGAGGACCTCCTGCACGCGCTCGGTCTCGCTTGGTAGACCCTCAGATAGCGGTTTAGCGATGGCTTTCACTCCCTCATCGATCTCCTCCTCTGTAAGCCAAATACCGACAGCCGAGGCTGCCGGCCTACCCGATTCGACCGCAGACTTGGCTGCGTCCGCGTCTACTCGCTGGAGCGTAGACGAGTACGCTCCTTTCAACCGAGCTTGAATCTCGATTAGCTCAAGGAAAACATTAAGCGTCGCGTCGTCGACCGGTATATCCTCGCGCACAGGCCCTATCTTCTCCCTTAGGCTCATTCAAACCATCTCTCGCATCTCCGCCCCGACCCCCGCTAAATAAGCCTAGCGGAGCGCTTTGCTCTGCTCAAGGCTTTAGGGTCGACTCTCTTGAACTCCAACCCCTCCTTCGCGAGCACGCCTCTAGCCCCCCTGGCTAGACGCTCTGCCACGAGCATACCCCTCACATTCACGCCAAGCTCTCTCTTCAGTGCCTCAACGTACCGCTTCAGCTGGAGCACTGCGTCGACCCCTGCTGTCCCTCGTTTCACCTCTACGACGACGAGCTCACCTCGGCTGTCGAGGAAAAGCGCGTCAACGAAGCCGGCTCGCGTCTTCCGCTCGACCTCCACCGGCTTTAAGCCTGGCTCTATCACGCTTGGGTTTTCCACCAGCGCGTCGCGCAACTCCTCCTCGCTCCCGTACATCGCTAGCTCGCTCTCGTCCACCAGCCTCCCCCACGCGACTAGATCGACTCGCGAAACCTCGACGACCAGCTCCTCGTGCGGCTTAACCCTAGCTACCCTAACGACCAACCGGCCGCCCACCAGCTCTGTCGACACGATGGAGCCGGACGGCTGCCAATTCACAGGCTCCCGGCCGAAAGGCCTGTGCACTAGCACGCTTCCGTCTTGCTTCAACACCACAAGCCGCTGGCCGGGACCGAGCTCGGAGCTCGCCCTGCCTTTGTACCTGACCCTACACTCGGCCACGAGCAGGCAGGTGCAGCCTGCCTCTACGGCGCGCTTAACTGCCTCTCTAGCCTGCTCTAGGCTAGGTGAGAGAAGCGCGTCCACGCGCTAAGCGCATGCGAGGCTTTTTATCATTTGTATCGTTTAAAAGCCCCTTGGAGCCGATTGTTGAGTTATAGGATGCCGAGGAGCTGCATCGAGCGTAGGGCGTAGTAAGTGAATTCGAGGCTCGAGGAGCCGAGTTCTCGCGAGCGCCTAAAGCCGCCGTTGGCGTTCTGGAGGCTAACCACGTACTCCGCGTGGCTCAGCGGGTATCTTGGCTTGGAGTTCAGAATATCGAGCGCTCGCAAGCCGAAAAAGAGGTTCTCTACGAACGCGGTCCGCGCATAGGGGTTAGAGCTGAACCCGCCATCTTCGTTCTCGCAGGCAAAAACCCATTTCTCTACAGTGACTATCTCTGGCAAGCTATCGAGCAGGGACAAGGCCTCAAGAGCCCAGTAAGTCACCTCCAGCGAGGGAGTGGGTACGCCGAAGCTGCCGCCGTTCATATTGGCCATTAGGATGGAGCGGGCGAGCCTCTCAGCCTCTCCGCTCACCCTTCCCAAAGCGTGTAGCGCGAGCACGACCATCGCCGCCCTCACCGGCAGGGGCGTGAAGTCGGCGGGAGTCAGCACGTAAGTGGCATCTTTCGACTTGAGAACTCCTTTCGTGTCGATCAGTTGCTCCTCCTCGAAGGTCGGAAAATCTTTGGAGGTCGTTATGGCACTCATTGCGAGTGCGCGCTCGAGGTATTCAGCAGCACCGCTTGGGTCGCGAGGAAGAGCGCCCAGCAAGCGTAAAGCTGAGATTGAGAAGTACGCTACCTCGATGCTGCTGTAGCTCCCATCTTCCTTCTGCAGGCGCTTGAGGAACTCCACGGTCTCAGCAGCCCGCGGGGGCTCGACACCTAGCAGCTTTAGCGCGTACAGTGCATAAAGCGTATCTTCAGCTGAAGACTCGAACATATCCATGAACTGGAAGGAAAGATAGCCTCCGTCGCTACCTTGTTTCGATAGCACGTACCTAGCAGCCGCCTCTAGGTCGACCCTAGCCTTCAGCCTAGCTAGCATGCTTACCACCTATACTCTCGATCAGGTTCTTCAGATCCTCATCGCCCATCAAGTAGACGAAGCTTATACGGCCGTGCAACTTATCCTCTCCCACAACCGCACCCAAGCTCGCGTGCCTCCTAGCTAAAGCGTCTACCCCCACTTCAACCCCTAGCACCTCTCCCCTGTACACTTTACCGTAAACAGGGTGCTTCGCAGACACGCGTTCCCGCTTGTAACCCTTATGCAAGACGACCAACAATCCTCTACCCGAGCCTAGATCTACCCTGGAGAACCTGAAGGGGAAAATGACCACGTTGCCCGGCCCGTAGTAGAGTAGCTCTACGAAATCCTCCACGGGGAGCACTCCGCGCGGCTGATCTCCGAACTTCTCCTCGCCTACGAACTTCCGCCCTCTAAGCCTGAAGGGCTCTAGCTCCCGCTTCCCGACAGCGGTCTGAGTGCTCGAAATTATCCTCCCGTACTCCTCGAAAGCTTCAATCTCGCCATCGCTCATAACGCCGTCGCAGCAGCCCACAAGCACCCCGTTACCAGTCACTTGAATGCTGACTACATGGGGTCTAGCTTCGATGTATCTCGCGACCTCTAGCTCGCGCCCGCCCAGCATGAGCTGTCTAAGATCCTCTACTACATCCACGAGCATCGCGCTCTTCAAAGCTTCCATGACTCTCGCTGTAAGCAACTTCATCTTGTTGTAACGGCCGTTACAATACACCATTTAAGCTTTTCCTCCGGCTTTCGAGGAACCTCGGAACAAGCAATCGGTAGGCGTTGCTTCACCCTCCTTAAGCGGGCCGTTGCGATCAACAATAAATACCGTAAATCGCTTCAAACGCTCAGGGTGAGCTGAGGTGAAGCTCCTGCTTGTCATGTACGATGTGCCCGAAAAACCTTCGCGTCTTAAGGTAAGCGCGTGGAGGAAACTCAAAAGGTTAGGCGGGGTTTACCCGAAGTTCTCACTGTGTATCTTACCGGACACGCCGGAAGTAAGGAGGGTTCTCGGCGAGGTTCTTAGGGACTTAAGGGAAGTTGGCGTAGCCATGGTGATGGAAGCAGAGCCAATCAGCGAATCCGACTCCTCGATCGCGATCAGTATCTTGAAAGCTGCGAAAGAGCGAGAGTACAAAGAGATAGCGGAAGAGTGCCGCGAGTTCCTCGAGGAAGTCGAAGCGAATATCAAGGACGGCAATGTGACACAGGAAGAAGCGGAAGAGCTGTCCGAAGCGTTCGACTCATTAAAGGAGTGGTACGAGCGGGTGCGTAGAACGGATTGGGTTGGAGCCGAAGCGGGGAAAGAGGTAGAAGATCTGCTGAAAAAATGCGAGAAAGCTCTCGAGGAGTTCATTAGTTTGGTTCTCCAGGAATGAGCGATTTCACATCCTACTTGCGTCTTTCGAGTATGCTTAGAGGTAAGCACTAAGCACGCGCGCTTAGCGTATTGCTAGCCGCTATGCCAACTAGAACTCTTCTGGAATAATCTCGACCAGGGCCGAGCCGCAGAGGAGAAGCGTTTTCGAAGTCTCTGGGTAAACCAACCGCTCATTTGCGGTTGGTTACGGTTATAACGCGAGGGTATGCTACCCCCTTTGTGACCTCGAAGATAGCATCGCTCGCTTTGCCGATAACAGTGGGTGTGATAGCCGACTCTGTTCTAAGCCTGATAAGCCTGGCGACAGTCTCGAGGCTTTCCACGGAGGCTGTGGCCGCGGTGGGTCTCTCCTCCTACCTTTTCTTCCTGGTTAACGCATTCCTAACGGTGTTCGCGAGTGGTCTTAGTGTAGTTGCCTCGCAGGCGCTCGGCGCGAACCGTAAGGAGGTGGCAGCGAGAGCTGTAGGCGAGACGTTAGGCGCCGCGCTGGTGTTCTCGGTGGTGCTCGCTGCATCTTCACCGCTGTGGCTTAAAGAGTACCTTCTCTTGACATCGCAGGGTAACGAGGCAGTAGCGTCCGAAGGGTACTACTACGCGCTGGCGAGGATGCTGTCTCTTCCAGCCCTGTCCTTAGGGCTCACTCTCTCCTCCCTGTACAGGAGCGCCATGCACCCCTGGCCTCCGGCTGTCGGCTCGGTGATCAGCATGGCAGTGGGCGCTGCCATGATTCCCGCGCTCACTTTAAGTCCGCTCAACCTGGGTGTAGCAGGCGCTGGGACAGCAGTCTCGATCGCGAGCTTCATTAGTCTTGTCGTCTACCTCCCATGGAAACCCCCGCTACCGATTCGCGTGCTGCCTCCGAGGGGGCTCGCCGCGAGAGTACTCGCGGTGGGTTTGCCGGCGGCTGCCGAGCGGCTTGTAGCCAGCCTAGCTCAAAACGTGTACATCAACGCGGTTGCCCGCGGGGGCACAGAAGCGCTTGCCGCTCACAACATAGGCTTGACGGTGGAGAGCCTGGTTATACAGCCGAGCTTCGCGCTCAGCATGGCCGCGCTTGTCGAAGCTGGAAGGAGCGTGGGCGCCGAAAACTCGAGCGAAGCTTCTACTGTAGTGCGGGATAGCGCTAGAGCAGGCGCTATCTGGATGACCTTTGCGGCGCTGATCCTAGCTGCTCTCTCGCCGACGGTGGGAAGATTTTTCACCACTAATGAGAGAGTGGCTGAGCTAACTGCAACCTACTTACTGCTAGCGGCGGCGAGCGAGCCTGGCCTCGGCGTGAGCGCAGCCCTCTTCGGGGCGATACGTGGGATGGGCAGCGTTTGGCTTCCGCTAGCTATCAGTAGCTTCACAGTAGTCTTCCTCAGGGCTTTGCCAGCGCAACTCCTTTCGATAAGTTATGGCGCAATGGGGGCTTGGGCGACCCAGGTCACAGACATGTACGGTAGGGCCCTCCTGGCGCTCCTAACTTGGAGGCTGTTGGGAGCGCGGAGGCTTTCCAAGAAGCTTGTTTAAGCGAACCGCGCATCAAGCGTTTCTGACCTCTTCCTGCTCCCTTCAGGGCGGGGGTTCCCGCTAGCGCAGGGTGGTTCGGAACAACACCTCCTCGTTAAGCCCTAGGCCGGGTCTCTGACACGTTACCCTTACCTCTTCGGGGGCTTGGAGTAAAATCGACACCAAAGGCAAATTATTCAGGATCCCGATCCTCTCATAGCAGCTGCCGGAATCGCGCACGATCTCTTAACTGCTACGTTAGGCTGAGGGTGGTGCCGCCCGCCCAGCGCAGTACAAGGGTCGCTTGCGAAAAGACTCTTCACGGCTCGAGAGACCGTCGCTCGCTCATCCCCCGTAATACTCAACCTTATGGTCGTATAAGGTTTTGCCACCAGCGGCGAGAGCTCGCGCTAAGCTTAAATGAGAAAAAAGCGCGGTTTCCGCATGGCATCAGTTGCCTTGTACATTGCCGCTTACTTTTTCTTAGCAGCCGCGCTGCTAGCGGCCTCAGCTTTCAGCGTTCTAGCCCCCATGCAGGCTGGTGCACTGCTGCTCCTCTCCGTTGCGATCGGGCTCGCGATCCGTCAGATAGCCGCTCGAGACCCGGTTGGAATTTTCTGGAGCTGCTCCTTCGCTTCGGTAGCAGCGGTGCTTGCAGCTTTCACCTTCTCTCTTCTGCCCAACGCTTACGCAGCTGCCGCAGCCCTCCTCACTGGCTTCGGGGCTTCGGCGCTCGCCGCCCATTTCGCGTCCCGTTCGAAAGGGAGCCTTTAGGGTGGGCACGTGACCGAAGCCAGGGCTTTCGTAGCAGAGACGACGGCTGACGGAAGGCTAGTCTACCTGTCTGCCGTGGCGAGACCGGCTCAACCAGGACTCGAGCAAGCTTTAACCGACCTGCTGCACGAGCTCGCCCGCCGTAGCTACTCGGAGCTCCATGGTGATAGAGTGCGTTTCGACGCGATCCGCGCTCTAAAGAGCCTGGGCTTCGCGGTCGAAGACGTCGAGATAGCCGTTTCCTACAGGTGCCCGCAGTGCGGCGCTTCGATCCAGCTGAGCCCGGAGGCTGTTGTTTACGTTTGCCCGTACTGCGGATGGGCTGGAGACGTGCGCGGGGGGAAGATCGAGGTGAGGGTTTGGCAGGCGGGTCACAGGGGGCTTGTGGAGGGGTTTGTTCGCAGGCTGGGCGGGGAGCCGGTTTCAGTCGAGCTACGCTACGTCCCCTTCTGGGTCTTCGAGGCTAGCGTTGAAGCCGACTACGCGGCCACTGTAGTGTACAGGAGGGCTCGCACAGTTGGCGGTTACGGGAGACAGCCCCGTGAGACCCGCTATGTCAGGGAGAGGATGAAAGTGTCCGGAAGAGTCCAGTTTAAAGCCGTTAGAGCCGTGCCTGCACGCTTGCACGTCGAGGTCTTCGGGGGCGAGGAGCTTAGGCTCTGGGTTGAGCGAAAGTGGAGTTTCCAGCAGCCGCCCGCCTTGGGAGCGGAAGAAGCGAAACCGATCGCCCCGAGCATGCTCGCTCCGGAGCTTAGCAAAGAGGTTGCGACCGAGGTAGCGGTAGACACGCTCGAGGACGAAGCAGCGGACGAGGCCAGGAGCGCCGCGCGGAGGAAAGCACCCGGCCACGTGGAGGAGGTTAGGCTGGAAAGGTTCTCGCCCAGCGTAACGATTGAGCAGGGCGAGCTCGCTTTCGCTCCCTACTGGTTCTTCACGTTCCGGAAGGGTTCGGGCCTCTACTCGGGCGCTGCAGTGGGCTCAGAGATTACTCCGCTCAGGATCGAGTTGCCTCTCTCCAACGCGGAGCGAGCTGCTAGGCTAGCGGGCTCGTGGCTCACGGCAGCCGGTAGTGGCTTAGTGGTCGAGCTAGCTTTACGTTGGCAAGTTGATCCCTTAGTGCTGCTTCTCACAGCCGGGTTAGGCCTGCTTGCGACTGCTAAGCTCGCGTCCTCCGCCTTCGCCCCAGCCAAGGTGGGATGATGGTAACGTGCCCTTACTGCGGGAGCGAGGTCGACAGGCAGCCTGGAGAGAACGTGCTCACATGCCCATACTGCGGCACCGCCTTCAGCCTGAGCGGAGGAGAGGTTGGAGAGCACTTGATGGGCAGGGTTAACTACACGCCACGGCAGATATTCGATCTGTTCAAGATTTGGGCCTTACGCCTCCCCGAAACCCCGAACGACTTCAACTTTGAAGCGCGCTTTGTGAGCTGCGACCTCACCTTCTACCCGTACTGGGTCTACGAGGTTTCAGGCTCCTTCCGGACCGCCGGAGGGTTAGAAGTCGCCGCCGTGGAGATCACGATCCCAGCTTGCAGCCGGGTGCGGGGAACGCCGCTCGAGAAGATGAAGCTTAGCTTGGCGGGGAAAGTTTACTACAGCCACCGCTACGTGGTGCAGACCGGCGGGAAGCTTGCAGTTGCGGACGTCGGGGTGGAGGCGGCGGACCAAGCAGCCGTCTCGGCCGCCGAGCTCGAAGTAGCCCAGCGGTTGGGCAGGCGGTTAGGACGAGGTACGGTGGCGCGCGCCGAGAAGTTGGAGAAGCTAGCTCGCAGGCTCGTGCACGTGCCCGTCTACTCGTGTTCTTACGAGTATGGCGATCGCGCGTACCGGTTTATGGCCGACGCGAGCGACTCACGCATCCTCTACGCGGAGATCCCCGTCGAAGCTAGGTTCAGGGCCGCCGCGCTTGTTGGCGCCGGCTCGTCCTTCGCGCTCGCTGCAGCGTCTTTCGCGCTCGGCCTAGCTTACAGTTTCCCAGCCTTTGCGCTATTGACACCGCTCGCGCTTGCCAGCGTGGGCGCTTACTGCCTCTACAAGGCTTCAGCGCGTAAGGTCGTTGTCAAGGAGTTCTTCGCCAAGAGCTAGCGCGTCAGAAAGCCTTTATTAGGGAGGGCTTAACGTAAAAGTATGACCCACGTTTACAGGAAAATTAAGAAGAGCACAGAGCTGCTCGAAAAGCTCGAGCTCGCGATCCCTGGGTACAGGGGTTACAAAGAGAAGGAGCTAAGGCGGGAAGCCGACCGCTTAATCAGGGAGCACTTGCTCAGGCTGCTAGAGCCCGCGTACCGAGACTTTAAGAGCGCGATGATCAACGCGGCAGGAGACGCGGCGCTCATGCAATCCTACAACTACACGCAAGCGCTTTTCGATCGCGTTATCGCGAAGCTGCGGACGGCAAGCTACGGTTACAGCGGCTTCTTCGATGCCGTAAAGGTTAGGGAATCTGAGCTCGACAAGCTTCTCGAGTACGATTGGAGCTTGTTTTCCTCCGCTGAGAAGCTGGCGAAAACCGCTAGGGAGGCAGCCGCGAGCGAGCCCGCGAAGCTCGGGGAGGCTCTCTCCTCGCTGCGCAGCGAGATACTCGCTTTCGAGGACCTTTTGAGGAAGCGCGAAGAGATATTAAGGGGCGTCGCGGGTGAAAGCTGATGCCGCAGATAATCGAGTGGGTCAACCCCGGCCCTGAGGACATCGTCTGGCGCTACCCCAACGAGAACATCACTTGGGGCGCCCAGCTGATCGTCCACGAGTACGAGGTGGCTGTCTTCTTCAGGGATGGAAAAGCCTACGATGTGTTCGGTCCCGGCAGGCACACGCTCACCACCCAGAACCTCCCTCTCCTCACCGAGGTTCTCTCGCGGCTGGCTGGCTACCCCTCCACACCCTTCAAGGCCACTGTGATCTTCGTTTCGACGAAACAGTTCAGAGGTCTCTACGGGGGGAGGACGCAGACAGCTGAGCTCGCTCCTCTGATGTTCCGCGGTTCCTACTGGTTCCGCGTAGCGGATCCGAGGGTTTTCGTGATGGAGGTCGTTGGAGGGCAGAGTAAGTACTCGTCGAGCGAGGTGAGCGAGTTCATACGGGGCTTCATCAACGAGAGGATGATCAAGCATTTAGCAACCTACGACCTCGCGACAGTCTTCACCAAGGTGGACGAAGTCTCCTTTAAGGCGAAAGCCTTCATACTCGAGGAGATGAGGAGAATTGGGCTGGAGCTCATCGACCTTAAGATCGAGGGAGTGGACACTACACCCGAATACAGGGACAGGCTCTTCTGGATCAAGCAGACAGGAGCTGCAACCTACGTCCTCCAAACCGACACCCTGAAGAGTGTCGCGAAGGAGCTGGGCAAGTCGCCGGGCGCTGCCGTAGGGGCTGGAGTCGTGATGATACCTCCTCTGCTTCAGCCTCCGCCGCCGGTCCAGCAGCAGCCGCAGCCAGCTCAGGCACCAGCTGCAGCCCCTCAACCAACCGCTAAAACGTGCCCCCAGTGCGGGAAGCAAGTGCCTGCGGACGCTGTGTTCTGCCCCTACTGCGGCTACAGACTGCAACCCGCCACGAAGAAATGCCCTAACTGCGGTAGGGATATGCCAGCCGATGCGCTCTTCTGCCCCTACTGCGGCTACAAGTTCGGTTGAAACAACTTGCGTGGGAGCACGGGCGTGGGGCCAGGAGCCTCAGGAGGCTTAACCGGATCTCTCTCTTGTTGCTTGCGAAACGCCCTAAGCTAGCCAGAACCCTCTGTCTTCGAAAACCAAGCGCTCAAGCTTCAGCGCTACGAGCGGGCCCTTAAACTTAGCCATTGACCTCACACGCTTCGCGATCTCGCTGAGGAGTAGAACTGGGTTCCGCTCCAGAGCCCTGCGCACTTCGTCGCCGCTCGCTCTGCTCACCATGAAATAGAGCGTGCTTTTGACCACAATATCCGAGAGCAAGTCGGTGAAGCAGATTTCCCCGCTCTTAACCAGAGAGCCCAGCGCGAACCGCTTAGCCTCGGCGTACAGCTGCGTGTCGGCGAAAAGCCTAGCCGCTTGCTCAACTCTCCTTGCGTACTCCTCGTCGACATCACCTTTCGCCGCTAGCTTAACCCTCTGCCTCCACTTTACAGCCCACAGCATGAACCACTCATCGAGCATGGAGGCGAGCACGAGAGGCTTCACTTCCATAAGGTTCTCGACGTACGCTTCAGCCCGCTCGTCTGGAGCGTAGTCATCGTAGAGGAAACCCTTCTCCACTTTGACGTAGTTGAGGAAATCCCTAGCGGAAACTCCGACCATGAAAGATTCTTCGCTCTTACTCATCCCTCCGAACTCCAAAGCTACCTTCCTTGCAAGGATCTCCCTCAAAGCCGCTGCCGCCCCCCTGCTCAGCATTAAGCCGCGCCTTGATATGCGTGAGCACCTCCTCTTAAGCTTTTACACCACCGGGCGAGGATGCCCCAAGGTTGGGTGCGAAAACCCAGCGCGTGAAAGTCGAAATGCAAAGCTAGCTCTTTGAGCTCTAGCGCGGGGTACCAGGCTTCGAGAACGCAGGGAACATTTAAAGGGAGCTTTGCGAAGAAGTATACGGGAGCATGGTAAAAGAGACAGTTGAAGAAGGCTACATCAAAGCCGAGTTGGTGGGAGTTTACGGTGTTGTGTTCAGGTCTGGAGAGACTGAGTACTCGTATGGTGCTGTAATGCTTCTGAAGGGTGAGGATTGGGGGAAACAGGTGCTACCCATATACATCGGTAAAGGTGAAGCGGAAGCCATCGCTAGAGCGGTTTACGGTGTACCTACCCAACGGCCGATGACTCACGACCTCATAGTATCCATGCTCGGAGCTTTAGGCGTCAAGGTGGAGAAGGTGACCATCGACGCGCTGATATCGGACGTCTACACCGCTACCATCGTGCTCGCGCAGGATATCAACGGGGAAGTGAAGCACCACTACATTGACGCTAGACCGAGCGATTCCGTAGCTATCGCTGTGAGAACAGGCGCGCCCATATACCTGAGCAAGCAGCTGAAAAGATACGCTCAAAGCGAAGAAAGGTTCATTGATACAACCAGCGAAAAAATTTGAACCGTTGCCCTAACCTCACCCTTTCTTCAGCCGCCTGCGCCGCACAACCCCTTAAACGCGACTAAGTCCGTTTTCAGTAGGTAGCGCACTCTTGACCTGTATTTGTTTGAGCTGGTTGAAAGTTTTGTTTTTCGTCGGTGTTGTTTTATACCTATGGTGTGGAGAGTATGTTGCCGGGTGGGGGAGGCTGGGCGTAAAGCTGTTTGCCCACCTCTCTCGGAAACCG
>Ga0185307_1001181_pt1 | contig 14901 bp, 17 predicted proteins | sample LHCtaG_FD_128010 | JGI IMG/M metagenome (GOLD analysis project Ga0185307, IMG submission 128010) | Hot spring microbial communities from Little Hot Creek, USA to study Microbial Dark Matter (Phase II) - LHC4sed_matched (SPADES... | ecosystem: Environmental > Aquatic > Thermal springs > Hot... | reverse complement strand
GTAAAGCAGGCATGTTGTGATAGTTTAAGTTAGAGTCTTTTCTTTATGAATTCTTTAGCTTTCTTTAATAATTCTTCTGCATTTTTGATTAGTGTTTTTACTTCGTCCTCAGTGAACACCAAGCCTACTATGAGGTCACTAACTTCTTTAAGCAGCCTAATCGCGTGCTGATGTTTGCGGTCCTTTGGGTTTAAAGCGAAAAGAAACTCTGTGTCAGCAACCGGCATGGCTCCTCAGCCATCTTTCAGCCTTAGCCTCATCCTTTTCCTCCTCGTAAGGCTCCCCTACAACCTTTCCCAGCACTTCGTAGGGATCCCAAGGCAAAGGTTCAACGACTATCCTGCCGTTCTCAATGCGAATCAAAACCCTCTGTCCCTCCTTAAGAGCCAGCTTTTCCCTAATAGCCTTAGGTATCACCAAAGTGTACCTTCTGCCGATAACAGATTCCTCAGACATTTTTAACACTATACGATGAATATAGGAATCTCAGACAAAAAGTTTCTCGTCCGAATTAATGAGTTGGTGGAGCCGTTAATCATATTTTTGCATATAATGTTATCACCGTGTTGGAACATTGCGCGCGCAAAGCTTACATGCAGCCTAAACAAAGGCACATTTTTAATGGTTGAATTACGCAAATAGCATGGTATCTGCATGCAAAAATTAAGGATGTGCTTGTTTATTGCTTTAAAAACCTGTTAAAAACAACATTCTTCAACGTTTTATAGCCCTAAAAACAAAAATAAAACTTTACACACAAAACTTCGCGAATATTTGCTTAACTAGCGCGCATAAGTGTCATTAATTGGTGGGGTTTGCTTTTGTTTGGGACGTCTGTCTAGGTTTTCAGTATGTGAAGGCAACTATTCTATTTGCCAATTCAAGCCTCTCTATTTTTGGGCTATCATAGCTACGAAAGAACGTACGCGTGCAGATGTTAAAATGAAAATGCGCGTGTCGTTTTCTTTTGTTTAGGCTTCACTGCATGAGGGGAGAAAGGAGAAGGGAGAATTCCCTAATATGAGCTGCTCTGCCTAGACGATGTTTAAGTGTGGAAAATATATAGAAATATTTTACTCACTTGATGTTCATTCTTTAAATTTTGCTAGGCGTATAGAGATTTTTGACTCACGTTTATGTTCACAAAGTTTTAATAGACATTTACAAAATTGTTTGTCAGTAGCAAGGAGAAGGGAGAATGGGAAAGACAGCTATTGCGTTAGCTGTTGTTTTGATGATTCTTTCAATTGTAGTTTTTCTAGTTCAAGCGAGTGAAGGTAGAGCGAGAATCTGGACGGATAAGGAGGATTATGGTCCGGGTGAAACGGTTTACATTTTTGGCTCCGGTTTCAAATCTTTGGCAAACGTTACGGTCGCAGTTGAAAGACCAAATGGTGTTGTAGACAAAGTTTATGCGTTGACCGATATTTCTGGCGGTTTCACCTGCACATATCAGTTAGACGGGATAGTTGGGACATATACTGTGGTTGCAACAGATGGAACGAACATGGCGACAACAACGTTTACTGATAGAACGTGGTCTGTTAACGTTTCGCCTACAAGTGCAACTGTACCTCAAGGAGGTTCAACATCTGCAACTGTGACGGTTACGGCTTCTCCAACAGGCGGTCCGGAAGTGGATCTTTGGGCTACTGGCCAGCCGGTGTAACGGTCAGCTTCTTGCCAACAAAGGGGGTTCCTAACTTTAACTCGATAATGAGTATCAACGTTGGTTTAACAACAACGCCTGGCACATATCCAATAGACATTATAGTATTTACAGGACAACCTGGGCAGCCAAGCTATTCGGAAAAGGCAAGAACAGCCTTCACGCTAACTGTAACCGGAATACCTCCAGCAACAGTTTCTATAACGATAACTTCAAACCCCGTTACTGGCGCGGGCTTCGTAAAAGTTGACGGTGCAGCAATCACTACACCAGCCACATTCACTTGGACAGTAGGCTCAACCCACACACTTGAAGCGCTCTCTCCAGTGGCAGGCCCGACTGGCACAAGATACGTTTGGACAAGCTGGAGCGACGGCGGAACCCAAACCCACACCTACATTGTCCCAAGCAGCTCTGAAACGGTTGCAGCCAACTACAAAACCCAATACTGCTTGACAGTTAGAACGAGCGGGCTCGGCACATACACCACTAACGTTTATAATGGCACAACTATTTTGGGAACAGCGACCGATGCTGCGCCTTATACGGGCTGGTTTGAGGAAGGCTGTTTAATTCTGCTTAATGTCGATAGTTCAATTGTTGGTGGTTCTAAAAGATTTGTGTTTACTCAATGGTCTGGTGATGCCACGGGCACGAGTCGACCGGTCTCTTTAACGATGAATTCTCCTAAAGATGTTACAGCTGGCTATAAAACTCAATACCAGATTACTGTTACGGCCATAACTTTTAAAGTTACTTATACTCAATGTGGGGGACCACATACTCAAATGTGCAGAGGACAACTCCGTGGACTGAGTGGGCTGACGCAGGCACAACAGTAACCGTTAGCGAGCCTCAAGACATCGTAAACGGATACAAGTTTGATCATTATGATCCGTCCCAGAGCGTCACTATGACCGCTGCAAAAACAATAACTTTGATTTATAAAGGGATTTCGCCGCTCGTGGTTTCGATTTCTCCCATGTCGGCTTCAATAGTTGTTGGGCAGTCTGTGGCTTTCACATCAACGGTTTCGGGAGGCTACCCGCCTTATAATTATCAATGGTATTTGAATGATGTTGCGGTTTCTGGTGCCACCTCAAGCGGTTGGACTTTCACGCCTACTTCCAGTGGCATATATTACGTGTACTTGAAGGTTGTGGATGCCAACAATAATGTTGTTCAATCTGATGTTGCCAGAGTTTCTGTGGCATCTGTTCCCGTTGGAGGATATTCAGCATCGCTTGTTAAACAGACTCCTATGTCTTCTGTGGTTGCCTACGCCTTTGTTATAATTTTGTCTGCGGTTGTGTTAAGCTTGGCAAAACGCGGAAGAAAACTTCTTTAGATTTTATTTTAACATTGTTTTATGCCCTTTTCCCTTTAGAAGCTTTTGAAAGGGGCGGTGATCCAGCTTATGGAAAATTTTGAATGGAATGTATACGTTGTGGTTCAAGAGTTTAGGATTTAGCTTATTTTGTGTTTTAGATGGTTGTTATGTTTAGGATTTCTATGGCGGCTATTTCATCCTTTTCATCGTAGTGTATGATTGCCTTTCCGTCTTTTGTTGGTTCTCCATGGGTTGTTTTTGCATGTTTAAACCTTATGAATAGGTCTCCAACGTCGTCTCCATAATCTATTGTGTTAACTTTCCTAGGCAATTTTATTCCATACTTCTTCTCCATTTTTTCTAGTACTTCTCTGACGTTAATATCTAAGAGGGTTTCAACTTTTTGAATTGCCTATACCTCCTAGCTTTTCTTCTATAACTTGTTATAGAAGGCGGTTCTTATATAGCCTTCCTCATTTTCCCTAAATAGATCACTACGATGTAGTCTGACACTTCGCCATGCAACCTTTTCAACGCGTGGAACGCTCCTTCCTGGTCAATGTATACCTCGTCTGGACTGGCAACGACATCCAAAACAAGAAATAACTTGTTCTCAAGTTCGGGATGCCTCAAAACTACATGTTTCCACCATTTCTTCTGTAAGCAAAATCCTAGCTTCGTCAAAAGCCCTAACACTCATAAGCCTCAACCTCAAAAGGGATTCAGCAAAAACAATTTTAAAGCTTGTCCAATACAGACACCACAAATCGTTTTGTGTGCAGTTGTGTTAGGCTTGGGTTCGGGTTCGACATAAGACTAAGATGGAAACACGACATATCTAGAATATGTTAGCCATTCTGTACACGTACCCAAAAACACCTACTGACGGTGTCCTCTGGAACCCAACACTTTCATTAGCAGACACAGTTAACACAACAGAAGGAACCTGCTGGGTAGCATACAGCTCCCTTGCACCAGCACCAACATTCAATGGATCCGGAACAGTTTTCACATTGACATTCAGAGTGAAGTATCATCCTGTACAGCCTGAACCAGACGCAAACATAACCCTAGAACTATACTCCACAGAACTAGCAGCCCGTGGAGGAGACCCAATACCCCACTATCGACAAAATGGAAAAGTAATGCTAGGGGCCCTAGCAGCTTCTCATGGCAAGCTGTCACAAGGTCCATCCTATGAAAACAATTGTGGTACAAGGCTACACCATGAACATAAACGTTACAGTAGCAAACCAAGGCGACTTCACAAAGATCTTCAACGTTACACTCTACGCAAACACAACTGCGATACAAACAAGACAAGTCACTTTGGCGAACAAAGCATCAACAGCCCTAACCTACACATGGAACACCGCGGCTTTGCTAAGGGCAACTACACCATATCAGCTTATGCTTGGCCAGTTCAAGGCGAAACAGACACTTCAGACAACACATTTTTGAATGGCGCAGTTAAAGTTAGTATTCCAGGCGATGTTGATGGGGACTTTGAAGTTAGGCTTGTCGATCTGGTGCAGGTAGCAATAGCCTACGGCTCTACACCAAACCAACCAAACTGGAACCCAAACACAGACATAGACAACAACACTACAGGCCTAATAGATCTAGTCCTAGTAGCCATTCACCACGGACAATAAGACCCATAATGTCCTAGCCCTCACTTTTTTACTTTAGGAATTTTTATAAATACAAAATGTCATTAAATAAATTGAGTTGGAAGATCTCTATGGAAGAGGATGAAGAGCCATCAAGCATTATTAAAACGAAATTCCTTTGGATAATAATTTTTTCAGCTATAGCGATAATAGTCTTGCCGCTTGTTGTACTATTATGTCTGTTTATTCTACCTGATTCACTGAGAATCCCGGTCACTTTCCTAATAATAATTGGTTGGGGCGTAGCAGCTGGCTACAAAGAATGGATCCTCAATAAAAGTAAAGAGGAAAGATAGCATAAACCTTCCTTAAATTAAACAGGTTTTAAGCGTATAAGTGACAGGCGACAGTTCTGTCTCTCTCTGTGGAAACTATTGAGGGATCTTTTGTTTTGCAGACTTCTCCGATGTATTCTGGACATCGGGTGTGGAAGTGACATCCTGAAGGCGGATTTATCGGACTAGGTATTTCGCCTTTTATAACAACTTCTGATCTTAAGATGCTGGGATCTGGAACTGGAACAGCATTTATTAATGCTCTTGTGTAAGGATGCAGCGGTTCACTTACAACTTTTTCAACGGGACCCATTTCCATAATTTTTCCTAGGTACATTATTGCGATTCTATCACATATATGCCGTGCTAATGCTAAGTCATGTGTAATATATAAAATTGTTAGTCCATACTTTTCTTTTAAATCAAACATTAAGTTGAGAATTTCCGCCCTAATTGAGACGTCAAGCATTGATACAGGCTCATCCGCCACAATAAATTCTGGACGCGTAATTAAAGCTCTCGCCACCGCTACGCGTTGACGCTGTCCTCCACTAAGCTCGTGGGGGAATCTAAAGAGAAACTCTTCGGGTGGCACTAGTTGAACATCTTCCAGAGCCTTGCAGACGCTTTCCTCGATCTCTTCGGCACTTTTGCCCCCCTGAACTATTAGTGGTTCAGCAACTATGTCCGAGATTATCATTCTCGGGTTAAGCGATTCGTATGGGTCTTGAAAGACCATTTGCATTCTTCTCCTAAAAACTTTAAACTGTTTGGGTTTCATATTAGTTATATCTGTATTATCAAAAAGTATCTTGCCGCTAGTAGGCTCAATCAGCTTGGCTAGCAACCGTCCAGTTGTTGTTTTACCCGAACCACTTTCACCTGCAAGTGCGAAAATTTCACCCTTTTTTATATCAAAGCTTATCCCATCTACGGCATGCACATAATTTTTTTTACCTAAAAGCGAACTAAAAAAGCCAGTTTTTATTGGAAATAATTTCCTTAGATTTTCAACTGTTATAAGTTGCTCTTTACTCATTCCTTTAACCTTACCCTTTGTGGACTAAGTGGCATGCCACCCAATGGTCTTCTTCTACTTGTTCTAGCATGGGTTGCTCTTTCATGCAAACCTCCATTGCATATTTGCATCTCAAGTTAAACTTGCAGCCTTGTGGAGGGGAAAGGAGATTCGGGGGACTTCCCGGAATTGACATCATTCTAACTCTTGGCCCCTTTATACTGGGAAAAGCCATTATTAAACCTTGCGTGTAGGGGTGTAAGCTCTCTTTGTAGATTTTCATTATATTACCGTATTCCACTATTCTTCCTGCGTACATTATTGCTATTTTGTTACATATCTCGGCTATAAGCGATAAATCGTGACTTATTATGATCAGAGTTAAACCTAACTTATCTTTTAAATTTCTTAAAAGTTTTAAAATCTGCGCTTGAACTATCACATCTAAGGCTGTTCCGGGCTCATCTGCTATTAAAATTTCTGGGTTGCATGCTAAAGCCATGGCTATTAAAGCGCGTTGTCTCATTCCACCGCTGAATTCAAATGGATAATTGTCTATTCTTGAAGGATCAATGCCAACCATTTCAAATAATTTTGCAGCCCTTTGCCTGGCTTCTTCCTTTGTTGTCTTTTCATGATTAAGTATTGCCTCAACAATTTGATCGCTTACTTTGAGTATGGGATTTAAGGCGTTCATTGCGCCTTGAAAAACTATTGATATCTTCTTCCACCTTATTTCTTTTCTCATTTCCTCTTCGCTGAGTTTTGTTAGGTCAAAGTTTTTAAATAGGCACTTTCCTCTAACGATTCTTCCTTCGGGTGGAAGCAGTCTCATTACTGAGAGAGCCACCGTAGTTTTGCCGCATCCCGACTCGCCGGCTAAGCCCAAAGCATCGCCTTTTTCTAGTTTGAAGCTTATGTCTTCGGCTGCTTTTTACATATCCTTGCGGCAATTTGTAATAAGTTGTCAAATCTTGGACGTTTAAAAGGGTGTGATTTGAGTCTATCATTAAACTTCCCTTGCATTGTGCAGCATTATAACTTTTTTTATTTAAGCTTTTGGGGTAAGCTTTTAATTTCTAATAAGCCTAAATGCATTTATGGAACTGGAATTTGTGAATCGGAATGTCAATCTCCAAATGTTGTTTAAAGAAATTGAGCGTGGCTTTGTTATTGCTAAAGACTTTAAAATTTTGAGAAAGGAATTCGGGAAAGAAGGTTTCTTTATGGCTTTTGATTGTCCTTCTATTCCCGGCGTTGTGAGGGTGATTGTTGAGGGTTCTCCGGAAAGGTTTATAGTTAAATTTTTCTTAAAAGAAGACCGTTTAATCTCCTTAATAAGTTATATTGGGATTCCTTTCGGTACTGGTTATTTATATTTACGTAATGTTAAGAAAATGGAAAACTTTCGAAAATTGGAAAAGGAGTTTTATGAGTTTTTGTCCAAGGTTGTGGTTTCACTTGAGAATTCGGTAGGTAAACATAGCTAGCGGCGTTCCCTTAGTTTGGGGTTTAGAATTTCATCCATTGCATATCCGATGAGTATAAAAGCCAGTGATAATGCTGCTATGCATAATCCAGGTATGACGGTCCAATACCAGTAGGCGAAGGCTCCTAAAGATCTTAGTCCAGAATTTTCGAATTCGTAGAGCATTCTGCCCCATGTCATTACATCTAGGGGGCCTAGACCAAGCCAGCTTAGGGCTGCCTCTGAAATTATTGCACTTGGAACTGAAAGGGCTAGGGATACGTAGACGAGGCTGGCTACATTTGGTATTATATGCTTTGTAATAATGTGTGATGTAGAGGCGCCTGCTGCTTTTGCTGCCTCTATATATTGTCTTTCTTTTATGCTTAGCACCATTGATCTGACAGTTCTTGAGAATCCCATCCATCCTAGTAGGGTTAGGACTAATATAATGTTTAGCATTGATTGTCCAAGTACAAATATTAGGACGAGTAGTAGTGGCAATGTGGGTAGTACCATGAGCATATCTGTAAACCTCATTAGAACTTCATCTACCGCACCTCCTATAAATCCGGCGGCGAGCCCTACAACCAATCCTATTAAGACAGATATCGCCGCCGTTCCTAATCCAATGAGCAGCGATATCCTAGCTCCATGGGCAAGTTGTGCATAGAGGTCCCTACCAAGATGGTCTGTTCCGAGGATCCCATAGGTTTTGCCATATAAGACAATGTAGAAGTCGTCGATGAGGAAAGTGACATTTTTTATTTTGTCTGTTACCTCTTGGGCCGCGTTGTAAGTCACCGTTAAGGTGAATGTAATGTTAGATGGGCTTGAGAAGAGAATATTTCTTGGTTCATCCCCATAATTTTTTTTGAAATATTCGACTAAGATTGGATCGAACGCGTCAATATACTTTATTTTAAGCCATATGTTAACACGGTTGGTTGTTCTGTTATTAAACTGAATTATTGTTCCTAAGGGGGGTGTGAGGACAGGAAAGGTTTTAATCCCCTTTGTGATAAAGGCTTTTATAGTGACGTTTGCCTTGCTTACAGATATCCACTCGTCAAGGGTGGCATTAACATATACATTAAACCATATCTTGAAACTTTCTATGGGTTTTTGGAAAAAATATGAAAAATTAACGGATAATTGAGCTGTCCCTGTCGTTGGAAACGCTATCTTAGTTGAGCCTGGGCTTAACAAACCAATATTGGAATGTTCTACTGTTATTTCTGGTTTTGAAGTTTTTATATTTGTCCAAACTTTGTTTATGTTTGGATTTTGAAATTCCGGGTCTGATATTATGTATATGGTTTCTGTAAGGTTTGGGTCAAATAGTCTGTACCAGGAAGGAAGACATAGATCCATTGCGACAGGAAGTTCTTCTATCGCGGAAGAACCTGGTCTTAATGGGTCGCTTTTGGTTGTTTCTGGCCCTATAACGGCAAAAACTACGAAGAAGGTCAGTATTATCACTCCGAAACGCGATTTTTTGTTCTTCAACAGGGCTTTTGTGAAGTTTTTCAGTCGCACCAGCTGAAATTTTAATTTTTTCCTTCTTGTTGCCATTTTCTCACCCGTACTTTATTCTTGGATCGATTACTCCGTAAAGTAAGTCTGCAATAAAGTTTGCAACTATTGTGCATAGGGCTGTTATGTAGAAGAATGCTTGCATTACAGGTGTGTCGTGTAAAAGAATTGATTCGTAAATAAGCGTTCCAATTCCTGCATAGCTAAAGACTGTTTCGGTTATTATCGCACCTCCGAGTATTGAGGCAAAGGTTAAAGCCGCGTTTGTTATTATTGGGAGGGATGCGTTTTTAAGGACATGTTTGAAAAGTATTGTTCGATCTTTTAAACCTTTAGCCTTTGCTGTTATTACATAATCTTCGGTTATGTTTTCAAGAGTTGCAGCCCTTGCGAGAAGTACGTAGCCTCCATATGTGAATAAGAACAGTGTTAGACATGGTAGGATTAGGTAGTATATTCTTCCAAGTATGTACGCAATGGGTTCTTTAGGCGGTGGTATTGGTTCATAGCCTTGTACGGGGAGGATTTTTAGTTGGAAGGCAAAAATTCCTTGGAGGATCATTCCGATCCAAAATGTTGGGAGGGCATATGTTAGTAGGGACATCATAACCATTGTTGTGTCAAACGGTTTACCCCTTTTATATGCGGCTAGAACTCCGAAGATTGTTCCCAATATGACTGCTAGTACGCTGGATATTCCTAGCAAGAGTAGTGTGTTTGGAAGTCTGCCTAATATAAGGGCTGAAACATCTTCGTGTCCTGCTAGATATGAGTATCCGAAATTGAAGGTTAACATGTTTTTTATGTAGATAATATATTTCTCGTGAAGTGGTTTATTTAGCCCCCACAGCTCCCTCATTCTATCGATAATCTCTTGTATGTCTTTTCTGCCTGATTGGGCTACTCTGGCTATGTATGCTTCCAGGGGGTTTCCTGGCGTGGCTTCAAATATTATGAAATTTAATGTTAAGACTAGGAATAATAGTATAAGCGTATATACTATTCGTTTTGCTATGTAGGCTCTAAGACCCATAACTTCACCTTCATCAATTGGAGGGGGGCTTTATGATTTAAGCTTTTGTGTTTTAGTCTTATGGATTTTATGTTTTTTAAACTTTAAAAAAAGGAGGGTTTGGATGATGCTTTTATGGTGGCGTGTAAGTGCCCCAGGTTTGTCCGTAGGCTAGGGCTACTTGGACTAGATCTGCTAATCCGACAGCGCCGCTTGGTGCTGCAATGTCGCAGCCTGACTCCCAGTTTGCGCTGGGTACTCCGGTTGCTGAGCTTCCGTAGGCTAGGGCTACTTTAACTAGGTCTGGTAGTCCTATCTTGTAGCTGCCTCCTTGTGGTGGGTCGCCTGGATTGAAGAAGTATAAGAAGTCCACATCGCATTTGTACACCTCGCCAATGGAGTAGCCTAGCTCCATCCAGAAGTCGTTGAATTTCTCCAGCAGACACCATGCTCCAGCTGCGAGTGTTAGGTCGCCTGTCAACGGGTCTCTGGCGTGGTCCTTGAACTTCCATTCGCCTATTCCGATGAATACTTGTTCTGGGGTGAAGCCTTCAGCTTTGCCTGGCCACTTTCCGTGGTGATCTCGTATTTTTGAATAGATGTGTTCTGGTAGTGGAACTACCCCTGGCACATAAACGTTCCAGTAGCTGTGGCCTGTCATTACAACTTCTATGTAGTAGTCGTTGTGGACTATTGTGCGGTTTATCATGCCATATAGATCTGGGTAAGCCCACGAGTCCTCATAGCTCAATATCAAGTATATTGTGTAGTTTATGTCGTGGACCGTGAAGGGTTGGCCGTCATGCCATTTGATGTCAGGTCTTATCCATATGTGGACGTGGTCTAATCCCTCGTCGTCCACTGTAACTTTCCAGTCTACCGCGTACCATGGCATGTCACTGGCTGATGGAGACTTTCCTGCCTTAACTGGGTCGTAGGGGTTAAATGTTAACATGCCGAAGCCGCTGAAAATTCTGTCTATAACTTCGTATTCGTATAGCCATTGTGCGAATAGCGGGTTGAGCACTCCTCTGGGGGGCTGGTTGAGTCCCCATATAACCTGGGTTTTTGCGGGGTTTTCGTGGTAGACGTTTAAGAGTGCTAAGTCAATGTATGTGCTGAAGCCGTAGCCTCTTGTGTTTAACATTCCAAGTAGTCCCTTTCTGTAGGCTATATAGCCGCCAGCCGTGTACAGCCATACTCCATAGCATCTTTCTACAAGTATTCTCTGGCATTCATGGGCTGCCTGAATAGCGGTTTCTAGATTTGGAGCCTGCGGGTATTCTAGTTCAGCCCAGTGTGTTAGTTCACTGTCTTGGATTAGACAGTAGTTTGGTCCCCATTCAAATATTCCGATGGGTGTGTATAATGCGTAGAAGTGGAGTGGGAATCTTCCCATGCTCCAGCCGCCAGTGTAAATGTGGTACTTCCACTCGGCCATCACTGGTGGAGCGCAGACGCTTGAGGGTCCCTCAGTAACGTCGACCGGTATGCCAAGCTTTTTCATGTGGTCCACAAGGGCTTCTCCAGCCTGCTTTCTCGGTTCGTGGTCGCTTCTAATATAAACCTTCAATGGGCGCAGATCTTCTCCTGCGCGTTCATGGCCAGATGGGTATGTGCGTATGTACTGGGCTGACCACGGCTTTGTCGGGTCATAGTCTGGGTTTGGAGTGGTTCCCTGAACAAATCCCGCCTCATCCAATAGTCGAGCAGCCTCTGCCGGGTTGTATTCGTATGGATAGTTGCCCAAGTCTTCGCCGTTTGGACCCCACTTACAGTAGTCAAAGTTAACCCACGGTGTATTGTGCAAAGGTCTGGAAACCGGCGTATCTATTCTCGTCCCAAAACCTTTAACAATATCCCTCATCAGCCACTCCTTGTCAACACAGAAGGCTAGAGCTTGCCTAAACTTCGTATAGTTAAGCGGGTTCCTCCCAGCCTCCGGGTCAAATAGCGATGTATAATTGACGTTGAAGTCTATCTCGTACATACCAAACTCATTGTATGGCGCAACAATAATGTTTGGATCCGTTATCGCCTCTTGATATTGGGCGTAAGTTATAGGCCAGTTCATTATGTCAATCTCGCCGGCCCTTAAAGCATCCCAAACGGCACCGACGCTGCCATAATACTTTATTAGCAATTCCTGGAATCTTGGGCCTCCAGCGCTCGCTGGCATAGGCAGAAAGCCTACCACTAGCAATAGCGGTATTACACCAATTGCCAAAACTGCCTTCCTATTCAATTATTTCCTCTCTCCTTTCCAATTTAGGCAGTATATGCTTTCATTAGTCGACAATTTAAAGCTTACTGAAACTTTTTTTCCTATATCCGCTACGTTTCTATACCAAGTTCAGAAATGATTAAAAAATTATGAAGGTTACAAAAACCCTTTCAAGTTTTCGCTTTACCGCTCCTTCTCTTAACCAACACCACTGTGACAATTATCACCACAATAATTACTATAGCAGCGATAAACATTGGACTTTGCCACCAAGGCACCGCCACAGCCTTAACCTTCACCAGAAGCTCGTTGCTTTCAAGCACCTTTTCCCCTATAGTTGCAACAGCCTTAACTTTATAATCGCCAGCCCCAGGCTTCTGCCATATAAAGCTCACCGAAACTTCGTTCAAATCGGGAACGTTAACATTTTTCGAATCTATTTTCTTCCATGATTCTTCATCCTTCCTAAATTGAACAGTTATATTTACAGCGTATGGAGGTGTCTTGTCAACAACAAGTTCAGGATATAATGTACATGTTAGGTTGAAGTTCTCTCCCTCTGAAATTTGAGCTTTGTCAACCCTTAATACAAGCGCAGACCCGTAGAAACCGCTAAAAAGCGCAATGGGCTTCACTCTAGTAAAGTCCATCTTCAAAAAATAAACCCCTACTTCGGTAGAGTCAACCATTGCATAAGGCACCAAGTCGAGACGGGAAACTCCCTCCGTTAATATTGTGAAGTTTATTCTGCACAGTAAGCCGCTTCCCTGCGGAAGGTTTGTAGGAGCACATGTCAAGGTTTCAGCATAAGTTATGATAGCATATGGCGGAACTGCCTCTTCATGCACCTTTTGGTACCAATGAATAAAAGTTTGAACTCCCGTTGAGCTTAGAAAGGTTCCTTGAATCACGTCGGTGGCGTTTAAAACTGTTGGGTCATATTCCAGTTCAACTTGTACGGCATAAACCGGCGGAGCATTTTCAACCGTCACGTTTATGATAAACCATGTACCTGTTTGGTTTAACGGTATTGCACTTGGAACAACTTTCACAACTCCAGCCTCAATTACGTCTATAGCGTAGGCAGTATGTGAAAAGTGGTAAAGAGTGAACGCCAGTGAACAGAGCAGGGCGGCTGACAATATAATTTTTAGCACCGCTTTCTTTTTTGCCATTTCAATTCACCTTTTCTTTGCAATTAGACGGTTCTGAACATATAAGTGTTAGCTCCCACTTTAGATGTATTGGCCTTAAGCATATAGAAAAAATTCCAGATAGCTTTATAATTAGTTTGTGATTAAGATTATTTGCAGAATTTAAAAGGAGAAGGGAGAATGAAGAGTAAAATTTCTAGTTTAGCGATAATAGGTCTATTGATAGCCAGCAGCCTAATGGTACTTACGCCTAATGCCACAGCTTTCGCCGGTGCTTATTATGAGGTTTTGCCTGAGCTTAAAGAGTTCGGTCCAACCCCCTGCGAAGGCCAAGAATTCTCCATCGCCGTCTGGCTCAAAAACGTAACAACCCAAACAGTACCAAAAGGCGTTTACGGTGTAGAGATCAAGCTCCAATGGAACAAAACCTACATCGAATTAGTAAGCAGAACCCTCAAAATAGGCGTCACAGGCGGAGTCTTAAACCCGCCATACTTCACAGCAAAAGACGAGCCGATTGGAGATGACACATATTGGATAGCCGTATCATCGCTTCCTTCCGCCCAGCCGTGGTTCGGCGAAGGCATAGTAGCCGAGTTCACCTTCAAAATAATAAAACAACCAAAAGAACTCCTAGGCGAAACAGACGTAACAACAAAACTAGCCCTCATATTCACAGACCTAGTAGACAGCGAAGCCAGAATGGTTTTCAATCACGGCAAAAAGGATGGTGATGTTATTTTGCATGCAATGCCAAGCATAGTTGTTGGCGAATACACTGTAACGGTGGATTCACGCTCTTTCACGATAACTATTGAATGCAATGCGACAACACCCGCAGACGTTAAATATAATGCCACGGAAAAGGCCATATCATTTAAAATAGGAACTTTCCAAGGATATAGCGCTTTTTGCAACGTTTCAATTCCTAAGGCATTCATGTGGGTCGATAGTTTATCTGACTGGAAAGTAAAACTCAACGGAACGGCAACAATTTTTGAGACACCGGTAGAAAATCAGACACATACGATGCTGTACTTCATTATTCCAGAAGGGATGGTGAATGTGGCAATGTTAAGTAAATACGTTTGGCCGGCAATCATAACAGTTCAAGAGATTGTCAAAATAGACAACGAAGAGTTCACAATCCTATTTGTGACCAATGCCACTAGTGTAACTAACGTTGTTTTTAACAGGACAAAAGCTGAAATCGCATTTTCTACAAAAACTCATAATCAGAAGGCAGCGTTCTTCAACGTTACAATTCCGAAAAAACTGTTATGGGTAGACTCTATTGAAGAATGGAGGGTCATGTTAGGTGCCACCGATGCGGAAAACTTGGAAAAATATGAAAATAGTACTCATACAGTGCTGTATTTCGAGTGTCCAGTTGGCACTCACCAAATCAATATACTTGGAAAATACGCATGGTCTCCGCATGCTTGGCCATCTTGGTTTATGCCAATAGTGGTTACTGTAATCTTAATAGTTGCAGCAATCGCAGTGATTATATTGTTTAAAAAGTTCAGAAAGAAGACTTAG
>Ga0185307_1001180_pt1 | contig 14911 bp, 14 predicted proteins | sample LHCtaG_FD_128010 | JGI IMG/M metagenome (GOLD analysis project Ga0185307, IMG submission 128010) | Hot spring microbial communities from Little Hot Creek, USA to study Microbial Dark Matter (Phase II) - LHC4sed_matched (SPADES... | ecosystem: Environmental > Aquatic > Thermal springs > Hot... | reverse complement strand
AAGGTGAAGGACCTTTGGGAGTAGTTTTGGTTAAAATAGGAATTGAAAAATATTCATTTTTTAGCGCACTTTCTAAAGCTCCGGTTTTGACTTTTGAAAATTCTTTGGCGATTTTGAAAGGATATTTTGAATTTTTTAAGAAATTAGTTCAAAAAGAAAAAGTTCCTGAAGTTTCTTTAATGGGACCTATTGGAATTACTCATTTAATGTGGCAAATAAGTCAAATGGGGTTTAACTATTATTTGAATTTTTTGGCTTTACTGTCTCTTTATCTTGCAATTTTTAACTTACTCCCAATTCCTGCTTTAGATGGAGGAAAACTTTTGTTTTTGGGAATTGAAGCTATAAGAAAAAAACCTTTAAGTCAAAAAACAGAAGAAGCAATCACTGGATTTTTCTTTGTTCTTTTGATTTTGTTAGGGATTTTTGCCACTTTGGGAGATATCAAAAGAATATTTTTAAAATGAGAAAATTTTTTGTGGGATTATTTTTAATAATTATTTTTTTGGGAATTTTGGCCTTTTTTTTGTTTGAAAAAGAAATTAAAATCGTCTCCAAAATAAAACCTTCAAAAGTTTTTCAAGAATTTATTGAAAAAACTGAAAGGGAAATAAAAGAAAAAAAAGAAAGTACTTCCTCACAATCTACAATAAACCCTCAAGAATTTCTTGAAGGGATTGTCAAAAAAAGTGAGAATGAATTAACAAATGAAAAAAATTCAAAAAGCTTTTCTTTTGTCTGTGAGAAAATAAAGAAAAGAGAAGAAGTTTTGATAAAATTTAAAGAATTTTTTTTAAAACTTGAAATCGAGCTTGAAGTTAAAAAAGAAGAAAAAGAAAAGTGCCTCACTTTAATTTCAATCAACAGATTAATTGAGGTGAAAATAGAAAAAGAAAATCTAAAAAAAGAAGATTTTGAATTTTTAAAAAGTTTTTTAGAAGGTAAAAAATTTGAAGTTTCAATTTCAAAGCAATTTTTGTTTGAAATTTTAAAAAAGATTGAAAATAAAGAAGTGTTTATTTTTTAATCTGATTTTTGATTAAAAAAATTAAACCAATTAAAAAGAGCAAAAGCCCAAAAATCAAAATCGGCCAATTTTTTGACCATTCAACTTTTTCCAGCAAACCTGAATAAATATCTTTTTTAAAATCTAAATTTTTCCTTAAAAGATAATCTTTATTTTTAAAGTTTTCTTTTTCTCCTTTCTCAATTTCAATATCTTCTTTTTTTTCAAAAACAACTTTTTTTCCTTGTCTTAATTTCAATATTAATTGGGCTTTGCCTTCAGTATCAAAATTTTCTTTTTTTAACCTCATTTTATATTTTTTTTCAAAATTTGGTCCCAAAACTTCATCTTTAAGATAATAAAGAGAGTTTTGCCATTTAAATGTAGAAAAATTGTAAATTTCTGAGAGTTCTTTTTCTTTTTTCAAAGTGAGTTTCAAGTCGTATCTTTCATTTTTCAAACCTGAAATTTTTACTAAAACTTCAAATTCTTTGTCAGCTTTTATTTTTTGGGGAAATTCAATAGTAGCAGAAATTTTTTCTCGCCCAAAACAAAGAAAGGGCAAAAAGCACAAAAAAATTAAAACAAACAATCTTTTGTTCATTGTTAAAAATTTTATCAAAATTGAAATCAAAAGTAATTTAAGGTAAAATTTGTAATTTATGGGAAAAATATTAAGCTGGTTTTGCTACATTTTTTTGAAACCGATAGTAAAATTAATTTGGATAAAAAAAGTCGAAGGAATAGAAAATATTCCAAAACAAAATTTTATTTTAGCTTCAAATCACCAAAGCCATTGGGATCAAGTAATCAATGGTTATTTGTGCGTACCAAGAAAATTTACTTATTTGGGACAAATTGACAAATACACAGGTTTTGAAGGTTTTTTGAGAAATTTTTTATACAAAATTGCAGGGGTAATTCCAGTTCACAGATACAGTGAAGAATCGAAAAAAAGAGCTTTAAAAGAGTGTGTTGAAAGATTGAAAAAAGGAGAAATTTTAATAATGTATCCAGAAGGAACGAGAACCAAAGATGGAAAGTTGCAAGAATTCAAGCTTGGAGTAGCAAAAATTCATTTAAAAAGTGAAATTCCGATATTGCCAGTGGCAATCAAAGGTAATTTTGAAATCATGCCAATTGGAAAATCGTTTCCAAAATTCAAAAAAATTGTTGAAATTAAAGTTGGAAAACCTCTCTTTTTTAAAGAAGAAATCGAAAAAGCAAAAAATTTAGATTGTCAATCAAAAGAATATCTAGAAATTTGTCAAAAAATCACTCATAAATTAAGAGAAGAAATAGAAAGGTTGATTTCTACTTAATTTTTTGTTAAAAATTTAAATTATGGTATCGATTTTTTGGATAGTAATAATTGTTCTTTTTTTAATTTTGGCTTGGATAGTTTTTAGTTACAATAAATTAGTAACTTTAAAAAATCGAGTAAAGGAAGCTCTTGCAGATATTGACGTTCAATTAAAAAGAAGGCACGATTTAATTCCAAATTTAATAGAAACTGTAAAAGGTTATGCAATTCATGAAAGAGAAGTTTTTGAAAAGGTAACAGAAGCAAGGACAAAGGCAATGGAAGCTAGAGAAAGCCAAGATTTAAAGAAAATGGCAGAAGCAGAAAATTATTTAGCTCAAACTTTAAAAACTCTTTTTGCGGTGGCAGAAAATTATCCTGATTTGAAAGCTTCTCAAAATTTTCTTGAATTACAAAGAGAATTAACAGATACCGAAGACAAAATCATGGCAGCAAGAAGGTTTTATAATGCAAATGTGAGGGATTTGAACATTGCGATTGAAAGTTTTCCCACAAATATTATTGCCTCAATTTTTGGTTTCAAGAAAATGGACTTTTTTGAAATTTCATTGCCAGAAGAAAAAGAAACCCCAAAAGTGAAATTTTAAAATTTTTTATGGCCACTCTTTACACTCAAGCTGAAAAAAACGTAAGAAAAACTTGGATTTTGATGACTTCTTTTTTGATTTTTGTAATTTTTTTAGGGTGGATTTTTTCTCAAGTTTTTAGCAATTCAGCAATTTTGTATTTTGCTGTTTTTTTAGCTTTATTTCAAAGTTTCATTAGCTATTGGTATTCAGACAAAATTGTTTTAGCAATGACAAAAGCAAAACCTCTTGAGAAAAGTGATAACCCCCAGCTTTATCGAATTGTAGAAAACCTTTGTATTAGCGCAGGATTACCTTTACCAAAAATTTATATTATCGATGAAGATCAACCGAATGCCTTTGCTACTGGAAGAGATAAAAACCATGCAGTAATTGCTGTGACTCGAGGACTTTTGGAAAGATTAGAAAAACCAGAGTTAGAAGGAGTAATCGCTCATGAATTAGCACACATTGGAAACAAAGATATGTTATTGCAAACTATTACCGTAACTTTGGTTGCTTTTGTGGCCATTTTGTCAGATTGGTTTTTGAGAGTAAGTTTTTGGGGAATGGGAAAAAGAGATGATGAAAGAAATAATACAAACACAATTTTTGCTGTTTTTGCACTTTTTGCTATAATTTTAGCTCCTTTGATTGCTCAATTGATTCATTTTGCAATTTCAAGAAAAAGAGAATTTTTAGCAGATGCCACCGGAGCTTTAATTACAAGATATCCTGAAGGGTTAGCCAGAGCTTTAGAAAAAATTGCTTCTTATCCTCACTCAATGAAAGGAATTTCTAGCGCTACTGCTCATTTGTTTATTGTCAATCCTTTTCGAGGGAAAGAAAAAGAAAATTGGGTGGTAAAACTTTTCTCCACCCACCCTCCAATAGAAGAGAGAATTAAAGCTTTAAGAGAAATGTCAATATAAATTTTATTTTAATTCTACTTTAGCTCCTATTTGTTCAAATTTCTTTTTGATTTCTTCTGCTTCTTCTTTCTTTACGTTCTCTTTTATTGTTTGCGGTCCTGATTCTACTTTATCTACTAAATCTTTTGCATCTTTTAAACCAAGACCTGTCACTTCTCTTACTAATTTTATTACTTCTATCTTTTTTGCTCCAACTTGACTCAAGACTAAATTAAAAAGTGCTTTTTCTTCTTTTTTTTCAGCCTGAGATGCTTCTTGAGTCTGGGGAATTACTGTTGGAATAAATTGAGGTTGGGATGTTACTCCAAATTTTTTTTCTAAAATTTTTATGAACTCTGCCAAATCCAAAACGGTCATTTTTTCTATTTCTTCTAAAATTTTTTTGAATTTTTCTGGAACCTCAATTTCTTTTTCCTCCATAAAAATTTTTTTTATCTTTCTTTTTGACCTTTAATTTGTTCTAAAACAAAAATTAATTTTAACAAAATTTGATTAAAAATCAAGGAAATTTTTTGAAGGGGTGAAGATAAAACAAAGACTAATTTTCCTAAAAGTTCTTTTTCTGATGGCAATTGAGAAATTTGTAAAATTTCTTTTTCAGAAAATATCCTTTCACCAAAAACTCCTCCCAAAATTTTTGGCCCCTCTTTGTTTTCTAAAATTTCATCTAAAAATTTTATTGGAAGAGAAAAAAGTTTTGGTGAAAAAATGATTGCTACTGGGGTTTTCTCTTCTAAGAAATTGAGGTTTTTTTGTGGTATTGCTTTTTTAATTAAAGTTTTCTTTACTAACTGAAGTTTGCAACCTTCTTTTTTTAATTTTTTTCTCAAGTTTTCTAAAGCTTTAGTCTCCATTTTAAAGATACTAAAAAAAATCAAAAATTTAAATTTTTCAAAATCTTTTTTTAATTGTTCTAAAATTTTTGTTTTTTCTTTTTTTGTCTTTGCCATAAAAATTTATTGTTCCACACAAATTAAAGCTAAAGAAGAATTACAAGGGGTGCCAAAATCTACAGAAAAACCTTTTTCAGTTGACAAAATACTTATTCCCCCTATCAAAGAAACTGGCCATTTTCTACCTTGGGAATCATAACATTCTTTTAAAATTTCACCACTTTTTTCTTGATCTGTGCTCCAATTTTGACAAGAAGTAGTAAAGGAAAATTTAAGCTCTTGACCCAAATAAGGAATTTGAAGGCATTCTTTTTTTGTTTCAGGATAAATTCTTCCAATCCAAACTCCTTTTTCTAAATCTTTTTCAAAGCTTTCACCAAAAAACCATTTTAAATAATCTTTTGAATTATCAGTAATTTTTTTGAAGAAATCATCAAAAGTTTTACCCAAAAGTCTGTAGCAATATCTTTTTTCTTTTTTCTCTTCTATTTTTTCCAAATAAACATTAAAAGCTCTATCTAAAAATTGATAGGCTTTCAAATAGTTTTCTTTTTGGTCTCCTGCGTTCTTTTCTAAGAATTTTTTAAAATTTTTCCAATACAAAAGAAAAGGTGAACTTTCCCCTGGAATTTGATCTCCTCCAATTTCAACAAAAATTCCTTCTAAATTCAACCTTTCTTTTGCAGAAATGTTTTCATCGCCCAAAAGTGCTTTAAATTTTCCTTCAAGACCCATGGCTTCAGCTTCTTTTTGACAAATTTGGTCTGCTCCATCTAATCCCCCAAGGTTTCCAGAGTAAAGTCCTCTCGTGATAAAAACTCTTTTTAAATCTGGATAATCTGAAGGAATAAAATGCCATTCTTCAGGAATTGAAAGTTCTTCGCAAAAAGCAATGGTAGGTCCTACAATTTTAAAGATTTTTGATTGATCATAATATTTTTCAATGTTTTCTGTATGTTCTAAAATTTCAATTTTGTAATCGTCCCGTGGCTGCTGCCAAAAGGAAATTTTCCAATCAAATTTTTTTCCTGAAACTCCTTCTGCAATCATCATCCTTTCTCCTTTTCCTTCTGAAATTAAATAAATATCAACCTTTCCAATTTTTCTTGATTTCCATAAAATAGTAACTGTTTTTCCAGCTTCAAATTTTTCTCCTCCTTTTGGATAAATGATTTTTAACTCTTTTTTTGTAAAAACTACAAAAATCAAAATTAAACCCAAAATTAAAATTATTGCCCCCAAAATAATTATCCTTACATCAAATTCTCGGTACTTTTCCATATTTTTTATTTCAAAAGATTAATAATCTCTTTTGCAAAATTTTCTGAAGCTTGGGGCCCAGAACCTGTAACAATTTTCCCATCAACCACTACATCTTTTTCTTCAAAAATTGCCCCATTTTCTTTTAAAATTTTTGCTTGAGATTTAGTAAAATCTGTCCAAACAGTAGCTTTTTTTCCTTTTAAAACTCCTGATTTAGCTAAAATCAAAGGAGAAATACAAATTGCGCCCAAAACTTTTCCTTTTTCTACTGTTTCTCTAGCTAATCTATAAGAATTCTCATTGTCAAGATGATTTAGGGCTCCAGGTCCTCCAACAAAAACTATGGCATCAAAATCATCAACAGAAACTTCAGAAATTAAAAAATCTACTTGAGTGTCCCCTCCATCTGCTCCAATGGCTATTCCTTTTTTGTCGCTGGCTGTTTTAACTTCTATTTTAGCATCTTCAAAAATTTTTTTTGGTACAAAATACTCTTTGTCTCTAAAGTCTCGAAAGGCAATGACCATTAAAATTTTTTTTCCAGAAAGATTCTCTGCCATTTTTGTTTCTTTTTTTATTTCTTCTTTAATTTTTTTTTGACCTTTTTGTGGAATAAAAAAAACTAATAAAATTGCGCCAAAAATTAGAAAAAGTATAAATAATAAAATTTTCTTCATTTCAAAATTATACAAAATTTAAAATTTTTTTCAAACATTAATTTTCTCTTGAATTGAAGATTATTTTAATGTAAAATTTTTTTTCAAATATGGAAATCAAATTTCCAAAGTTTGAAAAGGAAATTTTAAATTTTTGGGAAAAAGAAAAAATTTTTGAAAAATCTTTAAAGAAAAAGAAGAAAAATTTTGTCTTTTACGAAGGACCTCCTTATGCTAACGGAAAACCAGGAATTCATCATTTTTTAGCTCGTTGTTTTAAAGACGCAGTTTGCAGGTTTAAAACAATGCAAGGATTTTTGGTTTTGAGAAAGGCAGGTTGGGATACTCATGGACTTCCTACTGAAATGGAAGTTGAGAAAAAACTTAAAATTACAAACAAAAAAGAAATTGAAGAGAAAATTGGAATTGAAAAATTTGTCAAAGAATGTAAAAAGAATGTGTTTTTTTACAAGAAAGAATGGGAAAAGTTCACAAAAAGAATGGGATATTGGATTGATTTAGATCATCCTTACATAACTTGTACCAAAGAATACATGGAATCTGTTCTTTTTATTTTAAAAAAGCTTTGGGAAAAAGGGTTGTTGTATCAAGATTTTAAAGTGGTTCCTTATTGTCCAAGGTGCCAAACTGTTCTCTCTTCTCACGAAGTTGCTCAAGGTTACAAAAGAATAAAAGAAAATTCAATTTATGTTAAATTTAAAGTTTTAAATCATGAATTTGAGAACACATTTTTATTAGTTTGGACCACTACTCCTTGGACTTTACCTGGAAACGTGGCTGTGGCACTCAATCCAAATTTTATTTATGTGAAAGTTAAAAAGGGTAATGAAAATTTCATTTTAGCCAAAGAAAAAATTTCTTTGTTAGGAGAAGAAATTCAAATTGAAAAAGAATTTTTAGGAAAAGATTTAGAAGGAATAAAATATGAACCTCTTTATCCTCCAAAAAATATAAAAGTACCTTTTAAAGTAATTTTGGCAGATTTTGTAAATTTGGAATTTGGAACGGGACTAGTCCATATTGCTCCTGCTTTTGGAGAAGAAGATTTTGAATTAATAAAAAATCAAAAAGAAACTTTTCCCATAATTTTGCACGTTGATGAAGAAGGAAAAATTAAAAAAGAAGTTGAAAAGTTTGCTGGTCTCTTTGTAAAAGAAGCAGATCAAAAAATTGTTGAAGATTTAAAAGAAAGAGGACTTTTGTTTAAAGAAGAACTCTACGAGCACGAATATCCTTTTTGTTGGAGATGTGATACTCCTTTGATTTATTATGCAAAAGAAAGCTGGTTTATTAAGGTAACTCAAATAAAAGATCAACTTTTAAAAGAAAACCAAAAAATAAATTGGGTTCCTGAATTTTTGAAAGAAGGAAGGTTTGGGCAGTGGTTAAAAGAAGTTAAAGATTGGGCTCTCTCAAGAGAAAGATATTTTGGAATTCCTTTGCCTATTTGGAAATGTCAAAATTGCAATCTGATAGAAGTTTTAGGAAGCAAAAAAGATTTTTTAAATCAAAAATTTTCGAAAAATGAATATTTTATTTTGAGACACGGAGAAGCTTTAAACAATAAAAAAGAAATTTTAATTACTCAAATTCCAGAAAAGATTCATTGTCCTTTAACAAAAAAAGGTGAAAAACAAGCAAAAAAACTTGCAAAAAAATTAAAAAATAAAAAAATAGATTTAATTTTTGCTTCAGATTTCAAAAGAACAAAACAAACTGCAGAAATTATAGCAAAAGAATTGGGTTTAAAAGTGATTTACGATAAAAGATTAAGAGAAATCAATGTGGGAGTTTTTGATGGAAAGAAAATGAAAGAGTGGGAAAACTTTTTTAAAGATTATAAAGAAAAATTTTCAAAGAAAGTTGAGGGTGGTGAAAATTATAATCAGGTCAAAATGAGAGTTTATCGATTTTTAGAAGATTTAGAAAGAAAATATCAAGGAAAAAGAATTTTAATTGTAAGCCATCAAGTTCCATTAACAATGTTAGAAGGGGCAGTAAAAGGTTTTGAAATTGAAGATTTTGAAAAATTTAAAAGAAAGAAAATTAAAACAGGAGAAATAAGAAAGATTGAATTTAAAATGCTCCCTTATAACGAAGAGGGTGAAATCGATTTTCATCGACCTTACATTGATAAAGTAAAATTTTTGTGTCCAAAATGTGGTTCTAAATTAGAAAGAGTAAAAGAAGTAATCGATGTTTGGTTTGATTCTGGAGCAATGCCATTTGCTCAATATCATTGGCCTTTTGAAAATTCAACTTTAAAATCTAAAAAACTCAAACCTCCAAAATTGTTTCCAGCAGATTTTATTTGTGAAGGAATGGATCAAACAAGAGGTTGGTTTTATAGTTTGTTAGCAATTTCAACTCTTTTGGGTTTTGGAACTCCTTACAAAAATGTAATTACTATTGGAATTGTTTTAGATGAAAAAGGAGAAAAAATGTCAAAATCAAAAGGGAATGTGGTCGATCCTTTTTTAATGATGGAAAAATATGGAGCAGATACTTTAAGATGGTATTTTTATACCATCAATCAGCCTTGGGAAGAAAAAAGATTTTCAGAAAAAGATGTTTTTGAAAAATTAAAAAATTTCATTTTGACTCTTTATAATTGTTTTGTATTTTACAAAACCTACTCTCAAGGAAAAATAAATTTGAAAAATCCTTCTTTAAAAAATGTTTTAGATAGATGGATTGTTTCAAGATTGGAAAAACTAATTTTGGAAGTTACTCAAGAATTAGAAAATTTATCTTTAACTTCTGCTGCGAGAAAAATTGAAAATTTTGTGATTGAAGATCTTTCTTTGTGGTACATTAGAAGATCCAGAAGAAGGTTTCAAGATCCAAAAAATAAAAAAGAATTAACAGAAGCTCAAAAGACCTTGGGTTTTGTATTAATAGAGCTTTCAAAAATTTTGGCGCCTTTTTTACCTTTTTTGGCAGAAAAAATTTATCAAGAAATATTGAAAACAAAAAAATCTGTTCATCTTGAAGAGTGGCCCAAAGCAAATTTGAAATTAATAAACGAAAACTTGGAAAAGGAAATGGAAAGAGCAAGAAAAGTTGTAACTGAAATTTTAAGAAAAAGACAAGAAATGAAAATTAAAGTAAGACAACCTCTAAAGAAAGCAATATTGAGCGAAAAATTTTCAGATGAAATTTCAGAATTAATAAAAGAAGAAACAAACATTAAAGAAATTTTGTTTGGGGAGCGCTTTGAAATTGATTTTGAAATTGATGAAAAACTAAAAGAAGAAGGAATTTTTAATGAAATTTTAAGGAATTTTCAAGAAATGAGAAAGAAAAAGAAACTTTTACCAAAAGATAAAGTAAAAGTTAAAGTTTTTGGAAATGAAAACCTAATTTCAATTGTTAAAAAATATCAAAAAGAAATTGAAAGGAAAGCAAAAGTAAAAGAAATTCAATTTTTAAAATTAAAAAAGATTCCAAAATCTTTTGAAAAAATTGTGGTGGAGAATTTTGAAATTTATTTAAAAATGGAAAAGATTAATTGAAAATTTCTTGAATTTTAGTAAAATTAAATTAAGTTGAAGCCGCTTTAGCTCAATGGTAGAGCAGCTGTTTCGTAAACAGCAGGCCCCGGTTCGATTCCGGGAAGCGGCTAAAAAAATTTATGGAAGAGAAAATTTTAGAAATTGAAAAGAAAATAAAAGAACTCTCTTACTTTCTTTGAGATTGAAGAAAAAAGAAAAAAACTCAAAGAGTTAGAGCTTTTGAATACCTGGAACGATTTTGAAAAAGTAAAAGAGTATCAAAGGCTCAAAAAAGAAATAAAAGAGTTTGAAAATTTGAACGAAAAATTTGAACTTTTAAAATTGGAATTTGAATTGGGAGAAAAAGAAAGCTTTGAAAAGGACTTAAAAGAAATTGAAAAAATTTTAAAAGAAAAAGAAATTTTGCTCTTTTTGTCAGGAAAATATGACAAAGAAGACGCAATTTTGTTTTTTCAAAGCGGAGCTGGAGGGAAAGATGCTGAAGATTTTTGTGCAATTTTGTTAAGAATGTATCAAAGATTTTGTGAAAGAAAGAATTTTAATTTTGAAATTTTAGATATTAATTTTGGTGAAGAAGGGGCAGAAGGAAGATTAGGAATTAAATCTGCAATTTGTGAAATATCTGGACCCTTTGCTTTTGGAATTTTAAAAGGGGAAGCAGGAGTTCATCGATTAGTAAGAATTTCTCCTTTTTCAGCTCAAGGGCTAAGACACACTTCCTTTGTTTTAGTTGAAGTTTTACCAAAAATTAAAGAAGAAGATTTTCCAATTAAAAGTTCTGATTTGGAAATTGAAACTTTTAAAAGTTCTGGACCAGGAGGCCAATATGTAAACAAAAGAATGACTGCAGTAAGAATTAGACATTTGCCAACTGGGATTGTGGTTTGCTGTCAAACTGAAAGATCCTTGCAACAAAACAAAGAAAAGGCTCTTGAAATTTTAAGAACAAAATTGTACCATTTACAGAAAGAAAAGAGAAAAGAGGAATTAGAAAAAATAAAAGGAGAAAAGAAAAAAATTGAGTTTGGAAAACAAATTCGATCTTATGTTTTGCACCCTTACAAATTAGTGAAAGATTTGAGAACCAAAGTTGAAACAAGTAAAATTGAAGAAGTTTTTGATGGAAATTTGGATGCTTTTGTTGAAGCTGAAATCAAATTGAGAGTAAAAAGTTAAATTACTTTGGGCGGTTAGCTCAATGGCAGAGCGCTCGCTTGACGTGCGAGAGGTTGTAGGTTCGAGTCCTACACCGCCCAAAAAAGTTTTCTTGTTGTTCTAACAAATCTGGATTTTTAAAAGCTTTTTCACTGGAGAAAAAGAAAAACGGTGAATTTTGCAAGGACCGTGTTTTTTTAATGAATTTAAATGAAATTTTGTTAAATAACCTTTGTTTTTTTCAAAACCGTACTGGGGAAATTTTTTGGAAAAATTTTCCATAATTTTGTCTCGATAAACTTTTGCCAAAATTGAAGCTAAAGAAATTAAAAAATTTTTTTGATCACCTTTTACTATCGAAAATTGAGAATATTTTGAATTGATTTTGAAATTACCGTCCAAAAGTAAAATTTTCTTTTTGTTTTTTAAATTTAATTTTTTTTCCAAATTCTGTAAAGCTCTTTCCATTGCCAATTTTGTTGCCTCAAAAATATTAATTTTATCAATAACTTTTGGAGAAACCTTTCCCATTCCAAAAACAAAAAAAGAGTTTTTTAAAACTTCTTGATAAATCTTTTCTCTCTTTTTTGAAGAAATTTTTTTGGAATCTTTAACGTTTTTTAACAAAAACAAAAAAGAAGGATGATTTTTAATTTTTTTGATATTAAATTTGGGATTAAGAGTGATTGCAGTAGCTACTACAGGACCTGCTATGCAACCTCTTCCTACTTCATCTATGCCAATTAAAATTTTTTTCTTTTGCATTTTTAAAAATTTTATCAAACAGATATTGAAAAATTCAAAAGATGTTGATAAAATTTAAAAAATTTTTTGGGGGCGTAGTTCAGCCCGGCCAAGAACGCCCGCCTGTCACGCGGGAGATCGTGGGTTCAAATCCCATCGCCCCCGCAAATTTTTTATGTGGCCTTTCAAAAAAAAGAAAATTGAAAATTTGTCAGAAATTTTAAAAAAGATTGAAGAAATTGAAGAAAAAATTCAAAATTTGGAAAAAGAGATTGAAGAGATAAAAAAAGAACAGCAATTTTTCATAAAAAAAGTGGGAATTTTTAAATTTAATGCCTTGAAAAATTTGGGAGGAAATCAAAGTTTTGCTTTAGCTTTATTGGACGAAAAAGATAACGGAGTGGTGATTTCAAATTTGGTTTTAAGACAAGAAAATAGAATTTTTGCAAAATTAATTAAAAATGGTTTTTCAGAAAATTTACTTACTGAAGAAGAGAGAAAAGCAATAGAAATTGCAAAAAATGGAAAAGAACAATTTTACCAAACCAATAAAAAAACAGCCAGTAGTTACTATTTTAGGACACATTGATCATGGAAAAACTACTCTTTTGAATGCAATCAGAAATTTGCCTTTTACTGGAGAAAAACCTGGAGGGGTAATCACTCAAGAAATTGGACTTTTTGAAGTTGAAGTTGAAAGAGAAAAAATTACTTTTTTGGACACTCCAGGTCATGAAATTTTCTCTCAAATGAGAGAGAGGGGAGCAAAAGTTGCGGATTTGGCCATTTTAGTGGTTTCAGCCATTGAAGGACCAAAAGACCAAACAAAAGAGGCTTTGGAAGCAATAAAAAAAGCTCAAATTCCTTTTTTGGTAGCGATCACAAAAGTAGATTTGCCAGGAGCAAACCCACAAAGAGTAAAACAAGAATTGATAAAAATTGGGGTGAGCATTGAAGAATTTGGAGGGGATATCCCTGTCCTCGAAACTTCAGCTAAAACTGGACAAGGGATAAAAGATCTTTTGGAAATTTTAAATTTGTTAGCTGAAATAAAAGGTTTGAAAGCTGATATCACGAAAAATCCCAAAGGAGTAATAGTTGAAAGTCATTTGGATCCTAAAAAAGGAATTTTAGCCACTTGTTTGGTTGAAGAAGGAATTTTAAAAGTGGGACAAATTTTAGGAACTAAAACTGCTTTTGGAAAAATTAGAAGAATGGAAAATTGGAAAAAAGAAGTTTTAGAAAAAGCTTTTCCAGGGCAAGGAGTTTTGGTTTTTGGTTTTGAGAAACAACCTGGAGTCGGAGAAATTTTTGAAGTTTTTGAAAGCATTGAAAAAGCAAAAGAAAATTTAGAAGAAATAAAAGAAAGAAAAAGAGAAATTTTAATTCCAGAAGAAGGACAAAAAACTTTCGATATTATTTTGAAAGCAGATTGTTTGGGAAGTTTAGAAGCTCTTGAAAAATTGATAGAAAGGTTTCCCAAAGAAAAAGTTTTAGTGAGAATTTTGAAATCTGAAGTAGGTTTGATTTCAGAAGATGATATTAAATTAGCGAAAAGTTCTGGGGGAAAAATTTTGGCTTTCAAAACAGGAATAGATAAAATTGCAAAAAAAATTTTAGAAAAAGAAAAACAAATTAAAGTTTATCAGTTCTCGGTAATTTATGAGATGTTAGAATGGATAAAAAAAGGAATAGATAAAATTGCAAAAAAAATTTTAGAAAAAGAAAAACAAATTAAAGTTTATCAGTTCTCGGTAATTTATGAGATGTTAGAATGGATAAAAAAAGGAATAGAAAAAATGTTAGAGCCTGAAATTGAAAGAAAAGAAATTGGAAAAATGGAGGTTTTAGTTTTGTTTTGGAGATCGGGTTCAAGACAAATTGTAGGAGGGAAAATGATTGAAGGAGAAGTAAGAAAAGGAGCTAAAATTGAAATTTCAAGAGAAGGAGAAATAGTGGGTAAAGGAAAATTGATTAATCTTCAAATTAACAAAAGAGATGTAGAAAGAGCAAAAAAAGGAGATGAAGTGGGAATTTTATATGAAGGGGATGAAAGAATAAAAGAGGGGGATATTTTAGTTTTTGTAATTGAAGAGAAAAAGAAAATTGAAATTTGACAAAAAAATAGATAAAATTTCAAATAAAAAATTTTGGCCAGGTAGCCAAGTGGTAAGGCGAGGGTCTGCAAAACCCTTATACGTGGGTTCGATTCCCACCCTGGCCTCAAAGCCCGGGTGGCGGAATTAGTAGACGCAAAGGACTTAAAATCCTTTGGGGAGTTCCTCCCCGTGAGGGTGCAAGTCCCTCCCCGGGCACAAAAAGAGTTTTTATTGAAAATTATTTTAATTTGAGGATTTTTTCTATGTCTTCAATTTCCTTTCCAATGGTTTTTTTGGTTTTTTCTAAAATTTCCTTTAATTTTTGATAAATTTTTTCTTCTTCTTCGCTTAAACCTGGTTTTTTGTCTAACCTTGAAATTTCCTCTTTAATTTCTCTTTCCATTATCCTGAATCCATCGATTAAAGACTTTGCTGCCTCTTTAGCTTCTCCTCTTAATCTCTCTCTCCATTGGTAAATTTTGAGTCTGGTAAAGAAAATGATCAAAATTAGGAAGACTATTAAAGCGACTAAAGTTAACAAAGTAGTTAAGTAACTTATTGCCAATTTACCAATTTTTATCAATGGGTGAGGACTTACTCTAATTATAATTTTCTCTGAAATCTCGCTTTCTCCTCCTGCTTTATCTTTTGCTTTGGCCCAAACTTGATAAATTCCTTCCTCAAGAGTTTTTGGCCAAATCAATTCCCACTTTCCTTCTGAATTTGCAAAAGTTTTT
>Ga0185307_1001172_pt1 | contig 14982 bp, 15 predicted proteins | sample LHCtaG_FD_128010 | JGI IMG/M metagenome (GOLD analysis project Ga0185307, IMG submission 128010) | Hot spring microbial communities from Little Hot Creek, USA to study Microbial Dark Matter (Phase II) - LHC4sed_matched (SPADES... | ecosystem: Environmental > Aquatic > Thermal springs > Hot... | reverse complement strand
TAGAGCTCTCGGAGCACTAGGAAAAGAACATTTCGTGTCCGATTCTGAGAGCATCCAACAGAGAGGAGAAAGAAGGAAATACCTCTTACGCCAGTCAGACTACGGCGCGTACCGCGCGGGTTTTAATCGTTTCCCCGCGCTTTCTGCCCCCACTGCGCCCGCCCTTCACGGCCCGCTGGTGGCTCCGGTGGGCGCTTACGCCCGCCTGTCACGGATCCGGCGGGTCGCACGGGGGTGCAGCGGTCGGGTTCACCCGGGCTTCGCGCCCGCTGGAGCTCCAGCGGGCTACTTCGTCACCGCACCGGCCCGACCGCCCCCTCGAGGTGTTGCAGTCCCGAGAGCGGCCGGCGCGCGCCAAAGCGGCGGGACAGTTCACCTCCGCAAGCTTGCGGATCGCAGCCCATGCCAACCGGTTTTCCCCGCCAGCCGGCCCTCAGGCTTCCGGGTCGTTCGGTTTGCCGTTCGGCTTCAGCAGCCCCCTCAATCTTCGAAGTGGCCACTTCGGGAGCGGTAAGTTCAACGATTTGAGCTACCAGTGGAAGGGTATGTAGTTCCTGTCTTCGTAGAAGCCGCGCTCGCGCGCCAACCTACCCGACTTCAGCACGTAACCTATTTCACAGCCCCGAGCCAGCGGCTCGCATGCTTAAACAGCGGCAAACACTTAAAATTCCTTCGCACGCTAACCGTCTTCTATGATGCGCGCGCGACTACGGGTGAGGCGATATTAGGCTAGAGGGGGAAGAAATGTACCTGCGAGCTGGCGAGGCAGCAAGGTACGTGCTGGGAAAGGCGATCGAGATAGTGGAAGAGGGAGCTAGCCTTCATCGTATCGTTGAAGAGCTCGAGGCCGCAATTCTGAGTCAAGGAGCGAAACCAGCATTCCCAGTTAACATTTCGATCAACAATATAGCAGCGCACTACTCGCCTGGTGTTAGAGACCAGGTAGTGATCCCCCCAGGTGCCGTCGTGAAGGTGGACGTCGGGGTCCACGTGGAGGGATACATAGCCGACGCAGCTGTAACCGTCGCGCTTGACCCACAGCGGTACTCGCTGGTCGAGGCAGCCAAGCGAGCCCTACGAGCAGCTTTAACTGTTTTAAAACCCGGAGCCGAGCTGAGCGATGTCGGTGGCCACATAGAGACGGCCGCGAAATCGACCGGTTTTAAGACTATTAGCAATCTGAGTGGCCACCTTATGGAAAGGTACGTGCTTCATGCAGGCAAGCATGTCCCCAACGTCAAATCGGAGCCTTGCGGGAAAGCCTCTGCGGGCGAAGTATACGCTGTTGAACCGTTTGTGACCGATGGCGCCGGGTACGTGGTTGAGGCAGAGGGGGGCACCATATACAGGCTTGCCAGCACCAGAGATACTAAAAATCTTGCTTTGAATAGAATGATAAAAGAGCTGTGGATGAAGTATAGGGGGCTACCTTTTTCCGAAAGGTGGGTGTTCCGCGAGGGAGGAGAGATAGCGCTATCCTTGCTTAGAGAGCTTGTAAGACTTCGGAGAGTTCAGGTGTACCCACCTCTCATCGAAGCAGTTGGAGGCTTCGTTGCCCAATTCGAAGATACTGTACTGCTGCTTCCAAACAAGGTACTAAACATCACAGAGGTGCTCGAGATCGTGAGGAGGTAGTGCTGCTAATTCCCCACTCCGAGAGTATTGCCGACACCCACTATCAGCGCAGCAGTTCCGGGCTTCACGTGTGTCAACACTGCCTTTTTAACTTCTTCCTTGGCTTTAACACAAGCCTCGTATAGCTCCTTGCTCATCGGTAGGAGCGCTTCCTCAGTCGACATCTTAATGAGAATCGCGTACGGCGTCAGGTTGTACTCGGTCAGTACTTCCTCGATGCCGTACTTCTCTACTCCGGCACCCCCTATCGCCACACCGTATCCCTCAACTATCTCACCAGTAAGTTCTCCTTCGAGCTTAAGCATCGCGTCGATCGTCACGACGAAGGATAGCGAGCCCCCCCATACTGCTAAAGCCCTCCTAACTGCCTCATCTAATCTCCCCACGCTGCTACCCGGTCCCTCGGCTTTAATAAGTACAAGGTCCCTACCTTCGTATGTAGCGTGGAACGCAAGCGTGTCTGGAACACCGAGAGAGACAGCTTCGGCCTTCAGCTCCTTAGCTAGCATCGACAGAACGAGCGGCCCGACCGAGTCACCGATTGGCACCTGCTTCAGTAGCGCCTCGACTGCGCTCTCGTAGGCCCTCACTTCCTCCGCTATGAAAGGTAGCAGAGCATCCAACTGCAGCAACAGCCAGTAGCTTTTGAAGCGTTTAGCTAAAGCGTAGTTGTGATTGACGTACTTGAGTATAAAATTGAGCCCTCTAGCGACATTTATTAGGTCTGTGACTACCTCTACCTCTCCCTTAGTCGCCGCAGGCGCAGCTCTTTTCACTTCCTCTTTGAGAGTTTGCTCTTCGCTTCTGAGCACGTGCTTTAGTTTCCTGACTAAGCCGAAGGGGTCCAACGACTCCGGTGAGATCACGACAGTCTCAACAAGCTGCTTAACTCTAGCTTCTAAATCACTCAAATTTACTCTGGTACCGGACTTTGCAACAACCTCTCCAAATCTCCTCACAGTTGCTGATACCGCTCGATCGCGCGCCGCCTTGAAGAGTGTCAAGTAAAGTTCTATCTCATTAGCTAGACGCCTAATCTCGAGCTCACGAGAAGCGTAGGAGAAAAAGGCTAGTACAGCCATGAAAGTTAACAAATCTAGTAGCCCTCCCCCGTCCATCTCTCTGCAACCCGGTCTCGCGCGAACCCTTATTTTTTAGCTTTACCTTCGCGCGCTAGGCTGCGACATCCTGGTGACCATGCTCGATTACTTCCCTACCTTCCGCCGCATGCGTTTATCTCTCTCCCTTTCTTCGCGCGCTATAATAATGCAAATTACCGTGCGGGATCGAGAGGAAGAAGGTAAAGCTGGTTGTTCGAATACATTTGCGCTATGTATGTTATGTAACTTTTTTATTAACTTTTATGTTAGAAAAATTTACCTTTCAGCCAACACCTAGGAAGGCTTTTAAACGTTTGGCGAAATTAAAGCGCGTGAGCCGCGGCGCGCGCCCCGCCAGAGGGGTGGTCGTGTGGAATGGACCCATCCCCTTAAGGAAGGGGCTGGGGTCGGGGAACCTGGCTTCAGGGTTTGGAAATTAAAAGTTAATGAAGATAACAGAAAGAGGCTGAAAGAAGTCTTCAGAGATGTTGTTTCAAACAGAATAAAAGTAAAAGGCCTGCTTTACTACCGCGAGGAGTGGACGAGAGCGTACGAGGAGGTTAAGCGCTCGCGCGAGCAAGCCGGCAAGCGCACACCACCGAGACCGCCGCCCCTCTCTCCTCCTCATCCGCTTCATCACGCCGGATGGGAAGGAGAGAGGGAACAAGAACGCGCCGTGCACTGTGGACCTGCGCCGCGCCGAGCTGAGGATCCCGAGCTACGGCGTCAGAGTGCAGTTACCGGCGAGCCTTGCCGGAGCCCTTGCAGAGGAAAACAGGCTAACACCGCGACCGGAATTTGTCTTACAGTTAACCTCACGTGACAAGCTGAGGATGGTTGCGAAGCGCGCGCCACCGCTACCGCTGCTGGAGGCACCACTACAAATAGTAGCGGTGGACGAAAACAGCGCTCATGGATTCACGGTCACAGTCTTCGACTTCGATGACCGCAGCTGCCGCCTCACGCTCTTCGAGAGGCTGAGACCGCCAAATCATGGTTACAGACGCCAGCTAGCGGCGCTTTTGCAGGGCTTCGCGGACGCGCCAAGCGAGGAGAGGCATGCTCAACTCCACCAGCTCCTGCCCAAGGAGCTGGTGGAGGAAATGGCTCCTGAGAGGGCGAAGGAGCTGACGCGGCAAGCGCGCAAAAAAGAGAAGCGGCTCAACAACGCCTTCATCCAGCGATTTGCCGCGCTCGTGAGGAAGCTCACCAGAGAGGCCGCGAAAGAGGGCCGCGCCGCCGTAGTACTAGTGGATCCCATTAACCACGAGTCTCTCAAAAGGACAAGGCTCCAAGGCACACTGCTCCGCGCGCGACGCGTGCTCGAGAACCTGTGCAGGTACGAGGGCGCTCTGTTCGTTGAGCTGTGCGCCTCCGGCAAGCGATGCCCTTTCTGCGGCTCGTGGGGCTTGAAGGCCAGGCAGACGAAGCACGCGAGGGTGTACAAGTGCTGGAAGTGCAATATAGAGTGGAACCGCGACAAGGGTGCGCTGTACAATCTGGCGGCCGAGTACTTCGAGAAGCTGAGGAGGGAGGAGTGTGACGACGTGTCAGTTCTAGCAGAGAGAAGCCTTGCATCGCTGAAACAATGGCTGGAGAAGCACTCAAAAGCGCTGGAGCGCTAGAACCAAAAACACGAGTCAATTGACACCCGTTCCCCCAGCGGGCGAGGGCGCTCAGCCCAAGCCTCCTGGGGGGCCCAGCCCGCGGGGCCGAAGAGGCTGTGAAACCGCGCGAGTGGCGGAGCCCATGAACACCCCCACAAGGGGGCGCCAAGAGCTCTCACGTGATGAGGGGCGAGATGTGGGCGCGCGGGCGCGCGCAATATTTATTCGTAGAAGATACAATTGTACCACGTGGATGGGGGGTTCAGACACCTGCCGCACACCGCAGATATTCTAATAGAGGCTTGGGGAAGAAGCCTTGAGGAAGCTTTTGAGTACGCGGCACTCGGTGTAACAGAAGTCATGACAGATTTGAAAGCTGTCCACCCCCTTGAAGAAGTCGAGATTATCGCAGAGGGGTTCGATTTAGAATCGTTACTGTATGACTGGATTGAGAAGCTCATAGTGCTTTTCGATTCGCGCCAACTCCTCGTCTCTAAGGCTAAAGTGGAGTCTGTAGAGGTGGATCCTGAGGGCAGGTACAAGCTGAAGGCCCGCGTGTGGGGTGAAAGGTACGATCCGGAAAGGCACGAATCTCGAGCTCTAGTTAAGGCTATGACTTATCACATGATGGATATCCGAAAAGATGGAAAGCTATTTAAAATCCGATTCGTTGTTGATATCTAACCTGCACCCAAAGCCTATAGCTCTACTCGCAGTTCTTCGGCTAGTAAGTGCGGCACAACCCGCCTACCCTGTCTCTCCGTGTAAACCACGTTGTAACGGCTCAAAAAACCCACATCCACGTGCACGTTTGAAGGGGACCTTCCCAACTCCTTCGCCAGCTCACTGATAGACTTTCCTTCGTAATGTTTAATGTATGAGATAAGCTCTCTAACCTGTTTAGAAAGAATCTTTCGAGCGACTTCGAGCGGAACTTCTTCTTCCACGTAGAAAGGAACTTCCCCCTCTTCTTCGTAAGCCATATACGCTGCAGCTAAGCGTTGAGCCTCTTCGCGTTGACCACCAGCCTCCAACTGCCCGATTTTTTCCAGTATTTCATCCGGCTTGAGGCGCCTTCTCATGTATGCTTTCACAAAAAAGTTTATCCTTTCAGCATAAAAATCTTTTTATAGCGAGAAAACTCGTACAAACGATTCCGTATGGTCTCGCTAAAGAAGCTAGAAGATGTGGTGTGGGAGATCCCGACGAGCTACAAAAAAGGTATGCGCGTTCCTGCTAGAGTGTACGCTGACGAGTACCTCCTTCAGAAAATGCAAAGCGATCTAACGCTGGAGCAAGCAGCGAACGTGGCGATGTTACCGGGCATCTACAAGTACTCTATTGTGCTGCCTGACGGTCACCAGGGCTACGGCTTCCCCATTGGAGGGGTTGCTGCGTTCGACTCAGAGGAAGGGGTTCTCAGTCCAGGCGGCGTGGGTTACGACATCAACTGCGGAGTCAGGATTCTTCGCACCGATCTTAGATACGAAGATGTTAAGGGCAAGTTAACCGAGCTTGCTGAGCTGCTTTTCAGGTATATACCTTCTGGTTTGGGCTCTCGGGGGAGAATCAGCCTGAGTAAGGGCGAACTGGACAGAGTCCTAGCGGAAGGCGTCGAGTGGGCCGTCGAAAGGGGTTACGGGTGGAGCGAAGACCCAGAGTTCATAGAGGAAAGAGGATCCATGGAAGGTGCGGATCCATCTAAGGTCTCGGATACAGCCAAAGAGAGGGGAAGAGAGCAACTTGGCACGCTGGGAAGCGGGAACCATTTCCTCGAGATCCAGGTTGTAGACAAGATTTACGACCCCAAAGCTGCAGCCGTGATGGGCATTACTGAAGTTGGGCAGGTAACTGTGATGATTCACACCGGTTCGAGGGGGCTCGGGCACCAGGTGTGCAGCGACTACCTTAGAGTAATGGAAGTGGCGGTGAGGAGATACAACATGCCGCTACCTGACCGGGAGCTAGTTTCTGTACCGGCTAAGAGCCGTGAAGCCGAAGACTACTTTGCCGCTATGAAGGCTGCCGCGAACTTTGCCTGGACCAACAGGCAATTGATCACGCATTGGACGCGAGAAGTTTTCAGCAGGGTGTTAGGGAAATCGGCTGACGAACTGGGGATGCACATCGTGTACGACGTCGCGCACAACATTGCTAAGCTTGAAGAGCACGCTATCGATGGTGGACGCAGACTCGTTTACGTGCATAGGAAAGGCGCCACGCGCGCTTTCCCGCCAGGTCATCCGCTGGTACCAAGTAAGTACAAGGGTATAGGACAGCCAGTTTTGATCCCCGGCTCCATGGGGACAGCATCCTACATACTCGTGGGAACCAACAAGGCTATGGAGATATCCTTTGGCTCAGCCCCGCACGGAGCTGGCCGTGTGCTGAGCAGAGAAGAGGCCAAGCGCAGATATAGGGGTAGCGAAATCAAAAGCACTCTGGAAAGCCGCGGCATCGTGGTTAGGGCTGCAAGCATGGCGGTTGTGGCCGAAGAAGCTCCGAGTGCGTACAAGGACGTGGATCGAGTGGCGGACGTAGCTGATAGGGCTGGCATGGCGAAGAAAGTAGTCCGTCTCGTGCCGATATCTGTCGTAAAGGGCTAGCGCGCCCGCGCACAGGGCTAGCGAAAGAGTCACACTAGCGTGCTGCAAGGGCTATCCGTTCTATTTCCTCCTTCCTTCTTAAAGCGTAGCTAGAGGCGTCGCCGTAAGCAGCCGCTATGATTTCATCGGCAAGGCACTCTTCAATTGGTTTGGGGTTATTAAAAGCTGCAAGACGGGCACCCTCGCATATGAGGCGTAACGCCAGATCGACTCTTCTCTGAGGCGACACATCTACCGAGATGTGATATAGAATCCCACCATACACAACACGGGTAGTCTCTTCTCTGGGCGAAGCGTTCTCCAGCGCCCAAACTAGTACCTGCACCGGGTTTTGGCCGGTTTTCAGCTCCACTATCTCCAGCGCCCTTTTGACGATATTCGTAGCTAGGAACTTTTTCCCAGCGTTCCTACCGGGCCGCATAACGTGGTTTACGAGTCTTTCAACTATCGGCACTTTTGCTTTGAGAAATCGGGCTTTCTCATGCCTTCCCTCCGTATGAGGGGCTAGCACTGGTTTCAAGCATATGTATGGCTCCAGGCTCTTATCCCGTACCTTTACCTCTTCTAGATCCCACTTACCGAACAGTAGTATACGCTTCCCATCAAGGGTTGTCAGCTCGCTCACAGCAACCCCGCCGCGCTACGCGCGGAGCCTTTTTAACTTTTGCCTTGCAGTGAGCCGAGCGAAAAGCTTATCCAGAGCCTTGCTTCCCCAGGCTTCGGGCCCGTGGTCTAGCGGTAGGACGTCCGCCTAGCGTTTGCACGCGCGGACGACGCGCGGGAGAGGGGTACGCCCCACCAAGGTCCCGGGTTCGAATCCCGGCGGGCCCACCACATGATCCTTTTGCTTTCGATCACATTCAGCGACATGGTGCTTTACGCCGAGGACGAAAAGCTGAAAACCCCCTGGGCTACAGTTGTTTGAATGAAGACCCTGACCTGCACTGATTGATGATGTAATGCACCTCGACTGATTTTTGTGAGCTTCTAGAGGTTCCGACTCCATGAAATCTTACTTTAGAAATATTTAACTAGTCCAAAAGATTTGTGTTTATAGATTTGGTTTAAAATAAATAAAATTGTTAAATAAAATCATCAAAAATTTTTATAATTAAATTATCCGGTAAGCGTATTATATCACCCATTCTGGCACCTATTACAGCCGCGACGTTCTTTGAAGATGCTATGTCCACTAGTCTTTGAGTGATCACTCCATCGAAGACTATGTAAGATATCCCCTCAGAGCCCTCTAGGGCGCTTATTAAATCTCTTACAGCTACGCGTTTAACGGGTTTCCAGTTTGAATCATATAGAACGGCTTCTAACGTCCCCCTGAGTCCTTTGATCTCATCTACTACTTGTTGCGGCACTTGCAACGCTAAGGGGGGAGCAGGTTGAACCTCAACCCTCTCGATAGGACCACCGGTTTCCTCAAGTGCTCGCTCGGAGGCTCGGAGTTGCTCTAAAAATTCCTTAGTTTCTACCTTGTTCTTTAAGGCCTTTGCAATTTCCTTTCCTGTAAGCTCCTCAACTTCCCTTCCGGGCGGGGCTCTTGCCACATAATCTATTTTCATCGCGCTTATAACGTTTCTGGCTATGAGCTCGCCGCCCCTGTCTCCGTCCACAAAAAGGATCGTCTTCTTCCTACTAGCTAAGTCGATTAAGCTTTTAGGTATAGTCGCTCCCTCCAAAGCAATTACGTTCTTGTAACCGTGCTTTAAGAGGTTTACAACATCAGCCCTACCTTCCACTATTATCACGGTGTCAGCTTGCTCAACCTCTGGTCCAGCTGGCAGCTTTTCGGGCCCGAAGTGCACAAGTTCGGCAGTTTTTAGTGCTTCAACCACTTCCTCCACAAGCTCTTTCGTCTCGGGGGTAACCTCCTCCATCTTCTGCAGGAGCTCCTTAGCCCTTTCAACTATGCGTTTGCGTTTCTCAGCCCGTACATCCTCGATACGAACCACCTCAACTTTCGCTGAGTAAGGACCTACACGGTCAACAGTCTCTAAAGCCGCAGCAACAAGAGCTGTCTCTATCCTTCCAAGGTTCGAAGGAACTCTAATGACTCCTTTCATCTTACCGTCGCTTCTACTAACGTTCACCTCGATCCTTCCTATCCTCCCGTTGTTCTGAAGTTCGCGTAAGTCGAGCTCGGCTCCGAGGAGCCCTTCTGTTTGACCGAAAAGAGCGCCGACAATGTCCGATTTGTCGACTATGCCGTCGACCTCTATCCTAGCGTGGATCATGTATTTCGCATTGACAGGCAGCCCTCCCATGCATTCCACCCCTCATCTACCATACGCTCAATTTCAATAGCGATCACGGTTATTAGCCTCCAAACCCACGTCTAGTGGACGACTTGAAAAGGTTTGCGATCGTGTTACGCAGACCTTTCTAAATGGTGCGATGCCACCAATCGACATCCCTGGCTAAAGCAGGCGTGAGCAAACAAAAACAGGACATACTACCAGGCTTGGGAGGGGCTGTTGCCGCCCGTAAACACGCAGCTTCATCGCTCGGCGGTACAACGCCATGTGCTCAGTGCGCTCTCTGGCGGACGGACTTTCACGCCCCCCCTTCAATCGTGGAAGAGCGACCCAAGCCTTATTATGTTTTCTCGTTCGATCCCTCCCCCTATACACGCTTCGAATGCTATTAGCTAGTTTTTTGCGAATGCATCGATGAGCCAACTGTGCCCTGAATGTGGTGGGCGCCTTGTAGAAAGCTGCGGTCTGATGGTGTGCAGTGAGTGTGGGCTCGTTGCAAGACCTTTATATGTGTGTTCGCGTAGAGTGAATGAAAACCACTGGAAAGTCAAAAGACTATTTCGCAACTACTACGTTAACGAAATTGAAAAAGTGCTGGAGACTCTAGCAGCGGAGTTGGGTGTGCCAAGCAACACGGTTCTAGAACTTTATAACCGCTTGAAGAAAAACGCTGGGTATGAGGCAGCCGCTGTAGCGCTCTTCGTCGCAGCGAAACGTAATGGTGGTTACGTTTCTCTAAAAAAAGCCTGCGAGCTTCTCTCGAAGCATGGTGTACCCGTGCGCAGAAGACGTGCACTTGAAACCATGCTCGCGTTTTCAAATCAGCTGAGACCCACGCTCGAAGAGGCATTGAAAACTTACGCTGAAAAGCTCGGTCTACCAGCAAGCGTTAAAGAGCAAGCGGCTGAAATCCTGAAGCAGGCTAAACCTTATGCCAGCGGCCGCGATCCATATCTGGTAGCACTAGCCGCGATATATATCGCTTCAAGCAGCTTCACAATCTATGAATTGGCGAAGGTTACTAAGCGCTCCCCAGGGCGTTTACACGCCAACATTACCTACTTGCAGAGAATTCTCGTGCAACGCGGCGTGGTGCGGCCGCCGGGATTCGAACCCGGGTTCTCCGGCGCGGAGGGCTTGCGCGCGCTCGAAGGCGCACGGCGCCCTGGTCCAGACTAGGCGACGGCCGCTGTGTAATGGCGCAGAGAAGCGAACTTAATAGCTTATCGCTCCGCTCACCTAGGAGCTGCGCGCGCTAAGCGGGAGGTTTTAAAAGGGGCATTGGAAACCCCAGATCAGATGCAGAGAATGCGCATTTACAAGCCACCTACAGGTGTTGCATTGCTTGAGGTTAAAAAGGATCGGTCGGTGCTTCTTGTCGATCTACAGATCATTGGCGCGAAAGTCCTTAAGCGCGCGGACCCGGGAAAGTACTCTAGGCAATACGAAATTGTGAAATCGACGTTGAAGGCCCTAGGTTTGCCTTCTCTTGGATCAACTAGGGAGGAGGCCGTTCTAAGGTTCAAAGGGAGGATTGTTCTCGCCATGTTAGTGTACGGTAGTGACGATTCGATCGTAAGGACCGCTGCCTTCGCCGCCTTCTCACCAGGTGTGCTGACAAAACTTGTTAGGAAGCTTGAAGCGAACGGGTGGAAGAAAGTTGCTATGCTGGAGCTTAGACCAGCGCGCACTACGCGACAACCGCGTTACTCGACTTTCAGCACAGGGGCTTAGTTTTCTTGCTGCTTTTATGTGAGCTAAAACCTTCATTCACGCTAGGCGCTCAGACCGCCTCCGCTAGGATGCCGTAACCTTTCAGAACCTTTAAAACGCGGAATCCAGATGCGCGGAGCCTCTTGGCGATACCTGCTTGTATATTAACCCCTCTATGCTTACCCGGCCAGCCTGTGTAATGGAATAAGCGAGCTCCTTTTCTGAGAGCACGACGCAGCTTCGTGTAAAACTCCAAGCTGTACAGCTCACCCGCTAAGCTTAATCTCGGAGGATCGTGCACAGCTGCGTCGAAAAAGCCCTCTGGCAGACCCTCAACAACTTCAAAAGCGTCTCCAAGGAGTAGCGTCACGCGCGGGCTGGAAAGCTCTCTGCTCCAGGGGTTGAACTCGGCAATTTCCAATACCCACTGATCCTTCTCGATGCTAACAACCTCCGCGCCGCGTTTCACCGAGTGTATCGCTGTGTACCCTAAACCAGTGCAGACATCGAGCACATGATCCCCCTTTCTAGGACACACGAGCTCTACTTTCCTTTTTGCATCGTTCCAAGGATCTGTCTCGACAATGTTATGCATATGGATACCCGATATTTCAAGCGTGGGCGCGATGCCTTTACCAACGCATTTGAGCTTATAATACCGCCCACCCCTGTAGAAAGCTACTTTAAATCCAACCTCGCCGTGCTCGAAGAATATCACGCTATCTTCCTCCTGCACCACTGATCTTAGTTTGTCAGTACGTAGGGGGAAGGAATCTATCCAGAGCGTGTCCCCCTCCACTTTCACGCCCGCCTTCCTTTTCCCGAGATCGACAACTGTTGACCCTCCACCTCGCTCAGAAAGAGCCAAAAGTTCTTGTGCTTCGCATGCGCAAAGCGCTAAACCGGACTTCGGGCAAAAGAGAAGTAGTTGCCAGGTTTTCACGGCACGTTATGAAAGCTCTTTCACCAGCTCTTCAGCTAGCCTGCGCGCCCTTGATAGCTTCTCCTCCAGAACCTTCAACCTTTCCTCTGAATCTTTTAACTTGGATTCTAGCTCAGAAATCCTTTTCAGAGCGCTTTCCGCTTCTTCGGGACCTTTAAAGAGTGCTGGAAGCTCTATCTTTACTCCTTCGCTAGCGAAACGCCTGTAAGTTTCCTCTACGAGCTTCGCCGCTTCAGTTTTTCCAGTTAGATGCCTCCTGATAGTTGCTTCGCTGCGCCCAAGGTCTTCGGCTATTTGCTCTGCTGTCATCCCAGCCCGGGCCCTAGCAAACGCTCCAGCCGCTACGGCAAGGCTGTCTATCCACGTGAGTCTCTCAGTACTTTCTCTGATCTTCTGCAGCACGTCCTCGCGCAGCAGCGTGGCAATTATGAGCGCCGTCTCTAGTTTGTGTATATCAGCCCTCGAGAGGGGTTTAAGCGGTACACCTTCTTCGCTCATACTTCTCCCTCCTCGTAAGTGCGTCCACGCCATTTAAGTACTTTGTTGGGGTACACGATTATGCCCTTATCTGTAATTTCAAAGATGTGTCGCCTCATGCTGTGTGAAGTTCCTCTCATCTTCCAGACTATGAGACTTCTTTTCAATTCGCCTTCGATCTCGTCCAGGTCTAACCTGATTATGCCGTCAGCAGCGTGCTCGACCCCCGGACCCCCAAAGCCGCGTTCACCCACGCTAACTTGCGAAACAAGTATAGATGTGCAGCCTAGTCCTGAGAGCACCCTTTTCAACGTCATGACCACTGAACGGGCGACTGCAGGCTTGGTTAGGTATAGCGTAGTGACCGAGTCTATAACGACGCGCTGAGCTTTCAGGTCCCTTATCGCCTCACGTACAACATCTACAAACGATGGTACGTCGTCTACTGTCTTCACAACATACTTCTCTTTCTTAGCGTACTCTCCTATCCCGCCCGTAAATGCGTCGACTATTGCGAAGAGCCCTTCACTTTCGAACTTTCTCACGTCCCAACCGAAGTTCATCATGTTTATGATTATCTGAGCAGGGTGCTCCTCGAGGGCCACGAGAACCCCTGGTTCTCCTTTCGTCAGACCGTGGTAAAGGAACTGCTGCCCAAAAATGCTTTTTCCTGTTCCAGGCCCTCCCGAAAGGAGTACTACGTTGCGGGAAGGGATGCCACCGTTTAGGATCTCGTCTAAGCCAGGTATTCCGGACTCGATCCTCCGCGCTCGCCTCTCAGGTTTTATCGGAAATTCCTCCCGGAATCCTAGCTCCTCGCTCACGAACTAATAGCGGTGGAGACATATTTATCGTTAGCTTACCACGGCGCGCTTAAATAAGAGCTAGTATGCGGCCAAAAGGGGTTATGAGCGAGTTCCTAGAAACTATCGAATCGTTAAAAAAGAAGTTCAAGATCGCCGCAATCACCGAGGACTGGCTAGGCCATCCTATAGTCGTCTTCAAAACAGGGGGGAAAGAGGAACCGCCAGTGCTTGTGACAGCAGGTTCCTCAGGTGTGGAGGTCGCTGGCGTATACGCAGCGCTTGAGCTTACCTTGCAAGTTGATGTTGAGCGAACAGTCTACATTTTACCTTCACGCGACCCTACAGGCTTTCACGAAGCGTCCTATATACTCAGTAGAATCCTTGGAGAGCATGTGAGCGTAGAGAGCGTTGTTGATTTGAGAAAGCTGCTAACTGACATAGGAGCGGAGTTTATATTAGAGACGGGCGACCTCTTTCTCGCTATCTTCAAGGGTGTAGGGATAGCCGCCAGCTATTCATTAGACGCGTACGAGGCGGCAGAACTCCTCGAGAAGGAGATACAGTCGCGTGAGCTGACAGAGACCCTTGATAGTATACGTATCTTAATAGCTGGACGGTCTCCGCAAACAGAAGGTGAGGAAGAGATGTCCCATTTCCTCACGGTATTCGCGAAAGAAGGGGAGCTTTTCACTTACGATGATTTCAGCGTGGAGACTGTACCAGAAGTAGATTTTGTGAAAAACTTCGTCGATCGCGAGGATTTAGGGATGGTTGTGGACCTTCACGAAAGCAAAAATTCGCCAGGCTTCTACGTTTCCCAGAGCACAGAGCCTAGCAGCGGTGAACTTACGATCCTATATCTAGTGTTAGACCAAGTACGACAGTACGGCATGGAGCTTGCAAGCCGTGAGACCCTGGAATCGATTGGCCTGAAGGTTTTAACTGAAGGGTTAGGGTGCGGAAAAGGACATTGCGGTTTGGTGGATTACGTTACAGGAAAAACCTACGCTTTCGCATTTTCAACTCCTCTGGATAAACCGCTAGAATCCCGCATTAGAACACTGAGCGTAGCAACGTTATCTGCTCTCAACGCATTCGCCATAGCTTATGTTTAAAATGCTTTAAAATGCTCTTCCATGATTTAAAGTGGAATTCAAGCGGCATCTTCCCGTAGCCCCTCTTTCCTAACTTTTATTCTATTCTTAGGCACTCAAGGTTATGTTCCCGCTTCATACAATTATCCTAACGAGTTGCGAATCCTTTGGACTCTTCCATCCACGCGATCGCGCGCGCTCTACAAGCCTAAAGGCTAAAATAGCTCACATAAACAAACCATGGTGGCTATGAGGATATTCAATGGGTTATCTGAGGTGCTGATGACGCGAGCAGCCGCCGAGCCTTCACGACTCCTTTCCCGGTGGTGCGTATGACCAAATGGCTTCTGGTATGCGAAGTTTGCGGAAATAAGAGAGTGTTGGATGTCGGCTACAATCTCAAGGAGTTTCAGCGCGTATATATTTTCTGCAAGAACTGCGGCGGAAACGCACCGCACAAAGTAGTAGGTCTCTACGAGAATGAAACCTCTTCACCCAGTACTCCTGCGTAAACTCGATTTAAAACAGCATTCGATGTTTTGCGTAGGTCTAATTAGCGATCAAAAGAAGAGGTCTCAAGTTCCAAGACCCCTGATTACGCTCTTAGGTAGCTTTGAAGGAAATCGTCAAGCTCCATCTCCAGAGCCATCTCATGCCTAGCGCTCTCTATGAGCTCGTACACTCGAACAAGGGTCTCCCGCACCTCCCTAAGCTTTTTTAAAAGCTCGGTACCG
>Ga0185307_1001168_pt1 | contig 15008 bp, 16 predicted proteins | sample LHCtaG_FD_128010 | JGI IMG/M metagenome (GOLD analysis project Ga0185307, IMG submission 128010) | Hot spring microbial communities from Little Hot Creek, USA to study Microbial Dark Matter (Phase II) - LHC4sed_matched (SPADES... | ecosystem: Environmental > Aquatic > Thermal springs > Hot... | reverse complement strand
CAAATAAAGCTAAAACTTCACCAATCATAAATATGCATAACCTTTTAATTTTTTATGAATTCTATTTTTAAATGTTTTTGGCGGGCCCGCGGGGATTCGAACCCCGGACCTACAGCTTTCTTCAATTTAGGAGGTTCAGCCTTTCGTCTGCCGCGCTTTCAGGAAAAACTTATCCTGCTGCGCCACGGGCCCTTTAAATTTTCCGATTTTATTTTTTGTTTTCACTGCTTTATAAAAGCTTTTATATTTGAAGGGAAGACATTTTTTTATTAATAGCGTTTTTGGCAGAGTAAAATGAGAAAATGCGTAAGATGCGGTAGAAGATTAAGAAAAAGCGAGAAATTGAATATGTGCGAAAGTTGCAGAAAAGAAACCTTAAAAAGGTTTTTGGCTAGTGTTTTACCTAATGTGGAAAGTTTACCTCGAAAAAAGAAGAAAACTACTTAAAGTTTGTTTCTGGAAACCTCGTTAAAAGTGTATTATAAATTAGAAATCCACCGCCTAAACTTATTAAACCAGCAATAACATTAAAAATTGTTATAAAGGGTAGTAAAGCTAATGTGGCTTCAAAAGGCTTTTTATAAAATGCTGAGAGAACAATAAGATTTGCCACAATCATAACTATGCATCGAATAGATATTCCAAGAAATGATGCTGCGATTTTTTTAGGTTTGGGGGTTTATAAGTTTTTTGAATTATTAATAAACCTGTTGCAGTTGCAAATTCAGCTAAAGCCTTCATAAAAGCGCTTATAACAGCTCCGCTTCTAAATGATATGGTTAAAAAAGCAGTTATTGAAGTGATAAATGCTGAGTAAGATCCAATAGATTAACCATGCTAAAACAATTGGTATTCCATCTAAATCAAATTTAAGTGTTGGAAAAAGCGGAAATGGAATTTTTATTTTTAAAGCCCAAAAACTTAAATCGAAAACGATGGTTAAAGCGCTTAAAACGCTTGTTTCAGCTATCCATTTTGCAACTTTTAATGTTTAGCTTTTTAAAATTTTCTTTAAGGCTTGATGAAGTTCATTAATATTTGTTTTAAATTCCATTTTAGATTTCATTTCTTTAATTGTGACTTGATTATTAAGAAGATCTTTAACACCAATTATGATTACAATTGGAATCCCCATAGAGTTTGCATATTCAAGCTGCTGTTTTAAACTTTTATTTTTTAAATCGAAATCGCATGAAAATCCTGTTTTTCTAAGCGAAGCAATAAGCTCTAATACTTTATTTTTAACTTCGCTTGTAGCAGCAGCTATAAATATTTCTGGTTGAAAAGATAAATTTGGAAATAAATTGTTTCTTTCCATGGATATCATAAGCCTTTCCATCCCGCCTGCTACTCCAGTTGCAGGAATATCTCTTCCATAAATTTTGCATAATTTATCAAATCGGCCTCCTCCAAAAATTGCTCCTATATCTTCTCCACCTTTATCATAGGCTTCAAAAACTATTCCATCGTAGTAATCTAAGCCTCTAACTATGCTAAAATCTAAAATGCATTTATTGCTTTTATTTAATAAATTTAAATAGTTGAAAAGTTCATTTAATTCATTAAAGGATTTTATGCTTTCTTCAGTTTCTAAAGCTTCTTTAGGAAGTTGATTTAATATTTTTTCAGGTTTACCATTAAGCGAGACAAGCTCTAACACTTTATTTATTAATGATTCATTTAAGCCAGCTTCTTTAAATTGATTTTCTATTTCAGTTTTCGATTTTTTTCTAAGCTTATCAATTATTCGCATAATTGTTAAGCTTTTTTCTTCATTTAACCCAAGCTTTTTTAAAAAAGCATCCATAAATTTTCTGCTATTAATTTTTACTTCAAAATCTTTTAATCCAACTTCCTCAAGAACATCTATTCCAAAAGATATTACTTCAGCATCAGCTAGTGGACTTGAAGAACCATAAATTTCAGCATCCCATTGATAAAAATATCTATAACGCCCATATTGAGGTTCATCATAACGCCACATTCCTCCTATAGCATAAAGCTTTATTGGTTCAGGTAAATCATATCTGCTAGCAACCATTCTAGTCATACCAACAGTTAAATCAAATCTTAATCCTAAATCTCTTCCAGCTTTATCTTTAAAATAATAAATTTCATTTTTAATGTCTGGACCGCTTTTAGCTTCTAAAGTTTCTAAATATTCTATTGTAGCTGGCTCAACCATTTGAAAACCATATAACTTAGCTACATTCATTATTTTATTAAATATCCAAAGTCTTTTAGCCATTTCCTCAGGAAATGCATCTCGTATTCCTCTTGGTAAACTAAATTTTCGTGGCAACAATTAACCCTTTCCTTTAAAATTTAAAAAGCTTAAAGTATAAAACACTATATCTGTACGCCTATCAATAACAGCTAAAATTAATTCTTTTCTTTCTTCTTCAGCAAAATTTAATAATGAAATTAATTTACCTATTGTTGTTTCCCTTCCTTCATGAATTATTGAAACTAAACGTCTTAAAGGTCCTTTACCATATACTTCAAAATCCATTTTTTTAGATTCCCTTACAATATAACCTTTTTCCCTTAAATCTCTATAAACCAAATATTTTATTAATTCCTCTTTTTTATTAGCTGATAACTTTTTTACTAATTCTCCTAAACCTAAAGGTTGCTTGGAGTTAAATTCATAAACTTTAATTTTTCCTTTTTCAACTAAATAAAAAGCTTCATAAGGTTTTAAAAGCAATTCTTCATTTTTTAAATCGCCAAAACCTTTTTCTCTTAACTCTTTAACCTCTTCATTTAAAGGAAGAATGACCTCTTTTTTTCTTAAATATCCTTGAATGGGTTCCTTAGGTTTTTCCATAATGTTTAACCTGCCTTAAAGACTTAAATGCTAATTAATTTAGTTATAGATTTAATATGAAAATTTTAAGGTGAATGAAAATGAAAAACTTTTTTTCTTTAAAAACTTTGCGATTTGAAAAAGGAAAGCTTTATGCTATAGATCAAAGATTGCTTCCAAAAAAACTGGTTTTCATTAAACTTTCTACATGTAATGAAGTGGTTGAAGCTATTAAAAAAATGGTTATTAGGGGGGCGCCAGCTATAGGGGTTGCTGCAGCAATGGGTTTGGCTTTAACAGCTTATAAACATCGAGGTGAAAAAAGAGAGAAAATTTTAAAAGAGCTTATTAAAGCTAAAAGAAAAATTGAATCTTCTAGGCCAACAGCTGTAAACCTTTTTTGGGCTTTAAACCGAGTAATGAAGAAAGCTGAAGAAAGCGGAGAAAAAATTGTTGAAGCTGTAATTGATGAAGCTAATAAAATTGCTCAAGAAGATTTTGAAGTAAATCGTAAACTTGGAGAGATTGGCGCTTCATTAATTAGTGATGAAGATTCAATTTTAACGCACTGCAAACAGCTCTTTTAAGAGCTGGCAGAATGCTGGAGCTTTGGCCACAGTTGGTTATGGAACAGCTTTAGGTGTAATTAGAGCAGCTATAGAAAAAGGAAAACATGTTAAGGTTTACGCTACAGAAACTAGGCCGAAACTTCAAGGAGCTCGACTTACAGTTTTTGAGCTTATGAAAGATAAAATTCCTGTAACTTTAATTACAGATAATATGGTAGGCTATGTTTTTCAAAAAAAACTTGTAAATAAAGTTATTGTTGGAGCAGATAGAATTTTAAGCGATGGTCATGTAATAAATAAAATTGGAACTTTAACAATAGCTGTTTTAGCTAAATATTTTAATATACCTTTTTATGTAGTAGCACCTTCATCAACATTAGATTTAGAAAGTAAACTTGAAGAAGTTAAAATAGAGGAAAGAAGTGCAAATGAAGTAAGGAAAATAAATAATCTTTATATAACTGTTCCTAAAGTTAAAGTTTTAAATCCAGCTTTTGATGTTACTCCACCTGAGCTTGTAACAGCCATAATTACTGAAAAAGCTATTTTAAAACAGCCCTATAGCGAGTCTATAGCAAAATTTTTTAAAGTTTAAGTTTTTTTCCTTGGAATTTGAAGAACAACTTCAATTGGGCAATTGATAATTTCCCCTATTTTACTTTTCCATTCATCTCCAATAGCTATTAAAGCATAAATTCCAGTTACTTCAGCTTTAGCTTTTTGAACAATTTTAACTAAAGCTTTTTGGGTTTCACCGCTATCTATTACATCATCAACAATTAAAACACAATCACCTTTTTTAATGCTTCCTTTAGGTACATATAAGCTTACCATAACAGCTGTTTTTTGAGGAATAAAAATCTCTTCTATAAAATCTTTAACTCCAACTTCTCTTTCTTTTTTAGCTATAACAAGGTTTACACCAAGCCTATAAGCTAAAAGTGTAGCTAAAGGCACTCCATCAACTGCAGCTGTTACAATTTTAGTAATTCTTTTACCAGCAAACTTATTTATGCCATATTGAACAGCTCTTCCTAAAAGTATTGGATCAGAAATAACTTCAGTGTTATCAAAATAGCCTGAATCATCAAAAGCTATTCTTTTTTCTAATTCCATATCTAAACGCAAAACATTTTGAAGGAGGGAATTTATGGATTCAGCTCTTTTAATTGTTGGTAGAACATGCCCTTTAATATATCTGCTTAAAACAGTTTCAGGTAAACCTATTATTTGAGAAAGTTCACGATAAGTATAATAATTTTTAGCTAAATTAAGCAATTCTATTGTAGCCAATTTATATTTTAACTCAAGAATTCTGGAGCCTGATTCTCCCTTCATATTTTTACCAACCTTTTTATAAACTAAAATTTATTAAATCAAAAATTTACATGCCTAAATAAAAATATTAGGTTTTTTCATGCCTTAAACTTTTCATAATACCTTTACTATTTTGATATTTACCTGAATAAGGTTTTTCAGCTTTTTCCTGAAGTTGAATAAATGTTATTTGAAGAAATGGTTCTCCTTGAGAAATTTTAATTTCATTTAATGAAGTATTAAAAAGAGAGACAGTAAGCTGTCCTTTAAAACCTGGATCGACCAAAGCTAAACCTGCTATTAAACCTTCCCTAATAAAAGATGAACGTAAATGCAGAAAACCAGCTATATTAGCTGGAAGCTCAATTCTTTCTAAAGTTGAAATAAGCTTTTGTTCTTTAGGGTTAATTAAAAGATCTATGCTTGAGCATAAATCGTAACCTGCTGGATTTAAACATTCAATTTTAAAGGGTGAAATAATTAATTCCCCGGTTTCAACCATTTTTTTAATTTTTAAATCTGGTAAAATCAAAGTTTAGAAGCTCCTTTAAGCAAGATTATCTAAAAACTTTTTGTTAAAGAGATTTTTAAATTTTTATGGAGGAAAAATGTTGCTTAAAGAAATTTTTGTAATAGATTGTCAATTGGCTGGAGTATCAGGCGATATGCTTGCAGCTGCTCTTTTGGATTTAGGAGCTAATGAAGAAAAAGTTATTGAAGCTATGGAAAGCGTTAAAAACTTTATTGATGGATGCAAAAAATTGAAGGTTTCAGTTATTGAAGTTTTAACTCATGGTATAAAAGCTAAAAAACTTCTTATAGAATTTGATGAGGAAAAAAACTCAAGATTTGGAAAAGAGATTTTTAAAGCTGTAAAAAAATGTGTTTCTGAATTAAAATTTTCTAAGGAAGCTGAAGAATTTGCTTTAAACTCTATTAAAACTTTAATTGAGGCTGAAGCTGAAATTCATGGAGGAAATTTTGAGAATGTAGAATTGCATGAATCTGGTTCAATAGATACATTAGTTGATATTATAGGTGTGGCTAAAGCAGCTGAAGACTTAAATTTATTTAAAAAAACAGTTTATGCTACTCCAGTAGCCGTAGGAAGGGGCTTAATTAAATTTTCCCATGGAATTTTTTCAACTCCAGCTCCAGCTACATTAGAAATTTTAAAAAAAAGAAAATTTAGATTTTTAGGTGGATTTATTGATGAAGAATTAACAACGCCTACTGGTGCAGCATTATTAACAAATTTAGCTTCAACATCTTTATCTTCCTTTCCATTAATGATTCCAATAAAAATAGGTTATGGTTCCGGATCTAAAAAGTTTAAGGAGGCGCCAAATATTTTACGGGTAGTTAAAGGTGAAATAGAAGATAATTCATATATTGATTTAATCTATGTTTTAGAAACAAACTTGGATGATGTTTCTGGAGAAATAGTTGGTTATGTGATAGAAAGGTTAATGAATGAAGGGGCTAAAGATGCATGTGTAATTCCCATGTTTACAAAAAAGAATCGTCCAGGATACATTCTTAAAGTTATTTCAGATGAAAAACATGTAAATAAGTTAATTTCAATAATAATGAATGAAACTGGAACATTAGGAGTAAGAGTACAACCATGCATTAGACATTTAGCCCTAAGAAATAAAACTATTGTAAAAATTAAGTTAAATCAAAATATTGAGGAAAAAATATCATTAAAAATTTCAAGAAATAAAGAGAATGAAATAATTCAGATCAAACCAGAATATGAGGAGGCTAAAAAAATAGCATCTAAAATAAATATGCCTTTAAAAAATGTTTATTTTAAGGCAATTAAAGAGGCTGAAAAATTTTTAAATAAATTTGGGAGGCGAAAAGCGGGAAGCCAACGTTCATGGTGATTGGGATTACCTCCCATAAGGTTAGCTTCCCGCAGCCTTTCCCCTTTAAAAAAGAATTTTTATTTCTTGCTTAAAAAATTTTTTCTTTAAACAACTTTTAAATCTTATGAATTTTCTAAAAACCTTTTTTAAACAAACATTTAAACCTTAAATTTAAAAACAATGAATTTAATTTAAATTTTCATTTAATTCATTTAAGAATATAATAGGCGTAAAAATAACATTTTTATAACCCCTTATTGAATCTATTATCTGGTGAATAAAAATGGGTGGAACAAAAAAGAAGACAGTATCCCAAATGAAGAAGGAAGAAGAGAGAAGAAGAGAAGAAGCTGAAAAAAAGAGGGTTAAACAAGTTATAGAAAAAAAGGAGAGGAATGCCTTTTACACTGAAGCTCCTGAAACAGCGCTTAAAGAACTTTCTAAACTGGATGTTTTAACACCTTATACAGTAGCTTCACAACTTAACTTAAGGTTGAGTGCAGCTAAAAATTTGCTTAAAGAACTTGAGGCTAAAAAAATTGTTCAAATGCTTCAAGGAAACAATAGGATTAAAATTTATAAGTTTATCGCACCATTAACATCTTAATAAGGTTATTTTCACTCCCTCTTTAACCTGCTTAAAGATTTCCAGATTTTCAATAATTTTTCCTATAAGGTTTACTGAGCTATAAGGTTGAGATTTTCCATAAAAAACGCATATAGCTGAACCTAAAGGCCAATAACCTATATCCCCAGTTTCAACCTTATTTTTAGGCTTTTCGCTCCCAACTTTCACTGGAACCCTAAAATAAATTTCTTCCTTCCAAATAGCAGCATAACTTTCAATTGGTAAAACCTTTAAAATCGCTTCAACAGTTTTTGGAGCTAAAAACTTTTTTAACTCCCCTTTAGCTTCACCTAAACCCTCAATAACAAACTTTACTAAAACTCTAGCTTCATTCATTAGAACCACTTGATTTTTTTAAAAATAAAATATAGTGAATAAAATAAACATAAACTATAACCATATTTATTTTTTATCCACTTTATTCTGCAATAAAGAATGATTTTCGGTTTTTAATAGAAGTAAAAGTTTTGAAGAATGAGGAGTTCTCTAAGTTTTATTAAATAATTTTCATTAATTCACGTAGATTGTAAAGGCTTTCAATCATATCGTTATGGTTGTGGGCTTCAATAATTAATGATCCGTTGTAATCAATTTCTTTTAATGAAGCTAATATTTCTTTGAAGTTTATTTTTCCTTTTCCTAATGGTAAGTGCTCATCTTTATCGCCATTATTATCATGTATATGAATGTTAATTATTTTGTAGTTAAGGTTTTTTATGAATTCTATTGGGTTGCTGAAAGTGTTGGCGTGGCCAATATCTAATGTTGCTTTGCATCCAACTTTATTAAGCATTTCTTGAAAGGAATTTAAATCTCCAGCTAAAGAGGGACTGAAAGCTTTTCTATCATTTTCAAGAGTAAATAGGACTCCCAAGTTTTCTGAGGTTTTAAAAAGCTTTTTTAAAGATTCTATTGTTTCATTTTTAACTTTAGGTAATAAAGTTTCAGGGTAAACTCTGTTAAGTCTTCCAGCATGACATACAACTATTTCAGCATTAACTTTTTTAGCTAAAAATATTGAGTTAAACAATATTTTTTCAAAATTTTTACGCAAATCTTTATGGGGTGTTCCAAGATTAACATCAACAACAGGTAGATGAAAGCTTAATTTAAAGTTGAAATCATTAAATTTTCTTTTATTTAAAAGGAAATTTTTAAATCTTAAATCATCTAGTTTAATTTCAACTCTGTTTACTTCAAGTTTTTTCGCTAACTTAAAGAATTCTAGTGGGTTTAAATTAAATAATGGATGATTTGATACGCCTATTTCCATGGTTGCTTAACCCCACGTAATGATTGTTTTAAACATTAATGAAAATCAACATTATAATTAACATTGCAATAAGTAAAAGTATGAATGGTAAAAGGGTTGTTTGTAAAGCTGCAATAATTATAGCTAAATAATCTTTCCAGTTTAATTTTTCCTTTTCTTCATTATTGTTCAATATTTTTACATCTCTAGATGGCAGGCTACAAAATGGTTTTTTTCAACTTCTATAAGTTTAGGTTCTTCTTTTCGGCATATTTCCATAGCATATTCGCATCTAGGATGAAATCTACAACCTGAAGGAGGATTAATTGGGCTTGGAACAAAACCTGGAATAATTTTTAATCTTAATGGATTACCATAAAGCTTTGGAGTAGCATTTAAAAGCCCTTTAGTATATGGATGAAGGGAACTTTTAAATAAGGAAAATGTATCTGCTTCTTCAATAATAAGCCCAGCATACATTACGGCAACTCTATCGCATACTTCAGCAACAATTCCTAAATCATGAGTTATCATAAGAATTGATGTTTCAACTTCTTTTTTAATTTCATTTAATAAATTAAGGATTTGAGCTTGAATAGTTACATCTAAAGCTGTTGTAGCTTCATCAGCTATAAGCAAGTCTGGTTTGCATGAAAGAGCCATAGCTATCATAGCTCTTTGCCTCATTCCACCGCTAAGCTCATGAGGATATTGCGTTACAACTTTCTCTGGAGAAGGCATTTTTACAAGCCTTAAGGCTTCAACAGCTTTTTTTAATGCTACCTTTTTAATTTCCTTTTTAGATGGATTTGGAGGATTATTTAATGCTTTTTTAAGCTCTTCAATTTTAGCTTTTAATTTTTCATTTGGTTTTTTCTCAAGTTTCTTCATTAATTCCTCTATCTTCATTTCTAAAACATCCTTTTTTAAATCTTGATGAAGCATTATTACTTCAGCTATTTGCTCACCTATTGTTAAAACAGGGTTTATATATGTGGCTGGATCTTGAAAAACCATAGCTATTTCTTTTCCTCTAATTTTACGCATTTCCTCATCAGTTAATTTTAGTAAATCCCTTCCCTTAAACCATATTTCCCCTTCTATAATTTTTCCAGGAGGTTGAATAAGCCTTAAAATTGATAGTGATGTAATAGATTTTCCACATCCTGTTTCTCCAACAAGACCCATTGTTTCCCCTTTGTAAACATCAAGATTAACACCATCTAAAGCTTTAACAACCCCAGCATATGTAAAAAAGTATGTTTTTAAATTTCTTATTTTTAATAGGGTTTCAGGCATTTTACTTAATTTTACCTCCATGAAAAGGCTTTTTATCTTCTGAGCCTTGGATCAAGAACATCTCTTAAACCGTCTCCAACCAAATTTAAAGCTAATGAGCTTAATAAAATTGCTAAACCTGGAAAAGTGGCCATCCATGGAGCTTGAAATAAATAGTTTCTTCCATCAGATATCATTCTTCCCCATTCAGCTATTCCAGCTCCAGCACCAAAACCTATAAAGCTTAAGCCAGCAGCTGTTAAAATAACTGAGCCTAAATCTAAGGTGGCATTAACTAAAAGCGGATAAATAACATTTGGAAGAATATGCTTAAATATTATTCGTGTATTTTTAGCGCCTATAGCTTTAGCAGCTTCAACATAAAGTTTTTCCCTTTCAGAAAGTACAACTCCTCTAATTAATCTTGCATAGCTTGGCCACCAAACAACTATAAGCGCTATAGTTAAGTTTATAAGGTTTCTTCCAAGTGCAGCAGCAATAGCCATAGCTAAAATTAAACCTGGAAAAGCTAAAAAAACATCTGTAACTCTCATTAAAGCTTCATCAATTTTGCCACCCATATAACCTGAAATAGCACCTATAACAGACCCTATTATAGCAGCTGATCCAACAACAGTTAAAGCTATTGAAAGATCTATGCGAGCACCCCAAATTACTCTGCTGAAAATATCTCCACCATTTTCATCTGTTCCAAATAAATGTTTAAAGCTTGGAGGCTGCATTTGCTCAGCCCAAATTCTTTCTTCAGGTCCATAGGGAGCTATCCAAGGTGCAAATATAGCTGCAATAATAAATATAGATATTATTATAAATCCAGCTATTACTAATGGACTTTGCTTTAAAAGATAAATTATAAATTTGAATTCTCGCCATTGAGGCTCTAAATCTTTAATCAATGAATTTAAAAAGTTTTTACGTATATTCAAATTTTATCCCAACCTTATTCTTGGATCAAGAATTGCATATAAAACATCAACAATTAAATTAGCTAAAACATAGATTATGGCTATAAGAAGAGTAAAACCCATTATTCCACCTATATCTGAAGTTAAAATAGCTTGAGTTGACCATCTTCCAACTCCGGGCCAAGCAAAAACTGTTTCTGTTAAAACAGCTCCAGAAAGCAATCCTCCAAAAGCTAAACCTGCAACTGTTACAGTTGGGATCATAGCATTTCTTAAAGCATGCTTATAAATTACAATTTTCTCAGGTAAACCCTTTGATCTAGCTAAAATAATATAATCTTGCCTTAAAACCTCAAGCATGCTAGCTCGCATCATTCTGGCTATTAAGGCTAAAGTAACATAAGAAAGACAAAAAGCAGGCATTATAATATGTTCTAAAGCGCTTTTAAAAGCATATGGATTTAAACTTATTAAGCTATCAAGCAAAAGCAAACCAGTCACTTGCTTAACTGGATGCTGAATAGCTATAAATGGATCTATTCTTTGAGATAAAGGAAGATAAGGTAAACCATGAACTTTAAATTGATAATAGAAAATGTATTGAAGGAGAAGTCCGAGCCAAAAAACAGGCATTGAAACACCAGTTAAAGCAAAAACTCTAACAACATGATCTATAGGCTTATCTTTTTTTGTAGCTGAAATTATCCCTATAGGAATACCCATTAAAAGGCTTAAACTCATAGCTACAATTGTTAATTCAAGAGTGGCTGGAAAATAATTTCTAATAGATTCAATCACCGGCCTATTAGAATCTGATCTTGAAATACCCCAGTCTCCACGAAGCAAATCCCTTAAATAATAAAGATATTGAATATAAATGGGTTTATCTAAACCATGCGCTTTAATTATTAATTGAATTCTTTCCTCAGAAATTTTCTCACTGGTAACATAAGCGGCTACAGGATCTCCAACTAAATGCGAAAGCGTAAAGGTTAGCATTGAAACTCCAAGCAAAACGGGAAGAAAAAGAATTAAACGTCTAATAATGTAATCTCGCATTTTCATTGAAGCTTTCGCCTTAACAAAAAGAAGTTAAAATCATAAATATATGCTTATTGGTTTTTTCAGGTTTAAAGGCTTAAAATAGAAAAAATAAATAAAAAGAGTTAAACAAATTCTTTAACTATTTCTGGGTTTACCATATTAACTGCTATAAGCGGAGAGAATCTAAAACCATTTATATTAACGGCTACTTGCTCTGTGGTTTCTTCCTTCCACATAAATCGCATACATCCGGTATCTGGACCAGACCACATTGGATTATAGAAATAGCCTTTAACCCAATCTCTGGCTACATGAAGTGTTTTAGCTTGAGTAACCCAAATGTAAACAGCTTCCTCTATTAATTCACGTTGAATTTCACGGTAAAGCTCAACACGTTTATTTGGATCTTGCTCTTTAGCAGCTTGCTCAACCAATGCATCTATAGTTTCATTTGCATATCCTATTCTTTTAGCGAAAACTCCCATTTTTGAGTGAGCATAGGTAGCTACATAATTGTCTGGATCAGCGTAATCTGGTTGCCAACCAATAAAGAATATTGGTAATTCTTGAGCCCTCATTTTAGCAAGGTAAGTTGGCCAATCAAGTTCTTGAACATCTATAGAAATGCCAACGTTAAGCTTTTCAATTCCATCTTTAAATAGTAAGCATGCCCTGCGCCTAGCTTCATTTCCAGCATTATAGTAAAGCGTTATTTTAAGTCCATCCTCATATGCACCTTCAGCTTTAGCTTTTAAAAAGTATTCTTTAGCTTTTTCAGGATTATACTTAAATTGGAATAATGTTTCATCATAGCCAAGCAAACCTTTAGGTATAGGACCTCTACCTTGCTCAGCTAATCCATAAGCCACAGTGTTTATATAAGTATCGTAATCAAATATGTATGATAAACCGTATCTAAAGTTTTTGTTTGTTAAAGCTCTTTTTATTACTGGATCGGGGGGATTTAAGTTTATTTCAAACCCTCCAATCGCTAATGAATCATAAACTTCTACAACTATTCCTTTCTTTAATGGAACTATTTTACGTTCATTAAGCCATGGATCCTTCTCAATTATATCGAATAGGTTGGATGATGGAACAACTACGCTATCTGCTTCTCCAGAGAATAAAGCTAAAAGCCTTGTTCCAGCTTCAGTAACCTGCTGGAAAATTACACGTTTTATTTTTGGAGGTTCACGCCAATAATTTTCATTAGCTTCAAGAACTATTCTAGTTTTAGGTGTCCATTCAACAACTTTATATGGCCCTGTTCCACATGTATGAGTATTCATATATTCATTATGGAAGCCTGGTTTATCAAGTCCAAAGGGTGGAAACTCTTTTGGATCACTCCACCATCCCTTTTCTGAATGAGCTAAAACAAATGATGGGGAAACTATGGCTCCAGGTCCACCATAACATAGCATAGATAAGAAAGCTGCTGAAGGATACTCAAGAGTTATCTGCACAGTATAATCATCTATAACTTTTATTCCTTCTGCAGCCAGGTATTTTTTAACATACTCCTTCATTTCTGTTTCATTTTCATTTTGCCATGTGTTAGCATTCATATATTCTGGACCACCTTTAATTATTTGTGCCAATATCCAAGCTGGACCATCAGGATCATTCATTAAAATTACTCTATCTAGCGAAAATTTAACAGCTGAAGCATTTAATGGTGTTCCATCATGGAATTTTATTCCCTTTCTTATATGAAAAGTGTAAACTAAACCGTCTGGAGAGATTTCCCAGCTTTCGGCTAATTCAGGAACAATTGTTAATTTATCTTTATCGTAATAAACAAGTCTTTCATATACAAGCTCTAACACTTCGCCACCAGCAGTTTCATAATCCCAAGCTGGATCTAGAGAATCTGCATCCCCAATAGTTTGGTAAACAAAAGTATCAGGATTGGGTACTTTCAACTTGGGTTTTAAGCTTGGCAAATAATAGTAATAGTAGCCGCCTACAGCAGCAGCTATCACTATAATTATAAGCAGAGCTGCAATAATGAGCTTTCCACTTACACCCTTTTTAGATTCACTCATTTTATTTTCACCTAATTCTTTTTTTTAAAATAGTTTTATTTATGGAAATAAATTCTCTTTTTAATCTCTATATAAGGTCTATATAAGGTTTTTCATATACTAAGAGTATTACCTAAAATTGTTGCATAAAATTGATTGTAAAAATTAAAAATTTAAAAAATTAAATAACCTTGGATACAATTAAATTAATGTAGCAATGAAAATTGTCCAGCAAAAGGATTTTTAATAAAAAATTTGTTTTTTTCGCTTTTTTAATGGTTGCCTTTAGCATTGTTGATTCTTACTACACAATCGTTTCAATGACCAAATATGGAATTTCTGGAGAAAAAAATCCAATTACTTTATTTTTGTTTAATTTAGGATTAGATAAATTATGGATAATTGTAAATACAGTTTTAGGGTTTACAGTAGTAGTTGTATTTTTTCTTTTTATAGGTTATTTACAGGGTAATTTTAAGCATTTAGCTATAGGCTTTTTTTCACTTTTATTAACAATTAAAGTATTAATAAGCATTTATTATATATGCTTTTTTCATTTCTCTTTTAATCCTTCCTTAATTAATTTAGGAATTTTAATTTTTGCATTAATAACTTTAGTATTACTGCCTAGACAGGAATTTATCAATTTTTTCAAAAAGATTTTAAATATATTAAATGAGTTAATGCTGACTTTTAATTTATTAAACCTTAAATTTAAACCAAAAATGAAGGGATATATTAACATTAAACAAAAACAAGCTAAAAAGAATAAAGGTAGATTGAGGAATGGAAAATTATGGATTTCATTAGCACTAGCAATTTTATGTCCATTTATTACGTTAAGCTTGCTTCAACTTTTTTGGAGAATTAGCAAGATTCAAGAATTACCAAAATGGCTTAAAGGTTTAGGAATTGTAACACAAATGCAAGGCATATTATATATTGCCGCATTTATTTTAATACTTATTATGTTAACGATTATGGTTTATTTAATAGTAACAATTTTCGAAGCCTTTAGTAAAAATGAAGGGTAAATCTTTATATATGTTAAATTAGTTTAGCTAAATAAGTTTTTAGCATCTAAAGCAATTAATTATTATTTAAATTAATTTTTAAAAATTAGATATAATTTTAATGAATTTCCTTTTCATAAAATTTCATAAAATTCAAAAATAAAAGGTGAAGTTTTTGGCTGAAGACATGTTCCTTTCAAGCTTCATTGAGGAGGTAAATAAAATTTCAAATTTAACTTTAAAAGTAGAACCTCAAGAAAGATTCAAA
>Ga0185307_1001167_pt1 | contig 15009 bp, 18 predicted proteins | sample LHCtaG_FD_128010 | JGI IMG/M metagenome (GOLD analysis project Ga0185307, IMG submission 128010) | Hot spring microbial communities from Little Hot Creek, USA to study Microbial Dark Matter (Phase II) - LHC4sed_matched (SPADES... | ecosystem: Environmental > Aquatic > Thermal springs > Hot... | reverse complement strand
AGAACTTCCGGCGCTCCAAAAAAGAGGTTGAAGAGATTTTGCGAATTGCCAGCGAAAAACTTCAGAAAATTTTGACGGATGAAAGAATCCACAAAAACAAAGTACGCGTAAAAGTGATTGGAAGAAAACATTTGCTGCCAGAAAACTTGCAAAGACTCATTGAAGAAGTGGAGAAGGCTACACAAAACTATGATGAACACTTCTTAAACATAGCCTTAGCCTATGGAGGCAGAGCTGAGATAGTCGACGCTGCACGAAGGCTTGCCGAGAAAGTGCAAAGTAAAGAGCTGAAACCGGAAGACGTCAACGAGGAGCTTTTCGAAAAATTTCTCTACACCTCATATTTGCCAAAACAGGATCCAGACTTGATCATAAGAACCTCTGGCGAAGAGCGGCTAAGCGGCTTTCTCCTTTGGCAGTCAGCCTACAGCGAACTCTGCTTCCTAGACGTTTACTGGCCGGATTTCCGCCTAATTGATTTGCTCAGAGCTGTGCGCACATTCCAAAAGCGTAAAAGGCGCTTTGGCGCATAAAGGCGTTTTTAGGCTCTTTTTTTAGCACTTACAATTGAGATTATATCTCTATCCTTGAGGATGTAGTCTTCACCGACTCTTTTGCGTTCTCTGACCTCCACAGCGTAAATGAAGCTCTCGCCAAGCTCCGTGTGAATTAGGTAGGCGAGTTCTCGGGCTGTTGTCCCATATGGCACAAGGTAGGCGTCTGGCAAAACTCTTCCATTATGATCGGATAGGTGTTCCAAATCTTCCACGGGGTAAACCACTATCATGTTTAAAAGCTTGAAATAAGCCATGTTTATGGCTTCCTGAACTCCTGTTGAGCCATATTTGAACAGAATTTTCTCTCTGATGGCTTCTAAGGCTTTAAGCTGGCTTTCGGTAAGCTTTTCAGGGTTTTTGACCTTAAAGTTGCCGTCTCCAGGCTTATACTCTATAAGGTTTTTTTCGGCAGCCCTTCGTAAAGCTAGTTCAGCTTCAGCGCAGCATGGCACAACGATGTAGTTTAGCCTTTTAAGCCTTTCAAGGTTCTCTTCCGCCGGAGGCACATCCATTTTGTTTGCAGCTATAAGCATTGGCTTGGCAATCTGCCTCAAAGCGTCAATAAACCGTAAAAAGTCTTCTTCACTCCAAGATGTCGGCTTTTCGGCATTCAACCCGGTTCGCCTTACTGCCTCAAAAATGTGAGCCCTTTTTATGGCTAAGCCGCTAAGCCTCTCCTCAAGAATCGTTAAAAGGTCTTTAGCCCCAGACTCAGCAGTTCTAGCAATTTTGGGCCAATCCCTCTTTAGGATATTAGCAATCCACATAGTTATTTCCCGCTCAAGAAATTTCACGTCTTCCACGGGGTCGTGTTCGCCGGGCTTGCATATTCGCCCTTCAGAATCTGTCCCGCCAGACGCGTCCACTATGTGGATAAGCACGTCAGCCTTCCTAATTTCGTCTAGAAACTGGTTGCCTAAACCTCTGCCCTGCCAAGCACCCGGCACAAGTCCCGCACAGTCAATAAACTCTACTGGGATTAATCTAACACCATCAATGCATAGGGAATTTACCGGGTTATCTTTAACTCCGAACTCCTTGCATACGCATGGAGTTCTAACATAGCCCACTCCACGGTTTGGTTTAATGGTCGTGAAGGGGTAGTTGGCTATTTCAGCCGGAGCCAATGTTGCTGCGCTAAAAAATGTGGATTTTCCAACGTTTGGTTTTCCAACTATGCCCAGCAGTCTGGAATAGGCCTTTTGCATGGTTTCACACTTGCTTAACTATAGATTGATGCGAATTATGCCTTATATATCTGATGTATGAAGAGGGTTGTTGGAAATAACAACACTAAAATTAGCGTTGAAGAACCGTCAAACCTCCTAGAGGAAAAGCTTGTGGAAAAGTATGTTGGAGTTAAATTCAAAACGAAATTTTTGCTAAAAGAGCCTCCTAAAGATGAGAGGATCGCTGAGTTAGCTAAATGGTGTAAAGTGTTCCATTCATATGGGCTTGCACCGGTTGTTGATGGCAAATCTGCTGGAAATCTAAGTTTTAGGCTTAGGAAAGGGTTAAACGAGTTTATAATTACCGCTTCTGGGCTTGGGCCAAAAGATTCGCTTGGCCCAGAATGTTTTGTCAGAGTGGTTGACTGCAATGTGAATAGCCGAACAGTCTACGTTCACGGAGTTAGAGAGCCCTCGTCTGAAAGCATTTTACATTACAGAATTTATTTTTTGAGACAGGATGCCCACGCAGTTTTCCACGGCCATGACACAGCAATAACAGAACATGCAAAAGAGTTGGGGGCTGTTGAGACTAAAGAGTGGAAGCCTTATGGCAGCTTAGAACTTGTCAAGAGCGTTGAGGAAGTGTTAAACAAAAACAACTTTTTAGTGATGAAAAAGCATGGTTTCATATCCATCGGCGCTTCAATGGAGGAAGCTGGAAAACTTGCCTTAGAAAAGAAGAAAGCCGTTGAAAGATTGCTCAAGAAGGAGTTTAAATAATTCAACTCTCCAAATCTTACATGACGCTAGTCCTTTGGACTTTGCGCTGCAAACTCTATTGCTTGTAACAGTACTCTTGCAACTTCCAAGAGATTTATCACGATCATTAAGGCAAGCAGCGGCACGAACTCAACGGTAAGGGCTAAATTTTCAAAACTTATCGTTAAAACTCCACCATTTGTTGCGTAGGTCAAATACGCCATTAAGAAGAAAGCCCGTATGATTTTTAAAATGTATTTGTAAATTGTGCCTCCAGCCAAGGCAATAGCGAAAGCGAAGAAAAGTAAGCCTCCAGCTAGGACCGAGAAAAATGTTTGGTATTGTGGAAATCTTGCCAAAAGCATGGATGTTAAAGACCAAATTATAAGCCAAAAAACAGCATAAGCCGCTGTAATAAAAAAAGCTCTAACAACCCTAAAGCCAAACTTTCGACGGTCTGGTTTAGGCTCAAGCTCACTCATGGCAAATTCCACTCTGTTTCAAGGATGTTTAATTTGGCGAAGGACAAGCGGATGAAAACCTTATCAGTGATTGGTGAAGGGTCAACAACTACCACATCCACAGTTTTTTCAAAAACCTCTCCTGAAGGAACATCTAAATCCAGTAGGGTTTCGCCAATTTTGGCATTCTCGGAGTTATACAGCTCAACTGTGAGGGAGCCGCTTATTGGAAAGAAAGCATGATTGTTGAAGCTAACGAAAAATGAGAAAGTATGCGCTGAATCATTGTAACCCAGTGGTTTACAAGTCAAGTTGTGGAAAGGGGCGCCCCAATGTGTAGAAAAGTTGTTGACTATGTTGAAAGCTATTGCATAAGCCACTCTAAAATGCAGCACTGCACATCCGTCTAAGTCAGCGTCATCTATCAATAGTGTATGATCTTTTTGAAAAACTTCATTTAAGCTCGCATTGAAACTCAAGCTTGCATTAACCTTTTGTCCAGCCGGTATGTTGGGAAGACTCTCTGAGATTGTCGCAATGGGTTTGTCTGCCTTGCTTAACCGGACTATCACATTTGCTTCTGAAATATCGTAAAAACCCGTGTTGTTTACGTATATAGCCATGTTTATAGAGATGTTTCCATCTGAAAAGTTGAATGTTGGTTCTTGGAAGCCTAAATTATTTCCTTCCGCCAGCCTCATCAAAGAAAATACGACCGAAACTGGCAGGGTTAATGTGGTAATCCATAAAAGGATGATTATCCATCCAACAGCCCTAACCGTTAACCGCAAAACCATCCAACCGTGAAGCCGTGTTAAGCTTTTTCCGATGATTTTTCTTCGGGTTTGGGTGGCTGCACAGCTGGCTTGGACTCCTTATATAATTGTATGCCCCTCATGGTCGCGATAGAGCCGGTCCAACCCATCACACCGAGAAACATTATTTTTATGACTGCTTCGGCTATCGGTCCAAGAATTTCTCCGAGGGCGTTTGAGAGATCCATTTGTGTGCTGATACTCACAACGGAGGTCAGCATGAAAAAAGCCATGATAAACGTGAAAATCAGCAGAAGCAAACCAACAACTATTAGGATGTACGCCATCAACTCGGCTTTCTCAATTTTCATTTCTAAATACCCCACTCATGTTTTATGGCTTAACTCTTTTATGAGGTTGTATAAAAGCTATATGTCAACGCGTGAAAACAAGTAGGGAACTATAGAAAGCCTTTGAATTCTTCCAACCTCAAGAGTGAAGTTAAAATAGCAATTCAACCCTAAAATAGGCGGTAAATATGGCTGGAATAGCATGGTTGAAGCTGACGGCTACATTTTAAGAATAGCCAAAAAGGAGTGGGTTGAAAAAGTTTTCAATTCAGCCATGTATTATACAAGTTCTCCTAGAAAATGGCGAAAAGGGCAAACTGTATTGTTTTTGGCTAAAACAGAGTTTGGCGACGCTTTTGTTGGTTATGGAGTAATAGAAAACATTTACACGAAAGAAGAACTCTCCGAGGAAGAACGGATAGAATGTGAAGCGTGGGGTTGGCGGAAAGTCCTAGAATTCAAATATGTTGTAAGGTTCGACAAGCCTCTAGCCCTGAGGGAAACATTCCTAAAAGGTTCAAGGCTGCATGGAAAATATTTCCATGGACTACCTCTTAAGGCGGAACAGTTAAAAGTATTGATAAATCAAGCTGAAAGCCAAACATCCTAAATTTTTCACCAAAAGGGTTGTATGTAGTCCCTAACCCTAAACTTGACGCCCATTCTTCTGGCAATTTCCTCCACAGCTTGAAGGTCAACCTCTGGAATTCGCACAGCGGTTACTTCAACATCCAAGAGTTTCTTGGCTTTTTCAATAAACTCTAATATGCTTTCAAAGGCATTTTCAAAAGTCGGTCTGCAAACCTGAATGTATGTTTCCTTGTTGTGAGCGTTTAAACTCACACTTACCTTGTCCACACTAGCCATCTTCACCTCGTTTATGACGTTTCGTCCCTTGTTAAGCAGAAAAGCCTGCCCGTTCGTGTCAACTCGGACAGTCACGATTTTTCCATAATGCCTCCTTATCCAACTGCTGATTTCTAGAATGCAGTTCAGTCTCTCAAAGGGTTCGCCAAACCCGCAGAAGACTATCTCCTTCCAGTTTCTCTTGTTTATGTAGTTTTCAAGTTCCGCGATGATTTCGGAGGTGGGTGGTTCTCTTTCAAGTTTTAGGTTGAAGCCTCCAACACCATCCCGAAAGTTTCTTAAACAAAAGTAGCAGTTGTTTGGACACTTGTTGGTTATGTTTAGGTAAAGGTTTTCTCCAAGCCAATAGACAACGCTTGGCTTTTTCCGTTGAACCAACACTATCAAGCTACCCCAATTGACCGTTTCAACAGAGATCTTCACATTCTACAATTTAGCCTTTAAGCCTATCAACTTTTGTTGTGATAGTTAGAATAAGCTTAAATGCTGAACACTTTCTAGGTTCTGTTATTAAACGAGGGAAAGCTAATGGTAAAATATGTTTTCGTCACAGGCGGAGTTTTAAGCTCTGTTGGTAAGGGTATTGTAACCTCTTCTATTGGGAAAATGCTTCAAGCGAGGGGCTTCAAGGTTACAGCCATAAAAATAGATCCATATGTGAATGTTGACGCTGGCACCATGAACCCCTACATGCACGGCGAAGTTTACGTGACGGAAGATGGAGGTGAAACGGATCTTGATCTCGGCTGGTATGAACGTTTTCTCGATTTAAACTTGAAGAGGGAAAACAACATTACGACGGGGCTTGTTTACCAGGCTGTGATTGAGAAAGAGCGTCGTGGAGAGTTTTTGGGAAGATGCGTCCAGATAGTTCCCCATATAACCAACGAGATTAAGAGTCGAATAAGAAGAGTGGCGATAGACACAAATGTTGATGTTGTCCTAACGGAGGTTGGCGGAACCGTTGGTGACATTGAAGGCTTGCCGTTTCTTGAGGCTATTCGTCAAATGCGGTTGGAAGAGGGATATGAAAACACTTTGTATGTGCATGTGGCTTTAGTTCCGATACTGGACGTTACAAAGGAAATGAAAACAAAGCCTTTGCAACACAGCGTAAACGAGCTGCGACGCATTGGTATCCAGCCAGATATCATCGTTGCACGATGTTCACAGATGATAGATTCAGAAGCCTTGAGAAAAATAGCCCTGTTCGGAACTATACCGGAGAATGCCGTTTTCTGTTCTTACAACGTTGAATCCATCTACCAAGTTCCGTTAATCCTAGACGAGCAGGGGATGGGCGACTTTATTTGCAAGAGGCTTAAATTGCCAGAACGCAAACCAGACTATGCTAACTGGAAAAAATTTGTTGAGGCTTTACTAAACCCGGAGCATGAAATTAAAATAGCGCTTGTCGGCAAGTACGCTGGACTGGTGGACAGTTATGTAAGCATGAATGAAGCACTGCGCCACGCGGGGGCAGCTTGCAGAACAAAGGTTCACATACATTACATTGAGGCTGAAATCTTCGAGAAAAACCCAGCCAAAATTGGAATGTTAAAGGAGTTTGATGGAATCTTTATCCCATACGGATTCGGTTCTAGAGGGGCTGAAGGAAAAATTGCAGCCATAAAATTTGCAAGAGAAAACGATGTGCCGTTCTTAGGAGTGTGTTTCGGCTTTCAACTGGCGGTTGTGGAGTTCGCTCGTGACGTATGCGGTTTAAACAATGCAAACAGCACCGAAATAAACCCTAACACACCACATCCCGTGGTTGATTTGATGCCCGAACAGAGGGGGATAGAACTAAAAGGCGCCACAATGCGGTTAGGCGTCCACGAAATAGTCATAAAGCCAAACACGTTAGCGTATAAATTGTACAGAAACGAGAAAATCCTTGAACGCCACCGCCATAGGTTTGAGGTAAACATAGATTATGTGGAAAAACTCGAAAAGAAGGGCTTAGTGTTCTCTGGAAGAAGCCCGGACGGTAGAAGAATGGAAATTTTGGAATTGCCGAATCACTACTTCTTTTTTGCATCCCAATTCCATGGAGAGTTTAAAAGCCGCCCCGGAAAACCTGACCCAGAATATTATGGCTTTGTGAAAGCATGTTTAGACAGAAAGTTGGGAAAAGCTAAACCTGATTTCAACTTTTTCGCTTAAAATTCTGATGTATGAGGGCAATTAATGTTGTAAATAACTCCGCTGCTTCAAGAATTGGAAAAGACGAAGAATGCTTTAGAAAATGTAGCGGTAACTCCTAATTTACAAGCCTATTTCTTGGGCTATTTCCTTTAACCCGTTTAAGGCTATTTCGAAAAATTTCTCCCTAGGGATTCCAATTTCCTCACAAAGAAGGATTCTTTCTCTTTCTGCACCTCTTGCAAAGTCTTTGTCTTTAAACTTTTTTGCAACCGTTTCCACTCTGACCTTTGCCAATTTTTTAGAGGGCATCACCAGGGCGCATGCCACCAGCAAGCCAGAAATGGCATCACTGGCAATCAACGCCTTCTCCATTCTACTTTTTGGCTCAACACCCGTATGCTTGAAGTTATGGGCTTTTACCGCCCTCAAAAGTTCTTCTGGTAAAACATCCTTCAAGATTTGCTCCGCAATTAAACTATGTTTTTCGGGCGTGGCTTCTGTTTTCTCGTAATCGATATCGTGAACTAAACCAATTAAACCCCATTTTTCCTCGTCTTCTCCGAAGTGTTTTGCTAAAGCTCGCATTATGGCTTCTACGGCGAGCATGTGATAGAGGATGTTTCGCTTTGAGACATACTTTTTAACAAGATTGAGAGCTTCTTCCCTTGTTAACACATTCCATCGCCTTTACGCCTTTTCCATTTCAAAACCTAGCCATATAGCCTTTTCGAAGGCGTCCTTTAAGTTTGAGCTTTTTAACCATGCGGAATGTTACGGTCGCGGAAATAAGCAAAGTATATAATCGTTGAGGGGGTTTTTCTGGGTCAATGTAGGAAGGGACAAGCATGACTTCCGCAAAGTTCAAAGTCACATGGAAAACCTTAATTCTGCCATTGATAGGCATAGTTGCCTTCCTTGCGTATCTATATCTTTTCCAAGTGGATATACCTGAAATCGTTGCGACCATTCAAACAGCCAACGCTTTCATTTACTCTGCAGCCTTCTTTTTAATTTTTGTTGACACTTTTTTCTATGCAATGGCTTGGCGTGTTCTGTTAACCTACTTATCTGTAAAACTTTCAGTTTTGAAAGCTTACTTGTACGTTTGGTATGGAGCGTTTATGGATTTAATTATTCCAGCCGAATCCATAAGTGGGGAAATTTCAAGGGTTTATTTAATTACAAGGGAGCAAGGCAACGGTGTAAGTGGCAAAGTTATCGCTTCCTTGGTGGCTCATAGGCTTATAAGTATGAGTGTAGGCTTAACAACAATTATAGTCGGTGTATGTTTGCTTTTAACAGAATCCAGCCTCAACCCTTTGGTTTTCAACTTAAGCCTATTCCTTATCTTTACAACACTATTGTTTCTGGTTTTGCTTCTTCTCCTCTGCGTGAAAAAGGATTGGATTTTGAAGGTTATAAACCGTTTGTTGGGATTTTTTGAGCGTTTCACTAGGGGAAAATGGAAATTTACCAAAGTTAGAGGGGACGTTATTAGAACTGCCGAAATGTTTCATGATTCTATGAAAAAGTTTGGACGCGCTCCAAAAGTTATTACTTTATCTGTTTTTTTGTCAAGCCTTTCATGGCTTTCTTATTTAGCCATTTCATACATGGTTTTTATGGCGATAGGCTTTCCAACAAGTTTTCGCCTTTGGAGCATAGTTCTAGTAACACATGCCATAGTAACTGCTATAAAATCCGTCCCTATTGGTGTACCCTTTGAGGTCGGTTTGCCGGAAATAACCATGACAACCCTTTATGCAGTTTTAGGGATTCCAATGAATGTGAGCGCGACTTCAACCATACTAAATAGACTTCTCACAGTGTGGTTACGGTTTTTTGTTGGATTTTCTATACAACAGTGGATTGAAATTAAAGCCGTGAAAACCTCGCTGAAGGTCAGTGCAAAGGAAAAATCTAATTTTTCGCCTCCAAATATTAAAGTTGAGGATCATGACCATAACGATAGAAGACGCTTCCATCAAAGATTTAGACAAGCTTTACGAAATTGAAACTAAATGTTTTAGGATGGAGGCCTTCTCAAAGCAGCAAATAGCCCAACTGCTTAAGAACAACAATACCACAAGCTTAGTGGCAAAGGAAAACGGGGAAATTATCGGCTTCATCATTGGCATGTTGTTCATAGAGGAAAACATGATTGTTGGACACATTTTGACGATAGATGTTTCCCCAAACCACCGTCGAAAGGGTGTTGGGATAAAACTTTTACAGGAAATGGAGAAAATATTCAAAAGCAAACAAGCTGTTATGTGCCGCCTCGAGGTTAGGGAAGACAACATTGCCGCCTTGAACCTTTACCGAAAACTTGGATACAAAAAAGTTGGAAAACTTGAACATTACTATGGAGATGCCCACGGGATTCTTCTAGAAAAGCCTTTATGTTAAATCAAGAAGCTTGAGGTTTGTTACTTTGTCAAAGACTCTTTTAAGATTCACATTTGAAGCCTCGATTATCACAAGTTCCGCCGTGGCGCCTACGGTGGAACCCTTCATTAAATGGCCGCCGAAAGCCTCACCTTTCTCGTTCGTGACAACTATGTGGGCGTGAATTATGGTTTCACCATTTTCGTCGAGAGCTATATTCCCCATGCAAGACGCTATTTCTAACGGGCCGTCAAGACGGATATACTCATATGAACCTTCCTTGTAATAGCCCAAAGTGACACTTTTTAGGCTGCCTATAGCCATTAACAAGCCTGCTTTAACACTACCTTTTTCAGCTCTTTCCTTTATAGCCTCAGCTAAATCTTCATCTGTTCTTATCCTGGAAAAAATTATTTTTCCAACTTTTACTTCGAGCATTTTCATCCACCTGCTTTGGTTCAAAAGGACTTCCGTGCTATTTTTAGGTTTCGCAAAGTTTCTAGACGTAAACTCTAAAAGTCCTCAACAATATTAAATATATTCGTGGTTGGGTTGAAGCGGAAAAGCGGAAAACGTAAGCTAGGAAAGGCTATAATAGTTCTTCTAAGGAACACAACTTGGCGCTGTGGAAAACTTGAACGTTTAATAGTTAGAAGTCTCCTCCATCGAAAAACTGTGGGGTTTGGGAAGTCTGAGATGTCTCTAAACGAAATGTTGCAGAATTTTAAGGTTACCGGCAAGAAAAAGAACGAGTTTTTAGATGCACTGAAACGTTTGGAAAGGAGAAATATAATAAGAATTCACAATATCTGAAAGTTAATTAGCATAAAGGCATCTAAGTTTTTTCAAGGAGTTTCTTTGCGTTTTCAATCCATCTTTTAGTAATTTTTGGGGAAATCTTGAGTTTTGAAGCTAAGTCTTCAGCTGAGGCTTTAGCTAAATCCTCAATTCTTGTGAAGCCTAACGCTTTAAGCTGCTCCGCACGTCTTGCCCCTATGCCCTTAATTTCCGTAAGCTCCAGCGTTACGGCTGGAAAAGTTTCCGAAGGGGCTTTTACTTCCTCCCTTAGCATCATCTGTGTTGTGGTTGTTGTTTCCGAGGCTGTTTTTGTTGCCCTTGACCTTTGAGTGTAGCCAAGCCCTACGAAGAATAGCCCCAAAACTGTTGTTGTGACAATCCAAAGGTCCCGTTGTTCTACTTGGTAAAAGTAAACTATTACGGTTAATATAAAGAATATTATTGCCACTGCATATAGCGCATAATCTGACCGCATTTTGCTCTCTCCCCAGCCCTCTAAGTTTCTAGGAAATTGCTTAAATAATTTTCTGAAGCTTAGAAAAGGGGATTTTATGTTTTTGCTGGTTACTTGAGGAGTTCCTCTTCTGGAGGAGGCTGTTTTATCAATTCTTCCCTCATTAGGACTTGTAGGCTTTCTCTGGCATTCTTTATTATGGCGACAGCTCTTTCGTAAAGTTCTTGTCTGCTAAGCTTTATTCTAGCCACTCCCTGTTCAATGGATTTTAGGGCGCATGCTACTGCTTCGCGGGGGAATACCTCCCACTCTTCCATTCGAGGTAGAATGTCGTCTTCGTGGATTCCCCTTTCCTCAGCGAATTTTGCAAGTTCCTCTGCGGCTGCGATGCACATGTCGTCTGTAACTGTTTTTGCTCTTACGTCTAAAACACCTCGGAATATAGCCGGAAAGCCTAAACTGTTATTGACTTGGTTTGGAAAGTCGCTTCTCCCGGTGGCGACTATGCGAGCCCCAGCTTCTTTTGCCTCCCAAGGCCAGATTTCGGGTATTGGGTTTGCACAAGCAAAGACTATGGCGTCGTCAGCCATTGCGGCTATCCACTCCTTCTTTATTGTGCCGGGTCCCGGTTTGGATGCGGCGACAACGGCGTCTACACCTTTGAAGGCTTTTGATATGTCGCCTGTTCTGCCCTCTGCATTTGTTATTTGGGCTAATTCGTATTTCCATGGGTCTTCTTCTTTTGAAAGGTCTTCTCTTCCAGCGTGAATAATGCCTTTGGTATCCACCAGTATAATGTTTCCGGGCTTTACACCCCATCTTATTAGGACATAGGCTGTTCTGATGTTGGCTGCTCCCGCGCCGACTAGGGTTATTAGGCTTTCTTTGGGGTTTTTGCCAACTATTTTGAAGGCGTTTATCAAGCCGGCCAATATGACTGTGGCTGTTCCCTGCTGATCGTCGTGCCAAACTGGAATTTGCAGCCTTTTTCTGGCTTCCTCCAATACATAGAAGCATTTCGGTTTCTCGATATCTTCAAGGTTTATTCCACCGAAGGATGGCTCAATAAGCTCACATGCTCTAACGATTTCGTCTGGGTCTTTGGTTTTCAGGCATATTGGAAAGGCGTCAACGCCGCCTAAATACTTGAATAGGAGGGCTTTTCCCTCCATAACTGGCATAGCAGCCTCTGGGCCTATGTCGCCTAAGCCTAAAACGCGGGTGCCGTCTGAAACAACCGCCACATAGTTCCAGCGGTTTGTTAGTTCGAAAACCTTTTCAGGGTTTGCTTGGATTTCTCGGCATGGAGCGGCAACGCCGGGAGTATACCATATTGCGAAGTCATCCGGGCTTGTTATGGCGCATTTTGGCATTACTTGAACTTTTCCTTCGTAGAACTTATGCATGGGCGGTGCAAGCTGGGAAGGCTTTTTGGCTTTGGCGAGAAGCTCTTCAACTGTGGGTTTTCTTTCCTCTTTTCCAGTTGAACACATTATTTATTCGTCTCCTTTTATTCTTATGAGAGATTTGTTGTTTTGCGTATTGGAGCTTTAAGGGTTGCGGTTATTTTCAAGGGGAAACTTCATTCCTCGGCACATTTTTAAATTCAGATTCGAAGCTGTAAATTTTTGAAATTCTAATTGTCCATTCATAATCTATATATTTGCACAAAATTTTGGTAGTTCTTGTAAAGTTAAAAGAGGAAAGGTCTTCGGGAAACAACGCGTCTAACGAAATGCAGAAGCCTAAAATGTTCAAGGAGGATGTTTGATGCCAATAATTTACAAGGTCGGCTTATTAGTGGCGGTATTTTTGGTTTTGCTTTATGCTTTTCAAGGGTTTTATCCAGACTTCATCTATTTTTTCTCTAACGCTTCCCCACCAGTAATTGCCGGTGCTGCAGTGGTTACGTCGGGCATAGCTTTGGAAAGGTATTGGCGGAAAGCTAGGGGGGAATTTCCTAGGGCTTGGCTTTATTTCACGCTTGGTTTGTTTTTTTGGTTTGTTGGGGAAGCCGTTTGGGCTGGTTACACGTTAGTTTTGGGTGTTGAACTGCCCTATCCATCGATTGCCGACGTGTTTTGGATGGTTGGGTATTTTCCCCTCTTCATGGGATTATTCTCATACATCAAATTGTTTAGGGACGCCATAACGTGGAAGAAGCTTGCCGCCACCTTGGCTGTAACGGTGGTGTTCACAAGTGTGTCGATGAGTCTTTTGGTGCCATTAATATTTGGGGCTAAAGAGGACTTGGCGATAAAAATTTTGAACTTTGCTTACCCAGTGATGGACCTTGTACTTTTCGCTGTGGCACATTTGGGCTTATTGATATTCTGGAAGGGCAAAATTGGAAAATCATGGCTTCTGATAAGCTTGGCCATTGCAACGGCTACGTGCGCTGACGTTTTCTTTAGCTATGCAACCTTTAAGGGCGTATATTACAGTGGGCATATGGATGCCCTATACGACATTGCCTATCTGCTGTTCATTATGGCTTTCTACGTTCACGCAAAGGAACTTTAGGAGGATGGCGATGGCTCAAACTTACAAAACAGTAGATTTTCAAAAAGCCTTAGTTGAAGCTATTGATGAAAGCTTGCTGGTTATGCTTGGAGAAAACGGAAAAGAAGTGGTCTACTTTCGTTTAAAACATTCTTACGCTTTAGGCAAGGAGGACATACCCTTTCATCCAGAAATTTTTGTGGAATGTTTAAGGAAAATTTTCGGTTCCGGCGCTGTAGCCGTTGAAAAAGCCGTAATCAGAAACTTGTATCGCAGACTTGGTCTAAAATTTACCGAAAAGAAAAACTTCGACTTTTTCGAATGCTTAAACGAGGCGAAAAATTGTTTGGGAAGAAAATATGAATAGGGATGAAGTGAACTTAATATCTTCTTTGGCGGAACCCACCTCTTCTTTCGCGTCCTCCGAAGTCTCTTCCTCCTCTGCCGCGAAATGGGCGTCTTTGTTGTTCGTAAACTTTTGATGATAGGTTGTTCTGGGTGTTTACTTGACATGTTAAGGGTTCTTTTGCCCTTTCCAGTGTGCCATACCTACCGATGTTTAGGCGCATGCTTCCTCTGAAGAGGGATACGTAGCCGTTTCCTATGCTTATGGTTTCGCCTTCCTTAACCTTCTCTATATTGTCGTCCCACAACGTTAAGTATATGCATCCAGTCTCGTCGCCTATCAACGCGTCACAGACTACGTGGGGCGCCCCGTCTCTGCCTGAGGCTATGCTTCGGGTTTCGCTTTTTGAAACAACTATAGCCTTAACGTTTACAGCTCTTGATGTGGGTGTTAATTCGCCTACTTTTACGTCTACGGGCTTTCTAGCTCCTGAAAAACTTTCAACCGCCAAATCTAAATCAACACCTATGTTGTTTGCTAAAAAATATATTGCCAGATCACTTAAGGCTTTTGGTTAAACACCTCACACAGTTTTCGAGGCCATGGTTGTGGCTGGTTCACCTTTACAAATACGCTACTCCTCTCTAGATTTTTCAACATTTTTGGCATGTGGAAAAGCCAATAACAGCCTACCCTCTAGAATTTGGCAAACATGTGTTGTCCGTTGTTATCTTTTGGTTTGAGTTTTGGGCTTTTGCCCTCCACTTCGTATGGGAGTTTTCCTATTCTGAAGATGACAAGTTTGTCCTTGAGTGTTTCGAGGTAGGCTAAGATAAGTCTTTTGCCTTTATTGGTTAGGGCGAAAACTGGGATTGCTACACCCAACTGTAGTAGTGCCATTCTGTCCATTTGGTTTCGAAGGATTTTCGAAGCACTTGCACAGACAATGTCGGCTTTGGCTATGTGCTCCACGTCTATTTCGCCGATGCATGTGTTGCAAACCGAGAAGATGAGGATGTCTGCCTTTTCGCTTGCTTCTAGGCTTCTGATTTCGCTTATGGCTTTCGACTGGAAGCCCGCAACACTAACGGCAACACGCTTAAAACCCAAACTTAAAGCCTTTTTCACACCAACCACTTGGTCAATAAGGGCTGTTTTCTCGTCCAAGATTATTCCGCCCTCCTTTTTGATTCGCGTTATTATCTCTGGTATGGGTGAGGTCTTAATTATGCCCGTTAAGCGGGCGCCGATGGCTTGCACGAGATTGCCGTTAGAAGTTAAAATTGTTCCAGCGCCTTCACAGACAACAACAGCACAGTCAATAAGCCCCCTTTTAAGCCATACCTGCATCATTTCAGAAGCGCCATAAGCCACAACTGGTTCAGCGTCGAAAAGCGGTTTCCACAGCAAAATCCAAAACCCGCAATCTTCATTTCAACAGTTTTGCGAATT
>Ga0185307_1001166_pt1 | contig 15013 bp, 17 predicted proteins | sample LHCtaG_FD_128010 | JGI IMG/M metagenome (GOLD analysis project Ga0185307, IMG submission 128010) | Hot spring microbial communities from Little Hot Creek, USA to study Microbial Dark Matter (Phase II) - LHC4sed_matched (SPADES... | ecosystem: Environmental > Aquatic > Thermal springs > Hot... | reverse complement strand
AATTCATAGAAAATACACTACCTATGGCGGAGATAATTAATATGCTAAGTTTACAGAGCCAACTTCATGGATCTAGCCAGGAGGATAATAACTTGGGAGTTAAACATAGCATACGCTGTATGTATCTACGTAGCTAACAGCTTAATCTATCATAAACTAACAACACCCCAACCTTAGATTGCCACATTCAACTTCATCATCCATAAGCTTAGGCATGTTTCATCATAAGTAAGAAGCCTAAATAAAGCTTACAGAACAGGTTTATCAGCAGTTAAGCTTAGAGATCAGGGTGGTAGTAGATGAATGAATTATGCTTTAAATCTCTTAGGAGGTAAGGTCACGATAACTGAAAATGTGTAACTTATATTTATCTTCAAGATCTCTTTTTGCTGAGTGGATAAGCGAGTCTTCAGTTACAAGCGGGTCTCCAAGATCTATTGCGGTAGCAATAATTACACAGTCAACATAATCGTTGATGAAGCTACGTAGCTCGTGAGCTACCTCAATTACGCCACGCCGTGTAAAGGATATAACTTCGAAGCTTTTCTTCAAGGTATTAATAGCCTTAACAACTTTACCTGGAGGAAGCCTGAGTTTTGCGGCTTTTGCCTGAATTTCAAATAGGGATATAGAGCTTAGCCTAATATCTTTAAGTTTAAGCTGTACACGTCCAGACACTATAGCTGAAAACAGGTCTTCCCGAATTCTTATCCCAAGTAGTGGAAGCAAATACGTTGTATCGAGAATCAACGTTCTTCAAACCTCTTACTAAGCCCCCTTCGGAAATTTTCAAACTCCTCCTGGCTAACCTCTAAAATCTTCTCAGAGGAGAGGAGGTGAAGAAGCTCTTCGTAGCGTTTCCCCCTTAATATCTCGTTTAAAACCTTGGAGAGAGCTCTCGCCGTCCCGTAACGTCTAATACTTTCCCGTACCAACATTTCGTAAACGTCTTCTTCAAGAATTATGGTTGTACGTCTAGGCATATATATGTTTAGGAATCTAGAAATTTAAATCTTACGTTAAAATTTCCGGACGTGGCAACTTAAGTATTTACTTAATGTAGTTTGATACTTTTAAGTTAATTGATTGATGATGATCTTTTAAATAAGGCTTAGAAATGTAGCTCAACACACCCTTTGCTTTAAGGCTTACACTATAGATTCATCCCTTCATACTTATTTTAAACATTACTCCACAGCGATAATTATCTCCGAGTAATTGCTGACAGTTAGCTTGCTTCACTATTTACATCAAGTCTTCCAGAAGCCTTTCCATTAGGCATAAATGTGGGAGATCAAGTATAGCTAGCAATGTTTATTGTGTTTAGAGTTTATTAGTTTTATCTTGCTTGTGTTAATAAGGTTTATATGTTTTCAGTTTATGTTTTAGTATGAGGCTTAAACTGGCAATTATAGGGTTTGGTGTTGTTGGTCAGGGGCTTGCACGCCATTTAGTTAGTAAGAGGGAGTATTTGAAAAGTAGGTATGATCTTGAATGTGATGTTGTAGCTATATGTGATTTAAAGCATGGATCTATTATTTGTGATTCAGGAATTGATTTAGCTAAGATTTTAAAGCTTGTAGGTAGTGGTAGGAGGATTGATGATTATGAGGGGGCTGCGAAGGGGTTTTCAGCTATTGAAGTAATTGATCAGACAACAGCTGATGTTGTTGTTGAGGCTACATGGACAAATCTTGAAACAGGGGAGCCTGGATATACACATATAAAGAGGAGTTTGGAGAGGGGAATGCATGCTGTAACATCTAATAAGGGACCTATAGCTCTAGCCTATAGGGAGCTGAAGGGAATTGCTGATTCTAAAGGTGTTTTCCTAAGATTTGAGGCTACAGTTATGAGTGGAACACCGGCAATAAACCTTGGGCTTGAATGTCTAGCAGGAGCTGAGATAAAGTGTTTAAGAGGAATACTAAACGGTACTACAAACTATATACTAACTGAAATGGGTAGAGGGGTAAGCTATAGTGAGGCTTTAAGGAAAGCTCAGGAGCTGGGATATGCTGAAGCAGATCCGACAGCTGATGTTGAGGCTTGGGATCCAGTAGCTAAAATAGTTATACTGTCAAATGTATTGATGAATGCAAGCTTGAGGATTAGGGATGTTGAAAGAGTAGGGATAACAAATATATCTCTTAAAGATGTTGATGAGGCTAGAAGAAGATCTAGGGTGGTGAAGCTTATAGCTAAAGCTGAAAAAATAGATGGGAAGGTTGTTGCAAGTGTTAAGCCTGAGGAGCTTTCCTTAACGGATCCATTAGCACATGTAGATGGAGTTCTTAATGCATTAACATATGTAATGGATGTTCAGAGGGATGTAACTATAATTGGTCCAGGAGCTGGAGGGGATTCTGCAGGCTATGCTTTACTAAACGATATATTAGCGATAGCACGCTACATTACTTAGCCTTCCTCCTCAATATTTCCTCACATGAAGCCACTATATCCTCCTCTATTCCAGCAAGATATCTCCCAATATCTACATACTCCCTAAAATCTATTAGGCTACCTATTACAGCTCTAGCAGTATATGGAGAGCCTCCACCATGCATACATCCAGGAACACCTGCACCCATAGTTACCCATTCAACAAGTCTTGCAGCCTTCATTCTAGACTCAGCTTTTGAAGCAGCCTTCAAATACTTCTCGATATATTTACCTATTCTCGAATCCTTAAAGTCGATGTAGGAAGGCATACATCCAGTTTCACCTATTCCACCAGCTATATCTTGACATAGTATAGAGGTATTGTACGGTATTCTTGCAATATGCCATTTCGCAACGTTTGATAGTAGAGGGTTAGGTATCCATACACCTGAGGGATGCTTTGAACCCATATATATTGCCGCTAATCCACAGGAGAATAGTGTTTCATTATCTATAACCATATCTATAAATCTATCCATAAACGGCTTTACACCTAATCCATGAGTATAAGCCATTAATGCAGCTGCAGCAACCTTAACATCCCCCTGTCCTGCAACACATCCAGCCATTGTTGGCCTTTCATAAAACGTAAATCTTGCAACAGATACTCCTGCATACTTATACTCACCACACATAAACACCCGGTCCCAGGGTACGAATACATGGTCGAAGAACAGGTATGCTTGGGAAATTCCACCAACCTCTACAGCCTTATCAAACCCATCCTCACTCTTCCTAGAATCATTAGGCTGTCTAGCCTCAACAATCGTTAATCCTTCAGCATCTCTTGGAATAGCAAATGATAAGGCATAATCCCCTTCATTATCTCTTAAACCTAAAGTAGGCATAACAAATACTTCATGGCATGAAGCAACACCTGCAATCATTACCTTAGCCCCATTAACAACAATACCGTTACTCTTCCTCTCCACAACTCTAAGATACATGTCTGGATCAAGCTGTTGGGATGGTGGTAAGCCACGAATACCTTTAGGATCCGTTAATGCACCTGCAACAGCTAAATCCTCCTCCTGAACATGCTTAATCCAGCTTCTCAATCTTGAATGATAGTCAGTACCATACTCCTTATCTATTTCATACGTTGTTGCCCACATAGAATTCATACAGCTCCATCCAACACATCTACCACCAGTACATGTACCAGTTCTCCGGAAAGCTAGACGTTTAAGCTTTAAGTTAACTATAGCGTCCTCAACATCCCCCATAATGCTTGTATACCTATTAACTACTTCACCAGTAATGTTTGATCTTGTAGTTATTAATTCACGATAATTAGGGTCATAAGCCATCCTGTAAAGCTCAGCAACACCATAAACAGTATACTTAGTCTCAGGATAGGTAGTAACATCCTCAATAAGCCTACCATACTTATAAATATTCGGTCTAAGCCTCCTTAAACTCTCAATATATTCATCCCTACCCATAAGAACCATAAAGCCACCAGTTTAGAAGTAAAATAAAGCCTTAATAAACATTTTGGAAATCTATGTAGTGTTTAGAATTAAAATTTGAAGATGCTATACATTAAGCTCCAGTAGTTTCTATAAATTTGCTTGGTTATAATTTCCCATTATGGAGTGGAATACTTAGCCTTATGCTAAAGTATAGTATTAGAAGTCTGCTGTATCTTACTGCTTAGACATATTTCATAAATAGTTATTGATGGATTCTTAGCTTTAGGATTGTATTATCTTATCCTAGTTAAGCTAGCTTATATATTTAAAATCTTTAATAAGCTTACTTCTCCACTCTTCATCAATACTTAGAAATGTACTATGTCTTCCAAGAGTATATTCCCTATTTTTTGCAATAGGACATACTTCAAAGCAAACCGCGCAGTGAATTACTTTCCAGTTAGTGCTTTTTCTTAAGTATTGGTAGAATTTTAAGCATTTATCTCTATTAAATCCTTCAGGAGGTGGGGGATTAGGATCTATAGCTTTTACTGGACAGCTTTCAGCGCAAACAGTACAGTTAATGCATGGATTGAAGTTCTCAATTCTTCCCGTAGGTTCCAGTACTGCATTAGTTATTACTACTCCTAGTTTAGCTCTTGGACCATAATCTGGAGTAATGATTAAGCCGCATTTTCCAAAGACACCTATTCCAGCTTCGTAAGCAGCTACTTTAAACGGGAATCTATGTATACGCTTATCTATGTTAAGCCATGCTTCACTGCTAGCCCAGTCTATTGGTGTAAGGGTTTTAAACCCTTTCCTCATTAAGAAACCAGCAACCCTATAGGTAAGCCACTCTATAAATAGCTGTGATACTCTATAAGTTCTTCCATCAACATCTATTGACTTACCTTTAAAATCAGCTGTTACGAAATCATTTAAGCCTGCACCTATAGCTAATACAATAACTGAGTTACATTCAGGCATGATGTCTCTAGGATGTTGCCCATTAGCAACATATCTCCACAGCTTATTAGCTGATGCAATACCTATCCTCCCTCCCCCTAGCTCCATGAAGTAGTTATTAATCTCCTCATTAAGCCCCATAAGTACCCACTATATATCAGATTTAAATACTTAACTGTAAGCGAAGATGATAAGTTAGCTTTTAGAACCTGGGCAAGGAATGCTAACCTTGAAATGGGGAAGACAATATCAGAAGGATTAAAAGAATTGAACTAATCACATTTCGATATTTGAGGATGATGGAAATAGCCACAAATTCTAGATGCGTCGTCCTTCACCGTTGGTTGGCGGCGAAAGCCATCATGAAGCCTTAAAGGCTGAGGTGGAACGGATAGTTGTAAAATGTTAACTATCCGACAACGGTTAACTTTAATGCAGTACTGTAAACTGTTATATGTAGTGTTTCAGATAAGTTCTGTGGCTGAAAGAATTGATGATCCTGAAGCTGTAGGTAGGTTTAGGGTGAAACCTATAGTGGTATTAATAATGTTGTTGATTCTCCTAATAGCTACTGGAAGTATTAGGAAGACTAAAAGAATTATTGAGGTTATTAATAGAGAGTTTACAAATACTAATAGCTCCAGAGAGAAAATGGAGAGTTTTAAGTTGCTTAGTATAGGTCTTAACAATAATGGAGGGGGTAAGCCGTCAAGCTATAAGAAACATGTTAAAACAGTTAAAGTAGGGGGTAAGGTAGCTGAAAGGTCTTTAATTAATAGTTCTGAGGACTTAAAAATAGGGGATTTAACTGTAAAGCATTCTAGTGAGTTTAGAGATTTAGATGATACGTTAATGAGCTATATTAAGGTGAAGAAATCCAGGATAAGTATATCTGAATGCTCGAGAGATCTTGGGATTCCACCTAGTGAAGTTAAGAAAACTCTAGTTAGACTCCATGAAACAGGAAGGATTAAATTACAATGGGGTATTGATGCAGAGCCGCAGAACACTATACATCACAAACATAATTTCTAAATTACGTAGTTTACAGTCTTTTAATGAAGAACTGTTAACAATTTTCTAGTAGACCATAGTCTAGAAGCTGCTTAAAATTACTTATCCTCTAGACTACTATTAGTACTATAGATGCATTAACTATTTAAATAGCTTCTGTAAAGATTTCCCAATGCGTAGATCATTTCTAACTTTAGCTAGAGTTATTGTAGCATTAAACATACTGTTAACGATATTCTTAATTATAGCTACTACAACATATCCAAGCACTATGCTAAGTAGGGAGATGAGGGGTTTACCTCCTGTAAAGATAGTTGCATCAACTCCTCTAATAAACGCAACAGTACCACCTCATATACCGGCTACAACTCAAACTAATGAAACCTTAGATAAACATGCAGAGTCAACATCGGTAGGGGATACATTAACAGCATACTACGGGGCTGAACCATATCTACCTCAAATACTAGCCTTAATACTAGGCTTAATATTAGGAGTTACATCCATAGCTTTATTTTCCGAGTTTAAGGCCTCTAGAGGGAGGGGATATTTAGAGAGGACCTTTCAGAAATTCAAGGTGGCGAGAACATGGTATATTGTAGGTTTAATATCAACATCTATACTATTAATGTATACAGTGTTTATTCATGTATTAAACTATAGTCTGTATGGTTTAACCATTTACTTACTGCTTGTTTTTGAGCTTTCTATACTAATATTCTTTACTTGGAGAATAATGTATATACGTAAACTTCAAAATGAATTGTTAAAGATTATGATGTTGAAGTAGAGGGCTAAGCTCTAAATACTTATATTAAAGCTTGGAATATAGATAGTGGCTTATGAGGGGGCGCTTAGACCTGGTAGTGATTGCTAGGATGATAGAGATCTTATATGTTGAGGGGGCAATGAAGAAGACACAGCTTCAAATGGCTTCAAGACTAAACTATAAAACCTTCACGAGATACTTAAACTGGCTTACTGAGAGGAAACTTATAGATGTTGATAGTGAGGATGGATATGTAAAGCTTACAAGAAGCGGATTAGAAACATACCAAACACTTGTAGCTTGGACACGTAGATATCTTGAAAAAATCTAGTTAGCAACATCAGCTCCTCTCATCAACATCATAAATCAGAACCCTACGATTAATCATCATCAAACCATTTAATTCAATGCAAGACTTAATTCTATCGCTGGAATAATTCATGCTTAACAATATTAAATACAGAAATAATCCTTAAAATCACAGTTAAAATGGAGGAATAAACGATGTGGCTAGAGCTAATTTAGATGTGATGTTCAGGATGTATTAGCAATCAGTGAAAGATTACTATCAATATTATAAATTGGAATACTAAGCTAATACTACAAGTATAGCTCCTAGAATAATGATTATAGCGCCAACAACGAGTTTAGGCGGTATTTTCTCTATACCTTTAAGATAGTAGTGGATAAGGAGGAATATGAATAGAGGCTCTACCTGTATTAATGGTGTAACTGTTGAGACATCACCATATCTAAGAGCATAAAACGATAGTAGATGCCCTATACAGAGCCCTATACCAGACTTCCAGAATAGCTTGAAGGAATACTTATTGAGTAATGTTGGATTCATAAACATTATGGGGAGGTAGAGGAGGAAGGCAGCAACGTATCCTACAGCAACACCCATAACCGGTACATCACATACATTCAACCCCTCCTTCTTAACAACATAGGAGAATCCAACAAGTATTGCTGCTAGAAATGGATAAATCAAATCCTTCACATCACCTCTAAACACTACACCACCATACATAGCTCTCTGCACCATTATAGCTCCAAACACGACACAAACTATACCTAGCCATACCCCAATTGTTAACTCCTCATTAAGTAGGAAAGCTGCAATTAGGGAGCTGAATATAGGGTATGAAGCATATATAGATGCATTAACAGATGCACCAACCCTCTCCATACCCTTAAAATAGAGAAGCCTAACAAGCCCAGGCTGAATAAAGCCTGCCAGCAGGAATAGGGAGAAGCCATACATATTTACAGATTCTATAGGGGTTAGCAGTAGGGATAGAGGTGCAAAAACAGCAGCTCCAACAACAGTAATAACTAGAGATACTGAGATGAAGTTTGATGAATCTAACCCCCTCCTAATAAGAACAACGGATAAAGCCCAAACCAAGGCTGTTAATAAAGCTAAAATAGAGCTAATCATAATGCCACTAAAATAAATTCCAGTTAACTTATAAAAATTGTGTAGAAAGCATAGAATGCAGCAACTTAAGAGGTTAAATACAATATGTTAAGCTGCTGAATCCAAGCATAGAAGCTATATAGACTTCTGAAACGTATTCCCTAAGAGTAATGCTGCTGAAACCGTTATGGTAGGTAAGCCTAGCTCAGGAATAAGAGATAGATTCTATAATTCATCCATAAGGAATTGAGGCTACATTACTTTCCTAAAACCGCTAAAATAGCTGTTTGGAAGCAGTAGAATTAGGCTTTCACTCTTTAACGAGGCAGCTTCACATAATGGTTAGCGAGCAGCTTAAGCAATAAGCAGCTACAGACACCTACTAAAGCAGTATTTAGGTAAATTCAGCAGTAGTATAGTAATAACTAGAGTTAAGCTTAACATTATGGGTTTCTTAGGTATATTTTTACTTTTACATCTTCACGTCTTCCAGTTAATTTCTCTTTATAGTCTTTTAATGCTTTAGGAAACTCCTCCAGTAGAAACTTACCTACAATCCATTCATCCTCCTTGGAGACTGCAAGTACAAACTCTTTCCCAAATAGTTTAAACCAAAGTATTTCACGTATTATCTCAGACATCGATTTTCCACTTTCTCCAGCAAGCTTCTCCAAAGATTTGTAAAGAACATCAGAAGCGAAGAAGCCTATAATCTTACCCATAGCGGACACCCCAATACCTCAATGCAGACCATCCAATAAACACGTGAAGCCACAGCTTCAAACACAGGAAACCCCACTCCAAAGCATTCACTAATAAAGATATTATTATACATAATATAGTATAGTAGTTGTGGTAGATATATTTTCTTCCATTAAGGTTTAATATCTCCACTGCTTGCATTGTAAACTTAAGCCTTACCTGCAATCAGCAATACTTAAGCTTATAGAGCTATACTGCTAAACTGTGGTTCTTGCTGGGTTATTTCAGCAGTAAAGGTTAATAGGTAGATTTTACTCTGATATCTATGTATGTTACTCATGTTGATAGTGTTAGGGAGTATGATGTAAATATTAAGGGGGCATACAGGGTTAGAGTTAAGTATCTTCTCCATAAGGGTGTAGGTGCTGAGAGAATTCAGTTTAGGCTTTTTACAATTGATGTTGGGGGGTATACACCTCTTGAAAGACATGAGCATGAACATGAAGTATACGTATTAAGGGGAAGGGGAATTGTTAAGAGTGGAGGTAAAGAAGCTATTATTGAGTCCGGTAGTGTAGTGTTTATTCCAAGATTTGAGGAGCATCAGTTCATAAACATCGGAAATGAACCTCTTCAATTCCTATGCACTAAGGAAACATCAGAAATTCCTGAAGCCTTAAGGGTGGAGGAGAAGTGAAGGCTGGAGTATATTATGGACCTCTTGATGTTCGATGCGTAGATGTTGAAAAACCTAAAGCTGGATTTAGAGAGATTCTGGTGGAGATGAGGGCATGTGGTATATGTGGATCCGACCTTATGGATTGGTATCTTAAGCCAAGAGCACCAATAGTTCTCGGACATGAGCCTACAGGATTAGTTGTTGAGGTGGATAGAGGGGTTGAAGAGTTTAATGTTGGGGATAGGGTTTTCATACATCACCACGTAGCATGCATGAAATGCTACTACTGTATAAATGGGGACTATACCCTATGTAGGAAATTTAGGGAGACACATATAGTTCCAGGAGGATTTGCAGAGTATTTTAAAGTTCCTGAGGCAAACCTTACAGATACTTTAAAGCTTCCAGACAACATAAGCTTTGAGGAGGGGACTCTAATAGAGCCTCTAGCATGCTGTATAAGAGCTGTAAATAGAGTTGGTGTTAAGCCCTACAGCAAAGCTGCAGTAATAGGTTTAGGACCGACGGGATTGATGATTATACAGCTTCTAAAAAACCATGGGGTACTTAAAGTTCTAGCGTGCGACCAGCTAGATTATAGAGTTAAAGCAGCTGAAAGGTTTGGAGCTGATATAGCTGTAAATCCTGAAGAATTTAGAGATATTGTTGAAAGTGAAACCAGTATTGGGGTTGATGCTGTATTCGTAACAGCGCCAAGTATAGAAGCATACTCCCTAGGAATAGATACATGTAGAAGTGGAGGGGCAATATGTGTATTTGCCCCTCCACCACCGGAGAAAACACTAAAGCTAGACCTAAGTAAACTCTTCTTCTCCGAAATAAGGATAATACCTTCATACTCAACATCACATATTGAAACCAGAATAGCCTTAAGCCTAATAGAGAAAGGTAGGGTAAACGTTAAAAACCTAATAACACATAGATTTAAACTTGAGGAAATAGCTGAAGCCTACAAGACAGCAGCTACAAGTAAAAACTGCCTGAAAGTAGTTGTAACTAATTACTGACTTTAATAAACCTTAAGGTAAGATCACTAGCTACGTTAATAGATAGTTTATTATTATTGCTGGAAAAGTAATTATAGTACTTCTAAGCTTTAAAATTAGGTTCTTAACGATATGGGGCTAATAGGAATCTATATATTTCACCTTGAGTTTTATGATTTATGTATTCTCTTGAGTATTTAGTTGAGCGGGAGGATGATGAAGTTAGGAGAATAGCATCCATAGCTAGAAGCTACATGGTTAATGATAGTAGTGGACATGATTGGCATCATGTTTTAAGAGTTTTTAACCTATGTGTTAAAATAGGTTCTAAGCTTAACGCTGACTTAAAAGCCTTAAAGATCTCCGCCCTACTCCACGATATTGGCTTAGCCTACGAGTTTAAGCTTAATATAGATCATGCTGTGAAAAGCGCTGAACTAGCTAAAGAGATTTTGCAGAGGCTTAACTACCCCAGCGAGTTTATCGATAAGGTTTACAATATAATTTTGAATCATAGATATGGGGTTGAGAGAAGCGTTGATCTTATTGAGGCTAAGATCCTACAGGATGCTGACCGTCTTGACGCTATTGGAGCTATAGGGATTGCAAGAGCTTTCGCATATGGTGGCTCAAGAGGAGCCTTAATATATAATCCTGAAGAAAGAATTGAGGGCTATGATCCGTTTAAAGTAAAATCTACAATCACCCACTTCTACGAGAAACTCCTAAAGATAAAGGATAGATTAAACACTTATGAAGCTAAGATAATAGCTGAGGAAAGACATAGATTCATGGAGGAATTCCTGAAGCGCTTCCTTAAGGAATGGATTGGGGAGCTGTAAACGTTAATCTATAGCTGTCAATAGAAATATTGATGAACAATAGTAGCTTAAAGTATTCTATAAACACAGATAAGTCTTAAAGCTAATTGATAACTCACGGCTTAATTACTAGTTTTAATGCTTTCTTAGATGTTGTTAATATTTGGAAGGCTTCCCCTATCTTCTCTAATGGATATGATCCTGTTATTAGTGGCTTTACGTTAACTACGTTGCTTGCTATTAGGTTTAGTGCTTGATGAAATTCCTGTGGTGTGGCGTGGAAGGAGCCCATTATGGATAGTTCACCGTAATGTAGAGGCTCAGTACTAACCTTAATCTCAGTGTTTGGCGGACATCCCCCAAACATTAAGACTCTACCCCCCTTCCTAGCAAGTCTTAAAGCCTGCATCCACGTCTCTACTTTACCTACACATTCAATAACTACATGTACACCATAACCCCTAGTCTCCCTCCTTACACGTTCAACAGGATCCTCATAACTAATGTTTACCGTTACATTTGCACCTAAAGAATCTGCAACCTTAAGCCTTTCATCAACAGCATCAATAATAATAATTTTTGAAGCCCCCATACGCTTCGCTAGCTGTAGATGCATTATTCCTATCGGTCCTGAACCGATAATAGCTACTGTTTCCCCAGGTTTTATGTTTGTCTTTAATGCTCCGTGGAGAACACATGCTAAAGGCTCTGTTAATGCTGCCTCCTCATAGGATAGATTGCTTGGTATTTCGTGAAGGTTAAGTTTAACTATTTGCTCAGGAACCTTAATATACTCTGCATAAGCACCCCAAAGCCAAACTCTATCCTCGCAGAGATTATATCTTCCCTCACGGCACATTTCACATTGAAGACATGGAGCTGAATTCCCTCCTCGAACCCTCATGCCCTTACTAAACTTCTCAACCTTCCCCCCAACCTCAACAATATCTCCAGCCCATTCATGACCGAATGGTGATGGAAAACCTATAACCCCACTAACATAACCTCTCTGAAAGATTTTAACATCAGTACCACAAGTTGTTGCAGCTCTAACCCTTACAAGAACCTCACCACAATCAATGCTGGGAATATCCCTCTCCTCAACTCTAACATCTCCAACACCATACAGCATCGCAACTTTAAATTTAGCCATAAGGTAAAGCTTAAAGCTAACTTATAAACTTAATACTTAACTTGAACTCAACTATTATTTAGCTAATCATCAACTTCAAATTATACTTAGTATTAAAGGCTTTGTAAACTTAAGCATGTCAATCATTCTACTATTCTAGAATTAGCTTCAACATTCCTATTCATCATTTCACTTGATTTAGGAACGCATCTACATAACCTTCATTAATCAGGTAGTAATGTTTATATACTACCATTTTTTACTACATTTGATGAAGTATATTACTGTATCCGCAAAAGTTAAGAGAGAGCTTTACGAGAAGCTGAGGAGCTATAGAATTCCGATTAGTAGTATTATTAAGAAGGCTTTAGAAGAGGAGGTTAAGAGGAGGGAGGAGATGGAAATTAAAAATGCATTAGAGAGAGCACAGGCTATTCTTAAAAAAATTCCATTAGAAGAGATTGTTGATGCTGTAAGGATAAGTCGTGAGGAAAGATGAAGCTTATATTTGATACTTCAGCTTTACTAAACCTTATTAGATCTCTTGGTTCAGATGCGTTTAGATACTTTAATGGTAACTATATACTAACCCTCACACCATACGAGATAGGTAATGTTTTATGGAGGGAGGCTACATTGCTAAATAGAATACCTATTGATGAAGCTTACTTAACACTAAACCTAATTACTTCTTCATTTAAAGTTTTAAACATTATTACACCTAACAATACACTGCTTGTATTAAAGTTAGCGTATGAGCTTAAAATAACCTATTACGATTCATCATACCTAGTAGCATCATATGAGCTAAACGCTAAACTAGTAACAGATGATGAAAGGCTTAAAAGGAAGATTCATTTAGAAGAAAATCTAATTACCAAAATTCTCGGTGGAAAAATAATGCTTTACTCAACAAAAGAATTAATTGAGTAACAATTAGCTGGGACTTTAAGCACCTGTCTAAGTATGCTCTACACATCCTACAAGATTATATCTAGCATAGTTATTAGGTTAGTTGATGTTTCTAAACAACATATTTCTCGTAATATATCTATGTTAATTTTAGGGGTACTTCATCATTAACAGATATCTACACCAGCAAACATGATAAAACAGTTAGGTCTATGTTTCTATATGAGCCTACACATACGTAATTGTTTATTATAATATGATGCTATACACATTCCTTCCAGGAGTCTAAACTACTAAACTAGTAATGGAGAACAGCAATACTTCCATCAGTTCAGATTGCAAGGTTACATTTATTTAGGTAGGCTTACTTTATATTGGGTTTGATCTTGCTTATTCTTATTTTAGCGGAATCCGCTCTTGAAACTATTCCGGGGGAGATAGTTAATCATCCAGCTGTCCTAAAATATTCTAGGAGGAGGGGTAAGAGTCCTAGCCAGATAATTCTTGACCGTTCATATCATCACCGTGCAATGCTTAATCTCCCCAACAATTTTAAGAGGGGGAGACCTGATATAGTTCACTTCTCCCTGCTTTCAGCTTTAGGAACTCCATTAATTAGGGAAAAGCTAATGGAGATATATGTACATACTATAGCTAACTACGTAATCTATGTTAATTCTAAAGTTAGAATTCCTAGAAACTATCTACGCTTTATAGGGTTGATGGAGCAGCTATTCCAGTATGGAAGGGTTCCACCATACGGTAAAGAGCCTCTTTTAAGAGTTGATAGGAGGAGCCTAAGAGATTTATTATATGAGTTAAACATTAACTATACCGTAGCATTTACGAGGAAAGGGGTAATTCAAACATTGGAGGAGGCAATATCGAAAATTGTAGATAGAGGGAGGGTTGCTGCTCTGGTAGGCGGCTTCCCCCACGGCGGATTCTCTGAGGAAACGTTAAAGCTTGTAGATGAAGCTATATGTATTGATCCTGAAACTCTTGATGCTTGGACTGTTGTATCTAGAATAATTTACGAGTATGAGAGGATAAGTGGAGTTACTGAGAGAAGAGTTAGAATGATGAAGAGCCTAAGGTAAAAGCTAAATCTTCTTCCATGAATTAATTCTAAGAGTAACAGCTATTATTAGATGTAATTTAAGCTGTATTTAATCTTCATTATGCCTCTAAGTAGATTATATCATTATTAATTCTAATCTTAAAGACTTACTAGCAACTCATAAATTGACTTAGATTAATTTAAGTATAGTTGGGAGTTTATAAGGAGTTAAGTAATAGCTGGCACTAATACTAGTTTCTGCATGACGTTAGTTATATTGCTACTGGAATATACCGCTAAGAATATAGGATTTTAGTTTATTATTTATTTATGATTGTTGCTATTGGTAGTATGAATAAGTCTAAGATTGAAGGTGTTAGGGAGGCTTATTCAAGATTTTTCACTAATGTTGAATTCGTACCTGTTAAAGCATTATCTAATGTTCCATCACAGCCTTTCGGTTTAGATATGGTTTTTAAGGGAGCCTTAAGTAGAGCTGTAAACGCTATTAGAATCGTTAACGCTGATCACGGTGTTGGTGTTGAGGCAGGTATGTACAGTGTTAGTAATAGATGGTTTGATGTTCAAGTTACAGCTATAATTGATAGGGATAATTGGGTTACATATGGTTTAAGCCCATCATTCGAGGTCCCAGCATTCATTGTTGA
>Ga0185307_1001164_pt1 | contig 15015 bp, 18 predicted proteins | sample LHCtaG_FD_128010 | JGI IMG/M metagenome (GOLD analysis project Ga0185307, IMG submission 128010) | Hot spring microbial communities from Little Hot Creek, USA to study Microbial Dark Matter (Phase II) - LHC4sed_matched (SPADES... | ecosystem: Environmental > Aquatic > Thermal springs > Hot... | reverse complement strand
TTGATGACCTAACTTTCAGAACATACGGCACAGCCTTCGGCTGGCTCGGAACAGACCATATCGGAAGAGACATATACACACAACTATTATACGGTGCAAGAATATCGCTATATGTAGGATTATTGTCAAGCTTTATAGGCGTAGTTTTAGGATTGCTTCTCGGACTAGCCTCAGGATATCTTGGACGGATAGTCGACGAAATAATCATGCGCTTCACCGACATGCTTCTAGTAATACCTACTCTCCCACTTCTCATAGTGCTAGTAGAAGTCTTAGGAACAAGCCTAAACAACCTCATATTAATCCTCGGCTTCTTAGGATGGATGGGATTCGCAAGAACTGTAAGATCGCAAGTGCTAAGCTTAAGAGAAAGACCCTTTGTAGAGGCGGCTATAGCAATAGGAGCGGGAAGAACTCACATAATTTTCCGCCACATACTACCCAATGTAATGTCACTAGTCTACGTCTCATTAGCCACAGCAGTGCCCGGAAACGTGGTCGCCGAAGCAGCACTAAGCTGGCTTGGCTTTTACGATCCATCCGTAATGTCTTGGGGGAGGATGCTAAATGAGGTGCAAGCCAATGCGGGAGGAGGATCCCTCTTTATGTGGTGGTGGATTCTACCCCCCGGACTCTCAATAGCTTTGATTGCAATAGCCTTTGTAATGATTGGATACGCCCTAGACGAAGTCCTTAACCCGAGACTAAGAATGAGACGCTAAGACCTAACACTTACAACCCGCAGAGTTTTCCAACCTTGCAACAACATTTTCAACAAAGATCCAAAAATCCTTTTCAACTAAGTCAAGAAATTCCCTAGCTTTAGAATCATACCAAACAAAAGCCCCTGCTCCAAGAAAATTAAAACTCGAAGCCAGAAGAGAAAATCGTGGAGAAACAACATTAAAATCCACAGTAAAGTTATCTGGAAAACCAAAAATATTAACACGGAAACGTCCACAGGAAAATTCAAACATGAACTCCTTCCCCTTCCCCAAATCCCCCCTAACACAACGCTCCTTACAATTAAAACCGAGTTCCTTTAAGAAACTTCGCACGTGCTCTGCCAATAAAACTAAGTCGACATTTCTACCAGCCCAATTTCGATACATCATCAACACCAACATTTAAGTTTGGATTCATCAAAAATAATAACTTTTCCTTCGCAAAGCTAATAAAAAATCATCATACAATGTCTTGAAAAGCTTTATATTCCTCATTAAGAACAAAACCATTACATAAACACAGAAAATCAAAAGCCAAAGGACAATGATAATATGGCACTCCTAGAAGTACAAAACCTTAAAACATATTATAAAACACTCAGAGGAGCAGTGAAGGCAGTAGACAACGTAAGTTTCAAACTGGAACAAGGAGAGGCATTAGGCTTAGCTGGTGAATCAGGATGTGGCAAAACAACAATTGCCCTATCGATCCTAAAAATCCTACCACCCGGAGGGAAAATAATAGATGGCCACATATACTTTGACGGACAAGACATAGTTAAAGTAAGGGAAAGCGAATTTAGAAAAAAGATAAGGTGGAAGGGTATATCAATAGTTTTTCAAGGGGCAATGAACGCCCTTAACCCCGTATACAAGGTAGGAGACCAAATAATAGAAGCAATCCGCTTACATGAAAAGGTCACTAAAAAAGAAGCACAAGAAAGAGTTGAAAGACTTTTAAATTTAGTTGGAATAGAGCCGTCAAGAGCAAACCATTACCCTCACGAATTCAGTGGTGGAATGAGGCAGCGGGCACTAATCGCAATGGCGCTAGCTTGTAACCCTAAACTTTTAATAGCAGACGAACCGGGAACGGCGTTAGACGTAATTGTAGCCGCACAAGTTTTAAAACTGCTAAGGGAATTAAAGGAAAAATTAAACCTAGCAATGATTCTAATAACACACGACCTCTCCATTATAGCGGAAACATGTGAAAAAACAGCGATAATGTATGCAGGAAAAATAGCGGAATTCGCCGATACAGTAAGCGTTTTCAAAAAACCACTTCATCCCTACACCCAAGGTTTATTAGGAGCCTTCCCGAACATTAAAGGTGAACGGACTCGTATAGCATCAATTCCTGGAACCCCACCAGATCTTCTAAATCCTCCAACTGGGTGTAGATTTCATCCAAGATGCAAATACGGTATGGAAATATGCAGAGTTAAAGAACCAGAATTTTTAGAAGTCGAAAAGGGACATTTTGTATCGTGTCATTTAGTTGGAGGAAAAGAGGGGAATTATTGATGGAAGAAACTTTAATTAAAGCTGTCAACCTAACGAAATGGTTTCCAGTAAGAATGGGATTTCTATCATCAATTATATCAAGAAAGCAACTATTTGTAAGGGCTGTTGATGGAATAAACTTTGAGATTAAAAGGGGCGAAATATTCGGGTTAGCTGGGGAAAGTGGTAGTGGAAAAACAACTACTGGAAGGCTCCTTCTAAGACTGATAGAACCAACATCCGGTAAGATCTTCTTTAAAGATATGGACATAACAAAAGTTTCCTATAGGAAGCTGAAACCTCTAAGGCGTAAAATGCAGATGATCTTTCAAGACCCCTACGAATCATTAAATCCTAGAATGACAATAGCTGACATTCTCTCTGAACCACTAACCGTGCAAGGATATAGCAGCCAAGTGGAAATAGATAAAAAGATTAGGGAAATATTGACTGACGTCGAGCTTGTTCCACCAGATGAATTCCTATTTAGATTTCCCCACGAGTTGAGTGGTGGACAAAGACAAAGAGTTGCCGTAGCTCGGGCTTTTATATTAAGCCCAGAGTTTATAGTGGCAGACGAACCAGTTTCCATGTTAGATGTCTCTACAAGAGCAGAAATTTTAGACTTAATGACAAACTTGGTGGAGAAGTTCAATGCTTCGTTCTTGTTAATAACTCATGATTTAGCGCTGGCAAGGCACATGTGCCAGCGAATAGCAATCATGTATCTTGGAAAAATTGTAGAACAAGGAACAGCTGAGGACATTGTTTACGAACCACTTCATCCGTATACGAAAGCTTTAATCTCCGCCGTGCCCATACCAGATCCGACATCCAAACGGATTGAGGTTGTCTTAAAAGGAGAAATTCCAAGCCCCATCAATATTCCACTTGGATGTAGATTTCATACAAGATGCCCTGAAGCCTTTGAAAAATGTCGAAAAGAGGAGCCTGAGTACATCGAAATTAAAAAAGGACATTACGTTGCTTGCCATCTTTATTCAAAATAACATTTCCATGAGAAATCATGGGTTTTTAGAGAAGCGTTTTCTTCTCTTTAAATAGAAAAGCGAAGTTCCAAGAAGAACTGCACAAATTATAATGAGCGCTGTTACTATTGTAGTAGTGTCATGTTGTGAGGGATTCGCCGGAGTTAAATAGATAATAACGTTATCGCTCATTTTTATTTCGCGCTGTATTGAATTACCATTCCATTCAGCGTTAAATTTGTAATTACCCTCCGTGTAGACAATTGAGCCGCCGCCATCAACAACCTTTTCAAGCAATGGAAACTTTACAACATCAACAACCTTTTCAAGCAATGGAAACTTTACAACATCAACAATCGTTATCGTGGGGATTGCCACCGTTCCATTCTGGTAAAAGACATTTAAACTCGTTCCATTTAACGCGTAAACAGTTAGATACCAATATGTAAATATTCTAGTTTCGTTTCCTAAATAATATGATGTTGCTGTAGAGTTGAAGAGATGGATTGTTGCAGAATCATATGCACCTAAATGTTTTAATCTTGAATCAAATATAGACGCATTAGAAGAACCAAATAGGTTTATATTGAGACCATACTGGATTTTTGTCCCCTTTAGGGTTATATCAGCGCCGTATCCGCTGGTATGAGTAACTAATGTCCCATTGGCGGTTGAGCTCCAATAGTTGCAATAAAATGGTCCGAGACTTGCAAAAGAAATGTTTGCAGATTTAAAGTTAAAAGTTGCCTCACCTATATTTGAGTTTACAATGTCTACTTTTGGCGAGTTGGTTATATCAAGGGAAGCGATGTAACTTTTGGAGATCTTAACAGATGATGCCTCGGCAACAGCTAAAGTCTCTATCTGACAATTGTCAAACAATAGACTTGAAAATGAAGAGGCACGCGCCATCCATTTTATTGTTACATTCGAAAGACTAACGGTGGAGGACTCATAGGCATTTAAAATTCTAACGGTAGAACCAGCCAGCAAGACTTCCGCTGAACCATAGGCTCCCACAACGCCTCCACTCATATCAAACCCATATTCTATTAATGAGCCTATAATCGTTAAACGTGAGTTATTATAAGCGAACGCGCTCATAACCCGCCCAGAGTACAAGAAAACAGTGGACATGTCATAAGTGTTTATTGCGATCTCCTTAACTGACATGGTTTTAGTAATAGAAGCCATTGAAGATCCATATGTTTTTAAGGATTTGAACCTTCCCCCTTTTATAATTGCAGAAGAGGAATGGTAAAGTTCAATGGAGAGATCTCCTTCGCAATCCATAATGCTAAGTTTTGAATAATTATAAGCGCGAATAATCCCGTTAGCCATGTTAGTGTCCGAAAAATATAATCTGGAGAAGCCGTAAACCTCAAACAGAGGCTTCGTTGCCGATACGGCCACACTAGTTTTAGTTAGAGAAACGTCGCTAAAGTCATAGAGGGTTAGTGGCGTTTTTGAGGAAGAAGGTTTAATTTTTGAATTTGTAAGTTTTAGCGAGGAGTGTTTTTTGACGATTATAAAGCCCTCTAAAAGGTTAACTTTATCACCAACTACTGTAGCGGAGTCTTCAAGTATTAATTGACAGGTCGTTCCACTACGTGACATATCAAAATTGAAGAGTTGAACAAAACCATTACCTATAACTGTTATATTATAACTTCGCGGGCGCTTTGGATCAGGAATTATTGAGGAAAAGGATGCTTCAAGTCGCCCTTTAATAATAACACAGTATTGATATGCTTTCGACTGGGATATTTTTATTGCGGTGTTCTTTAAAATAAGTAATCCGCCTTCCTCCACTTTTATATTTCCTTCTATAGTAATGTCGTAGTTTTCGAGTACTGTAATATTATTAGCAGGTATAACCATGTCTCCTTTTATCGTCTTCTGGGTGACCGCGAAGGCGATTTTCACAGACCCGAGAAGGATAGTTAGGGGACAGATTAAGGAGAGGAATATTGTTGTTAAGAGTAAAGCGCTTACAAGAGGTTTCTTCAAGTTAAACCCCCACTTTGGTTTAGAATACAGTAATGTAATAGATATTTATTGTTTTCTACATACATGAATGTAAAACAAGCTTAAATTGCGTAATTGATCTGGTCAATAAAGATGTTAAGATCAGAACTTTGAAACCTAGTTTTTAACTCGGGAGTACGTCTTTTACGCTTCGATGTTTTAAGAGCTACTATAGACATTACTAACCCGCCGCCAAAAATTACACCACCTCCAACAGAAAGATAAGAATAGGGATAGGTTTTTTCGACTAGCTTTATTCTCAAATCTAAACGGGTAAGATTAACAATCCTTGCAACAGCATCAACTCTATAAAATCCAGTGACATTAATCACACCTGTTGGAAATGGATCTAAAAATTTTGGCCCAGCGCCAATTCCCACTTCATAAACCGCCTTATTATCATTCGGATCCGTAATTGTAATATCAACTCCCGCTACATCAGGGAAGGACCCTTGCGGTGGACGTATAGTAAAGTTTACTAGAAAAGCATCCCCTTTCGTTAAGTTTCCTTGAACAGATAATGTTTTAACCCCCATTCCAGGTGCTGTGGCGAAATCAACTAGCGACCATTTATTCGATTCCACAGTTACTCTTGATGTACTTATCAAGATTAATCCTAGAAAAAGGAAAAATATCCCTATTACTAGCATGCCTTTTCTCATAAGCCATCATCCTTTTTCAGCTTGTTCCTCCCCTTTTGATATTATCCAATCCTTGTATCCTGCTGCAACTCCCCATCCAATAACAAGGATTACTGTTGCTATTGCGTTGTAGGGTGGCGGCAAACTTATTATCAGTAATACCAATAAGAACGGAAAAACGACTATTGAAATTAACGAGAATATAATTATCCATAACCATTTTTGGGTTAAAACCGAACCCATGACATACACTCCATCACTCTGATATTTATTCTTTTAGGCATCGTAGGATAACTTCGCTTCAGACGAGTATGTTCAACTAAAGCTTAAATAAAATTTTTCATTAAAAATTTTCACGCGAGTGCGGAAACATGTCGAAGTTTAAATATTGCTTGACTGAAGAGGGAAGGAGAAGATGTCTTAAAAATGAGTTTTATTTGCAAGGCACTCCAATTTATAAGGGTTATACAGAGAAAATTTTCCAACTGTTGCACAAAACGAAGAAACCTTTGAGTATAAGAGAGATAAGCGAGTTAACAGGGATTAACCTCCGTTCGGTAAATGGAGTAATCATGTTTAACGTTTACGCCGGATATATCAAACGTGTGCAAATGTGAAACAATTTTAAATATCGAAAATTTAGCCTCTGCTCCAGCTAATTCTGCAGATAGGAGAAATAAAACTATTAGAAAGGAAGATTTTCTATTTCCAATCATAGCGCCAGATTCTTTCTGAACCTAGTTTCTTCAGGAGATTTATTGCTGTCGCTCCTACAATAACTAGAGTTAGGATTATAAATAAAACTGATAAGTTTAAAGTTGAATTTGCAGGTTTTTTGTCAACCGGCTTAAAGATTCCGCCGACTATGGGGCCTCTTAAGAAGTTATTGTTAACATCTGTTTCTGAAGGACCTACGGATTCTCCAGCCATAGGCTCCTTTTAGGCTGAAAAAGAATCTTAAAAGCTTTTCTTAAACCTTTAAAAATGCTCAAGAATTTTTGACAAAAAAGACTTGCGAAAATTTCGCTTCACCTTTTCAATGGGCTCTCCAACAACTTCTATTTTATCTAAGTTACATGTTCCAAGCCCTTTTTTCTCCGCCAAAACCAAATGTTTAACGGCGGTAGGCGAAACACCTATTATGGCTGCCCCGACTGCGTCAACAGCAACGGGGTCTGTGCCCGCTATAACAAGATTCATTTCAACAGGGTTTCCGCTTGTTTCGTGGCCCTCTCCGGCTATTATTCCATCAATTACGGTTAGGCTGGGTTTTAAGGCTGAGGCTAAATCTGCGATGTTCTCGTTTAATTTTCCATTATGCATCGCCCCTTTTGAGGCGAGGGCACCCATCATGTTTTTTATGCCAAGTGTAACCGTGGCCAGTCTGTGTAGTTTTAATTTTGGAACGCTTATGATTAGGCTTTCAAGCGCGGTTTTCGCCACTTTAACCTTTTTGAGGGCTAAGGGGTTAGGCGGGTAAACCTCAACAAAGCAGTCTTTGTTAAGGTCTAAGAGCTTTATACCCCATTTTTCGGCCACTTTATCTACTCCAGCAACCTTAAAGGCTTGCAATGTGTCTGCCCAACCACTTCCTTCGCCGATAATGATGTTGTTCTTTCCATGCGTCTTCAAAAATTTCACGATGCCTTCGATAACTCTGCTATCTGTTGTTATGCCAGTTGAAGGATGCTCAGCGTTTATGTAGTTAGGCTTTATCAAGATGGGTCTTTCGGTGGAGAGGATCTGACCTAAATCCGCCTTTATCATTTCAAGAGCCTTAACAGTGGACTCGATGGGGTTTGAACCCTTCACAATTGCAACTTTACTCATTACACAATCACTTTGTTAATCTATAGGCTATTGAAAATTTAGCACTTCTGCTCAGACCAGTTTTGAAAAATAGAAAAATAAACGTTAGAGGGTGAGGCCAAGCTTAAAAGTTGTCACTTTTTCTCTTCTTTCTTTTCCTCTTTCTTCTCCTCCTTCTTCTTCTTTGGCATGGCCATCACCAAAAATGGGTTTGAAAATCGATTCTTTAAAAGCTTTACGCCAGTATATATAGCATTTAAACGAGTCTTTAAAGGGCAACGTTTGTGGTTTTCTGCAATATTTTTAAATCCTACCACGTGAAGGCTTCTCCCATGCACGAGTGGGCTTTAGCTGAAGCAATAATCTCATCAGTTTCTGAAATAGCTGGAAAAGAAGGACTAGTGGAAATCAGAGAGGTTAAAATAAAAGTTGGCGAGCTTCAACAAGTGGAACTTGACGTTCTAAAATTCGCCTTATCAAAGCTTAAAACTGGCAGAATTAAGAACGCAGAGTTTGTGATAGAAGCTGTTGAAGCTAAGTTGAAATGCCGATTTTGTGGACAAGAATGGAGTTTGAGTAAAAATAAACTCGACGCAGAGTCAATGGAGGCCATACACTTTGTTCCAGAAACGGCGTATGCCTACATTAAATGCCCTAGATGCGGCAGTCCAGACTTTGAGATTCTTGAAGGAAGAGGCATATGGATTGAAAGCATTAAAGGGGTTAAATAAACATGGCAGACCCAAGAATAGCCATCATAAACAAGAGACTTGAAAAGGTTAAACGAGTAATCGCTGTCTCAAGCGGTAAAGGCGGCGTTGGCAAAAGTTTGGTTGCATCAACTCTCGCATTGATCCTTTCAAAGGAAAATTACGATGTGGGGCTTTTCGATGCGGATTTCACAAGTCCCTCAACCCATCTCATTCTAGGCGTTAAAGAAATAAAGATTGAAGAGGGAAGAGGCATAGTTCCAGCGAAGGTTCATGGTTTAAAATACATGTCAATAGTTGCCTTCTCTCGTGAAAAAGTCTTGCCCCTGAGAGGCGCAGAAGTTTCCAACGCCCTTATAGAGCTTTTCTCAACGACTTTGTGGGGAGACTTAGACTTTTTAATAATAGATATGCCCCCGGGGATAAGCGACGCAACCCTTGACATTATAAGGCTTGTTAGAAAAATAGAGTTTCTAGTTGTTAGCACGCCTTCTGTTTTGGCTTTTAAAACCGTTGAAAAACTCTTAAGTCTTTTAAGGGAGTTGAAAGTGCCGGTTAGTGGTGTTGTTGAAAATATGAAGATGAAGGAGGAGTCATTCTTAATGCAGAAAGTTGAGGAGGCTGATGTTAATTTTTTGGGGGAGATACCCTTCGATCCGGAAATTGAAAATACTTTAGGGGATGTAAATGCGCTTTTTAAAACTGATTTTGCTAGAAAATTGGCGGAAATCGCTTCAAAAATTATTTCCCCGTCTGTTTAGAGGATTTCTTTGTTATGGGTTTTTGTTTTTTTAGTTCATTGGAAACCCGTTTTTGGGACAGTAGGATTTCTTCTATGGAGTTTGCCTTTCTAAGTTCGTTCATGTACCAGCTTCTATCTCTGGCATAGCTTATGCCCGCTACTATACCATACACGATTAGGACTAAGCCGCCTATTATTAGGGACAAACCCATAACCGCCCCAGTGTGGGGTTCTGTGCAATAGGGGATGAAAAGAAACCACTCCGGGGGCGTTTGGACAAACTGGGATATGAATAATGTTTCTAGGACGCCGCCCACAAAGAATATGGTTCCGGCTAAAAACATCAGGTAGGCTGTTATCTCGTTATGCCTTGACTCTTCCGCCTTCTCATGTAAATAATCCCTGAAAGACATGAGGATACACGTCTATTCAGAATCGTCAAAGGCATACCTAAATCTTATTAAATCTGGATAAATATTGCAAAGAAGTACTACAAATACAGAGGAAAAGAAGACTTGCCTCAAATAATGGCTGTAACCTTTGATTTTATCGGCACATTAGTGGACGTGGAAGGTTACAACCTTGAAGCTTCAAAAATGAAACTGTACAGGGCCATTGTGGACGCAGGTTTTAATATCGGTCAGAGGGATTTTATGGAAGCCTACAGCTGGGCGCATGAGAAATATCGTGTTATCCGTTACCAGAAGCTTGTTGAGGTTACAAATGCTGTTTGGATTTCCGAAGCCTTAAACAAACTTGGTTTTAAGACCAGCCCTGACGACAGCCGCATAAAAATGGCTGTAAACATTTTCTTTGAAGATTATGTAAGCTCGTTTAGGCTTAGGACATGTGCGAAGCAGGTGTTGCGAATGCTTTCCGGAAAATGCAAGCTTGGCCTAATCTCAAATTTTACCTACGCGCCCGTCATATACGCTGGACTTAGGAAAGTTGGAATAAGCGACTTCTTTGACGTGATCTTGGTTTCTGATGCTTTTGGATGGCGGAAGCCCCATAGGAGGATTTTCGAAGAAGCCTTGAAAAAGCTTGGAGTTAAAGCGGAAGAAGCTGTTCACGTCGGGGACAGCCCAGAGGAGGACATTAAAGGGGCAAAGCAATTGGGCATGAAAACGGTGTTTATTGCCTCTCGGTTTTTCCCATTAAAAGCCCTTTGGGAAAGCAAACTGGAACCCGACGCCACCGCCGAGAACATGTGCGAAGCAAGGGACAGAATTCGAAAGATAATTGGCTTTTAAAAGTATTATCACAAATGCCATTATTATCATAATTGCGATTGTATAGTTCTTTTAGGGTAAAGAAAGAGGGAAAAAGGATTAAGGCTTTCACTTTGAACAGCAAAGGTTATGGCACTTTCATCTTTGAAAGTCTCTCGGAATCGGAGTGCAGCTCCCCACATGACGCCCAATTCGTTTTGGGCGCTCATAGATTATTACTTTCACAGCCTCTTTTGGAATCCCTATTTCCTCAGATGCTTTTATAACTCCTTTAACGATTTTCCTTTTGCAGACTTGCAAAATTAGGAGGGGGTCTGAGTTGAAAGCTGGGGAACGTGTTTACATAGCAGCTTGTGGAATTTGTTGTGGTGTTTGTGGACTGTTTATTAAGGGATATGCCTTCCATGCGGTTCCGGTTTGCCCGAAGACAGAGATGTTGTAGAAAAGAAAATGGCTGAGCAAATGAGGAATCTAGGAAGAATTTGTCCAAAACTTGAATGTGTGGTTAAAAAGGGTATTGGATATTGTATGAAGGACTGCCCGGGGTTTCAATGCAAAATATACAAGGAAAGAATGTTTCCCTACTCTGAAAGATTCCTCAAAATGTATGAACGAAGAAATAAAACGAATAAGAATCAAAGAGACTCTTAAAATGTGGTTTAAACACGTAGGTTAGCTTTTTTGAACATTGTCGTTGTAGGACAACGTGTTAAAATCATTGGTGAGTCTTAAATTTACATACATGTCTTGCAAATGTTGTTGATAGTTAGATTTATTTAGGCAATATATAAAAATAGGCTTTAATAGGAGCACTTCTCATGATAGATGTAGCTTTGCTTTTAATGAAAATGGGGATACGTAGAGCGTTATGGGGACGCTACAACCCAAAAGATCTACAAGCTTTACTAAAAATTATCGCAAAGGATTATGCAACGTACGGCTCAGTTTCTGAGCCTCCATGGGCAGGCATTGGAATGAGTAAGAAGGATTTACAAATAATTCAACAACGCCGTCTCTATCACACGATTCGCTATGCTTATCAACATGTGCCTTTCTATCACAAGCTGTTAAAGGGAATTTCGATTAACTCTTCCGACCCTAATCTTATAAAAAAGGTGCCGACGACTGATAAAGTAGCTTTGGCAACTCATTTTAACGAGTTTATAAGTGATAAGGCTAAGCTTCCCAGCATGCGATGTGTCACAACGGCCTCGACAACTTATCCGCCAACAGAAATATTGGCTTCCGAGGAGGAAATCAATGTATGGACTTACCTCACAGCCATAACAATGTTCACTCGTGGTTACGTAGTGCCCGATGATATTGTGCAAATCTGTTTCAGTTCACGAGCACGTCCCGGCACATTTATTTCTGAAAAATCATGTATAGAAATAGGTGCTTTCTGCATCAATGCTGGAATTATTGAACCAAAGCATGCTCTTGACTTACTTATTCGCGAATGGAATGTTCGCCGTAAAAAGAAAAAAGTGAATAAACTTTTGGCTTATCCATCTTATGTTTCAAGACTTATCGAAACCGCAAAACGGGAAGGTTATTCTCCATCCGAGTTTGAGATAGAAAAAGTCTGGTTTGGCGGCGAATTAGTCTCCGCCGGTCTCCGAGAGAGAGTAAAAGAATTCTTCGGAGCTGAAATAATCGAACTTTACAGCACTACTGAAATAGTACCCGTTAGCGCTCTTATGTGCGAAAACGGAAGAATGCATTTTGACCCTACGTTGGGCTATGTAGAAGTGTTAGATCCAGAAACTAAAGAGGAGGTCGCTGAAGGCGAGGAAGGGGTAGTTACAGTTACACCCTTCTATCCAGACAGAGAAACCATGCCCGTCATCCGTTACTGGACTGGTGATGTCACAAAAAAGGTAAGCGACTGCAACTGCAAGACTTCGTCTTTCCCTTGTGTTGCAAAGATTGATGGGAGAATGGTGTTTCAAACACGATATAATAATCGTTCAATTAACCAAAGAGATATTATTGAGGCGTTGGAAGATATTCCGGAAGTAATAAATCCCGTACACGTGAACGTAACCCTAAATAATGGTGTTCCTCAGGTCGCTGTTGGTGTTTACAAAAGAAACTCTTCTGTGCAAGATAACATACGTAAAGCATTAGAAAAAATAGGTCTGGAAAATGTCCAAGTGACCTTGTGTCTGGAATCTGAACCCTTTAAGCACTGGCCTCTTCGAGGATACTTAATCGAACAGTCTTTCGCTTAGGAGATGAAAGCATGATAATGTTAGAAATATTTACAACCGTCGGGCTTTTCTTCGCTGCTCTCCCATTAAGTCTCCTCTACTACCTTAGGGTTCAGATTGAACGACCTCCATATGGGACCTTTAACTGGAAAGACTTGCTGTTCATGCTTTTTCTCATTGTTATAACGCCTTTTCTATACCTTAACATTTCAGTTACTATGGCGACAATAATCTTAGGCGCCCTTTTCCTTTTTGGGTTGTACACAGTCCTTTCTCCAATCATGCGTAGACTAGCGATATTGCCTGCCGCAATCCTGGTTATAATTCAGTTCCTTTGGCCAACACAAGGTCTTAATGACGTTATAGTTTTCATATTCTTTGTAGGCATAAGCTCGTTGTACATTCAGGGAGGCTTGTCTAAGAAGGAATTAACAGTCTTTGCGATAGCTTTCTCTATATATGATTTGTTGGCAACTGGTATGTCCAGTTGGATGCTGGAAATGGTGCAGAAGGTTTTGCGTACGCCATATTTTCCCGGCTTTGTCTTTGGTGACATGCTGGTTGGTGGTGGGGATATCTTAATGGGGACGCTTTTTGTGCTAGCTTCCATGAAATTTTATGGGAAAAAAGCTGTGGTACTAACGCTTACCAGCATCATAACAAGCACGGCTGCGCTGATTTTTATACTACTTGCGATGGGAATAACCTCGCCAGTACCTTTCGTTCCAATTCTAACACTTTGTTGGCTTCTAACTTTAACAACTTTTGATTTCGCAAAGAAGAGTCAAAAAACGAAGAACCTTACAGAATAATTGTAAATGTTTTCTACAGAAAATTTTATTTACTGTGATGCTTAAAGAAAAGCATTACTGGTTTTAAAGGAGGTGAAAAGCCGTGTTGAAGGTGCTTAAGGCGTACCTAAAGTATGTAATTTTCGGTGTCGGTGCCGTTGTAGGCATAATTTCTTGTTAGAGTCCTATAAAAATAGGTGGCGTTTGCTATCAATATCCCTTTTTTTAAATGTTGGATGTTGTTATTAATTATTTGTTGTTAACTAGTTCATCGTGTTTGGGGAATTTCTTACTAGAGTTTATAGTATTCGGATATAAGGTTTGGTGCGGCCGCCGGGATTTGAACCCGGGTCGTCAGCGTGGCAGGCTGATGTCCTAGTCCAGGCTAGACTACGGCCGCAAGCTTCTGAACTCTGGTATCCTTTTATCATGTTTTCCTAAAAAGCATTATGTTCCATCTTATTTGCTGTCATCTTTTGCTTGCTTCTAACTGTAAAAGTTTATAGCCCTCTCTAGATTTTGCAGCCAGCCAGCGGTGGGAAAATAGGTTGCTTTCGCTTGTTATTTTCGCTACCCTACCCTCTATGGTTTTTATCGCCAAGTTTTTATTGCATGTTTGCTTTTGTGTTTTTAATGTTTGGCAGAGACTTTTTTGTTGGCCGTTATCGACGGCTGGGTTGGGAGTTTAGGGAGGTCACGCCTAGGCAGGCTATTAGGGTTAATTCCATGAATGTTAGGGGTGTTGACGTTATTGGGAGGCTTAAGGGGTTAGGTGTTGAGCTTGAGGAAATTCCCTTTCTCCAGAATGGCTATTGGGTTGTCCGTTCGGAGTTTTCGGTTGGAGCCACGGTTGAATACCTTTTAGGCTATTATTCGGTGCAGGAGGCTGCCGCCCAGATTCCGGCGACGCTTTTCACGGATTTGAAGGGCAAGACTGTTTTGGACGCTTGTGCTGCTCCAGGCGGAAAAACTGTTCAGATGGCAGATTTGATGGGCAACACTGGCGTTATTGTGGCTTTGGACGTCAACAGACGACGTTTGGAAGCTTTGGCGAACCAGCTGGAGCGGTGCCGAGTGAAAAACACGATAGTCTACCAGTTGGATGCACGGCGCGTGTCAAAGCTTGAGGTTAGGTTTGATAGGATATTGCTTGACGTGCCATGCTCCGGCAACTTTGCCACGGACAAGGACTGGTTTAAGCGGCGAACCTTGAGGGATGTGGAAAGAAACGCTAGGTTGCAGAGGCAGATTTTAGCAGAAGCCACAAAAGTTCTCAAGGAAGACGGCGAAATAGTTTATGCAACATGCTCCCTTGAGCCGGAGGAAAACGAGTTAAACATAGACTGGGCTGTGAGGAATTTAGGCTTGGAAGCCGTGGAAATAGACTGTTATGGCGAGGAAGCCCCCACAGAGATTTTCGGAAAAAAGCTGGACTATTCTGTGAGGAACTGTAGGCGGATTTGGCCGGGGGAAACTCAAGGCTTCTTTGTAGCCAAGTTAATAAAGCGAAGGTGAAAATTTTGGCGAAAACCGAAGCCATTAACAAATTTGCAAAGCGTTTCGGTGCAGAGCTAGATTTAGACGAAAGGTTTGTGGCGAAAAGAGGGAACCGGTACTTTCTGCTTAACC
>Ga0185307_1001163_pt1 | contig 15044 bp, 14 predicted proteins | sample LHCtaG_FD_128010 | JGI IMG/M metagenome (GOLD analysis project Ga0185307, IMG submission 128010) | Hot spring microbial communities from Little Hot Creek, USA to study Microbial Dark Matter (Phase II) - LHC4sed_matched (SPADES... | ecosystem: Environmental > Aquatic > Thermal springs > Hot... | reverse complement strand
GAGGAGAGCGAGGGGAGGGGACACGCTAAACGTCAGATCGCGCGGCGCACAGTGACAGTGGGTGGACAGCGCGCTAGCGACTATGGGTGGACAGGCTGACCAGTTCCCGAGACCGGCCGGCCCATAATCCCCTCTTTTTTACCTTCCCCCCTCCCCCGCCTTAACAGGGCGGCCTCTCCTCAGAGGAGGGGTGGGGGCGATGAAGGGGCCGGCCCGGGGGCGCAACGCCCTGCCGGCCGCGGCTCGGTAAAAAAGAGGGGGGTTGGGCTGGCGGTAGGGGGCTGGTGGTCCCATGGTGCTCGCTACCCCGGGGTGGCGGGCACAAAAGGCAGTAGGGGTTAAAGCGGGAGCGCTCCCCGCACAGCCGTGCGGGTTTAGGCGCTCCCCGCTCCCGAACTTGAGCCGTGACCCGTGAGGCCGCCCGGCAACGGGTGGCGGAAAAGGGAGATGAGCGGTGAAGCCGCCGCACGCTGCGCAAAGCCCGCCGGCCCGGGACGGCGGGGATTGTAGAGGCTCCCGCGCCATCCCCGGGTGCGGGAGGATGTGAAGCCGCCGCGAGGCGGTTGACGCTAGCACAGGGGGCGCCGCGCGCCCACAACCCCGCGAGCTGGGCTCCGGCTCCAACCTTAAGGGGGTGGTTCCGCTTACGCGCCCTCGCAGGGCGCCCACCCCACCAGAGGGGTGGTCGTATGGAATGGAACCATCCCCTTAAGGAAAGGGCCGGGGGCGGGAAGCTGGTCGGCTTCAAGGTCTTCAGAGTACGCACGCCGAAGCGCACGCGCGAAGCGCTTGCGAAGCTGTACAGAGACGTAACGACTGGGCGTGCACACAGCAAAATGCTATACTACTATCTCGAGGAGTGGAAGAGAGCGTACGAGGAGGTCAAGAGCATGCGCGAGCAAGCTGGTAAGCGGACGCCGCCGAGACCGCCGCCCATCATCCTCCTCGTCCGTTTCATCACGCCGGATGGGGAGGTGAGGGGGAACACGGCAGCGCCGTGCGTCATTGACTTGCGCAAAGGGGAGTTGAGGATACCGAGCTACAGCATTAAGATCCCTCTAAGACCCTCGTTGATTCAAGCCCTGATCGAGGAGAACGAGCTAGAAGCGAGACCGGACTTTGCGCTGCAAGTGACGCATAGCGGCAAGCTGAGAATCATCGCGCAGCGCTCGGTGCGCGCCAACCTGGGCCTCCCGCTGTACATAATAGCGATGGACGAGAACAGCGCGTACGGTTTCCCAGTCTTTGTCTGGCACATCAGCGGGAGCGGCAAGGCGGCGTTGTGCTACCGCAGCAGGCCGAGACCGCCGAACCACGGCTACCGGCGCAACAGCGAAGCGCACCTCAAGAGCTTCGCTGACGAGCCGGTGCCGGAGAAGCGCGAGGCGCTAAGGGGGCTCGCCAACGGCTTCACAGACCACCTGACCCCGGAACGCGCAAGGGAGCTCGCCGCGCGCACGAAGGCTAAGGAGCGCAGGCTGAACAATGCATTTATTGCCGATGTCGTTTCAAAGCTTCGCAAGCTGGTGAGAAAGGCCGCGCAGAGGGGTGCGAGCGTAATAGTGCTCGTGGAGCCCGTAGACTCTGAGACGCTGAGGGGCACGAGGCTCCAGGGCACGCTGACTAGATTGCGCAAGCGGCTCAGGAACATGGCGACGTACGAGGGAGCGCTATTCAAAGCCGTCAGGGCCTCGGGTAAACAGTGCCCGCGCTGCGGTCGCGAATGTAGAGAGGTAGAGCGCACCAAACACTCGAGGATCTACGAGTGCTCCTCCTGCAGGCTGGCATGGGACAAGGATCAAGGTGCGCTGTTCAACATGGTACTGAGGTACTTCGCGCGCCTGAGGAAGGAAGAGAGCGACGATGAAACAACGCTGGGAGAAACAGTGGTAGCGGCGATGAAGGAGTGGCTAGAAAAGCACCCGGAAGGTCTGCTGTGAAGCCCAAGCTCAAGCCCGTTCCCTAGGGGAGGCACCCTCCCGCCGGGAGGGAACCTCTCCCTAGGGACCCAGCGCGCGGGGCCGAAGAGGCTGTGAGGCGCCGTAAGGCGCGGATCTAACCCCCGCAAGGGGGCGCCCATGAACACCCCCGAAAAGCTAACAAGGGGGCGCCAGGAGCTCTTCAAGCGATGAGGGGCGAGATGTGGGTGCGCGCGCGCGGGCTTAAACAGCTCGTATCGATTCGAGGTTCTCAGGAGCGTAGACCTCGACGTTCGGGAATGCTCTGGATAAGAAATTCCCGAAAGCTTTCACCTTGCTCTTCTCGCCGTGGTTCAGTATTATCTTTCTTGGGGTCGGGCTGATGCGCTTCAGGTAGGAGAGAAGCTGTCTCCTATCGCTATGTCCCGAGAAGCCCTCTACCCTGTACACGGACATCTTCAGCTTCCTAAACTCCATGCGACCTTTTGAGTCCACGAAGGATAGATCCCTAAGACCCTGAAGGATCTTCCTGCCTAGAGTCCCCTCCACCTGGTAGCTGACGAATACGAGCGAGCTCCTCTCGTCTTCCGCTAGCAACTTCAGATATTCCATCACAGGTCCTCCTGTGAGCATGCCTGAGGTTGCAAGTATCACGCAGGGTCTGGCTTCGATGACTTCCTCGCGCTCTTCTCCCCTGAGCACGTGCACGTTGGGAGCCGTGAATGGATTCACCTTTCGGAAAATCATCTCACTGACTGAGCTGTTCAGGTATTCCGGGAAGACTGTGTGGATAGCGTTCACATCGTCAATCATTCCTTCGATAAATATCGGAATTTGGGGCAGCTGGCCGTTCTCCATGGCCACCCTGAGCGCGAGGAGGACCTCTTGTGCCCTACCGACCGCTAGCACCGGTACTAACACTACACCGTTTCTATTCACCGTCTCGGCGACTACATCGACTAGTTGTTTCACGGCTTCGTCCCTACTCGGAAGTACGTCGTCCTTACCGCTGTACGTAGTTTCCATTATCAGCACCTCAAGCCTTGGGAAGCGGTAATCTGCCGGATCAAGCATTATAGTGCGTTCGAATTTGAAGTCTCCAGTGTAGACAATGTTAACCAGACCTTCACCGATATGCAGATGCGCAAGAGCTCCTCCGAGTATATGCCCCGACTTGTATAGCGTCAATTTAATGTCAGGTGCTATGTCCGTAACCTCACCGTACGCCAGCGTGAATGTGTGCAGAATTGCTGTGGCAACGTCTTTCTCGCTGTATGGTAGCGGTCTGCCCTCTTTCCGCGCTACTCTGAGATAGTCTTCCTGTACCAGTTTCGTTAAGTAAAGGGTTGGTTCGGTCATATAAACAGGCCCTCTATAGCCGTACTTGAACAAGTATGGTAAAGCGCCGCAGTGATCGAGGTGCGAGTGCGTTATCACTATGGCGTCGAGTTTTTCTATATCGAATTCGGGTGCTTCAAAGAATGGATACTCATCTCCGTTGGACGTCGGTTTAATGCCGGCATCGAGTAAGACTTGGCTCTCAGGTGTTTGCACGAGAATGGCGCTGCGGCCAACCTCCTGGAAAGACCCCAACCCGATTATCCTCACGTAATCGTTCTCGAAGAGCTTTGCTCGGAATATCCTCTGACCTACAGTCCTTAACAGCTTAGATCGTTCCTCTTTCCTCGAGCGGAAAAGCTCTCGCACCTCAACTATCGTGCTGGAGTGTATGGCCGGCGCCCGTATTATCCTAGGGTACCAGCCGGTAAGCTCGAAAATAACTCTTCTCGTCTCACCACTCTTTCCGATGACATAGCCGGGCTTCTCCGCCTCGATCTCAACCTCTCCTAAAATCTCGTTGAAGAAGACTCTCTGTATCCCAGCTTCAGGGGGTACGACGGTTTTTATTAGCTGTTCGGCCTTGTCGGGTTGGAGTCTGGCCTCAGGATCGGCTCTGACGACGATCCTCTTTTTTATGGTCTTTACGACATCTTTTATTAACTTTTCTTCATCTTTTATGAATATTGAAGGCTTCTTCGTATAAATAGCTATCTTTGGTCCTTCGAATTCTATTTTAGTTATTTCTGCTTCCGATGGTATTTGCTCTAGAATCTTTCGCCTTATATCTAAAACTGTTCCACCTAGTATCTCCATAAGCCTGCACGCACCTCATTGAAAAACTTCCTCACCTCTCATGATTTTGACACCATTCTTCCCGTCGATTAACGCCACGTCGACGCCTTCGCCGCTACCGGGATCCCTGAGCATTGCTGCTTTAACGGCGCGCGCTGCCAGTTTGAGCGCTTCATCCGCGCTCATATCTTCTCTGTACTCGCTCTCGATGAGGCTTATAGCGAAGGGCGTTCCCGAGCCTGTGGCTGTGTATTTCTCCTTGGTCACAGTGCCGAGCCAGTCTACGCTGTAGAGGTTTGCTCCACTGCTGTCAACCCCTCCTATCAGCATTTGAACGACAACGTATGGTCTACTGCGGAAAAGTAGCGTGGAAGCAAGGGTGGCCAGGGAGGAGACGCTCATAGGTTCCCCAACGCTATGTCTGTAGAGTTTAGCCTCCGCCCTGAGCTGCTCAACTAGCCACTGCGCATCTCCTACATAGCCGGCTATAGTTGCGGCCACGTGATCGTCCAAACGGTGTATCTTCTCCGCTCTCTTATGGGCTATGAAGTACCCGCTGGTGGCCCGCCTATCCGCAGCGAGTACGACGAAGTCCCTGAAGGCTATGCCTACGGTAGTCGTGCCCTTCAGAGCTTTTTGACCTGAACCTAGTCCAGAAGTAGAGTGCATGCTCCGTCCAAGGAAGGTAGCGGTAACCACTTAAAAACCTTCTGCGGTTAACTTTCGGCAAGATTTTTATCTCGTGAGGAATGGAAGTGCATGTATTATGCGCAAGGTCACTATGGTTCCAAGCGCTCAAGCAAAGAAAAATACGGTATTTAGAGCTCTGCTAAACCCTCGATGCTTTAGATGCAAACTTTTCAGTGCGTGTTCCGGCTCGTTGAGAGCTGGGGGAAGGTACCGCGTCGTGAATGTCCGACGGGTATCGCACTTTTGCCCCGTTATAGGCGACGAGATGGTGGTAGTCGAGGTAGAGAACGAGCCTGTATTGGCTGCCGTGGAAAGCAAAGTGGCTATCGAAGGGGTTTCGCTAACTTACAGCAAAGTAGAATGCAGCGCTGCATGCTCTTACCGCGACTACTGTACGCGAGCCCCGATATTAAACGGAGAAAACGTGAAGGTGGCTAGAGTATTATTCCGAATCCCATGCCCCCAATCCCGCTCCCTAACACTTGTCGAACTGCTTCCGCTCGCGTGACTCGTAAGCATACGCTTAAATAACTCACATTGGCAGCACTAACTACGTGAGTACAGAAGAGAAAATGTACAAGTGCGCCAAGTGCGGTAAGGAGTTCTCAAAGGAAGAAATGGAGATACTCCCAGGGGTTAAATGCCCCTACTGCGGTTGGCGCATCGTGATTAAGCTGCGCGCACCCACTGTCAAGCGCGTGAGAGCGTCTTAGCTGGCAAGAAGCAAGACGAGAGCTTTCATAAGTAGCTTTGCCGCTGCACAACTCGTAATGTCGTTGACGTCAACCAGAGGATTTGTTTCGACCACATCAAAACCAACCACGCTGCTGTCCACAACCTCGGTTAAAAGCTCCATTAGCTCGCTGAAGGTTAAACCTCCCGGCTCTGGGCATCCAACACCCGGCGCTACTGACGGATCGAGCACGTCCATGTCGATTGTAACGTAGACCCTCCCGCTCAAGCTGCTGAGCTCGTCCTTCACCCTGTTCATACTCCACGGGTACACCACACGAATTTGCCCATCTCGCTCTAGAGCGGCGATCTCCTCCTTCGAGACTGCCCTGGCTCCCACAACAATAGCCTCCTTCACGGGTCCTTCCCTCGCCCTCCTCAACACCGTAGCATGGCTAAGCTTTTCCCCCTGTGGGAACTCGTCTCTGTAGTCGAGATGAGCGTCAAACATTATCAGAGAAACCCTCTCCGTTAAACCCTTCAGAGCTCCCAACGTCACCATGTGATCTCCGCCGATGACGAAAGGGGTTTTACCCGCGGTAGACAGCTCCCGCACAACCTTCGCGATGTCCTTCACTACCTTAGCTGGTGAAAGTGCATCCCGAACATCCCCAACGTCCGCAGCTGGGAGTTCGGAAGCGTCGACTCCTACTTGAGGGTCGTACGTTTCGAGATTTTGGGAAACTTCCCTAACCTTCCTCGGGGCAAAGCGGCATCCAGGTTTGCACGTAGAGCTCGAGTCGTGTGGCACGCCCACCAGAACAGCCCTAGCCGCCTTCGCATCTCTCGGTAAGCCTATGAACGTAGGGAGCCTCGGTTCCAACAACAGGTCTACGTAGCCTTCCACACTCCCGCTTGCCAGCAAGGCGGAGATAAACATCGCGGAGCTAGAGCTCGCTACGTGGTTGCTTACGAAAAGCGCTCGTTTTTAAGCCCTCTACGAATTTCGCTACGATTTCACCAAGAGCGCCGCTGCTCTCTTGCAGCTCGAAACGGGCTTTTGCCACAGGCTTTCTGATATTTAAGTACCTCGTGAGGTCGGTGGGTGTTCCTAAAACTACACACTCGGCCGGCGCACGGTTTATCGTCTCCTCTAGCTCCTCCAGCTGCGCTCGGCTGTACCCCATAGCGGGTAGGACGGGTCCTATGTGACTATACTCCTCGTAGACTTTCCGAAGACTTCCGACAGCGTAGGGTCGGGGGTCCACTACCTTCCCACCATACTTCACGGCGGCCACGTAACCAGCTCCGTAGGGCATATGGCCATGGGTTACGGAGGGGCCGTCCTCAACAACGATAACTTCCCTCCCCTTAACCGCATCAGGCTTGTCAAGATACACCTCAGATGCCGCTGTTACGACCACTGCGCGCCTGTTCAGCTTTTTGACCCGCTCTATAGTGGATTCCACAGCCTCCTTGCTTGCCGCGTTCACCTTATTCACCACGATTACGTCAGCCATAAGCAGGTTAACCAAGCCAGGGAAGGAGAATTCGCTTTCTGATCTCGTAGGGTCGACCACCGTGATGTATAAATCCGGCCTCAAGAACGGCCAGTCATTGTTTCCGCCATCCCAAACCACCACATCGTAGGGCCCTTTCTCAACCTCTTTGAGAACACTCTCGTAGTCTACACCAGCGTAAACGGTCGTTCCCTCAAGTACGTGCCACTCGAACTCCTCCCTTTCTTCGATCGTGAACGTGACCTTGTCAAGCTCTTCTAGACTACTGACTTTTTGCACTTTCATCGCCAGGAGGTCACCGTAAGCCATAGGATGACGAACAACTACTGGCATCAACCCTTTGCTCTTGAGGATTCTGACAACATAGCGTGAAACCGTGCTCTTCCCCGCACCCGTCCTAGTCGCCGTGACTGCGATTACGGGCTTGGACGCCTTTAGCATAGTATCCCCGGGTCCCAGCACACGGAAGCTTGCACCGGTTGCCAGCACCCTGCTCACTTTCATAAGGAAATCCACACACGTTAAATCGCTGTAGGAAAGAACTACCTCATCGACCCCATTTTCCCTGATTACTTTTTCCAGTTCAGTTTCGCTGAACACAGGGATGCCTTTGGGATAAAGCGGACCTGCGAGTTCCGGAGGGTAAATTCTACCCTCGATGTTGGGAATCTGAGCAGCAGTAAAAGCTACCACTTCATATTCGGGTTTTCCTCTGAAATAAACATTAAAGTTGTGGAAATCTCTTCCTCCAGCACCCATTATCACAACGCGAACGCGCCGGTTACCCGACATCTAGAAGCTTGAGAACACGGCCTCTTAAACTTTCTTTATTTTGGATGAAGAAGTTATGGCTGCTGCAATGTACAGCATGACCAAATCGGCAGCGCGACTTGTAGAAAAGCATTAAATCACCGCTCCTAGGCTAAAAAAGGGCCAGGTGCTTAGATCACGGGTATGGCACGCAAAGATTCAAGCGGGATGGGCTTAGAGAGCGCGCGCGTAGTTGTAGATACAAGCGCTATCCTATGCTGTGTGGCTGACGGTAAGGACGTAATTGAAGCTATTGAAGAGGCTATTTGCAACAGAGTCGAGATAGTCATCCCAGAGAACGTTGCTTATGAGCTCGAGGCGCTTGCAAAAGGGCGGGGTCGGAGGGGTGAGCTTGCACGTGCGGCCCTCAACCTACTGACGCGTTACATCAGTGAAAAACGCGTGAAGCTGGTAAGGGGTGGAAAGGGGGATGCAGACACCATAATACTCGAACTCTCGTCGGCGACAAGGAGCTACGTAGCTACCGCCGACGCGCGTATGGCTGCGAAAGTTAGGGTGCTGGGAACGCCCACACTTATGTACAGGAAAGCGAAAAAGCGGTTCGAGCTATCCTGACGCGCGGCAAATCTTTAAAGTAAGAGGATATCCGGCGCCTCGTGCGTTCGCCTTTGCTCGAAAAGCTGATTTCGGTGGATTACACCGCTATAGAAAGAACAATTGCGGAGTACATGAGAAGCTACCTTGAGAAGACGCGAGCTGGCTATTACATCCTCGGGTTAAGCGGGGGCGTGGATTCCTCGACTGTCGCTGCCTTGGCCGCTAAAGCTGTAGGCTCTGAGCGTGTGGTAGCTCTGATAATGCCGGACTCGACGAGCACTCCGGACGAAGACATCAAAGATGCTGAAGCGCTCGCTAAGCACCTCGGAATTAAATTCATCATCTCACCTATCGATGACCTTCTCTCTGCGGCATCGAGTTCCCTACCATTTTTCGACCCGAACGACCGCGTAGCGCTGGGTAACGTCAAGGCGAGATTAAGGATGGTAATGCTGTACTACGCAGCGAACAGACTCGGCGGACTGGTGCTGGGATCAGGCGATAGAAGCGAGATTATGCTGGGCTACTTCACCAAGTACGGCGACGGGGCCGCGGACCTCTTTCCCATAGGAGACTTGTACAAGACACAGGTCAGGTACCTAGCGCGACACCTCGGCGTACCGGATGCAATAGCCTTCAAACCGAGTAGCCCGCGCCTTTGGCCAGGACAAACAGCAGAAGGGGAACTCGGTTTCTCCTACGAAGTTGCAGATCAAGTGCTTTACGCAGTTTTCGACTTAGGTTACAGTGCGGAGGAAGCGGCGAGAGCTGTGAGCGCGCCTCTACCGCTGGTAGAGACCCTTCTTAGACGCGTTCGAGTCACGGAGCACAAGCGCAAGCTACCACCTATAATTAACTTGCGGGGCTTGGCCCACCCGTAGCTGGTTAGGCGCGAAGCCAGTACCCCCTAATGTCGAAATCCATCTGCCCGTTCAACTCGCTTTTGGTCAGCCTGTCACCGGAGAGAACTTCTAGGATCACTGGGTAGAGCTCTTTCATTGCCAGTTCTTTAAGGTTCGCGCCGCTCGAGAAAAGTTCCTCAACTGGTAAGTATACGTCGATGATGCTCGAGAGCCTACCAAACGTCTCCTTGTTAGCCGTGACTTTCACTACAGGGCTTACCACCGACCCCACCGGTGTACCAAGTCCAGTGGTGAAGATAACAGCGTGAGCCCCACCCGCCACCATCCCTGTGATGGCCAGAACGTCCTCCCCCGGAGTGTCCATGAAGTAAATACCTCCCCCTCTAGGTACCGGGTGCGCGTAGGGGAGCACATCGGAGATCTTAACGGCAGGATCGAAGCCAACTTTAAGGATGCTACCGAGCGACTTCTCAGCGAGCGTCGAGATCCCGCTGGCTATGTTACCCGGCGTTGGATCGCTTTCTCCCAAGTACTCGCTGAGAGCATCTTTTAACGCGTAAACTGTTTCCAGCAGTCTCCGCATTTTCCTAGCTACGGTTTCGTCCGCGACCTTACCCAGCAGGTACTCCTCGGAACCCAGAACCTCTGTGGTTTGGGAAAATACAACACTGACGCCTTCCTTCACTAGCTCATCAGCAACGTACCCAACAGCGGGATTTGCGAAGAGCCCAGATGTTGGATCCGACGCCCCGTTGCCTACCCCTATTACGAAGCGCTTAAGGGGCGCTTCAATCCTCTTAGCGGCCTGTGCTTCCTCGATCATCTCTCTCACAAACTTCCTACCTAGCTCGACAGCCCTTTCGAAACCGTCACTCGAGCCGTGAAAAGGCTCTTGGACGTTCACCCACCGCACTCGCACACCCTTCTTCACAAGCCTGTCGTAAAGCTTGAAAGCGGCTAGATTCTGGTCTTTGTCTTCTCCCGGTGCGAGAGGTCTTTTACACAGTTGCCCACAGCCCAAGCTGACGAGCAGCACCCCGTGCACGTTAGGGTGAGAGGCTATGCCTAAAAGCGTCTGGAAAGCTACTTCCAGGTCGAAGCCGACATGGCAGCAACCGCTATTGTGCCGCGCTAGAACAACCCTATTCTCCCCGTTCTCGCCCCACCTCTCCTTCCTAAACTCCTCCCAAATGATCTCAGCTAATCTATTCACGCAGAGAGTTGTCGGCAGCACTAGCACGTGGTTCCTCGCACCGAAAACCTTCCTATATTCTCTATAGTACGCTTTTAGCGTGGAAGGCACCTCACCCCACCTCCACTCGGCTGAACTCTATCAAGCCAGCCCGTAGCATGCGGTAAAAGTCCCTCACTAACCTCACGTATCGCTCGTTGCGGCGTAGCCGCGGAGGGGGCTCAACAATATTGCCCAGCCTTACCGTGCCGTTTTCGGCGATAGTGCTCACGGCTATTCCGACCCTAGAACGAGGAGGCAATCCTTTAAGCGCTGGGTGTAGAGGCCTAACATTCACGCCGAGCCGCAACACCTCTCCTTTCTCAACTCGTACTGGTGCGATACCCAAAACTAACCCCTGCCTGACCATCTGCCGGAAATCGTACGTCTGATCGAGCAGCACGTTTGTCACATGGACAAGCGCCCCCTCTTCCACAACCGTCACAGCAACTCCTATAACGTAGCCAAACTTGACGACTTCACTGTCTTCCTCGATTCTCTCCAAAGCGACCTTATGCCAAGCTGGTATCGGGGTCTCTGTCTTAACCGTGCCGACAATGCCTTTGCCCTCCTCGTACACTGGATAATCCTCACCCTCCCTTAAATGAGCGAGCGCCGTTCCTACGTTGTCTCTACTATTAACCTTGTAAACTAGCGCTGGCAAGCCCATAGGAGAACGTCGCATCTCGAGCTCTATTTAACTAGCGCGTTCGAGGTCTAAGCCTAGGTCTGAAAGTCGCTTCCGCACCTCCCTGTATGCTTCAAGCCACCACGATGCAGGAACCTTCTTCCTCGCATCGTACAGTTCGGGGAAGGGCTTTCCAGGGTTTGGGTTCCGGAGGCTAGCCTCGTAAAGCCTGACGATAACCTGTGCAAGTTCGACCGCGTCGTCGGGTTTCACGCGAGTAGCTGCCACACCAACTTCAGCCATCAACCTAGCTTCAAGGCCGGTGCCGTGAGGTTTCTCCCCATTAGCTGGGGCAGGACCCAGCAAGTGTAGACCGAAGGAAGCTGCGATTAGCGCGTTTGCGGCGATCTCGTACAGCATCTCTACTGCACCACCGCCGTTGGCTGGCCACACGTCGCCGAGCAGAGGTACATGCAGGCGCTCGCCAACAAGACCGAGCGCGGCCTCGACCCAGAGACATTCTCTGCTGCTCGTGGCCTTCAGGTGTATATGGTACGGGTGAATTAAAACGTAAGAAGCACCGTACGCTATCAGCGAGAGCAGGACTTCCGCCACTGCACATATCGCCGAACCTGCTGCTCCTCTAGCGAAGCCCCCCACTATGGGATCGACCAGCGCTGCATTGTGAACCCCATAAGCCAGTCCTACCTGAGCTTTAACTAACTGGCTGTAGTCTACCTTCATCTCGTTGAGCACAGGAACCAGCTGTGCATCGCTCCTTCTCAACAAACCCAATGCCATAGCCGCCAGGTTTCCCACAGAGCTCGCGCTGCTTTCGCAAGCAAGTAGGTGCAAGCCTGGCCTCCCTGCTTCGATGATGGCTTCACGCAGCAGCTTGAGTTCAGCGAGCGTAGCTTCAACTTCGCTCGGCGCCCCCCTCTGCACGCTAAGCCCGTTCAGGTTGGCGATGCTTCCGTGATCCAACGCGTCGACAAAAGGCTCCACAGCGTAGCTGAAAGCGCTCTCCTTGAAGATTTCGAGAGGTGTAGGCGTGCCGGCGTATCCCCCAAAGATCAAAGGCTTTACGCTCGCGCCTGGTCTGCGAGACTCCAGCACCTTCGAATCCGCCCCATCGCCGATTTTGACAAGGTTTTTAGCTGAAGCGAGAGCACTGCGTAGCTCTTCTTCACTGATTGTCACTTGCTTGTTCTGGTCGACGAAGTAAACCCCCAGCTCTAACACCAGTCGTAGACCCGCCTCGAATAGATCTTCAGCCAGTGTTGGATCAAGAGGAGCGAGCTCTTCCGCATGGTAACGAATACCGTACTCCTTTTCCAGCTCAGCTATCTTCCTCGAGAGAAGGAGGTCGAAAGAGCGAGGTTCCATGTACACTCCTTCGCGCGCTTTGCTTTCTAGTGCTAAGGGTCTCAGCATCGCTTAAGGCTAGCTTGTCGAAGGGATTAGCTTTGCGGTCGCAGCGAACTTAGACGCTTCAGCTCTTTAACAAGCTGCTCAACTCCGTATGAGCCGAATGGGCTGGGAGGGGTGGAGGCCAAAGCCTTTGCCCTCCAAACAGCATCTCCACTCGAGATTGAGGGTTCAGCCAGGTAAACCTTGTTTGGTGTTACAACGATGAGAGCTCCATCGAGGGATAGCAAATTGCCTGTTGACACATCTACCTCCACCCTCCCCTCCTCCGATTCCATAATAACATTGACCGCGAAGCGCGAGAGCGGGAAGATACTGATAAGCCTCGCCAACGCCAAGCCGTGCTCCTTTACTAAGTGCTTAAGCACGGCAAGCTTAGATTCTTCGTCAAGGAGAGTCCAATCTTCAATGACGAGCGGGTCATCGGGGTTCCTGTACAAGAGGAGGACCCTCGGGTTAGTGAGGGGGAAAGGCATGCGTGCGCGCAGCTCCCCCAGCACGAAACCCCCTATCTCCGCCTCCAACCAAGCCCCCCTATCTCTCACTTTCAAGTTCTCTGCCTCTACCATCGTGAGGAGGCGCGGTTGAGGCGGCCTCCCGCTGAGACCCCCCCTTGTCTCTCCAAGCACTCGCCCATCGCTCATCAGGATGACACGGTTAACGAAAGCGTTTAGCGTTGGCCTATGCGATATGGCGATCACCGTCGTGTCTCTGAGGAAGCCGAGCACCCTATTTAGCACGATCTCCTCAAGCTCAACGTGTATGTTGCTGGTAGCTTCGTCCAAGACTAGAACCTTCGGCTTCAACACAAGGGCCCGCGCCAAGCATATCAACTGTCGCTGCCCGCCGGAGAGAGCCCTGCCCTGCTCCCCCACGTCGCTATCGTAGGCTAGGGGGAGCTCGACGATGAACCTGTGGGCCCCGCAGAGCCATGCGGCGTAAAGGATCGCCAGCGGGTCGGGGGACTCGACACCGTAGGAGATGTTATATGCCACGCTACCCGGCAGAAGCATGGGCTCTTGGGGCACTAAGATCACTTGACCCCTCAAACTAGATATCTTCACCTTCCTCAAGTCCACACCGTCTAGCAGAACCGACCCGCGAGATGGGTCGAAAAGCCTCACGAGAAGCCTAACCAAGGTGGTCTTTCCAGAACCATTAGGACCTACGATCCCAACGACCTCACCCGGCTCGATCCTTAGGTTTGCACCCCTGAGCACCGGCTTTCCAGGTGTGTACTCAAACCACAGGTCCCGGACCTCTATACGCCCTTTGACCTTAAGCTCAACCGCGTCTGGCGCTTCAGCAACTTTAGGCTCAGCCTCCATGAGCTCAGCAAGCTTCTCGTACGCTGCTTCAGCCTCCGCCAATTCCGGTATAAGCCCCGCGATCGCTCTGACCGGCCCGTAAACCTGCCACACGTACGCTAGAAAAGCGGTGAGCGTGCCTAGGGTGAGCTCATCTCTAGCTACCATTAGACCCCCCACATAAAGGACGGCAACAGATGCCAAGCTGAGCAACAGATTAAGCCAGGGCAGCACCTTCAGGCTGTATCGCGTTGCCTCCATCTCTGCTTCGAAAACCTCGCCTGCCATCATGTCGAACCGTTCTTTCTCGGCTTTCTCTCTCCCTGTGAGCTTTACGAGAAGTATAGCGTTGAGCAGCGAGGTCGCGTAGGCAGACATCCTGCTTACTCTGCTCCACCGCCTCACAAATAGCGTCCGCACACGTGGCTGGTACTTCAGTAAACCATACACGTACAAAGGCAAGGGGACCAGAAGGATTAGTGAAAGCTTCCAGTTAAGCACAAAAACTATGATCATCATCGCCGCCAGCTGTAGCGAGCTAAGGATCACCGTCTGAAAGCTTGAAACAATGAAGCGCTGCACCCTGTCCACATAACCGTAGAGCCTTGCTACAACATCGCCCACTTGCGCCCCTTCGTACAGCTCGGCACCCAGCTCCACAGCTTTCGCGAAAACTCTTGAACGCAGGTCAAGCGCCACTTTCCCGCTAAGCAGGCTTTGAAAGTAACTCTGAATGGCGGAAATGGCCGTAGCAACTACGTAGACTACTGCTAGCGCGCTGGCGTAAAGCAGGATGGCGCTGGAGTTACCCGCTAGAACTCCCTGATCCACAACCGCTCTCGTGAGAAGAGGTGGGACCACACTCAGTGCGGTTGCGATAGCGGACGCCGAAAGCGTTACCGCGAGCAAACGAGAATGGGATAAGAGCAGCGTGTAAAGCTTTAGAACCTTATAGCGCTCCGCTAGCTTGACGCGAACCACAGTCACCGAAACGTAAGCCTACCTAAAAAACTTTGCTATACTATGAACTTTACTAGATTCTTTGCCGCAAGAAAGAAGGATCAGCGCCGCGCATAGTCCGGCGGCGATTACGCTCGGGTTCGCACCGACTCAGCTAGCGCACTCGGGCGATTGGGAGTGGCCGGCTCACGCCTCGGGCCAGAGGCCCTCGGCGCTTACACCGCCACCCCATCAACCCCGTCTTCTACGGGAGCCCTCGTCTCGGCCACGGGACCCGTCGCCGGGCCCCAACGGCCGAGAGCGGCCGCCTCGTCTCGGGGAGGGC
>Ga0185307_1001159_pt1 | contig 15061 bp, 11 predicted proteins | sample LHCtaG_FD_128010 | JGI IMG/M metagenome (GOLD analysis project Ga0185307, IMG submission 128010) | Hot spring microbial communities from Little Hot Creek, USA to study Microbial Dark Matter (Phase II) - LHC4sed_matched (SPADES... | ecosystem: Environmental > Aquatic > Thermal springs > Hot... | reverse complement strand
AATCAATATATTCCTCAAAATATTTTCTTCCTAACAAAGTTTCAAACATAATATTTGTTAAACTGTCAACTTGGTCAGTAGCATGTTGCTGGTATTTTTTGTCAACATACGAAATTTTATCTTCCATTTTGTGTTGGAGAACACCTTTGACTTCTGTCTTAAGTTTTATAGCAAGATTTTTTATTGCTTGGTTATAAGCAGAATGTCGTGCTTCAACTAAAGTAGACTTGTTTTTTTTATCAAATTTTGCAAACCCTATCCCTTCAATACCATCTTTTGAGAAAGTTCGTTGACCAAATTCTTTTACCCATACAGGCGTTCTTGTTGTTGCACAAGAAAACAAAAATTTTGATATTAGAATTAATAGAGCAACTTGTTTTACTCTCATAAATGACATCTTGTAATAAGAAATGTTTTTTTAGCAGGATTTATTTTTATTTCTGAATACCACTTTTTTTGTAATAAATTGTTGTCTTTATCATAGAATAAAATCTCAAAATTATATACTCCAGGTTTTAGTTGTAAAGAAACCATCTGTATTTCCCTAGGGAGTGTTCTCCAAGAACGTTTATCTGCTTGTTCAGTAGCAACAGCAACTGTTTGCAACATTTTTTTTACTAACCATTTTGTACTGTCATCTGATTTTTCAGTTAATTTAGCAGTTATTTCTCTTGACAAAGCATATTTTATTGCGGCACGTGCAATAGCTTTTATCTTAATTTTTGCAGTTCTATCTTCAAGATTTTTTATTGCTATAGTTTCAATATCCTCAACAAGATATGTTTTTTGTGATAAAATTTTATTATTTTTTTCATCGTAAACATTAACAACAGCATATTTAACTTTGTTATCTGAAGGGATAAATTTTGGAAATGCAACTAAGAATTGTTCGTCAGACGCAATTGAACGTGCAATTTGTCTAGCTTTTTGAACATCTTTTTGTTCATCACCTGCTACTTGTACACTACCAACATACGTCCATCCCTCACCAAAAGTTACTTCTATATAATGGTCAATTTTATATGGAGCAAAACCTAAATAGCAAAAAATAATTGCTTCACCGTCTTTGCTATCTATATTGTAATCTTTATATTTATAATTAAGTTTATATTTTGAAGAGATTTCTTCAAACTCTTCTTTAAACCCTAACTTTTTTGCCATCTTTAATGAACGAATAAGTAAATCTTGTGGTATATCAAAAGTATAAATTTTTTTGTTTGTATTATATTCATTTATAGATTTTCTATATGAAATAAAAGCATCGTTGAACTCGTTCTGACTTTCATATAACAATCCTGTAAGATATCTCATAAACGCATCTTCTTTATATACATTTTTTCCACCATAATCAACTTGTAAGGTCTTAAGTTTATGGTCAACTTTTCTTGCTTCAACAAGTGCATCTTCGTATTTCCCTAATAACAAATAATTTAATGCTTGAAATACATTAATAAATATTTTTTCAAAATCTTCGCCTGCATATGAACGTTCATTATCAGAAACTAAAAATGTTGACGCTTCTTCAGTAATACTTTTTGTATAAAGTTCTTCAGCAAGTTTTTCCGCTTTACCAAACGCAGAAATTGATTCTTCATATTTTCCTGCATAATGTAAAACAATAGCCTTGTCTAACCAATAGATTAAAGCGTTTTTTTCACCATATTCTTTAAACTTATTTTCTTCAATTAATTCATCTGCTTTATCATAAGTTTCTGTTGAAATAAAATTTTTTAATGTGGAATAATAAGTAAATTGTGTAGCACATGCTGTCAAAAATAAACAAACAAAAATTATATTTCTGTATTTCATAAAAAATACCTTTTTATAAGAGTTGTAGTAAATAAGAAAAGAAAAAAATTTTATAAAATTTGAAAAAAACCTGTATTTATATCAGGTAGACACTAAAGTAACCAAGTTCTTTACAGATATCACCCCTACCTTGTCAGCCCTATAAGTCCTAAAAGATACGCGATATCTTCATCTTCAAATGAAACATTTAACATTGTATTAATACTATTTTCTTTTGCTACATCTTCAAATCTTGTACCTAAATATAACCATTTTGTTAATTTCAGTTTTGCTGATAAATCAAGTTGTGGTGCAGACCTTGATTTTGAAAAATTATACGCCTCTAAACCAAATTCTAAAAGTTTTGATCTATATCCTAACGGAAACAATTTTATACCCATACCACCATACGAACGTATAAGTCCACCATAAACTGAGAACCGTTCATAAAAAATTCCACCTATACCTATTGAAACAGTGTTATACTGTTCATTTAAAGATGTATCCTCTGACGAAATATTGTTAACTGCAAGGTAATAAAACTTTGTTTTTTTAGGATATATTTCTATCCCAACATCATTTTTTGCAACATTGTTTTCTGTATCATACCTAAATCTATAATCCCAATATGTAGTAAACATATTAATTCTGTTCAACGTTTTATCAGCTTTTTCTGCTACAAGTTTTAGTGATGATATTGTTTGAGCAAACTTTTCAGCTGATTCTTTATCTGAAATAATCTGTCCAACGATAGTTTGTGTAGAAGATATATTTTCAACCATTTTGTCAATTTTTTCACTAACATTTTTCAAAGTAAGCACTGCTGATTTTACATCTTGTTTTGTTTCTGACAAAAACTGATTTATATTTTCACCAGCAATTTCTATGTTCTTTATAGTTTTTTTAACTTGTTGTTCATCAACAACATTATTGATTTTTTTAGAAAGTTCTTCAAGATTTGAAAATATATCACTTAATTTTTTCCCTAAATTTTTTTCTTTTGATAACTCTGATAACACATCACCAAACTGTTTCAAACTATCAATTCCTTGAGATAACGCATCGTCTATTGAAACAACACTTTCAGTCTCATACAAATTATCACCATCTTTAAGAAATTCAGTTGTTGGTTCACCTTGGACAATTTCAATATATTTTACTCCTAAAACACCAGTTGACGAAATTTTAGCTTTTGCAGTTTTATAAAGTTTTATTTTTGAATCAATCCATACAACAACTTTTGCTTTATCATTAAAAATACCAATTTTTTCAACTCTACCTATTTTTACACCGCGCATACGTACCCATGCACGTTCTGCAAGATTACCAATATCGTCAAAATACAAGTTTAACCTATAGCCTTTTTGTAACCTTATATCTTTAATAATAAAAATTGAAATACCAAAAACCAAAAGTCCTAAAAACAAAAACAAGCCTACAATAAATTCTTTCTTCATATATTTTTTATTATCGCAGCAGAAACAAATTCTTTTACTAATGGATAATCAGAAGACAAAACTTCCTGTGGTGTTAAAATAGTAACAATTTTTCCATTGGATAAAAATGCAATACGTTGAGAAACTTTTAATGCTGCTTTTAAATCATGAGTTACAACAACAGATGTTACATTAAGTTTTTTTTGTAAATTTATGATTAAATCAGTAATAGTTTCAGCGGTTTGTGGATCCAAACCCGTAGTAGGTTCATCATATAAAATATACTGTGGATTATACGCAACGGCACGTGCTAACGCAACACGTTTCTTCATCCCTCCAGATAGTTCTGATGGATATTTGTTTTCTATTCCTTCTAAACCTACATAACTTAAATATAGTTTTACTCTATATTCTATTTCTTTTTCTGAAAGGTTATAATTTCTTAATCCAAATGCAATATTTTCAAATACTGTCATAGAATCAAACAATGCTGAACTTTGAAATAAATATCCAAACTTTTTTTGAACATTGAGTAAAACTTTTTTTTCTGCTGAAGTAATATCAACATCGTCAACAAAAATTTTACCTTTATCAGGTTTTAACAATCCAACAATATTTTTTAATAACACAGTTTTTCCTTGTCCACTCCCACCCATTATAGTTATAGTTTCTCCATTATAAATCTCAAGATTTATTCCTTGTAAAACAGGAATATTATCAAACGATTTATACAGATTTATTATCTTTATCATTATTTTTAATACCACAACAAGGTGTGCTACTACATATCCTTTTTAACCAATACCTAACGCTATCAACAACGAAGATAAAAAATAATCTCCCATAAGCAAACATACAATTGATGTTACAACACAACTTGTAGTAGCTCTTCCAACACCTTCAGCACCACCTTCTGTATAGAAACCCTTATAACACGCAATTGTCGAAACAATTATACCAAAAATTATCGATTTTATCAAGCCGTGGAAAAAATCGTCTAAATATAAATAATCTAAACAATCTCTGATGTATATTGTTGAGGGTATGTCAAAACGTAGATAACTTATTATCCCACCGCCTGTAATACCTATAATGTTACTAATCATAGTTAAAATTGGTAAAACAAAAGTAAAAGCTACAACTCGTGGAACAACTAAGTATTTTATAGGATCTGTCCCTAAAGTATACATAGCATCAATTTGTTCTGTTACCCGCATACTGCCAATTTCTGCAGTTATAGCAGCAGCGACACGCCCTACTAAGACTACTGAAGTTAGCATTGGTCCTAACTCTTTAATTAACGAAAATGTTACTACAGTGCCTATATATGCAGGTTCATTTAACACTGACATTGATGCCATACCTGTCTGCAAAGCTAAAACCATACCTACTGCAAAACTTGTCATCATACATACAGGAAGTGATTTTACACCTATTTTGTATATTTCATAAATAAAAATTTGTTTTTCAAAAGGAGGAATCAATAAGCTAACTAATGTTTCATATATAAATATGAAGTAGCGGCCCAACCCTACAAAAATTTTTTTCATACAATTATTCTTGGTATCCGAGGAGATAACAATGTTGATATTTCATAATTTATTGTTTCACACAAATTCGCTATGTTTTCTACAGAAATCTGGTTATCAGAATCTTTGCCGATTATCACAACTTCATCGCCAACCTTTACATCTTTAACATTACTTACATCTATCATAATCATATCCATTGTGATCCGACCTATTATATTACAAAACTTACCTTTTATTAAAACTTGACCTTTGTTTGACAACTTTCTTAACAATCCGTCAGCATAGCCAATAGGTATAGTTGCAACTTTTGTCTTTTTTTTAGTAATGTATGTTTTTGAATAACTGATATATTTTCCTTTTGGTAATGTTTTAATAAAAACAATTTTACTTTTCAACGACAAAACAGGTTCAATATTAACAAATTTGTCCACTTTTTCAAAAGGTTTCAACCCATAGATTATTAGTCCAGGGCGTACCATATTAAAATAACTTTCAGGATATAAAACAGTTGCAGCAGAATTTGCTGCATGAACATATTTAGGTTTTATCCCTGAAGATAACAATTTTTTATAACATTCGTTAAATAACTTTAATTGATACAAAGTATATTCTTTATCTTCTTTAGCAGATGAAAAATGTGTATATATACCTTCACAGACTATATTTTTTAACAATTTATATTCATTTATAAAATCTTCAATTCTTTCAGGTAACAAACCTATTCTCCCCATACCAGTATCTATTTTAAGATGAAACTTCATTTTATGACCAATTTTTTTTGCAAATTTATCCAATTCTTTCAAAATCAAAATACTTGAAATAGTAGGAATAATATCATACTTATAAAAGTATTCAAAATTTTTAAATGGGTAAACACTGCCTAACAACAAAATAGGTTTTTTAACTTTTATTTTTCTTAAAATTTTTGCTTCTTCAATAGAACTCACACCAAATAACTTAATATACTCAATATTGTCAAGTATTTTCCCTACAAGGTCTATTCCATGTCCATATGCATTACTTTTTATAACAGCACAGATATTAATCTTGTCTTTACTTTTGTTATTAATATAGGAATAAATATTTTCAATATTTTTAATCAATGCGTTTTTATTGATTTCAATCCAAGTGGGACGGGAATAAAATGGTAAGTAATTAAACAAATTCATTAACTAATCCTTTAAAAAATTTGTAGACAAAAATTTATTCTAAGTCTTCTTCAGAAAGTTCAATTTCTGCAAAAGTTGTGTATTCTTTTATAAACAACATTGGCAGTTCGTAAGTAGGACCGTTTCTATTTTTTGCTATATACAATCTTGTTTCTACAACTTTACTTTCATCTTCTTTACTTGAAGATTTTTTCTCCGGCTGATAAATGAACATAACAACATCTGCATCTTGTTCAAGTGCACCTGACTCACGTAGATCAGACAATCTTGGCCGTCTATCCCTATCTTTTTCTTCAGGTTTTCTTGAAAGTTGTGATACACCAATAACTGGTATATTAAGTTCTTTTGCTAAACTTTTTATTGCATTAGAAATATCAGCAATTTCTTGCTGACGAGTATCTCTTGGAGTAAGTCCATGCATACGTTGAATATAATCTATAATTACAAGTCCTAATTGTTCACCTTTAGTTTGTAGTTCATAAAACAATCTTCTTGTTTTTGTTCTTAATTCAAGAACATTAAGGTCAGGTGAATCGTCAATATAAATTGGTGATTCAGAAATGATACCAGCATGAGTGGTAAGTTTAACCCATTGTTCTTTTGTCATAATACCTTTTCTTACACGATTAGAATCTTCTTTTGCTCTTGAACATAACAACCTAAAAACAAGTTCAGTAGCTGTCATTTCAAGAGATAAAATTGCAGTAGGTATCTTTTTGTTTATAGCGACATTTGCTGCTATGTTCATTGCAAAAGATGTTTTCCCCATACCAGGCCTGCCTGCTATTATCACAAAATTAGATTTTTGTAACCCACCAGCTAAAATTTCATCAAGTTTTTTAAATCCGGTAGGTACAACACCTACCTCTTGCGGTTTTTTCAACATCTTCTCAATTTTTTGCATTGTTTCATCAACAGATTGTTTAATTTGCACAAAATATCCTGATTTATATTGTTCTTTTGCAAGTTTAAATATTTGTTCCGAAGCATAGTTTAGCAACTCCTGTGCTGATTTAGAGTTTGAATAACTTTCTTCAATAATTGATGCAGAGACTTTTATTAATGAACGTAACATTGATTTTTCTTTGACAACATTTATATAATATTCAATATTAGCAGAACTTGTAACTAAATCAACTAACGAAGTTATATATCCAACACCACCAATACGATCTAACAACTTTTTCTTTTTTAATTGATCAGTTAGAGTTACAAAATCAACTGCTATATTATTAAGATACATTTCTCGGATAACATCAAATATAATAGCATTCGCATCAATATAAAAATCGTTTTTGTCCAAATTTTCTAAAACTAATGGAATAACATCTTTATCTATTAACATTGCACCTAAAACAGCAATTTCTGCTTCTTGTGAATATGGAGGTAGACGTTCAGGAAGTTTTTCTAAAATTTGTGTTTCTTTGGCATTCATTTATTTTTCTCTCTCCCCACAACCCAAATTTTTGTATGTGCAACAGTTGTAATTTCTGGAAACATTTTTGAAGATAAAATTATATCTACACTAAACACACCAATTTCTTTTATTGGCTGGTCAAGTTTTATACTATGTTTATCAATTTTATATCCAACTTGTTGTTCTATAGCTTCAACAATATCTTCTTTTGTTACAGAACCAAATATTTTGTTATCTTTGCCAACATTCACTGAAATAGTTATAGAACTTTTTTCTAAATTATGTTTAACCTCGTTGATATAATCTTGTTCTCGTTGATATTTAGCTTCTAAGTTTTTCTTTATCTGTTCTACATATTTAACATTCTTTTCATTATATGGCAAAACATATTTTTTGGGTATCAAAAAATTTTTTGCATAACCATCAGCAACTTCTTTTATATCACCAAAATTACCTAACTTAGGTACATTTTGAATAAAAATTACTTTCATATATACTAACGCTCCTTCTTTTTATCCTTTTGTTAATTATTTTATGATATTTATAAAAAATCCCGCAATTTGCAATTTTTACAATGATAACGCGGTTATTGCACTCCAAAATAACTAAAAAAATTTTTGGACTGCAACAACCATGTTGTTGCAGTTCTTTTGCAATTTCACCTACACCTTCACATTCAGGACAAATCACCTTTTTAGCAAACCAAGGCCTGCTACTACAGAATAAATAAAAATTGTAGTTGCAAAGCTTACTTTGCTCTATTTTAGCAGACCAAGGTCTGCAACTACAAATAATATGCGCAGGCTAAAACACGCGGCTACCCAATTATTACTTGGAACTACACACTCTAATCCACGGTAGCTATACACTTCAGGGGGCGTAAAATAATAAATCGTAGACTAAAGTCTGCGATTACAAAATTGTGTTAATTCTTATTTGATTAATTTTTTGTATTTCAAAAAACATAAGTTTTAGTTAAACCTTTTTATTATTTAAATAAAAACTATTTTCACTACACATCTCACACTTACACATTCACACATCCACATATCCGTTTATTTATACTTCGGTACAAATGGTAATAATGCTAATATACGTGCATATTTAATTTCTTTTGCAACACGTCTTTGATGTTTTGCACAAAGTTTTGTAGTTCTTCGCGGTAAAATCTTAAACTTGTCTGATATAAAACTTTTAAGTAATGAAACATCTTTGTAGTCAGGTTCAGTCTTTGTCATACAAAATCTACAATTTGTAGTTTTCTTTTTTACAAATTTTTGCTGTACTGACATAACAAAATTTCTCCTTTCAAGAAATAGATTTTTAAAGATAAAATTTTAAAGATAAAAATAGATGTAAATAATAGATTTTATATATATCAACTTTTTGTATAAGTGTCAATAGTTGAATAGAACTAGTAAATTAAAAAAGGAGAGAATATCGGTTCTTTCTAAATAGATACATTTTTTCTAACTAAAACTTAAAAGAAACCCCTGCGTTAAGTATCTGTTGTTCAAGTTCAGAAACTGATGGTGTCCACGCAAGATTTATCCCAACTATATCTTTATATACAAACCCAATACCTAAAGAAAAACCTATTAACGTATCAGTTGCTGTGTTATACCCAACACGAACTGGTATTATAAAATCCGATAATTTAATATTATATTCAACACCTATATTGACTGCAACATTATTATCTGTTGGAAGGTTTATATCTATCGCTGAAACTAAATTGTCTATTATCCGATAACTACCACCAACTTTGAATAACAACGGTAGTTTATCCTCTTGCTTTATAAACTTTATACTACCAAACAAGTTTTGCACTGCAACACCTAACTTAATCTTTTCGTTTAATACTACTATGCTGCCAATATCAGCAGATGGTGAAGTAGCAGATTTATCATCAATTGTTTCAGAATAAAATTTCCCTGCAATACCTACCAAAATTTTTTCGTTTAATTTTCGTGAATATGCTAAAGACGAAAGAACACCATTTGCTGTAAAAGTTTTATTAGTAGGATTACCATTTGCATCATATTCATCTATCTCGCCTGCAGTAAAATAACTAACTGAGAGACCAAAACTGCCTATACCTGTCGGTAACACAAAAGATAAATATCCGTATGATGTATCAACTAACCATTTTGTATAGGCAAATGATACTTCTTTTGAAGTAGCAAGTGATACACCAGCAGGATTTATTACTAAAGAATCAGCATCAGTAAATGTAGAATACGCACCACCAAGTGAAACAACTTTTGGTGACAACAACACTTTAAACATAGCAGATGTTGTTCCAACATTTTGATTCACAGCAAATAATATTACAGAATCTAATAATACGAATATCGCTACGATTATTCTTATTAATTTTATTATTTTTTTCATCTTTGTTTTTTTCCTCCTTTTAATTTTTTTCAAAATGAAATATTTACACCTGCTAAAATATTGTATGCATTATAGTTGTATCTATATACTTGTTCGTATTTCATGTTTGAACTTGAGAGAAAATAGTTCTGGTGTAAGAAACCATTTATATGTTCTATAATTGGAAAACTTAATACTAACGATATATACTGAGTTAAAACATTTATTTTTTCAGTACCATAATTTCCTTGTTGATCTTGTACCAACCTGTTTGGATATTGTCTTAATGATATGTTATAAGTAATATCTAAATTCATAGGTATAGTATTGAAACTGAATTTACTTTGTGGTGAAAAAGAAATTTCGTTGTAGGCATAATAGTTCTCAATATATTTTGTTCGTTCAACATCGTAATGGTTTTGATTAGAATTATTTATAGTATATTGTAATGACAAATTAGATATAATAGTTGTCTCACCAAAAGGTTTTATTGGATAATTAAAATTGATATTAAAAAATCCGTAGGTATCTTTTCGTTTATCAGTAGAATACTCACCTGTTTCAGTAATTACATACTGGTCAACAAAACTTTTTTGTGCTGTATACAAACTTAAATTTATAAACTTGTTAATCCTATAATCAACAGACAATTCTAAAGCGTTAAAGTTAAGTATATCTTTTCCTACAGAAGCAAGTTCTTTACCATAATCTTCTTCAGATTTTTGTGATGCCAATGTTTTATAATTATAAAAATTAACTGTATAAATAGATGGAATTATTGTCAGTTTTGATGTTTCAGCAAAATTAAATTCTGTTTCTAACGAAAAACTTGTTTTATAATAATCAAACAATCCTTTAGTCCATTCCTCATCTTGTGTTTCTTTAATAAGTTGTGATGTGAATGCAACTTTTGGTTTTAATTTTATTAATTTGGAGAACTTAAATACAGGCTTTATATACAACATATTTGTAATATACTGTTGAACAAGTGTTCCACCACCTACAAGTTCTTTAACATCTTTGACACCGCTGTATTCAAAAGAATACACTGGTATTAAAATGTTCTCTTTCCATTTCACAGCAGGAATTATGTTCAAAGATAATTTTCCACCATAAGATATTGCTTCGTTATTAAACGCATAACCACCACCGCTCAGGTCTGAACTTAACAACAAAGTGGTATGTAAAGGGAATAACGAAGAAAAAAATATAAAATAAGAAACTAAATTTAAATATAAAATTTTTTTAACTTGCATAATTTAATAAACTCCTATCATTTTTTAATTTATCCTTCTACAGAAAAAAATTGTGCAAAACTAAAGTTTGCAATTACTTAATAATACCAGCGTCAACAAAAATTTTGGGTTCAACAACTAAATCAATTGTTCTTCCCTCAAACTCGCTTGCTTCAAATACAAGTTCTTGATTATAATTTAACATTCCATTTGAAACAAAATCCTTCTTAGTTGGAACAACACCGTTGTCATCAATCCAGTAATAACTTTCTTTTGCCCAACTGTTGTCTTTAAACACTACACTATATGTATAAGCAGAAAATTTATTTCCTTTTGGATATGAAACTGTCATTGTTTCAGGTATCAAATTTATCTTTTCATTATTATTTATTTTGTAGGAAACAAGATTTTGTTGATATTTATATCCCATATTATCACTGATAATATTTCCTTGAATTTTCCATTCAACCTTATCAATTGTATTAGAAACACCAGAATAACTCTCTTTTAAATAATACTCTGGCAGCGTTGTTCCTTCTTTCCAAGACAACCATCTTGTAGCTAAGGTTAAATCGGTAGGAAGTTCTTTATTAAAAGTGGCAAGCCAGATAAAATAATCAAACCTTTTCTCTCGCTCGTTAAGAACCACCATTTTGAATTGGTTAGGTTGCAAGTTTTTTCTTACAATATATTCTTCAATTCTTACTCTGTTTCCCCAAACATCTATCAAAGATTTACCTTGTTGATATTCAGCAAGTTTTAATTCTTCAGCAGCAGCACGTTGAACTTGTTCTTTTGTCATATCCATACCAACTTCTGGTATCAATGCATCTTTTATTTCTTCTTTTATTATACTTTTTGTTTCATCAAAATCTTGTTTTTCAAACTTTTTTATCTCAGGTAAAGGCAGGTTCGGCAAAATTTCAATTTTTTCATTTATTGTAAGGTCTATTGATTCACCAGCAACTGTTTTAACATTAACAATACCTTCGAAAACTTTTACTTCTGTTGATAAATCTTCTTTTACAAAAACAGAAAATTCTGTCCCACGAACTGATATTACAGCAGTAGGTGTAATTGTTTCAAATTTAGCACCTTCTTGTAATTTAGAAACTTTGAACCTTGCTTTACCAGATTTCTGTTGTATGATTCTTTCTTGTGGAGTTAATTTTGACAACTCAACTTCACTTTTTTCTGAAATAACAATTTTTGTTCCATCAAACAACAAAAGTTCTACTTTTGACTTTTCTTCTGTTTTTATAACATAGTTTTCGTCTAATATTTGTCCTTGATAACATTTTGTCCATTTATCAGTAGCAACATTTCTTACAAAAACTTTACCAGAAGTTTTTAACACAACTACTGTAGAACTGAATAATAAAGAAGTTAATGTTAACAAAAATACAAAACATATAAATTTTTTCATACAAAACCACCTCCACACAACTTAAAAAGTTGTGTCTATGTTTTGATTTTATCTTATAATAGCAAACTTAACTAATTTTTTATAATCACCAGCTTTAATATAGTAAAAATAAACACCTGAAGCAAGGTTTTCACCTTTATCATTTTTAACTTCTATATCTTTCACATCATAAATATATCCCGCGTCAACTTCTTGTGTTTCTAAAGAACGGACAAGTTCTCCTGCAATATTATAAATCTTTATCTCAACTTTAACTTTGCCACTACCAGGTAAACAATATCTTATATTAAACTTATCTGTATCTTTTACAGGATTTGGATACACAAATGTTTTAAACTCACCTGAATAAGGTTGTAGTGTAGATACAGTAACTTTGAATACAGCAAATTTTGACAAATGTGCAACTTCTGCTCTGACCACTGCGTTTTCAAAATCAACCTCAACAGGAATATTTTCTATTTCCCATTTACCTGTTGTATCATTATAATGAGCTAATTTCACAAGTTGTGTTTCAGTAGGAGAAACAGTAGTAGTAGAAATTTGTATTGTAAGTTTAACTTTATTATTTTTTGCTAGAGTAGCAAGTGGCCCTGAAATTAATCTCACTTCTACATCATATATTGAACTTAACAATTCTCCTGGATACTCAGTTGATGGAACCTTGCTTGAGAACATTTTTGGTGAAAGTTTCTTAGCAGCAGATACTGTTGAACTTTCTAATTTTTTGACTACAACATTTACAGGTGAGGAAACATCCACTCCTTCGAATTCAGTCCCTGAAGGTATCTCTATGCCAGAATTATCATTTTCACCAATAGTTGTCCCACCACCTAACACTGGCGTTACAACTTTTTCCACACGCGCATCTTCACCTAAATATATTCTGTAGTCAACCTGTGTTGACATACCATAATAGTTTGCTACATCTACATTTAATTCAAAATATCCTCTTGTATTATCTTCACCATCTGCTATATAACATACAACAAACTGTTGTTTTGATTCTGATAACGAAACTGGTATAAATGTCCCTGAAGCTAATTTTGTAAAAACAATTTCTTCAACAGAATTCGCAGTTACTGGATGTGATACGAAACCGTAGATGAAGAAAATATCAAACTTCTCTGCTAACAATGCGATATTTTTATCTTGTAGCAACAACGCAACAAACAAATGTCGTGGAAGATCGTCTAATGAATAATTTTTTGCAGTTATTTGGTGTAACAACATCCACCCATTAATTTCTTCTTTAACAAATTTTATACATATTGATAAATAATCTTTGTTTATATTCTTATACTTAAACGATTTTAGTTCAATATGTGGTTTAGGTTTTGTATATACAAGATTCTTGGTTGCATCAGCAGATAAAACTACAGGAACAGGATCTATTGTTACTGCAGCGGGACCATCTGCGTTTTCAGGAACCATTGCTATATAATAAGTAACATTTGGTTTTAATCCGTCAATGTAATAATCAACAACTTCATATGTTACAGGATTATAGTTAACCTGTCCTATGACCATATCAGAATAATTTTTTGTAGTAGCAACAATTTTGTTAACTAACTTATTTGAAACTTTATCACCAGTAACTGTAGTTATAGTTCCTGACAATCTATATCCTTTAGTAAGTATAACAGTCCCAACATCTGTCTCACCTGAAGTAGTAATATCTAATTCTTTTACACCCATTGAATATCCTTTTGCTAAAACTTTAAGTGTGTATTTACCTCTTGTTATCCCTTTTATAACAAAATTTCCAGCAGGGTCAGTGAAAAGTTTTGTCCCAGCAAGTGGATCTTGGGACATCTTATCTTTTTCTGTCTGCAACACAACAACTGCTGCAGGAAAGTTTTCTGTATCTATATTTCCAATTTTGAATGGTAAATACAACGGATTGTTATCAGAAGTTGCAACTTTACCTTTTATAGAAACATCAGCAATAGGTAGAATAATATCTATATTTTGTCTATATTTCTCTCTTGTAACATTTATATAACTTTTAACAACTTCAGCATATTTCATTAATTCAGGTATTGCTTTTGATGGATCTTCGGGACGAACATTAACTCTTAATTCCCAGTATTTTATGTTTTTATTAATTCCTTTGAATACAAAATTACCATTTTTATCAGTTTCAACAAATTGTTCATATCCTTTTCTAAGTTGCACATCCTGTGGATAAACTATAATTGGAACATTTGATAAAGGTTTTCCTGCTGTATCTTTTACTGAACCTGATATTTCAACTGCAGGTTTTAATGAAATAACACCAATATCAACATCACCTTGTATATCAGGAACTAAAATACCGCTTTTAACAAGTGTAGCGTAGTTTGTATAACTTGAAGCAGTATTTGTTATACGAAGTGTATAAGTTCCTTTTGGTAAATTCTTTAATATAAACTTTCCTGTATCAGAAGATATTTCGTTACCTACCATATTAGTATTTCTGTAAGCACCTTCAATAAACGGATCTGCAAAACATTCTATAAACACACCAGAAGTTATAGGTGTCCCTTTTTCATCTACTAAATAACCTGTAATATTTGCACCTTTAGTAAGAATAATCTGTGGTAAAGTAACAGAAGTAAGACCATCTGGTATAGAAACTTCTTTACTATAAACTTTATAATTAGGTGATAGAACCACCAACAAATATGTACCAGGAACAACTTTCTC
>Ga0185307_1001158_pt1 | contig 15063 bp, 11 predicted proteins | sample LHCtaG_FD_128010 | JGI IMG/M metagenome (GOLD analysis project Ga0185307, IMG submission 128010) | Hot spring microbial communities from Little Hot Creek, USA to study Microbial Dark Matter (Phase II) - LHC4sed_matched (SPADES... | ecosystem: Environmental > Aquatic > Thermal springs > Hot... | reverse complement strand
AAGTTTGCAGGAAGCCGTTGAGATGCCGAGGGTTTTGTGGCAAGGGGAAAACCGACTGCTGATAGAGCAAGGGGCTGGCGATGCTTTGGCTTTGGAGCGAATGGGTTGGCAAGTTCAGGTCGCAAATCATCCATCGCCCTTCGGTTTCGGCGTTTCGCATGGGATTGAGAAAATCGGCAACAGTTGGTGCGGTTGCGCCGATGTCAGGGGTGAAGGCATCGCCTTGCCGATTTAATTTTTCAGCGACCAGTAAAAACGGGTGAAATCGCATTGACAGCGATGCGCCAAAGTTGCTTGGTCGGGAGATGAGCAAGCCAAAGTTGCGGCTGGTCAGAGGTTCTCGCTCGGTAAATGTAAGCGAGCCATTGACCGTCTTTTGAAAATGTCAAGTCAACAAATTCGCCCTTTCGGTCATCAAGCACCGACAGTTGCAGTTCTTGTCCTTTTAAAGTGCCCAATTGCAAAACTCCGTCCTTAACGGCAGCAATATTTTCGCCACTTACAGCGAAAGCGCTGACCGGGGAAGCAATCGGACGCCATGCGACGAAATCTTGCCCAATTTCACCCTGATTCAATGTTGTTCCCGTCAGCACGAAAATTTTCTGCTCACTGATAGCAGTTTGGGATGGTCGGGTCTTGGCGTTCATTGAGATGAACTTGAAGTTGTCGCCATAATTCCATATCGCTAAGGTAGGTTCACCGAACCTTTCAGTGAAAACGAGCAGTTTGTTGTCAGGTGTCCAACGAATGGTGAGAATTTCGCCCAGTGGCGTTCTGTCAGTCACAGCCAGTTCCTTGCCCTTCCTGTCAAAGACTTTCAAGAAAGTTTTCCCACCTTCCTTAGCCAAAACAGCAAGCCACTGTTCGTTGGGCGAGCACTGGAAGTCAAGTATCTCGTTAGCGTAGAAAGCGGTTGGGAACTCGGTCTTTCGGTTTCCTTCCTTCCAAATTGCCAGTTGCACTAACTCTGAGCCTTTGCGTCGGACCAACATCCACAGGGTTTTCCCATCACTGGAGACTTGAAACTTTTCCACCCGCTGGTTTTCCAATTGCCAGACCTTTTGCGGTTGCGATGAGTCGGGAGGTAGGCGAAAAACTGCGTTTTCGGAGAGGTAAAACAGCGGTGCTGACCTTTTGGGAAGCGCACTGCTTTTTGCTCCTTGAGGCAGTGGTTGCAATGTCTCAGGGTCAACGCCGAGCATATCAGCGATTCGCTGAACCCGTGAAGGAATGTCGGGGTGAGTTCCAAACCATCGGACAAGCCCTTTGTATCTCTCCATGCCCAATTTCTTAAGCGCTGTGATTGCCGCCACTGGGTTATATCCTGCAGCCTTCATGTATCTGACCCCGCGAGTGTCCGCATCCCGTTCATGTTGTCGGCTGTAGCCACTTTGATAGAGCGAAAACATGATGTCGGCGCCTATCCGAACCAGTTGGCTTGAGCCACCTGTGAGAATGTCAAGCAGAATTGAGCCTGCGATTGCTTGGCTCAGTTGCTTTCGGATGTGGTCCCCTGAGACATGTCCAATCTCGTGACCGAGCACGAAAGCGACTTCATCATCGCTCTCCAACGCTTCCAAAAGAGCCCTCGTGATATAAATGAAGCCACCGGGCGCTGTCATTGCGTTAAGTTCCTTTCGTTCGTCAAGGATTTTGAAGGTGTAGGGCATGTCTTTGCGTTCGCAGACTGCTACGAGGCTTTTGCCAATCCGTTCAATCCTTCTCGTTTGTTCTGGGTCGTCCCAAACGCCATATTGCTTTTCCAATTCCGCAGCAACTTCCTTGCCGATTTCAATTTCTTGGTTGCGACCGATAAGGATAAGTTGCGGCGAAGCGGGGGCAAAAATCAAAAGCGTGAGCAAAGAGAGAATTGCTATTCGGTGCGCCATCGTCGCTCACCTCTCAAGGCTTAAACTTTCCCAACTTTAAAGACGCAGCGGGGCTTTAAGCCGTTTCGCTCCGTGAAGGGGCTGAAGGTTGAAGCGGCATGTCCAAAGTTTGATTTTGTTTGGAACGATTTCGGCGGCGGTATCTCCATATGCTAAGGGTGATTACCGAGATGACTCCTGAAGCCACTATAGCTGCGTAGCGGTTATGCTTCCAACCCAAGTAGAAAAGCCCTACGAGCAACATGGTAGCAATTGTCCCACTCAAAAATCGGAAAGGCTTTCTTTGGACTTTCCGTTCATCCTGTAGAGGAATTGAGGGGGCAAGTGGAGTTTCAACCTCGTCCAAGAAATTTTTCGCAATTTGGCGCAGCCTTTCCTGCGGGTGGCTTTGGGCAATTTGCTTCAGTGTCTCCAAAGCCTGAGAGAATGGATGACGGGCAATGAACCGAACCATCAATTCCTGTAAGGCTTCATCTCGTTCGTCCTGTATTGCTTCCGCCAAAGCGACAACTGCTTCTTTAGTCCCAATTTGCCCCAAGGCTTGAATGACTGACCTTCTCACGCCTCTGTTTTCGTCCCTCAAGAGGACTTTTAAAGCAGGGACAGCCTCAGCAGCCTTCAATTCACCAAGCGCTTGAGCCGCTGCAGCCCGAACAGTCATTGGGTCACCTGTCAACGGGTCTGGACCAATTGGCGGCATTTCATCAAACAGGGCGTAAATCAAGGGCTTGACAGCGCGCCTGTCTTTAAGTTTCCCTAAAGCGAGGGCTGCGTGGTAACGGACGAGTTTATCATGGTCTTTGAGTGCTTGAACGAGGGGTTCAACAGCCCTTCGGTCTCCAATTTGCCCTAAGGTTGAGGCAATCAGAGGACGAGCAGGGTAATTGCAGTTTTGTAATGTTTCAATGAGTGGGCGGACTGCCGCCGAACCCATTTGGATAAGAAACTCCCCCGCTTGGACTCTCACCACTTCGTCTTCTGACGCCAATTGCTCAATCAATCGGGCGATGATGTCCATGCAATTCACCTCTGACGCTTTTATCATGATAGCCCAGACTATCCTAAATTGCAAGGGTGATAAACCCTTACACCATTGCTCCAAACCGTGCGACAAAATCTTGCCGACGGTGATGGGACAATGGGTGATGACAGTCAAAGGACAGATTTAGCGGTCAGTGACCGATGGCAATACTGGAAGCGAAATTTTTGGCTGGGTGTCATAAACGGCATACTCTTCAAAGTCGGCATCACTTTCTCTCACCCTTCCACTGTTTTGGCTGTCTTTTTGACGAAACTCACAGGCAGCGAATTTTACGCTGGGGTTCTGATGGCTGTCGCTGGGCTTGGTTGGTTTCTGCCACCAATGTTCGTCGCTGGTTGGGTTGAATCTCTCCCCCGCAAATTGCCCCTTTACGCTCACATGGCTTTTGGGCGAACCATCGGTTGGCTTTGGATGATCGCCGTCGTCATCTTCGTTGCACATCAGTTCCCAATTTACGCTGCAATCCTTTTTCTCCTCGGTTATGCCGTCTATACCGTCACTGGTGGCATTTCCTCTTTGGCTTTCATGGACATCTTCGCTCGCACTGTCCCGTTTCGACGAAGGGGTGCTTTTTGGGGGCTGAGGATGTTTTGGGGCAGCATGCTGGGAGTAGGGGTCGGCGTAATTGTGCGGCAAGTCCTGAAGGGAAATTGGGGCTTTGATTTCCCCTACAACTATGCCCTCCTTCTGTCGTTCGCTTTCGTCACTTATGCCCTTGCGTGGCTTACCTTCTTCCTGATTCACGAACCACCTATTGAGTGGACACCACCACCTAAATCTTGGCGCGAGCAACTTCAAATTATGGTTGAACTTTGGAAGCAAAGGGTGGACTTCCGTCAACTCATAAAAGTCAGGTTGCTGATGGACATTGGGCTCATCGCATCGCCTTTTTACAGCACTTATGCTGTCGTGAAACTCGGTGCGAAGCCATCTTTGCTGGGGGCTTTCATCATTGCTGAGACAATAGGAAGTTTGCTGGCGAACATCCTTTGGAGCATCCTCGCTGACCGAAGGAGCAACTTGTTCGTCTTGAAGTGCTCAATTGCGTGCGCCGCTGTGCCCTCAGGCTGGGTGCTGCTACTGACCTTGCTGCATTATGTTTTTGGCTTCAATGTGTTGCCTCTGTATCCGTTGACTTACTTCTTCCTTGCTTTCGCAGGCACAGGCATTGCCATTGCCTTCACCAACTATGTCTTGGAACTTGCTGATGAGTCTCACCGCCCAACTTATTTGGCGCTCAGCAACGCAACGGAAAGCGGGATGATGTTGCTTCCTGTTCTCGGAGGCATCTTGCTCAACTATGTGTCTCACAGCGTCTTGTTCTCCATTGCTTTCACTGGTGTTGTCTTGGCTGTTCGGGAGAGCCGGAAATTGCGCCCTGCTTTCGTCTATATGCCTTCGCATTCCGAAGCGCTAAAGATGACTTGAAAGCAGGATATTCGCAAAGGGGTTAGGTTTGACCTGCCCTTCAACCTCGGACAGGTATGCCTCTCTCCTTGAAGGTGGACAAGATTGAGCGGTAAAGGTCACTTTGAACTTGCCGAGCACCGTCAAGGGGGTCGGAAACCCAAACCAGCAGTTCAAGCCCAATGGCGTCGCCAATTTTTGTCAACCAAACTTGAGGCTCAGGCTCGGGAAGGACTTGAGGGTGCGAACTGGCGAGTTGAAGCAGCGCCTCCTCAACGATTCTAAGGTTGGCATCGCCGCTGACCGTGATAGGAACATGAACCCTCATGCTTCTGCCCGAGAGCGTCCAATTGGTCACGGCTGAGTTGATGAACTGAGAGTTAGGGATTGCGATGACCGAACCGCGAGGCGTTTCAATCAAGGTGGCACGAGCGCCTATGTGAACGACTTTCCCGATTTCACCCGCAACACTAACGACATCGCCGACCTTCATTGTCCGCTCCATAAGCAGGATGAGCCCGCTGATGAAGTTGTTGACAATCGTTTGCAATCCGAAACCGATGCCGACACCCAAAGCGCCAGCAAAGAAGGTGAGGGAACTGAACCTGATACCCAGAAAATCGGCGATGAGGAACAAACCCAAAGCCCAAATCCCAACCTTGACCCAGCGGGCGATCAGAGTTGCTGCGTAGTCTGTGACGGTGACCTGGGATTGAAGCCACCTTTGGACGATTTGCCCAAGCCATTTTGCGACAAAGTGCAGGCAGAAAACTAAGACTAAGCCTTTCAGCAAACTCGCGACCGAAAGGGATGCGCTGCCAATGGTCACGACAGGTGTTAACAACCACTGAGCCAAATCCTTAGCCCACATTGCTTCACCACCGGGGATGCATTGTAGCATCTCAAAGGCAGTGTGCTATGGTTTGGCTTGTGGTGGCGATTATGTTCGTCCCGAGAATTATGCCCGTTCAAGCGATCGTTTTGAGAACATCCCCTTGGCGGGAGAAAGACAGGCTGTTGGTTCTATTGACAAAGGAACGAGGCAAAGTTTCAATTTTGGCTCAAGGTGCTCAAGTCCCGCGAAACCGATTAGCGCCATCAACTCAGATCGGTATCGTTGTGACTTTTTGGTTAGCAAAGGCTCGTGAATTTGACCGAGTGACTGACTACAGGATTGAAAGGTTCCCAACCAGAATTCGCAGTGATGTTTCAGCGTTAACCGCCTTTAGCGTTGTCGCTGAGTTACTTGAACTTGCAGTTCCAGCAGAAGCGCCCGACGAAGAGTTGTTCAACGAAGCCCTTTGGTTTTTTGAGCAACTTGAAAGGGGTCTACCGACGACGAAATGGCTTGTCGCCGCTCAAATAAGGTTGCTTTGGTGGATGGGTTGGATGCCACATTTGCTTTCCTGTTCGCTGTGCGGCGAAAACATTAACAGCGAACAAGTCGCTTTTGCACCTTCCGTTGGCGGTGCAGTGTGTGAGAAGTGCCAAACCTCAAAAGCGCCTCTGGATGCCCAACTTTACCCGAGTGCCGTGCTTCAAGCCATTTACGCCCTTTGGCAGCAACCGAGGTTGACGGAAACACTGCACCTTCGCCCAGTGCTTTGGCAACAAGCCCTAAACCTTCTGCGAGCCCACTGGCGTTATCACTTGGAAGTAGACAGTAAGGCTTGGAGAGTTTGGCAGCAAATCACTTCAAAGCCATCTTTTGCCCGACGGTTCTGAGCAAATGCCTTAAAAAGCCGATGCCTTTGGTCACCACTTCTATGGCACTCTCGCTGGGATGGCGTCATAATTGCTAAACCGAAAATTTGTTCGGTTTTCAAGCGCCATTGCAACCGGTTGAAAGGGGGCAATCGCCGTGACTAAGAACAGCGTTAACATCAAACTCGGTGGTGAGGCTGGGCAAGGAGTTGAATCGTCTGGGATGGGATTTGCGAGAGCGATAGCCCGTGCGGGTTTACATATTTTCGGCATGCAGGACTACATGTCGCGAATTCGCGGAGGTCACAACTGGTATCAAATTCGCGTCTCTGAGCATCCCATTTTCGCCCACGAACCTAAAATCCAACTTCTCCTCGCTTTTGACGAGCGGACGATCCGCGAGCACCTTGACGAAGTTATTGAAGGTGGTGCAGTGATTTACGACGAAGGCTTAAAAGCAGACGAGGAGGAAATCAAGTCCAAAGGCGTCATACCGATGCCGATGCCACTTCTGAGACTCGCTGAAGAACTTGGTGGCAGCAAATTGATGCTTAACACTGCTGCCGTCGCAGCAGCGGCAGGGATTTTGGAGTTTGACCTCAGTTACCCTGAGAGCGTCATCCGTGACAGTTTCGGTCGCCGAAAAGGCTCAGAGATTGCTGACAGAAACATCCGAGTCGCTAACGCTGCTTACGGAGAAGCGCGAAGGCGATACGCCCACCTGTTTGAATGGAAACTCGAAGCCATACCCGACGCTCCCAAAAAGATGGTGCTCAACGGAAACCAAGCCCTTGGGCTCGGCGCTATCGCTGCGGGTTGTAAGTTCTGCTGTGGCTACCCAATGACGCCCGCTTCCAGTTTGCTTGAGTTCATGTTCGCTCAAGCGAGAAGGTTTAGTCTCGTTGTCCGACAGATAGAGGACGAAATTGGCGCTTTGCTACATGCTATCGGTGCAGCCCACGCAGGTGTCAGGGCAATGACTTGCACTTCAGGCGGTGGCTTCAGCCTTATGGTTGAGGCATTGAGCCTTGCTGGTTCAACTGAAACTCCGGTGGTTATCGTAGTAGCCCAAAGACCAGGTCCAGCAACGGGAATGCCAACCAGAACTGAGCAGAGCGAATTGCTCTTTACGCTTTTCGCTGGTCACGGCGAATTCCCGCGAGCAGTCCTCGCACCCGGCTCGGTTGAGCAGTGCGTTTATGAGATGGCACGAGCCTTCAACATAGCCGAAAAGTATCAGATGTCCGTCATCGTGTTGACGGATGCTTTCCTCGCCAACTCCCTTCGTTCCGTTGACATTGATGCGATTGACTTCCGCAAAATCACTGAGAACATTGACCGGGGCAAACTGATTTTGCCCCACGAAAAGGAGAAGATTGATGAAGCGCTCAAAGACGGCTATCGCCGCTATGAGTTTGCAGAAGACGGCATTTCCCTTCGCATCCCACCAGGACATCCCAAAGCCATCTACTCCGTTGCAGGTGAAGAGCACACACCTGAAGGCTTCATTGACTGGGAGGAACGAGCCGATAACCGGGTCAGGATGATGCAGAAGCGGATGAAGAAACTTGAAGTTGCTGCCAGCGAGATGAAGTTGCCACAACTTTACGGTCCGCAAGATGCCGAATTGACGCTGGTTTGCTGGGGCTCATCCCTCGGTCCAACCCTTGAGGCAATGGAGCGATTGAACGATAGTGGGGTGAGGACAAACCTGCTTCAGTTCATAGACATCCACCCGTTGGATTGGGATAGTGTTGCCGACATACTGACGAACTGCAAGCATTGGGTTTCCGTTGAAAGCAACTACAGCGCTCAATTGTCAAGGTGGATTCGCATGAACACGGGTTTGAAGCCCTCAGGGACAGTGACCCGTTACGACGGTCGTCCACTCAATCCCGTCTACATCGTTGAACAACTTCAAAGTTTGCTCGTCAAAGCGTGAAATCGGCAGGAGGTGTCAAGGATGGTAGCGCAAGTGACGATGAAAGACTTGCAAAGCCCTGTTGAGCCGACATGGTGCCCAGGTTGCGGTGATTATGGGATTTTAAACGCCGTCAAGAGGGCGTTAGTCCAACTGGGCATTCCGCCTCATCAAGTAGCATTCTTCAGCGGCATAGGTTGTGGGAGCAAACTCCCTGATTACATAAGGGCAAACGGTTTCAACAGCCTTCACGGTCGCCCCGCCCCCATCGCTCAGGGCTTCAAGTTAGCCCACCACGACATGGTCGTGATAGTTGTTGATGGCGACGGCGACAATTACGGGATCGGTGGCAATCACTGGCTCCATGTGATGCGCCGAAACATTAACATCACCCACATCGTCCAGAACAACATGGTTTACGGTTTGACCAAAGGGCAATATGCGCCGACCAGCATGAAAGGCTTCGTCAGCAGCACCTCGCCTGAAGGGACAATTGAGTGGCCAATTAACCCTATCGCCATTGCCCTTGCTGCTGGCGCTACTTTTGTCGCCCGTGGTTTTGCAGGTGACCCCAAACACCTTGCCGGCTTGATTGCCAAAGGCATCCAGCACAAAGGCTATGCGTTGATTGATGTCTTCCAACCCTGCGTCATTTTCAACCGCATCAACACTTACGATTGGTTCCGCGAGCGGATTTACAAGTTGGACGATGACCCCAACTACGACCCACACGATAAGCGCATGGCGTGGGAGAAGGCTCACGAGTGGGGTGACCGAATACCTATCGGCATCTTCTACATCAACGAAGACCAACCGACCCTTGAAGAGCAAATCCCTGCACTGGCAGAGAAGCCACTTTATCAACACGAAATCCCGCCCAAACTTGAAGACTTGGAAGCGCTCAAACTCATGCTCCTATGACCTTTGCCCCATCAAACTCGTCAGCGAGTCATGAAGTCGACAAATCGGCGGGTTGAAAAAACGGCGGCGAATAGTAAGTAGCGAATGGCGAACAGTATTTTGGAGGGGTGGGCTTCTGCCTGACCGCAAATGCAAAATTTCGGCGTGGCGGGAGCTATGCCCTCCAAGTTGTCGCCAAACGAACTTGACGCTCGCTAAAGTCTGTCATTAAATCCTATATCCCTTGCCTCGTGTTCTTTGTTCCATGAAGGGTTGCGGAAGGGGAAAGGGTGCGTTATAATGTGCAGCGAAAAAGCCCTCGTAGCTCAGGCGGCAGAGCGCACCCTTGGTAAGGGTGAGGTCCCGGGTTCAAGTCCCGGCGGGGGCTCCACTTGAGTTTGGGATTTTCCCCCGTTTAATTCCCTGCCCACCTGGGCTATTTTGTGAGCAGAAGCGTAAGGGGACAAGAGGTAAGCCAACATGGAACAATTGCAAAAGCAAAAAGCAGCATCGCTTTCGGTCATCGCCACCAGCACTTTGACCGCGATAAACTTGGGGTTGAAGTTTCATAACCGATTCAAAAAGTCATTAACTTCGTTGCGTCACTTCACTTGCTTTCTGTCGCCCTGGAAACTGACTTTTTGGCTCTGAAAGCGGACGGATGGCACTTGAGCACTGACACTTATATCCCTTCATTCGCCGCCGACCGAAGTCAAAATGATTGGTGTGCCTTTGGAGCAAACTTTCTCAGCGAAGATGAGGGAGTGACGACGAATTGGTTCAAACTGTTGAGCAAAAGGCAGCAGTTATTTCGGTTGTGGCAACAGCCTTTTTGACGGCGGCGGAAATCGCTGTCGGGATTTTCAGCGGCGCCATCAGTGTGGTCGCTAATGGTGTCCAATCGGCATTGGATTTGGTGGCTGCATTGACCGCTTGGTTTGCCGTCTCTCAAGCCTCCAAACCGCCAGACCGAAGCCACCGCTACGGACACGGCAAAATTGAGAGTCTGCTGGGTGCAGTTCAGGCGCTGCTGATTTGGGTGACAGCAGGTTTCATCGCAGCCGATGCAATTCAGAAACTTCTCAAGGGCACGATGGTTGACTACCCCCTCGCTGCTATGGCGATGATGGGTGTTTCAGTCGTCGTGGACATCGGTGTCGCTCGTTACCTCTTTTCCGTCGCGCGGAAATTTGAATCGCTGGCTTTGGAAGCTGATGCTTGGCACTTGCAGGCAGATGCTTTGGCTGCGCTTTCCATTTTTGCCGGTTTGGTTGTTCTGAGTTTGACCGGTTGGCATTTCATTGACCCGCTGCTGGCAATCTTCGTGGCTATTTTAATTGTCAAGGCGGGATTTGATATCCTTCGGGAAGCGGTCACTCACTTGCTTGACACCGCTTTGCCAGAGGAAGAGGAAGCCCTGATAGACCAAGTCCTCAATTCCCACTCCCACAAGTTCATAAACGCCCACCGACTCAGGACGAGGCAGGCTGGCAAGCACCGATACATTGACCTTCACCTTGTCGTTAGGGACGACATGACCGTTGAAGAGGCTCACCAACTCTGCGACGAGATTGAGCATGACATCCGAAAAGCACTGCCTAACGCCGATGTCACCATCCATGTTGAGTCGGCGAGTTCCTTTAAAGAGCAGGGCGAAGAGGATTCCTTTGAGCAGCCAAAAGCACCTTCAGGAAAGGGGAAGCCATGAAAGCGATGAAAATCCTTCACGCTATAGGAAGCGCCATAGCCATCGTTGGGCTGATGTTTGTCTTGCTCAAAGTGGGTCAGGTAACTTGTGAGCGCTTGAGGGACTGGTGCGAGAAGAAGGTTGAACGGGTCAGTTTGCCCGAGTTCGCAGCAAGGGTCACTCCCGTTTTGCCCAAACCTAAGCCACCAACCTTGCCGCCCGACTACTCCGTCTTTACGCTTTGCTATCACGACTTCCGCGAGCGACCGAACAGATGGTCAATTTCCCCGAAGCGCTTGGAAGCCCATATCCAAACTTTGAAGGCTCTGGGCTTCTCTTTCCTGACGATGAGTGAGGCTGTTGATTTACTGACTGGTCGGTGGAATGGTCACTTGCCCGAAAGGGCTGTCGTCATCACTGTGGACGACGGTTTTCGGTCTGCATACACGGTCTTGTTTCCGCTTCTAAAGCGCTACAATGCAAAGGCAACCCTTTTCGTTTACACGGAATGGATCGGCAAAACTCCCGCTGCGTTGACTTGGGAGCAATTGCGGGAAATGGCTCAATCTGGATTGGTGGAAATTGCCTCCCACACCGTCACCCACATCTACCCACGCCGTTTGAAACGAAGCCTTTCCGGTGAACAGTTTAAGCGAGGGATGGAGTGGGAGTTCGTTCAGTCCAAGCGGGAGTTGGAGCAAAAGTTGGGAGTCAAAGTTGAAGGGTTGGCTTATCCTGGCGGATATGTTGAAGAGACGCTCAAGGCGCTTGCCCGAAAGGCTGGATACCGATGGGCAGTGGTGATAAATCCCAAGCCTATAACGGTCAGCGCCGATCTCTACGCCCTGCCGCGATATGGAGTTAGTTCGGAAACGACAGTAGCAGCGCTCAAGGCTTGGGTGACGAAACAATCATTTCAGTTGGTCCAACATTCTCACCGCGCGAAAAAGACTGGAAAGACAACCGCTAACATGAGACGCGCCCGCGGTAAATTGTCAGCCCGCATAACTGCACACCGCTCTCGGTAACGCTTTTTTCCCAATCATTGCCCTCAGCCGATACCCTTCTCGCTTTGGTCTCAGCGGCACAAGTTTCTCGGTTTCACTCTTTCGGCACAATCTTCAACGCAACCGCATATGGCGACGGTTTTTGCTGCGGCAACTTTACCCTCAAGCCAGTCTCGTCCTGTTTCCACTTGAGTGGCTTGTCGTAGCCAAGCATCCAAACTTCCGCGATCTCGTCTTCGTAAAGCCTAAGGTTAGTGCTCAGGGATTGTATGACCATTTCTTCGCCCGGATCGGCGAGAGCGATTGCGTAAAGGATTTTGCCTTTGCGGGTGAAGCGGATGTCCCGTCCCGTGAAAGGTGGAGTTTCAAGTTCTTTGAAAGTGCCTCCGACTACCTTTGTAGGTCCTTCACCGTAAACAATCCAAGGTCTCGTCCCGTAAATGGCTTCGCCGTTGATTTCAAGCCACTTCCCGACTTCCCGCAAAATTTGCTGCTGCTCTTCGGGTATCGTCCCGTCTGGTCTTGGTGCAATGTTCAAAAGCAAGCAGCCGTTCTTGCTCACGATGTCAACCAAATCGTCAACGATGGAGTCGGGCGTCCGATAGTCGTGGTTCTTGATGTAGCCCCAAGACCTTTTACAGATTGAAGTGTCGGTTTGCCAGAAGAAGGGATGCATCCTGTCAAGTTTGCCCCGTTCAATGTCCCAAACCGCTGTCCCCTCAGGGAAAGCATGGAGTTTGTAGTTGATTACCACACCAACGCCCCATTCAGCAGCCCTGTTGTAGTAGTAGGCAGCGAAAAGCCGGAGATAGGGCTCAAAGGCAGCATGCTGTTCGGCGATATACCAGTCAAACCAAAAGATTTGCGGACGATACTTGTCAACCAACTCGCAAGCCCTCAAAAGCCAATCGTTCAGGAATTCCTCATTTGGCGGCTCCTCCCTCGGCTGTGCTGGACCGTAAAGCCTTCTGTATCTTGGGTCTTGAACATCGGAAGGGATTTCGCGACCACCGTTGAAGAACCACCAATTTTCGGCTCGGTGATAGGAAACGCCGAAAACCAAGCCTTCAGCGCGAACTGCTTCTGCGAGTTCCTTCACGATGTCGCGCTTTGGTCCCATCTTTGCGGCGTTCCATTCGGTGTAGGCACTGTCCCAAAGGGCAAAACCGTCGTGGTGTTCAGCGACGAGAACGACATACTTTGCCCCTGCCTCCTTGAAAAGCCTCGCCCACTCCTTCGGTTCCCACTTTTCGGCTGTGAACATGGGAATGAAGTCCTTGTAGCCGAACTTGTCTTGCGGACCGTAAGTTTGAAGGTGATGCTGGAAGACACGGTGACCCTTGACATACATGTGGCGCGGATACCATTCGTTGTCGTAGGCAGGAACCGAGTAAACGCCCCAGTGGATGAAAATGCCGAACTTGGCATCAAGATACCATTCGGGCACCTTGTAGTTACGCAAAGACTCCCAAGTCGGCTGAAACGGACTTGGTGGAATGGCAGTTGGGCTCTTCACTTCACTCGTCACAGTCATTCCACCTCCTGTCGCCAAAATTAACGCTGCCATCAAATTCACTGCCACCATCCTCATCTCTACTGTCACCTCTCAACTCCTAAACTGCTGACAAAAAGCATTATTTTCTGTCTTGCCTACGAATTACCCCGCAACTGTCAGTGCAACACCCAACTTCTCCTTTTACACTTCCAAATCACAGAAAGACGATGACCCTTTTGGTTTCCAGATCGGCGGGATTCGCCCAATAGATGCAGACTACAACGGGATTCACTCTGAAGCATCCTGGTCCTTTCCAGCATCCGGCATTCTGCAAGGCGAAAAATCCTTAGTTTTCGGCTATGTCAGTGACTCCCACCCTAAAACCGTCTACGCCGATTTGGCGAAAATTAACGATTCAGCAACCCTTAAAGGTAAGCCTCTCGTTTTCGCTGCTGCTTCACTTGAACCTGCTTTGGCTTTGTTGCTCGGGATTGGCTTGCTGAGTGCAGGGATGCTCAGGCGACGCAAAAAGTGACCTAGACTGCGACATGGCGACCTTAGCCTTAAATTAGTCAATGGCTACAGGTTGGTGGGTTTCAGAAGATTGGACGGCAGCCAAAGCGAGTTTCAAGGTCTTCAGGTTGTCCCGACCAGAAATTGCTGGCTCGTCACCCTCTTGAATTGCCCTCATCAGTTCCGCCATCGCTGCGGCGAAAGCGTCAGGAAACCAACTGCCTTTCAAGTCAAGACGCATCACTTGGACAGGCGCATCCTTCAAAGCCAAAGTCACCTGAGTTGCGTTGCCCCTAACTGTCCCGTTAGTCCCATCAACGGTGAACTCATAGTGACTGTCTCGCCCTTGCACGACATCGTTGAACCAAAGGTTTGCCATGCAGTTTTCGTCAAACTCCAAGTTGATGCTGTAGACCATCGGCGAAATGGCTCTTTGACCTGGCATCCGAACTGTTGTGGCGTAAACTCGTCTTGGCTCTCGCCCCGTCCAATAACGCATTAGGTCAAGATAATGGATGCCGTGATCAATGATGAGGAAGTTGGGCGTTTCCGCAGGCCAGCCGCTGTCTTGGTTGCCGCGAACATGATGGGTTAGGTGGTAAACTTCTCCAAGCCAACCACTTTCAATCAGCAACTTGACAAACCTATGCCCCGGCGCATATCTCGCTTGCTGGTTGACCATCAATTTCACGCCGAACTTTTCGCAAACTTCAACCATTGCTAAGGCGTTTTCCATGCTGTGGGCGAAGGGCTTTTGAATCAGAATGTGTTTGCCAGCCTGAGCCGTTGCTTGGACAATCTCAACGCGACCTTGTTGGTGGATGGCGATGTCAACAATTTCAACTTCGGGCAAAGCAATCAAGTCCCTGTAGTCTGTGAACCACTTTGGAATCCCAAACCTTTCAGCGGTCTGCTTCGCAGCCTCTTCGCGGATGTCACAGCAAGCCGCAACCCGAAATCCATGCTTTCGGTAAGCAGGCAAGTGGGCGTGGTTGACGATGCCGCCGCACCCGATGACTCCGATTCCGTAGTCAATTTTTGGCGGCAAATGAATCCCGTAATCCAACCTCCAAAATTCTTCCCACCAGCGTTCCATCCCTCATCCCTCCAAAGTCAAAAGTTTACTGCCACAAAAAGTGTAACATCAGAACTTTCCCTGACGATTTGGTTCAAGGCAATTCGCAGCTTAGGTGCGCTATCCTTTTTGAGTGGAAATTGCAGCCGACGCAAAATTGGGGATTTACACCGACGAGGCATGGAGGCGTTGAAACATGGTGCGGGCAATAATGATGAGTGTGGGAGTTTTGTTCGTCGCCATTTTGCTCGCTTTGGGAAAGGAGGTTCGGGGAATGTCTGAATGGGTGGTGACTGTCAAGACAGAACAGCCTTTAAGGTTGGCTTTTTTGCAATTTGATGCCCCAATCCCTCCAGATGCCAAAAGTGCACAAGTGATCGGCGAGGATGGGAAAGTGCGTCCGGCGCAGATTGTCAGGGGTGA
>Ga0185307_1001157_pt1 | contig 15076 bp, 14 predicted proteins | sample LHCtaG_FD_128010 | JGI IMG/M metagenome (GOLD analysis project Ga0185307, IMG submission 128010) | Hot spring microbial communities from Little Hot Creek, USA to study Microbial Dark Matter (Phase II) - LHC4sed_matched (SPADES... | ecosystem: Environmental > Aquatic > Thermal springs > Hot... | reverse complement strand
CTTACTATTTGACCTGCTCTTTATCTATAGCTCGTAGATAAGCCCTTTACTAGCATACTCCGTGAGAAGCCCTTCATAGACTTAAAACCTCCACTAGTAATACTCAATAATGCTAAGTTTAAAGGCTATGATAAGATCGTAGATAAATATAGAAAGAGCAGTATAAAAGGCTCTGAAATCCCCATACTCTATGTTAAGAAGGAATATGATGAAAATTATTGAATATGTTAAAGGTGAATACCAAGCTGTATTAGAAGTACTACAGCGTATTAGAGAAGTATTAATGCGATATAAAGGTGTGATTTGAGAATAACCACTACTAGAACTCATGTTAATTGAACTGAGTAGTAGAAGTATGGTTTTTTGCTAGCTACTGTAACATTCTACTCGCTGTTATAAACGAGATGTTGACAATACTACAGTTTGTTAAGGTATATCTTGAGAGGCTACTTCAAGAAGAGCTTAAAGCGGGGAGGAGACATCGCGCGCTTTAGAACTTTAGGGTGAATGTAGTAAAGATTAAAAATCTCGCCGATTATAAAAGATTATTGCAGAGGGTGTTCTAGTATGGTGAAACCAGAAAAATATGCAGATATTAAAATACCGGGTAAGAAAACTGCCCTTGTATTAATTGAACCTCAATATGACTTCCTCAAGCCCGGAGGGGCTATGTATCAATTTATTAAGGAGCAGCTTGAAAAGCGTAATGTAATTCAAAATCTTGTAGAATTAGTTAATGGTGCGCGAGGTAAGGTGAAAGTAATAATATATGTGCCTTTTGAACCATTTGAGCCAGGATTCCCAGAACTTGATCGTGAAGGTCCCGCTGTTATGGGGTTAAGAGGCTTAGAAATGGAAATGCCAACAGGATGGGAGCTTGAAGGAAAGAAAGTAGTAGGTGCTTGGGTTAAGGGGACTCCTGGTCCTGAGATAATTCCAGAATTAGCACCAAAGCCAGGTGATATAGTTATCAGAGGCAAGAAGACCTTGGATGCATTCCACTCAACAGCTCTGGACTACATTCTAAGAGCTAACATGATAGAGTGGGTGGCTATAGCTGGTTTTCACACAAATTGGTGTGTTGAATCAACAGCACGATCAGCATATGATAAAGGCTATAGAGTAATTGTAATTAGCGATTGCACAGCAACTGATACTGATATTGAGCAAGAGTATCCAGAGAAATATATCTTTCCAAAGATCGGTATAGTCATGACCCATAAGGAGTTCTTAGAGCGACTTATATAAAAACAAAGTATTTCGTGGCGGCGTTTTATGAAAACTCTAACTCGTTTTTTTACAACTGACATTCTCATTTCTTCAATTATTTTAATAGTATTAATATTTATTTTAAGATCTTTCATGCCTCTCTTTATGGTTATTAATGTAGTGTGTTTTTTGATATTTGCTATAGGCTTTAATATATTGTATGGCTATTTAGGCTTGCTCTCATTTGGTCATATGGCCTATTATGGTCTTGGTGCTTATGTAATTGCACTTTATTTAACATACATAGGGTCTAATGTGTTTCTCGGAATACTTTTTTCAACGGCTATTACAGCGTTTATTGCGTTCTTGTTAGCAATTCCATTTTATAAGTTACATGCAGCTTTCTTTGCTTTAGGTCACTTGGCATTTAATCATATTCTTTATTTTCTCGTTTTAATCCCTCTAGCAACATATACTGGGGGAGAAGATGGCATAAGAGTTCCTCTAGAGAAATTCATTCACATAAACTTTTACAATAGAGAAGTTGTTTTTTATTTTTCATTATTATTACTACTCGCTTTTATAATGGTATTCAGGAAGTTTGAGAAATCATCTTTCTATTCACTATTAATAGCCATGAAGGAGAATGAAACAAGAGTAAATTTTATGGGTTATAATACTTTTATTGTCAGAACATTAATGTATGTTATATCTGCTGCTCTATCATCTCTTGCTGGGGTTTTATCTGCTATTAATAATGCATTTGTAACTCCGAGTTTTATTCATCCTGTTAGAAATCCAGAAGTAGTTTTTGCTGTGTTATTAGGAGGGCCAGGTACAGTGTATGGAGCAATTGTAGGAGGCATTGCCTATTCTCTATTATCATACTATATTGCAGCAGTTATACAAACATGGGAATTTTTCTTAGGTGTGGGGCTACTTACCATAGTATATGTACTTAGAAAAGGAATATATGATTTAGTGTATAGTAGTTTGTTAAAGAAAGTAAGAGGAGGTTGAAATATATGATAGCACCATTAATGTATGGACTAACTGTAGGCTCTATATTCTACTTGGTATCGGTGGGATTAAGTATCACATTTGGATACATGAAGCTTGTTAATTTCTCTCATGCACTCTTCTATGCTATTTCTCCCTATATATTATTTCTACTAAGTATACGTTATGGACATGGCTATATATCCTCTCTAGTTATAGGGATAATAATTGTGATGATCATAAGTTATTTCACGGAGAAATATGGACTACGCAAATTGTACAGAGTACGATTAGACTACTCAATTATTGCTACTTATGCTATTTTACTTATGGGAGTAGATTTGATTAAGGCGCTTTTTGGAGCTACTCCAATACCTCTTAGTGAGCCTATTGGAGTATTTGTAGAGATTGCTGGCGTTTATGTTTCACTATATCGTTTATTAATAGTTGTTATTGCTATTGTAGTTCATATTTTCCTCATATTATTTCTCCGCCTCAGCACAGTGGGTAAGATAATAATTGCTTCTCTCGAAGATCCTGAACTAGTCTCTAGCTTTGGTATTGATATAGATAAATATTTCTCTTTAATGTTTATCATAGGCTCTGCATTAGCTGGGCTGGGAGGTGTACTTTATGGGCCTATTAGTGCGGCATATCCATATATGGGACTCGATATTCTTCAATTATGCTTCGCGGTAGTTGTTATTGGAGGCATAGGTGGCTTACTTCGAACGATCAATGGAACTTTGGTTTCAGCATATATGGCGGGATTAATATATTCAATTTCAGGACAGCTGTGGGGTCCTGCGTCTACAATATCAATTTTCATATTACTGCTTATTATGGTATTGATTAGACCACAAGGTCTATTTGGTGGTTCTTCTAGATAAGTATATAATCTAGATAAATTAATTTTTAGTTAAAGAAGGGGATTTGCATGCAATTAAAGAAAACTATAATCCTTCCAATAATAGTTGCAGTAGTGGTAATAATAGGGAGTCTTGCGTATATATTATGGCCGCGGCCTACTCTACCTATAGAAGAGTACTTTACAATAAAGATAGGGTTTATATTTTCTCTAACTGGTGTAGCGTCCCCTATTGGTCCTGTTCAGCTAAAGGGAGCTCTTCTAGCGGTAGATGAGGTGAACGCTGATCCTTCACTTACAGTTGACGGTAAACGTATAAAGATCGAGTATTTAGTACGAGACGATGAGACAAAATCGGATGTCGCACTTGCTAGACTCAGAGAGTTAACTGAATGGGGAGCACACTTCATTATAGGAACAACATTTGCAGCTATTTCTGCGGCAATGAACACAGAAATCGCTAGGGATCCAAAAATAGTATTTATACCCACAAATGTCGTTCCCTTAACAATGGTTAAAAAAGGTACTCTAGCTCCAACGGTCTTTGTACCTCACGGTACAGCTTACTCAATTGGTTATATGGGAGTAAAATATCTTGTTGAGAAAATGAATGTAACCAAGATAGCGTTCTTTGCTCCTGCCTATGCATTTGGATGGGATCAGTGGGCAGGTGCTAAAGCAGCTCTTGAAGAGTATGGAGATAGAGTTCAATACTTCTACATAGAATCACCTGTTGGAACGCCAGATTTTACACCATATCTCTACAAAATATTAGAGTGGAAACCAGAAGCATTGATGTTTGCACATTGGGGAACAGATGCTATTAATCTAATGAAACAACTCTATGAATCAGGAGTTAAAGCAATGATACCAATTATATGGTTTAACTGGCACACAGTAGTATTTGATAGAGGGGTTCCTGCACCTGCTATTGAAAACGTTTATGGATTAATGTCGTATTACTACAACGTTACTGGGTTCCCAGATAGAACTATAGCTGAGAAAATGGAGGCATTTGCAAGAAAGTATTTTGAGAGATATGGAGAATACCCTGATCCATATGCTGCTTACGCCTACCTTGGTGTATGGATTGCAGTACGAGCCGTAATAGAAACTGGCACTACAGATCCTCTTAAGGTTGCCCAAGCAATAGAGAAAATGAAATTTGACACGTTTAAAGGCGAGGCATGGTTCCGCAAGGATCACCAAATGTTATTCCCATATGCAGCTTTTATAGTAAGAGGTAAAGGTCCAGGAGAAAGAGCACATGAGTGGGATATACTAGAAGTTATTGGAGCATATACAGGATTAGATTATCTGCCTCCACTAGAAATGCTTGGATATAGTGAGTAAATATCTTAAATAAATGTTTTTTAAGCATTTATCTTCATAAATATTCTACAGGTATTTTGTAGTGAGAACAAGTGATTCTATGAAAAACACTTTACTTAAGACTGAAAAAATTAGAAAAAGTTTTGGGCATTTAGTTGCTGTTAATGATTGTAGCTATGAGCTTTTAGAAGGCGAGTTTGCAGGAATTGTAGGACCAAATGGCGCAGGTAAAACCACTTTCTTTAATTTGTTAACAGGCTATCTCACTCCTGATTCTGGAGTAATATTTTTTAAAGGTAGAGATGTAACAAAATTACCTCCACATAAGCGTGTAGAAATGGGCATGGCTAGAACTTTTCAACTAGTTTCTATAATCCCTTCTCTAACTGTGATCGAGCACATAGTACTGGCCCAAACGATTGCCAGTACATGGAGTACTGTAAGTGCTGTTGGAAAACTATTGAAAAAAAGTAGAGAAACCTCTTTAAGTGAGGAGCATGTGAGAAAGTTTTTAGAGATTTTTGGTTTAGAAAGAAAAGTACATTATAAGGCATCTGAACTTTCCTATGGGGAAAAGAGATATCTTGAAATATTAGCAGCATTAATGCTTAATCCTACACTGTTACTGCTAGATGAACCTCTTGCTGGCTTAAGTGATTCTGAGGCAAATCTCTTATTAGAAGTACTAAGAGAAATACACAGAAATAAGAATTTAACTATTCTAATAATTGAGCACAAAGTATCGAAAATATTACCGTATATTAGTAAGCTAAGTTTTATGGTAGCAGGAAAGATCATTATTGAGGGGAAACCAGATGAAGTTGTTAGTGATAAACTTGTTAAAAAGATCTACTGGGGGGTGGAAGAGTGAGTAGTATATTGACTACAAAAGATCTTTCGGCAGGGTATGGGGAGTCCATTGTCTTATTTGATATAAACATTGAATTGAAAACAGGCGAAACAGTATTTCTTGTTGGGAAAAATGGTGCAGGCAAGACCACACTATTCAAAACAATAAGCGGTTTTATAAAACCTAGGCAAGGTACCATAGTATTTTTAGGAAAAGATATTACTGCTCTACCTCCACATAAAATCGCAAAGATGGGAATGAGGTTTGTTTTCCAAGATAGGCGTGTTATATCATCATTAAGCGTAAAAGACAACTTGTCACTTGCAGGGTTAGAGTGTAAACTTAGCACGATTGAGGCCATTGAAAAAACTCTAACTTTATTTCCAGAACTAAAACAACTCCTAGGGAAACCAGCAGGAACATTAAGTGGTGGGCAAAGACAAATGCTTATATTAGCATATGCTCTTATATGTAATCCAAGGCTTTTAATTGTAGATGAACCAACAGAAGGGCTTTCTGGAGTAGTTATAAAAAGAGTTAAAGAGACGTTTAAGAAGTTAAGAGAGGAGGGAATAACACTATTTATTGCAGAACAAAACATTCCATTAGTTACGGAATTAGCAGACAAAGTATATGTAATAAAAGAGGGAAAAATAGTAGCTATGCTAGAAGGAAGCTCTATAACAACTGAGAGAATTTTAGAATATGTATAACGTTTTGTGCCTTTTAGTTCAATAGTTATATTCATCATAATTAAAGCAGGCTTCAATAATTTCTCCTCCTACTTACTCTACTCCCACCGTGGATATTTACGCTCTGTTTTAAATCCCAGGACTACTTAACCTTACAGTTACGTAATGGTGCTAGAGTGGGTGAGGCCACTAGGGCTTTTAGAGAGTTTTTGAGGAGTAGGCGTGTTGAATTTGAAATTCCAGTAGCTAAGCGTAGGAGAGAGGTGTTGCGTAAAGTAGTTATACCCTCAGAGCTACTACCACGCCTCTATACGTGTACTCCTCTACTTGAAATACCCGAGTCTCTACTAGTTAATAGGGTTAAATCATATTGTCAAATAATACACAGATTTAACACCCACTCACTAAGATACGCTTTTATAACATATTTACTATCTATGGGAGTAAACCCCGCAATAATAGCTAAAATCACAAATCACGCCCGCCTGGACTACATACCAACATACACACGGAAAAAAGCAGAACAAGTACTGAAAAACCTTCTCTCTAGAGAGAAGGGTAAACTAGAGCGCTAAGGGGCTGTTTCGGTTTCATTTTTGTGTGGATTATTCCAAAATTTTAGGTAAAAGAGCTCTTTAGACCTCTAGATGGAATTACCATATAACTAGTGCTTTACTACTTGTTTTAACAAAATTTTTGGTATAGTTGTTAGAAAGAAGAAGAGTGATTAGTAATACTATAAAATGCGTGTGATAGGTAATTAGTTTTCTGAGAAAAAGGAATAGTGAATAACGATTATAAAAAGGAATTTTAAATTGTGCTCTGAGTTAGTATGCGTCCTATGTATTCTATACTGGATTCTATGGCTGGTTTAAAAGGGGTTTAAGGAGGAAGGTGTGTGATTGCTCGACATATATGGAAGTGCTCTGATGTCGGGTTTTAAGCTGTTTTTGAGTATATTGTAGGTGGAGATGAGGATGAGAATGTGGCTCGGGCTTTGAAGAGAGAGGCTCGTGTGTTAAGGGGGGGCCATCCCCCCGTTAAGAAGGCTGCCGCCCTAAGATCACTTGTACAGTTAGAGAGCAGTGGTCCATATACTTGGAGAGAGTTAGTGGAGTTGTTTATGAGAGCGGGGTTGTCATATAGTAGTGCAGGAAGTTTTGTCAATGAGCTACTCATTAAAGGAGTCCTAGAAAAAGAAAACCACACATACCACATTAACAGAAAACTACTAGAAGAGCTCCTTAGAGAATACGAGGAGAGATTACAAAGATAAAAAAAATGGTGTAAAGAATGACCCAGAACCCCCCGCCCCGAGAAAACAATAGCGTTAAAAAGCCTTATAAACGTAAACTCAGAGAGCTGGCTTTGAAACTACACGATCTCGGCTTCAACATTATACCGGTTGAGGGTAAGAAGCCACTAGTTAAGTGGAGTCCTAGGGAGCGCATAGATCGTGACACCCTTATAGAGGCATTAAAACGTGCCACAGGCGTTGCAGTTTGTGGTGGTCTATGTACACCATTCCCCGACACACTACTAGTAATAATTGACATAGATAACCCCGATGTCCTTGAGGAGTGCCAGTGGTTAAAGAGCATAATAAATTCAACTGTTTCGTGGAAAACAGGTCCCAGGTGTCCTAAGTGTAGTAGTAAGAAAGTTGAGCCCGCTGGAGAATACTACTTAGAGTGTACTAATTGTGGAGCAGAGTTTCCACTATCTGAGGCTAAGCGCGGTATTGGAGCACTTATATATGTTGAAAAAGCACTTGCTGAGAAAATGTTGCGCGGAACTAGTAGAGGTAGAGATGTCGAGTTCTTAGTAAACAACTACGCACTAATACCACCAAGCATACATCCAAGCGGTGTACAATACGAGTGGATTAAGGAGTTTAACTTTAACGAGTATAACGCGGGAATAAGGCCACTAGTAGACACTGAACTAGAAAACCTACTAGAAGAAATAGGTGCAAGCAAAACACAATTAGCCGAGGAAACAACTAGAGAAAACACCGCATTAGAGAAAACTAAGACAACTAATGGGCTGAGAACTCTCCAAGACAGCGAAATACTAAGAATCAAGGAACTACTATTACCAGCGTATAAGCCAGGAGTTAGACAATACGTGTGGCTATTCCTGAGTGGCTGGGCTGTTAAAGCAGGCATATCGCCTATATCAGTAGCTAGAATATTGAAAATGCTATATGATGAAACAGGCGATAAAGACCCAGTTAAAACCAGGGCTTCAGCAATAGTTTACAGCTATAAGAAAGCAGGTATAGATATAGGACAGTTTGCTGAAGAATTTGAAGCCATATTTGGAGTAAAGCCATATGGCTTAGAGCGAGAAATCAGTGAAGAAATGATTAAGGGGAGGACAGGGCTACAGGAAATACTAGAACAAGCATTAGGAGAAGAAGAAGCTCTAGCAGTAATTAAAGAAATAGAAGAAATACTCCAAGCTGGAAGCCCATTTAGAGACTCAATAATAGAGATACTAGACTACGAGAAACAACTATATGCGGTAGCAAATCTACGTAAACTAATAACATGTAGAGCTAGGAGAGAGGGTAAGAGGCTAGTATATAAAGAGAGAGTAGCAATTGGAGCACCCACCGAGGTAGTATACTACGTTAATCCAATTGGAGGAGTCGGTAAATACCAGGTAAAATGGGAAACGGCAACAAGGCCAAGGCCTCTCACTATTGGACCAGCACTACTCGAAGATATAGTTGATAGAATTAAAGCAGAGGGATTAATAGTGAACTCAAAACTAGTGTATGACATTATAGCAGCTATAATTGAAGGCTTTATTCGCAGAGGTAAAGCTGAAATTAGAGAAGAAATCGAGGCACCTGGTTTCTACTTAATTGAAGACAAGGTAATAGCTATTAAAGTAGATATATCAGAGCCGAGTATTGAAGAGTTGAGAGAAGCACTACTACTACTCAATGAGCTAGCTGAAAACTGGTTTAAACACGTGATTGACAAATTTTCTACTACTATAAAGTGGGGTGTAATAGCACCATTTAGTTTTATATATAAACAACAGGGTAAGTGGGTGAAGTGGCTTTATCTTTACGGTAAAAGCGGGACGGGAAAGACAACGCTGGGTAAAATTGTACTAAATATGTGGGGAGTAGACCTAGTAAATTTTAAAACAGGTAGTAGTATAGACTCAGTAGCTAGAATTGGAGAAGTATTAAGTAAATCAACATTCCCAGTACTAGTAATTGAACCCGCAGGCGCTTTAGCAAAAGAAGATGTAGTAGAAGTAATAAAAGCATCAATTGAAGGCACAGTAGCACGCGGTAAATTCTACCGTGGTAGCTATATTGAAATACCCGCTTTAGCGTGTATAATATTTACAAGTAATATGTTTCTACCACGAGATGACGCACTATTACGAAGACTAAAAGTACTGAATTTCACATATGGTGAAATAATACCAGTAGATAAAGCTAAAGAATTTGAATCAAGAATACTCCCATTAATAAAAAGCAAATTAAAACCACTAGGGAGGTTCATAGCTAACTACATGATTAAAAACAAACCCAGAGATCCAGAACAAGATGCAATTAGAGTTTTAGAAACAGCATATAAAATTACTGGACTTGAAATGCCAAAATGGGTGTATATTGAAGTAAAAGACATAGATATCCATGAAATCTATGAAAACATGATAGAGCAAATACGTAACTACCTACTAGACAGGATAAATAAAGAATATGTTAGAGCAATAGGTAAAGTAACATCTATAGAAGAAAGAGGACTTGACGAGTTCACACAAATAGACATATCTAGAAGAGTAGTGAACGTCTTAGAAAACCAGCTAATACCGTGGATAATTAAGAAGGGAGACGAGGTCATGATAACAACTGGCGTAATTAGTGAATTACAACAAGTTATAGGAGATATTGGTGGACTTAAAAGCATAGCAGAACTACTAGGATGGGAATATAGTAAGCGAAAAATAGGAGGGCACTCAATCTGGGTAATAACTACAACACTAGATAACTTCATAAAATTCCTAATACCAAGAGTAGAACATGAAACAGAAGTAAATCATGAAGAAAAACAAGAAATAGAAAAACAATAAAACATGTTAAAGGTTTTCATTAAACATTATTTTTTATAGTTTCTTTTCATTGTTTCTCTGTTTTTCATTATTTCAGGGGCGTTTCTCCGGAGATCCCCGCCCCTAACCCCATTAACTACTACGTCTCTAGTAGCTGGTTTAGCATTCGTTATTAGATAACGTTTTTATATACGTTTTTAGATAACGTTATTTGGTGATTTTATGCCGAAGAAGATCTATGACGATGAGAAGCTTAGGCCTGAGGCGTTGGAGCTTAGGAGGCAGGGGCTTAGCTATAGGGAGATAGCTAAGAGACTTGGCTGTAGTGTTTACAAGGTTTACGAGCTCATCTCGGAGTACGAGTCGCCAAGCTCTAGGATTAAACAATCTATTGAGCTAGCTGGTAAACTAGACGAACTAGCATCCAAGATCAACACACTCGAAACACAAATATCTAAAATACAATCCTCACTATCCAACGTAAAGATGTTAGAGGACCTCACTAGTGAGGTCTCAAAGCTTAGAGAAAAAGTTGAGGAGTTAGCAGATAGTATAGAGTGGATACAGAGAAGTGTTAATAGGAGGTTGAGAGAAGACCATCACGGCTGTAAGTGGATTGATAAAAGCGGCTACTGCACACTATGGCACTGGTATGAGAAAGTAGGAGGTTGGAATATGAGGCCAGGCACAGTGGGGGATAGAATAGTTTACATATTAAACGTGAAAAAACACCCACTAATATGCACAGCATGCCCATCATATGAGCCAAGAGGTTACTAGTGCATTAGTAGGTATTAGTTGATGTGTTCAACTAGAGGCATTAGTTAGAGGTTAAATCTAGACATCAACTAGTAGTTGACAATACCTAGATTATTTAGTTAGTGATGTTATCTAGTTGACAGTATTAGTTGACAGCTTCAACTAATATTAGATTAGTTGAGGTCCTAACCTCAAAATTCGTGGGCTTCAATAGAATTCCTCGACATCTAAAAGAGATCAACTATATTAAATTAGATCAATGGGAGATTATCCATAAGCTAATTTTAGTTGAAACCCTGACCTTTGGGGTTAAATAGAGTAGTTGATGGCGTTTCTCCCAGTGGAAGACTATCCATCACATATAGTATTTAATTATAGCTAGTCTTCTAGGGAGAGTATCCAACAACTACACTACTAGTAGGTACTTAGCATATGCTAGCATGTAGACATCAATGCTCAAGCTACTTCTCTAGGAAGGTTAACCGTGAGCTAGACTAGCTTTCAATTCCGCTAATCAATTCGTAGAGCCTAGGCGAGGTGCAAAGTTTATGAATCCTGAGGTGTAGAGGTATATAGGTGGTGAGTATATGAGTAGCTTAGATGAATGGAGGCTTAGAAGAGCTAGAGGGGCTATTGAAGAGTATATGAGGGGCGTTAAAAAGAGAGCTTCAGATATCAACTGGGTTATAGGTGTTTTAAAAGGATCCTTTGGAGTATCTAAGGAAGAGGCATTAAGTATTATAGAAGCAATTAAAGAGGATAAGATGATCATTAAGACGCATGAGAGGTTAAGAAGATTAGAAGAACTGAAGAGGAGAGTGGAGCAGGAAGAGTGGAGTAGTTAGTAGAGTCCTTTGCTAAGGGGGTGGATGGATTGTCTCTAGCGATCAACTATCTTAGTTTAAGCCCCCTCTTTAGATGTCAAGGACCTCAACTAATCTAATAGTAGTTGAAACCCATACATTTAATACAATATTTAGTTTAAGCCCTCACATCTAATTTAATCTTAGTTTAAACCCGCCCTCTTAGATTTTGGGGTCAGACTTCAAAACGCCAGGGCTGACAGGGGGCCCTGTCACAACGGGCCTACATGAAACAGGTGAAATATGCTATGTTTGTTCATTAACGTCACAGGTTACTTCCGTGGAAATTATACGTTAAAATCGGAGTTGACAGGTACCCTGTCGTATCCTGTTGTACAATGTTAGACGTCAATGGAGGGGGAGGGGGACTCCCCGGGGGTGTATAGGTTGCCCTGTAAAAGCCTCTCAGCTATGTGGCTCAGCCCTCTATCTCTCTAAATGCCCTCTCAAGCTCCTGGCTTAGGTCTTCCTGAGTGTAGTCTAGGTATATTTTAAGCCACTTGTAGTCTGAGTGTCCTAGTAGTCTTCTAACTGCTTCTAGGTCTTTGGTCTGTTTTAGTATGAATACTGCGTAGCTGTGTCTTAGTGCGTGTGGTCTAATCTTTTTCCCTAAATACCTCTTCGTGAACTTGTAGACTATGTTCCTAGCTTGCCTCTCTGAGATTGGAAAGAGGTGGTCCTCCTTGCCAGGTATCCTACGCAAGTAGCGCTCCATTACCTCCCAGAATATTGGAGCTGGCACTGGCACTATTCTAGGGTGTGGTGTCTTTTTCTTCTCCTGCATTATGCGCACAGTCTTAGCTTTAGGGTCTAAATCACACACTCTCAGCTTTAAAGCCTCTCCAAGCCTACAGCCCGTGAATGCTAGTACTGTAACTAGTGCGAGGTCTCTCAGCTTATACTTGGCGTTATCTACATCTCTGTAAGCCCTCCTAATTCCAGAGTAGAGGGCTTCAAATCTCGGTGCATCTTCTAATTTAATTAAACTAGTCCTATTAGGGGGTAGGGTGCCGGACTCGCCCATTGAGACTCCGCCTCCGGCAATAATCCTCTACAAGCGACTAATAAGTCTATTGCCGAATCTGTCCGAAACCGGAATTTAAACCTTAGGGATATATGCTATGTTAGTTAGTGGTTTCAACCTCCCCAAGCTATATAGTTATAGATATATATTTAAACTTAGATTTGTTCATATATGTTAAGGTATATTACGTGAAGTACCGTGTTATATACGCTGTTCTCTGACTACTAACTGTTATAGCTTACTCAGTACCCTGGGCTAGAATTAATGGTGAGATGTACACGGGCTGGAACTTTACAATACCATTCTCCTTCACATATGTAATCGGCATACTAATTGGGCTTATAGTCCTCATAACTAGGTTTAAACCCGTAACCATGACTATTGTAGCAGGGGTTCTCACGATCTTAGGTCTAGTGGGGGCTTTCCTAGGGTATGGACTAGCAGTGGTGGTTGGGGGCCTTGCAGGAGCTAAGGTAACTACTAAAGCTGGCATGGGCTTTGCCTTCATATCATTAATGTTATACATGGTTGCAGGAGCTTATGTGGGTAAGAAGATGGTACAAAGGAAATAGGCAAGGAAAAACCTGTGGTAGACCTCTTCATACTTTTTATTACAGCTACATTAGTTCCGTGGAAAGATCTTTCCATAGGATTTTTTGAGACTGCGACTTTTCTATAGGAGTTTTACAACTGGGTTTTCCTTGCCTAGTTTTATTGAGATTTCCTTATGGGAGTAGGGAATATTGCTTCTCACACTTTACATGGCGCCAGACTTTGAATGCTTTTAGTAGTATGGGCTTTATGTCTGTCTCCCAGTATGTACCTTTATGAGTAAATTTAACGTTGTTGGCGCACTTCAGTATGTATTCCTTCACGGCCATGTTCTTCTCTGGGGATGGTTTCTCCAGAAAATTCTGGGGTCAAGTGAAAAGTGAATTATAGTGATCTAATGGTTCCAAGGGTTCCACATACAGGGCGATCTCATGGAACCCTAGTGGAAGAGTCCACAGGTTCCATGGTTCCATGGTTTTTGAAACACCCCTATTTTTTATATACTGCAGTTAAAAAAACTTGGAACTTGTGGAACTTGTGGACCCATGGAACCTGTGGAACCTATGGAACTTTTATTTATTTAAATTATTTTCTGTATAAAACAGAAATAATATATAGTAATATAGTAATTATAGAGATATCTTACTAAAGATTTCCCTCTAAACTAGAGTGAATTTTAGAAAATCAAAGTATGTTTAGTGTGTATGAGCTTAGTGAAACCCTCATTTTATTGTTAGTTGTGAAAGATGTTACAAAAATTTTGGTAAAGGTTTATAAAGGTTTTAACAAAATTTTTTGGTAGAGAGGTGAGAGAAGCACGCCTACAGTTTGTCCAAGATGTGGATTAAAAGGCTATTTAACTAGAGAGTCTAGAGCTGGGAGGGAGTATGTTTTTGTAATTCATAGATTTAAAGTTGATAAGAGGGTTTTAATTAAGAAGTGTTATCTTGGACCAGTAGACCGCTACAAGCATGCAGAGCCACTACATATCCTAGGATTAACAAACATCCTATCTCAAGACTACTTGAGAATAGCTGAGGAGTCTATTAGAAAAATAGTAGAGACAGCTGGGAAAGACGGAAATTCTAGTAAAATTAGAGAAGCAATTACAGGTCTTACTAAACTAAAAGAACTAATTGAAAAGAACATTGAGTATTTGAGAAAATTACTTGAGTAGTACTCTTTTTACCAAAAATTTTGTAATTCTTTTTAAATACAATTGTAAGAAATTGGGGGCTGTAGGAGAGCTGAACACTCTGAAGGTGTGGAAGTTTAGTTCTGAGAGAGATCTTATTAAAAGCTTTCTTGAAGATTTAAAGTTCTTTGAAGAGCTCTTCACCTTCATACCCGTTGGTGTTAACTTACTATTTGACCTGCTCTTTATCTATAGCTCGTAGATAAGCCCTTTACTAGCATACTCCGTGAGAAGCCCTTCATAGACTTAAAACCTCCACTAGTAATACTCAATAATGCTAAGTTTAAAGGCTATGATAAGATCGTAGATAAATATAGAAAGAGCAGTATAAAAGGCTCTGAAATCCCCATACTCTATGTTAAGAAGGAATATGATGAAAATTATTGAATATGTTAAAGGTGAATACCAAGCTGTATTAGAAGTACTACAGCGTATTAGAGAAGTATTAATGCGATATAAAGGTGTGATTTGAGAATAACCACTACTAGAACTCATGTTAATTGAACTGAGTAGTAGAAGTATGGTTTTTTGCTAGCTACTGTAACATTCTACTCGCTGTTATAAACGAGATGTTGACAATACTACAGTTTGTTAAGGTATATCTTGAGAGGCTACTTCAAGAAGAGCTTAAAGCGGGGAGGAGACATCGCGTG
>Ga0185307_1001154_pt1 | contig 15108 bp, 12 predicted proteins | sample LHCtaG_FD_128010 | JGI IMG/M metagenome (GOLD analysis project Ga0185307, IMG submission 128010) | Hot spring microbial communities from Little Hot Creek, USA to study Microbial Dark Matter (Phase II) - LHC4sed_matched (SPADES... | ecosystem: Environmental > Aquatic > Thermal springs > Hot... | reverse complement strand
GTGGATCGCCCACGCCGTGCACCTTAACGCCCAGGACATTCAGAAACTTGCGCAAGCCGGGGTGGGAGTAGCGCATTGCCCCTCCTCCAACATGCTTTTGGGCTCAGGGATCGCGCCGATTCCGGAAATGCTTTCGGCTGGGATGAAAGTGGGGCTTGCTGTGGACGGCTCGGCCTCCAACGACGCCTCCAACATGATCCGCGAGGCCCGACAGGCCATGCTCCTTTGCCGGGTGAAGTACGGAGCGGAGGCCATGCCTGCGCGAAAGGCTCTTTGGATGGCCACCGTGGGCGGGGCTCAGGTCATGGGCTGGGAGCGGGAAGTGGGCTCCCTCGAGCCCGGAAAGTGCGCGGACCTTTCCCTCTGGGACATTTCCACCCTGGAGTTCGCCGGTGCCGCGGACCCCGTGGCCGCGCTTTTGCACTGCGCTGCCCACTACGCGGATTTGGTGATGGTAAACGGCGAGATCCTCGTGCGGGGTGGGGAGCTGGTGAAGAGCGAGCTCTACCAGTACGTTCCCCGGCAGAGGGAGATTGCGCGGAGGCTCGTGCAGGGCGTATGAGGGTTCGGGTAAGTCTCTATTTTCCGTTCCGGGAGGAGATCCCCGAGAACCCTGTGGAGCTCGAGCTCCCCGAAGGAGCGGTGGTAGGCCAGGTGGTGGAGGCGCTCGTTGCGCGCTATCCCTTCCTTCGGCCGCGGCTTTACGACGCGCAAGGGCAAATCCACCGCCACATCTCCGCCCTTGTGAATGGCACCTCCATCCAGTTCCAGCGGGGGTGGAACACGCCGGTTCGCGAGGGAGATGAGGTGACGCTTCTTCCTCCCGTGGGCGGCGGCTAGTTTTTCGCGTGGCTAGGCACCGCCAACGGAATTAAGGCTTCTCCAGCGGAGATTCCCTTCTCCCCTTCGGGAGAGGGCTAGGGCCCCCTCTCCAAACACAAGGGGCTGAGTGAATCTCTATGCACAAAAGCTGGATTCAAAAAAGGGCAATCGGGGGAAAGTTCCGTTGGCCTCTTGAGCTCGCCACAAGTTGGTTGACAAAAACGAAACTTAAGCGCTAGAATGTAAACAAAGGGACCAATGGTGGGCGAACGGATCAAGCAGGCTCGATGGATGCTTGGCCTTTCCCAGCGGGAGCTGGCCCGCCGGGTGGGGCTGAGTGCCACCGCCATCTCGAAGTTCGAACAAGGGAAGCTCATCCCAAGTTCCCCCACCCTTTTGCGCTTAGCCCGCGCCCTGGACCGCCCGCTCGAATTTTTCGTGCGGCCGGTTTCGGTCACCCACATTGAGCCAGCCTACCGGAAGCGAAGCAGGGTAGCGAAAAAAGCCGAAAAAGCTTTGCTCGCCTCCATTGCAGAATGGTTGGAGCGCTACCTTGAGCTCGAGACCATCCTTTTCGGGAGCCCAAAAGCATTTACTTTCCCGAAAGGTTTCCCCCGACAAGTGGAAAGCTTCGACGACGTGGAAGAGGCGGCACTGCAGCTCCGCAAAGTTTGGGACCTCGGCATCGACCCCATCGATAACTTTGTGCAGCTTTTGGAAGACAAGAACGTAAAGGTTGGGATTTTTGATGCAGAACAGGGCTTCGACGCTTGTGCGTTCACCGCCGATGAAGGAGGCCATGTGCTCGTTATGGTCATCCGCGAGGGCCTCCCAGGGGATCGCACGCGGTTCAACCTCGGTCATGAATTGGGCCACTTAATGCTTAAGGTCCGCGGTGGCTTGGATCCAGAAAAGGCCGCTTCGCGGTTCGCCGCGGCGTTCCTCGTCCCAAAGCCGGTGGCCATTGATGAGTTAGGCCAAACCCGCCGCATCCTTGATCTTCGCGAGCTACAGGTACTCAAGCACAAGTATGGTCTTTCCATGCAGGCTTGGATCTATCGCGCGAGGGATCTCGGGATTATCTCGGAGGCAGCCTTCCGAGAGCTGAATAAAACTTTTCGCGAGCGCGGCTGGTACAGGGTAGAGCCCGGAACCCCATACCCGCCGGAAAAACCCGTTCGCTTCCGTCGCTTGGTTTTGCAGGCCCTGGCAGAGGGGCTTGTTCCCTTAAAGCGCGCCGCTGAGCTTCGAGCTTGTCCGCCTGAGGCCTTCCAGGAGGAACTGGCCCGCCTCGACGAGGGGTTAGCTGTTGAATTGCGTAACCGATAGCAGCGTGTGGATCAGCCTTCGCGCCGGGGATTTAATCGCCGAAGCTTTAAACACGCCGTTCAACTGGCTTGTTCCCGATGTCATGCTTGAGGAAGAACTGAAGGACCCTCCAGGCGCGTGGTTGGAAAAGCAAGGCGTGAAACGCTGTGAGCTTACCGGAGAGCAGGTGAGGAAGGTGATGGAACTAGCGGAAAGGTATATTCGGCCGTCCCGCGTAGATTTATTTGCCCTCGTCCAAGCCAAAGAAGAGGGAGCCATTTTGCTCACTGAAGACCAGAATTTGCGAGAAGCAGCAGAAGCGGAAGGTTTGGAGGTACACGGAACGCTTTGGATGTTGGATCAAATGGTAAAAGAGAAACGGATCACCCCGCGTCAGGCGGCGGAAAGTTTGCGGAAGATGTTAGAAAGCGGAAGGCGCTTCCCAAGCACGGAGGTGGAGCGCAGACTGCGGTTATGGAGTAAATCGCCGACGTCCATCTCGAGCCCAGGCGAAAGAGGTGGGAGGACCGTTTAAAGAGCCGCGAAAGAATGCGCGTGATGTACTCAAAAAATTCCGAAAAGTCGGTAGAGCTCCGGGCCCAAGGGTGTCTTGTGGGGCAGATTGTGGGCGATGCTCTGGGAAGCCAGGTGGAATTCCAAACCCCCGCGGAGATCCGCGCCCGCTTCCCAAAGGGTGTGCGCGAACTACAAGGAAGCCCCCTTTGGAGAACGCTTCCCGGCCAGCCCACCGACGACTCCGAAATGGCCCTGGCGCTGGCCCGCTCTTTGGTCCGCCTCGGCCGGTACGATAAGACCGAGGCTTTTCAGGCCTACCAGGCGTGGCTCGCCTCCGGCCCCTTCGATTGCGGCGGAACGATCCTCCGGGCCCTCACCGGCCAGCCCGATCCCGAAAGCCAGGCCAACGGCGCCCTCATGCGCATAAGCCCGCTAGGGATCTTCGGCGCCACCGTGGATCTCCGCCTTGTGGCCCAGTGGGCTCGGGAGGATGCCTCCCTCACCCATCCCAACCCTGTTTGCCAGGACGCAAACGCTCTCTTCGCTATGGCCCTAAGCCACGCCATCCGCACCGGATACGGGCCCGAAAGCCTCTACAAAGAAATCGTCCACTGGGCCGAAGAGCTCCGCGTGGATCCCCGGGTGCGCGAAACGGTTCAAAGATCCAAAGAGGAGCCACCTGCGGATTACCTCACCCGCCGGGGCTGGGTCCTCGTGGCCTTCGGGAACGCCCTTTGGCAGCTTTTGCATGCCCGGGATTTCGAAGAGGCGTTGGTGGACACGGTGATGCGCGGTGGGGACACGGACACGAACGCGGCGATCACCGGTGCTCTTTTGGGGGCGGTATACGGCCTTTCGGCCATTCCCGAGCGTTGGGTGCGCACGGTTCTTGAGTGCCGTCCGGAGGAAGGGCGCCCTGGGTGGAGAGGCCGCGGCCACAGGAGTACTGGCCCGTGGATGCCCTCGACCTTGCCGTTTCGCTTTTGACCTCGGCCCAAATTCCCGGCTCCTGTTCCACAAGGAACGAACGGTAGTTGCCGGGGATTGTGTAAAGGGGCAACATGGTAGCCTTCCAGTTACAATAACTGGTAGAGGATTTGAATTGTGGCCTGTTAGGGTTAGCAGAGGATAGCTATGTTCGGTAATGATGAGGCCAATAGGTAGACGAGAGAGCTTTGACGATGTGTGCCCCATAAAAGTAGGAGAGAAAGTTCTTGTCTACGGGGAAATAGGCGAAGTCCAACGGGCTCAACCCCTAGGGAACGGGCGATACCGGTATACCATCTTTTTCCGAGACCCCCCTCGAATTAAGGACTACACCGTTCCTCCAACAACTATCGAGCGACTGAAAGGGCCCTTGGAGCAATTTCGTCAAGGCAAACTTTCCCCCGAGATCGAATTCGATCTTTTGAACGAGGCCATTCGCTTGTCTTGCCTCTATGAGTATGAGCGCCTGGTAAGCCTTTCCAGCTCGCGGATCAACCTTGAGCCATATCAAGTGTTCGCAGTTTACCAAGTCATACAACGGTTCCCCCACCGCTTCTTGATTGCCGATGACACGGGCTTGGGGAAGACCATCGAAACCGGGATGATCCTGGAAGAGCTTGCAGCCCGGGGGCGTGCCGAGCGCGTGCTTATCGTGGCGCCGGCGCCATTGTGTGCTCAATGGCAGGAGGAGCTGGCTCGTGCTTTTAATCGCCACTACGTCATGTACGACGGCGTCTACTTGCGTCAACTCGCGGAGAAGTTGCCTCCGGAGCTCAATCCGTGGGAACGAGAACAGCGGATTATCACCTCGCTAGATCTGGCAAAGCGCGACGAAATCCGCGCTCAGTTAGAGCGAACTAGGTGGGATGTGGTCGTGTTCGACGAGGCTCACAAACTCTCGGCACGACGCTATGGTGGACGAGTTGAGGAGACGCAGCGGTACCGGTTGGCCCGCGTTCTGGCTGAGCGAACTGATTCCCTGCTGCTCCTCTCGGCCACCCCCCACAACGGGGACCGCTTTGCTTTCCATGCGCTCCTGACACTGCTCGATGAGTACGCGTTCCCCTCACCCGAAGAGCTTTCTCCTCAACAGGTAGCTCGAGTCACCATCCGCCGCACCAAGAAAGAAATCCTAGACGAGAACGGGCGACCTGTATTTTCTGATCGCAAAGTCCAAACACTCCCCGTAACCTTTAGGAAAGATGAGCAAGAGCTCTACAAAGCTGTCACGGAGTATGTTACTGAACGTTACAACCTCGCCCTCGCCGAAAAGAACCGAGCCGCAGGATTCCTCATGGTCCTTTTCCAGAAACGAATGGTATCTTCCATCGAGGCCATCCGGTGTTCCCTTGAACGTCGGTTGCGTGTGCTTGAGGAGCTGCGTAGCCACCCCGAAAAGGCGCAGCTTCTCACAGAACGCGCGGACCTGCACTGGCTCGATGAATATCTGCGTGACCCAGATAGCCTCTGCGACGAAGACAGGGAAATCCTTGAACAAGAGCTGGAAAAGTTGCCGTTTTTTGCCAACCTGGATCTCGAGATCGAGGAGCTCCGTGCTCTCTGTGAGAGAGCCCGTTCTATCGCGGTAGATTCCAAGGCTGAGGCTTTGATCTCCTTCTTGGAAAACCTGCTGAAGGATCCACAGGTAAAAGTGATTGTGTTCACAGAATACCGGGACACACTTCATTATTTGGAACGCCTAGTACGTGAAAAGGGTTGGCAGTACACCTTGATCCACGGCGGCATGTCCATGCTAGTTAGAAAACAGAGTCAACGGGAATTCGAGCGCCCGGGCACTCAGCTCCTTCTGGCCACGGATGCTGCTGGAGAAGGCCTCAACCTACATTGGCGATGTCACCTCATGGTGAACTATGAGTTACCATGGAATCCCAACCGCATCGAGCAACGCATCGGTCGCCTCCATCGGTACGGTCAGAAACATGATGTCAAAGTTTTTAACCTTTTCGTGACTAACACACGTGAGGATCGAATCCTTGAGCGGTTGCTGGAACGCCTTGCCCAAATCGAGGCCGACCTCCCAGGGGACGTGCATGACGTACTAGGTTCTTTGCTGGAGGAGGTCGATCTCCCTGCACTCATCATGCGGGCTCTCGCGGAGGATGAGCCACCTGAAGTCACTGCTGAACAGGCCATCCGGGCCGCCGAAGAACGCGCAAGAATGCTAAAACATTTGGAGCAGGATCTCCTAATGGATGTGCGCCGCTACGATCACGAAAGCGCGTTGAGGCTGTTTAGACGAGCCCAAAAACTTTCGGCCACCAGCGAAGATGTGCGGCGCTTCGCTGAGGCTTTCATTCTAGCGCATGGGGGCAAAATCAAACCGGTGGCACCGGGAATAGTGCGAATCGAAGTTCCATCAATCGTGCAAAGGCGTAACGTCAGGGCTGTGTACGAGCATGCGACCTTCGAGAGAGTAGTGGCCCGTGAAACTCGCCCGGAGGAAGTTGATTTCATCGCCTTCGGACATCCCCTCTTTGACGCTATTGTCGAATATTGTCAGGACCTCAGGCATCGAGGCATTACGACATTCAAACGCGTGCCTTCCAAAGAATTTGCAGGTCACTTCGGCATCCTCTGCAACTTTCTCCTCCGTTTTACCGACGGCAATAATCAAACCGCTCGGGCTGTCCTCTGCCCCGTGTTTGTGGATGCATCCGGAGAACTACGTCCTGAGATGTGCCAGCAGGTCTCCAAGTTCACGCAACCCCGCTTTTCCCCGCCCGATCCTCCTGCCTCCTTCCAACAGCTCCTACGGAAACTGGATATGCTTTATGAAAGAGCTTTGGCGTTCGCACATTCAGAAAGCGCGAGGCTTGAGGACCAGGTTCAAGAAGAGCGTTCGCGCATGGCTGCCCTGATGCAAAAGGACCTGGATTACTACGCTCAAGTGAAGGAAGCAAGGTTGCGGGAGCGGCTTTCGGAAACCCAGGAGCGCATCCGAGAGCTTCACAACAAACTTAGGGAGACCACCGATGAAGAAGATCGACACCGAATCATGCGAACCTTGCGTCTGCGAGAATACGATCTAGAACAAGCGGAGAGAGAGCTTGATGACCTCAAGCGCAAGATCCAGCGCAGGCGAGAGGAAATCGGTAACCTAGAGATCATTGTGGACGAGGAACCAGAGCTCATAAGTTTGGCGCTAGTAGAATTTGTTCCAGAGGAGGGCGGATGAAGAAAGAGTCACAGCACCCTACCGAGGGCTTGCCCATCGCGGTGCGCAACAGCTCGCTGTTTTCCGATTACTTTCTAGCCGCGCTCGTTAAGGAAGACCCTTTCTTCCAGCGGGCAACGCGGGAGGCTCCCGGGGGCTTTGAAGGAGTACGAGCACTTTACGAGCGAGTTAAGTCCCGACTCCCTGAGGCCAATGAAGCCGAAACGGAGCACCTCTTCATCCGGCCGGTGCTGGACATCCTGGGGTGGAAGGACCTTTATACCCTGCAGCCGCCAGTGCCTTCTTATGAGGGGACGCGTCGCCCTGATTTCTGCTTCTTCGCTTCAAGACACGATCTAGAGCATGCTGAACGTCATCTCAAAGGCCGCGTCGAATACTTCTCCAAAGCAGTGGCCATCGGGGATGCTAAGCAGTGGTCACGGTCGTTGGATACAAAACTCAAAGGCCCAGGAGACCGCTTCGCAAACCACTATCCGCCATATCAGATCGACTTTTACCTCCGTGCCACAGACCGGCTTTGGGGCATCCTCACCAATGGCCGCCACTGGCGCCTTTACCACCGCGATACGAGCTACAAGCTCGACATCTACTACGAGGTAGACGTTGAGACAATTCTCGAGGAAGCCCCTGAGACGTTCCCTTACTTTTGGGCCTTCTTCTCCAAAGATGCCTTCACCACAGGATTCCTCGACCGCGCCCTCAAGGGCAGCCAGGAATACGCCGCCCGGCTGGGCGAGGAGCTCAAGGACAACGTTTACGAGGCGCTGCGACTCCTCGCCGAAGGTTTTCTTAAAAACCCAGAAAATGGCCTTTCCGCAGGTGATTTGGAGGACATACGCACCAACACGTTCGTCCTCATCTATCGCATCCTGTTTTTGTTCTACGCCGAAGATCGTGGCCTTCTCCCCATGGAAAACCCCGCTTACCGTGACTCCTACAGCCTCCGCCAGATGGCGAGGGAAATTGCTGAACACCTGGATAGCGGTCGTACGTTCAGTCCCACCGCCTACAGGTATTGGATGGCGCTAAGCGACCTGTTTCGGATCGTGAACGAAGGCGATGCTTATTTGGGGGTTCCTCCATACAACGGTGGGCTCTTCGACCCCGAAAAGCACCCGCTCCTCGCGCGGTGGAAGGTTGGCGATCAGTACTTAGCGTTGGCTATAGACAAGCTCGCGCGAGCGGAGGCCTCGGGGAGAACCGGCCGTGGCCCGGTGAGCTACCGAGACCTCGACATCCAGCATCTGGGGGCTATTTACGAGGGACTGCTTGAGCACCGGCTGCGAGTGGCTTCGGAAGACCTCGCTGTGATTAAGGACGGGAGCAAAGAGATCTTCGTCCCCCTCTCGGAGGTTAAGGGCAAGCGCCCTCTGCGCACTTATCGGGCCGGCGAGGTGTACCTGGAGACCGACAAAGGGGAGCGCAAGGCCACGGGCAGTTACTATACCCCGAACTATATTGTGGAGTACATCGTCCAGCACACCCTGGGCCCACTGGTGGAAGAAAAGAAGGAAAAAGTTGCTGCAGCCGAGCGGGAACTCGATGAAAAGATCAAGCATGCCCGAGGCTACGACCGAGAGGCATACCAACGCGAGCGTGAAAAGCTAGAAAGCGCTCTGATCGACGAGATCCGGTCCATCAAGGTGCTCGACCCGGCCATGGGCTCGGGGCATTTCCTAGTGCAGGCGGTGGATTTCCTCGCTCGTGCCCTTATCGAAGCTTTAGGTGAATCCCCAGAAGAGGTTGGGGAGGATGTGCTCCGCTGGGCCCGGCGGGAAGTGGTGGAGCGTTGCATCTTCGGAGTGGACGTAAACCCCTTGGCCGTTGAGCTCGCCAAGCTTTCCCTGTGGCTGTACACCGTGGCCAAGGACCGGCCTCTCTCGTTTTTGGATCACCACCTGCGGGTAGGGAACTCCTTGATTGGGGCCTGGATCAAGGACTTAGGAAGATTGCCCTCCCGCGGAAAGAAGGACAAGGCCACTCAGATAGGAGAGCACGTGGTGGGGCTTTTCGAAGGGAAGCTCAAGGAACGGCTTCCCGTTGTGCTCGGTGAGGTAATGAAGCTTCTCCAGAAACCCTCAGACAAGGTGGAGGATATTCGGGAGAAGGGAGCTCTCTACGATCGAATCCTCGCTCTCCTCCGGCCTTTCAAAGAAGTAGCCAATGTGTGGGTTTCAACCTGCTTCGGGAACGAGGTGGACGAGACGGACTATGAGAATGCTCTGCTTAAGCTGAGCGAGCCGGACTCTATTTGGGAAGCCGAAGTTCGTTCCCAGCCCTGGTTTGCCAATGCTCAACGAATTGCCGAGGAGCGACACTTTTTCCACTGGGAACTGGAATTCCCTGAGGTGTTCTTCGAGGAGACTGGCCAGCGAAAGCGCAATCCCGGCTTTGACGCAGTGATTGGGAATCCACCTTATGTGCGAAGCGTGCGCTTAAAGGACTGGGACCCTAGCGAGTGGGCTTACTACGCTACTGCGTACCGTTCAGCATCTAAGCGTGAATTTGACATTTATCTCTGTTTCGTTGAGCTTGGACTAAGCTTGATCTCTCCAAACGGCCGATTTGGCATGATCATGCCGAACAAATGGTTTACAACCCAAGTAGGTGAATCTCTGCGGTCGCTACTCTCCGAACGGGAGGCTGTGGAGCACATTGTGGACTTTGGACATTTCCAAGTGTTTAAAGGAGTGACCACCTACACCTGTTTGCTTTTCCTCAAAGGATCGCCGCATGATGAAGTGAAAGTCGCCGTTTTGAATGAGGTAGAGGAGGATACCCAGCCTCTTCCAGGCGGCGAGGGTAAATGGCAAACGGAAATCGTGTCTATTAAGGACTTGGGGGCTGGCGCGTGGACTTTTGCCCTTGGCCCTGTGAGGTCTCTGCTAAGGAGGCTGAGCAGACTCCCACGATTGGAAGATATCGCCACCGTGTTCAAGGGCACTGGCACTAGCGCAGACGAGGTCTTTCTAATGGAGCGCCGGAGAGGCCGGTTCTATTCACGCTCACTTGAACAATGGGTAGAGATCGAAGATGAGCTCATGCGCCCATCCTTGACCGGACAGGATATTGACCCCTATTACTACGAGACCGAGAACTATCTGCTTTTTCCCTACCGGATTGTCGGTGAAGAGGCAAACCTGATCCAGCCAGAGGAAATGGCAGCAAAGTATCCCAAAGCGTGGACATATCTCAACCAACCTATCAACCGAGAAACATTGGAGAAACGTGACAAAGGCAAATTCAGAGGTCGGAATGACTGGTATTGTTTCAGCTATCCTCGAAATATGCACTGGTTAGGATTCCCGAAGTTGGTATTACCCGATGTGGCTGGAAGAGCAGAGTTTGCCTGCGACCTTGAAGGCAGGTACATCATTGATACGGTTTACGCTATCCGGCCGAAGGAGGGCGTCCGAATCTCCCTGCTGGCGCTGGCAGCACTCCTTAACAGTCCCATAATGACCTTCTTCTTGCAGCAAACAGGGACGAAACTGAGGGGAGGTTACTTCCGTATGAAAACAGCGTATCTGAATCCCTTCCCCATACCACGCATCGCCTTTGTCACCCCTCAGGCAGAGCGGGCCCGGCTGGTGGAGGAAGGGAAGCGCCTGTACTGGGAATGTCTTAAACGTGCAGGGCTCTCGACATGATAAGAGAAGAGATGCATTTGGCCCCCTGATTATTGGAGGTGAGCATAATGTGTACCGAATGGATATCGATAACTATTCTGAGTTTTCTCCAGTTTCTTGTTGTCCTAGTGATGTGGTGGGAGGTGAAGACAACGAGGGAAGCCTACCTTGAAGGGCGAATTCTAGTTCGACTTCGTCCTCGCGAGTCCAGCGGTTTCTTTAACCTTCGGATTGAGAATGTAGGTGCTGGACCAGTAGAGGATGTTAAAATTACCTTCCCTCAGGGTTTCCCTGCTATTCCAGACCGACAGCGACAGGTTGATCTCGCCTCGGTAATACCAACGTATCTCGGAACTTTCGGGCCGGGAGAATTCCGAGAGTGGAATGTTGGCTTTTATGCAGATCGCTACAACTCGTCTCTTCCTGACGTCATCCCATATGAGATCGAGTACAAGTGCCCACGTAACAAACTGTTGCAGGCAATTCCGTTTTTGAGAGGGAAAAGAAAGGTCGTTGGGCAGCTGTGTTTCTCAACTTATGCTGGCGTTCTGCTCAATCCTTATGTTGGCATGGAGGACATCCACCGTGAACTTAAGTTCATAGTCCGTGAACTCAGATCTATAAAAGATTTCCTAAAGGCGTGGCAGCTTACTTTAGAGAGGAAAAGCGATGCTAGTTGAGAATGATCGAACAAAGGTGGACGAGGTGTTTGGCCCCCTTTTGATGTTCGTAGAGGAGCACCTCAAGAAGATTCACAAACCAGATCCCGAGCTTGTCCGAAAGCACAACAAGAATCCCCTGAACAAGGACTGGCAGATCCCAGAAGGGGCTCTTTGGGAACAGTCCGACGTGGTGCATGACCTTCTCGCCTTCCTGGCCGAGGAGATGATCCGCCTGAACCAGGAGAAACAGCAGGAGATGAAGAATTTCCTTTCCTGGCTTGAGACCGAGCTCCAGGTCCGGCCAGACAAAGAAGGGAATACCGGGATCGATGCTCTCACCGGAAAGACCAAGCTCAAGAATTACCTCGGCGATTACCAGAAAGGTGAAGGAGAGCTTGCGCTCGAGGAGCTATGGGAGATCTTGAAGAAGAACAAGAATCGCATAGGTCGGCCCCTCACCCACGAATTCATGGCCGAGCTTCGGGAAGCCTATGAGCGCAGCTTGGCCAAACTCCGCCCGATCAAGGAGCGCCTCCGCCTTACCGACGCCCTCATTGACCAAATTGTCTACCGTCTCTATGGGTTGACCGAAGAGGAAATCCAAATTGTTGAAAGCAAACAATGATCAAGAGAGACCCTTTGCCGAAGCCATTAGCCGAGATCCCGTGGATGAGAGGACTACACCAATACATGGAAAGACGGGGATATGTTTGCGCTCTCGAAAGCACGACCGCTTTCGATGATCATCCTACCGTCATCGCGTTGTCTGATTACGGAGGGGATGCCAATCATTGTAGCTACCTAACTTATGCGTTTCTGTACGCTGGGTATAAGGCCCTTCACCAATGGCACGAGCAGATCCTGCGTCTGAAAATGGCTAGATGCAGTGACGGACGCACTATACGTTACAAAGACCTCCGCGATACGAAGCGTCAAACCATGCTTCCGGAGTGGTTGAGTCTGGCAAACTCGCTTCCGGGTTACCTAATCGTGGTTGCGGTAGATAAACGAATCCCACACTTGTTTGTCGATGACACGGGCCGGGAGCTTGCAGAAACGTTTGCCTCCCTAGGTCTGTCTGGGTACACCAGCACTGTGGCCGAGAAAACCCTTCGTGTCCTTCATATGCTATGTTATTTTGCAGCGCTGATGCTGAGGCCTGAAAAAAAGTTTTTGTGGAAAACTGACGAAGATGATATTGCAGGAAGCGGCGGATATAGCCAACGTTTGCAACATCTCGGCGAGTTGTATCGAGGAGTGATGAATATGTACATTGCTCATCCAATTATGGAATTTGGCTATGCCGTTGACCTCACCGGTGACGAGCTCAGATTCTTCGAGGATGGACTAAGCCTCCCTGATCTCGCAGCAGGAGCATGTGCTGATTATTTCTCTCAAGCTCCGCAGCTTCACAAATACAGACGCGAGAAGATCATTTTATGGTTGGCCAACGAAGAAACTCTGCTTCAGAAGATTATCTTTCGCTTCAATTGCGTGGGTCAGGGGCCAAGCTTCACAATCAAGGAAGTCCGATTTAGAAAATATGGTTTGAGTGTCAAGATGGATGCGATTTGAAGTCGACGGAGTATTACATTTATATTTGAACTGCGCCTAAGCCTCCCATAATGCAAGGGACAGAGCCAGCTGGGCCTGAAAGGAGGTCGAATGCCGATCATCGTGCAGCGGGAAGGAGAGCGGGCGAAGATCATCTCCGAGAGCAGGTTCCCCAATGAGGCGGAGCTCCAGCGTTACATCTACGAGAACCCCGAAGTGCTCCCCATCTCCAATATTAAGGAAGACGCTCAGTTCACCGTCCTCGATAAGGAAACTCCCGTCGGTACTGGTTACATCGATATCCTAGGTGTGGACAGCGATGGAGAACTGTACATCATCGAGACGAAACTTTTCGGGAATTCCGACAAACGCCAGGTCATTGCCCAAGCGCTGGATTACGGTGCCGCTCTTTGGAGCGCGTATCAAGATCCGGAGACGTTCCTCCGCATGCTCGACGAGCGCCTCTCAACACGGGGGACAAGCCTGAGGGAGCTCCTAAGGCAGAGCTTTGGCGAAGCCGCCGAGGAGGTGGAAGAAGGAATACATCACTGCCTTGAATCCGGGACCTTTCGGTTCGTTATCCTCATGGACCAAGTCCCCTTTGAGCTCAAGACCTTGGCCCAGTTCGTAAATAGCTATAGCAACTTCAGCGTTTACGTGGTGGAACTGGAGCATTACAAGCACGACGATCTTCATATCTTTGTCCCACATGTGTTCGGAGCCGAGGAAAGAAAACGCATTTCTGCATCTTCAGCTGGGCGCGATTGGAGCGAGGATAGTTACTTTCAAGATGTTGAAAACAAGTGCACCCCCGAAACCGTGACTGTCGTTCGCAAGCTTTACGAGTTCTCGAAGCAGCGCGCTGACCGGATAACTTGGGGACGCGGCCGCTTCACGGGCTCATTCAATCCCCGTTTTTTCCTATGTTTGTGAGCCTTCGGTTTACACCGTGCGATCTAACGGTAACATCGCGATTAACTTCGATTTCGTCCAAAGAGGTAGCGCTGACCTTGCCCAACGCCTACTTAGTGACCTCACCACTGTTCCAAAGCTAGCTGCCCGCTTGCCGAAGGAACCTGTGGGGCATCCGGAACTCTCCCCATCAGACTGGGTACCCGTATGCGAGGAGTTCCTTGCTGCCCTAGACCGTTTTTTAACCTATGCCAAAGGAAGGTCCGCTCAAACCGATGGCGGGCCAGCGGTCGCTGAGGCGCGGCGATGACCGATTGAATTTAGGCCCCCTGAGGTCAAAGGTAATCGGAGAAATGGGTTGCAAAGGGGGAAATAAAGAAAAAGCAGGCAGGATCGAAGCTGAGGCCTTACCCGTAATGGGTGGTGCAGGACTTGAACCTGCGACCCCACGCACGTCAAGCGTGTGCTCTACCGGGCTGAGCTAACCACCCAAAAGGCGGCGCCCGGATTCGAACCGGGGAATAAGGGATTTGCAGTCCCTCGCCTTAACCGCTTGGCTACGCCGCCACCACAATGATTATAGTCTTTCCCCCAAACCCCACCAACTCTCCTCTGGCGGACCAAGCCTCTGCCAGCGGAAGGGAACCTTTTTCCCTTTTGACGAAACCTTCCGTCAGAGGACCCCCAAAATTCGCAGCGACGGACAGGGAACGTTACCATAAAAACTGAAACGAAGGGCAGGGTGAAAGGAGAGAAGAATGAGCGATTTCTGGTCGTTCCGAAAAATGATTACCCCAGTAATCATCCAGGTGATTTTTTGGATCGATGTCGTTTTTATGTGTGATTGCCGGCTTTGCTCTGATCGTAGGAGGCGTTAGCACGCCCTATGGGGGCGGAGGACAGGTCCTGGCGGGCGTGCTCTTCTTATTGCTCGGACCGCTTTTCGTCAGAGTAGGGTGCGAGGTTATGATGGTTCTCTTTCGCATCCACGAAACACTGGCGGAAATCAAGAAGAATACCGAGAAAACACAGCAATGAACTAAGTTTTTTCGGGAAAGCTGCGTTAAGCTTCCCCGGCACACGGGAGGCGCGGTGCACGCCGGGCTTACTCCTTTTCGTATTGTTTCCGCAGCTCCTCCTGATCGATTGGCGAGAGGTCGCCTTCCCGGCCTAGTCGGTGGCGGCGAGCAGAGGATACAAAATAGAGGGCAATCCCGGCCGCCACGGAAACGTTGAGCGACTCCGTAAACCCAAACATCGGGATGCGAAACGTTCCATCACATTGAGCCAAAATTTCCGGACCTAAACCCTCATTTTCGTTTCCGAACACCAAGGCCAAGGGAGCATCTACGGGAAGCTCCTCTAGCACTGAATCTCCATTGGGCATGGCCGCAAAAATTCGAAACCCCCGCGCCCTCAGCTCCTGAAACGCCGGCTCAGCCCGGCGGAACCGCCTCACCCGAATCCACCGCTCCGCGCCCTGGGTCACTTTGGGCGAGGGATGAAACGGAAAATCCTCTTC
>Ga0185307_1001153_pt1 | contig 15118 bp, 20 predicted proteins | sample LHCtaG_FD_128010 | JGI IMG/M metagenome (GOLD analysis project Ga0185307, IMG submission 128010) | Hot spring microbial communities from Little Hot Creek, USA to study Microbial Dark Matter (Phase II) - LHC4sed_matched (SPADES... | ecosystem: Environmental > Aquatic > Thermal springs > Hot... | reverse complement strand
AAGTCTTCAAAAAATACGGAGAAATATCCGGGAGAGAATACAAACCCATTAAAGAATACATGACTGAAGACGCGGAAACATGCATAGTAGCAATGGGAAGCACAGTAGGAACAGCAAGACACGCCGCCAAAACACTGAGAGAAAAAGGAGAGAAAGTAGGAGTAGCAGGAATACTACAATACAGGCCATGGCCAACTAAAGAGGCTGAGCAACTATTCTCAAAGTTCAAAAGAATCATCGTAATGGAGAAAACAATAAGCCCAGGAGCAAGAGCAGGCCCAACTTACGAAGACATCGCATCAACAATATACCCGAAGCACAGCAACGTGAAAATGATAGACTTCACATACGGCTTAGGAGGAAGAGACATCTCCGTCCAAGGAGTAATCGAAATCTACAAGCAGGGGAAAGAACTCATAGACAAGGATAAAACAGACAAAGTATGCTTCTACGGGGTGAGAGAATGAGCAAGCTAGAACCAATAAGCAAAATCTCAGACCTCCCGGAAGAGCCAAAGCTAAGACCAGGACATAGGCTTTGCGCAGGATGCGGGCCAGCAATAGTAGCAAAAATAATAACGCTCGCAGTACCAGAAGCAGTAATAGTAAACGCAACAGGATGCATAGAAGTAAGCACAACAATCTACCCCTACTCAGCATGGAAAATACCATGGGTCCACGTACTATTCCAGAACAACGCCGCAGTCGCATCAGGCATAGCAGCAGCACTAGAAAAACTCTCAGCAGAAGGAAGAGCAAGAAAAATACCAGTCATAGCACTGGGAGGAGACGGCTCAACATTCGACATAGGACTAGGAGCAATATCAGGAGCACTAGAAAGATTCGATAAATTTGTATATATATGTTATGACAACGAAAGTTATGCTAACACAGGCCTGCAGCGAAGTGGAGCAACTCCACTAGGGAGCGCGACCACGACGAGTCCCGCCGGCAAGGTGATTCCTGGTAAGCAGGAGAATAAGAAGGATTTGATTGGTATTGTTGCTTCGCATCATATTCCTTATGCTGCTACTGCGACACTGTGGCTTTGGCGCGACATGATTAACAAGATTCGTAAGGCTGTCAGCTATAGCGAGCAGGGTCCTGCGTTTCTGCATATTCTTGCTCCATGTCAGTTCGGCTGGCGCTACGAGCCTCATTTAACGATTAAAATCTCGAGGATGGCTGTTGAGACAAGGCTTTTCCCGATTTACGAGATTGAGAACGGCCAGCTTAAGATTAACTTCAGGGTTGCGAAGCCTGCGCCTGTAGAGGAGTATCTTAAGATTCAGAGGCGTACTCGTCACCTTCTCGAGCCTAAGAACGCGGAGACGTTGCAGAGGCTTAAGGACTGGATTGAGTGGAACTGGCAGCGCTTGGAGAACCTGGAGAAGGCTGGCAGAGTATTCTAAGTCCAAAAAAGCTTTCAGCGTTAAGGTAAAAGATGCTGATCCTACGGGAAAGTATCCACACACCTTCTCATTCAGAGGTTTCTACTTCTTAAAAGTATTTCCTATCTGGCTGATTCCATTTAGACACAATTTTCTAATTCCATCTATTCTTTTGACAGCTGTCTGATAAAAAATTTCATTCTATAATACTTCCAGACTAAACCAGAATCTTGCGTTAGGGTACTTCCTGCGGATTTCCAGGGCTTTCATGAAGAATTCGCCGAATTTTTGCAGAACTGGGTGTTCGTCCTGTTCTTCGTACCGTAATAGGTACAATATATTTCCTCCTTGGATGTAGCGTAAGCAATCAATTTAAAGAACGATAAAGAACGATAGAAAGATTTAAAATAATGGCCATGGTATTCTTCGTTGGTGATAATCCATGAATAGGAGAAAAGCCTTATCTATTCTTCCGGCATTAACTCTAATTCTAGCTCTGGTAGTTCAACCTGTATTTGCAGAAATAATCACGCTTAAATGGCCAGGTGGAACCGACTGGACGTTTGTTGACGTTAATAACGATGGTAAAAATGATTACAGAATTGAGATAAACCCATATAATCTCCAGAGTGCCAGCGGCAGCATCACAATGACGTTTGACACAAGTACTCGAACACTTAAAACAGTATGCGATCTTAAGAGAGTTCGACCACTTGATTGGGTTAATGGCTATCCAGAAATATATGTTGGCAGAAAACCATGGGTTACTGAGTATGCCAACGGTCTAGTAGACTTTCCTCTATCGGTATCTACTCTTCAATCGAGTTCTCTCATGGTAACTTTCACCATAAACCTAGAGAGTTTATACTCAAGGATGCACTTTAACATAGCTGCGGACGCTTGGATCGTGAGGCCAAGTGTCGCCAATAGTCCCGGCACTCCTCCTGGTCCAGGAGATATGGAGCTCATGGTATGGCTTTTCGGCCAGAACCTTGGTCCGGCAGGTAGTAAGGTGGGCGAGGTTACGATAGAGGGTAAAACTTGGGAGGTTTGGAGGGAGGACAGTGTATCCTGGGGAGGATGGCAATATATAGCTTTTAAGCCGAAAGATTGGAGCATAAAGAGTGGAACTGTGAGTTACGATGCTGCAGCCTTCGTCAGGGCGGCGATGGATTACGCTACGATTGACATATCGGGTCACTACCTGCTTGGCTGGGAAATAGGGACCGAATGGGGAACTAAGAGATCCGGAGGCACAGCACAATTCTCATGGACACTATCCGGATTTAGCGTTTCGCTAAAGTAAACCAAGTTAAACCCCTTTATTTTTTTGTGTCTCATAACGATTATTAAACCAAATAAACTTCTTTTCAAGCCTTGTCTATTGTCTCATATTCTTTTGTCCTGCGTAAAAAGATAAACTAAGTAGGTTGATAAATAGTTGGGTATGCCAGAAATAAGGAATGCGGTCCTGATGTACCGCCTCTGTGACGAATCCCAGTCTGAAGCGCGAAGATCTTATTGGAACACTTTAAGGTACTTTATAAAAGCAATAAAGGCGTGTTGAGTATCTTCATTAAAGGTGTGGAGTGGACGGGAGGGTAAGGCATGACGCAGTTCGTCCTCGGCATAAAGGCCTCAAGCAGGTGCTCGCGAAAAGCCAGGGAGGAGGTTGAGCGGCTTGATAAGGAGGGCTTATGGTTCGGCTGGAGCGATGTCGAGGCTCTGCAGCTCAAGGGCTTCAAATACATACCGATGATCATTTACACAGGCCACCACCTTCACGACAATCCATTAGAATACAAGGAGTCTTTCATAGGCTTTAGTCTCAACCTTCCGCCTCCCTACTACGAGGAGGTCCACAGGCTTTTCAACTCCTTGAGGGAAAAATTGAAAGTGAGGATTGTGAGAGCAATAGAAGGAAGGGGGAAGCGCGCTCTCTGGCCGTGCGAGATACTGGATTTGAAAGAGATGCAGGATGAGATAAACCGTCTTGCAACAAGAGAACTACTCTCAAGAGAGAACCCCCCGGATGTGGAGGTCGCTAAGAGGCTCCTCCGATGGTTTTCACATAAAGAGTCAACGCCCGAGGAAAACATCAATCGTACAATAGAGATCACAAACTGGTGTGGCAAAAAATTCGGCGAATTCTTCATGAAAGCCCTAGAAATCCGCAGGAAGTATCCTAAAGCAAGGTTCTGGTTTAGTCTGGAAGTACTATAGCTACATTAAAGATGCGAGCCGGTAAATCCTAAATTTTCCCTTCTAAGCCCAGCTCGCGGATTAGCTCTTTAAGGGGCTTGGTCTTGCCTTCCTCTGCTTCTTTAAGGGCTATCCTCAGGTCTCTGACCAGCTCCTCATCCTGAATAACCTCAAGTGTTTCCAACAGCTCCTCAATTAATGTGGTTGCCTTTTTCAACAGTTCTCTTTCCTCCACTGTTAAAATCGACATGTTGGCTCCTTGTCCTAAAATAGGACCATGACCTTTAAATTCTTTTCCCCTTTCTACGTTATGAATTACCCATTTTGGGGCCATCTTAGTCTAGCAATGATCAGTAGAATTGGATTAATAAACGTGCTTACGATGCCCCATAGCCAACAAAATTACCTTGCTTCTTTTGATTTGGTAGAGAACCCTGTAATCGCCTATCCTCAGCGAGAAAACTCCTTTCCACTCTCCACGCAAGGGTTTACCAGCATATGGATTCGTCCTTAAGACATTCACTTCGCGGAGTATTCGTACCTGAGTCTCTTTGTTAAGCTTCCTTATTCTTTTGTTAAAGGGTGAGGCAAACTCTATTTCGAATTCTCCCGATCCATGCCCACTTATCAATAGCCTTTTAATTGTATTTCCCTTGTATTAAAATAATTTCGCATTCGAGATATATGGTTAAGTTTGAAAAATTGGGCCGAAAGAACGAGTTTTTTGAGGAGGTGTGGACTATTTTCATCTTAAACTACGATTAAACTTCTAATTTCCTTGCTACCTTCAGGAAAATTCTTAACCTCCCAGGATGTACCTTATCTCTTTAAGGTAGTTGAATGACCCTATTGCGTTTTCGCTCTGAGGCTCATCATAAAATCTATACATTAAGACCCAACCCTCTTTCTCGGCAATATACAGGTATACATCAGCATCCTTTTTCAAGTCTTCAAGATCACCCGTTTCATATCCATGCTTAACTTCGATGATTACCTTCTCTCCATCTTTTGTGTCTCCCATGTAGTCAAAGATCACGTATTTTCTGTTAAACTATTATTACACATTGGAGTTTTACTCGTTTATATCTTCATTAAAGGTGTAGAGTGGAAGGGAGGTTAGGATGAGCCACTACTACCTAAGGATAAGGGTTTCAAGCAGGGCTCCGTGGGAGGTCAGGAAGGAGCTTAAGGAGGCTAAGTATAAAAGCCCCATTTGATGACCTGAAATTGAAATACTACAGCTCAAGGGCTTAAAATATAATGAAAGATTCTTAAATTAAACATAGAACTCTCTGATTTTCACAAACAAAACACTATTCTGCCAACAATGCTATCTAAACTTAAATACGTGTTTAAGGAATCGAATCATGCTATTCCGATTTTCTCCTTTATCCTTGCTACTTCTGATTCGAGTTTTCGAAACCTTTAATCCATGTAGGTTTTAAGGTCTTCCCTAAGGTTTCTAACCTCGCCTATTAGGGTTTCCTGTTTCTCCAGCATCTTGTTCTGTTTCTCCAGCATGCTTGCTCCAACCTCTACAATCTTTACCAGCTGACTTGTGTTAAAGCTCCTGTGTAAAGCCTCAATAGGCATGACGCTCCCCCTATAATTCTCTACAGCGACTTCTTTAAACGCGTGCGCTACGAGGTTAAAAGACCATACCTGGTGATTCACATTGATGAAACAAGGAGGGAAAGAAGACTTAAACACTAAAGCAAACAACCTTATCAACAAGGGTAAACAAGATTAATTATAATAATATTCAACATATCTTATGACCCATGAATTTTTGCGGAGCGTTTCCTTTCGGAGCGGAATGGGGCCGCGAAATTACAAGGCTCGTGGTGCTGTTTTCAAGGTTCTATGAGCTTGTTTCTAGTTTTCAACCTGGTGGCTGAAGAGGGTATGAGCGGCATTATGCCTCCTTGTTTGGGCATGTGTTTGGAGAAGTGGTTTACAGCGCATGCCTCTATCTCCGTTTGTTTCAACGCTACCACTTCTTTTCCACACAACGGGCATGTCCAGACGAAACACTTCCGCATCTCAACCCTGACCCACTTCTTAACTTCTTCTCTGAGGCTCATTCCTAAGCCTGAAACCGGTAGCTAGTCTTATTAAGCTACCTGGAGGATGGGGTTGGAAGAAAAAAGGGGGTTGCCTACGGGGTCTCCAGTAGCTCTATCCTGTCCTCCAGCACCTTAACATCGGCCTCAAGTTCGAGGATCTTCCAGAAAATATCCTCGAGTCTCCAACCGCTTAGGTTCTCGAAGTCTTCAATCTTAGTCTCTATATCTCTAATCCTGATGTCTGCATCAGTAGCCCACCATGTTAATCCCCAGGTCTGGTTATCAACCCTCTCAATCCTTTCCTCGAGTCCTTTAATTCTCCAGTAGAGACGGTCAACGCGGTACTCGACTTCGCTGAGCCTAAACTCATAGTCTCCGAGCTTAGCAGCCAGATAGATGGCAATGATGGCGACGATGAGTAAGCCAATGCCGAAGGCGATGGCCAAGGCCTTAAACACCTTCTCCCCGGCATGATTCATAGCGTCTCACCACCACTACTAGTCCCCCCTACCTTTAAACCCTTTGAATGAGGCTGAGAAAAAAGGGGGTTGCCGAGGAGATTTCTCCACAGCCCGCCTTAAGTTATATTAATTAATTAATTAGTATATGATGCACGTCTATAGATTTCTTGGAGATTTACCGTGCTGCTCGTATCCGTCTTCAACGCGTTGATGATTGAGATGCCAGATTCTTTCCCACTGATATGACGCGTATGGAAACTTTATATCCTTCTCTATGATTCACTTACTTAGTTGGACAATTATAGCAAGGCTAGGGACAGGTTGAAAATGGGCCTAGAGGATTTGAGAAGAGGTTTAGCAAGATACTCGGAGGGCGATTATCCGGATGCTGTTTTCAGATTCCAATTATCGGTTGAAAACGCTTGCAAATCGATCTTAAGCTTCTTAGGAATAGAATTCGAAAAAACGCATTTCCCCAGCGTCCTCATAGGAAGGCTTGTTTCAGACAAGGAGAGGCTGAAAAAGCTTAACCTAAGCAGGGAGCAAATAACCTATCTAACGCTCATAATTTCACATGCTTCGTTTCTTGAATCGCAGGGTTCAATGCCGAGATACGGTTGGGAGACAGAGGAGAGGATAATAATGCCCTCAGAGGTCTATGTAAAGGATGTGGCTAAAGAGCTTTTAAGGTCAACACTGGAAGGCTTAAGCAACGTGGTAAAATTCTTCAGTGAGTTTAAGAGCTTGCCGCCAGATCTCTCAGGCATGATCAACCAGTTAAAAAACGTGGTGGATGATGCGTCTGGAAAACTTGGATAAGATCAGGGATCCAGATTACCGAGAACTCGTAGAGCAATACGTAGAGAAAATCTCAAACTTTTTCAAAGAGAAAATCGTGGGTATTCTATTATTCGGCTCGGTGGCGAAGGGGAAAGCTAAACCGGTTTCCTCGGCGGAGAGCGATATTGATTTAATACTCGTGGTAAGAGGATTGCCGAAACTTCAGGAGAGGATACTAATGGCTTCAAAACTTATTGTAGAACTAGGGTTGTCGAGCATAGTCCAAGCAATATACATGACCCCAGAGGAATTTGAAACCCATACTAAATCTAAAAGCGGCTGGATTATCGACGCACTGGTAGATGGTATAATCCTCCATGACCCTGAAAGCTTCCTGCAGAACTCAAAGGAGAAGCTTCTGAAAGAACTAGAGGAGAAAGGAGTGGAGAGAACCCCCTACGGATGGGCATGGTCAATAAGAGCGGGAGAAAGAACATGCTAAGTGAAAACCGGGCTGAAATCGTTTTTCTTCCTTTGTTTGAGAGCGAATCCTATTTAACCTTAAACATAGGATTTAGGTTGTCACGCAAATAGAATAACTTTTTATAATTCTTATTTTAAAAAGGAGCCGTATTGGCTGGGCCAGTAGTACTTGACACGGATATTGGCGACGATATCGACGACGCATTTGCCCTACTATTCGCGTTAAAATGCAAAGAGCTAGACCTGAGAGCAGTAACAGTAGTTTATGGCGATGTGGAATCTAGAGCTAGGCTTGCTTCAAAACTGATATCTACACTAGATTTGAAGATACCTGTAGCCAGAGGTTCCGCTAAGAATCTTCTGGGGTTTGCTCCAGGTTGGAAGCCTCCTCAAACAGAAGTGTTAGAAGACGAGTCCGGCGAATACTCGAACTTGATCGGCTTGCCCGCTTGGGCTGTCATAGCTGAAAACGTGTTGAAAGTAGATGGTCTTAAAGTGGTCAGCATAGGGCCTCTTACCAATATTGCTCTAACACTGCTCTCAATGCCTGAGGTTAAGGAGAGGCTTAAGCTTGTCTCGATGGCTGGGTTTTTCAACGGCTCGGGTGCCGAGTACAATGTTAGATGCGACCCCGAGGCCTTAAACCTGATTCTCAGATCAGGCGTGAAACCTCTGCTCGTAGGTTTAGATGTTACCCTGAAATGCGTAATGCCCTTAAGCATGATCGAGAAGCTCAGGTCGAGCGAGAAGCCGGAGCACAGGCTTGTTTACTCCATGCTCGAAGCATGGATGAGAAGTACAGGCCACAAGCAGCCGATTTTACACGACCCACTGGCCCTAGCTGTCTTAGTGGATGACAAGATTGTATCTGTTGAGAACGTCAGAGTCGATGTTGAGCTTAAGGGAGAGTATACTAGAGGATTCACTTTGATTACTGGAAGCACTCCAAATGCTTCAGTATGCTTAAACGTCGACGTGGAAAGGTTCCTGAAGCTTTTCGAAGAAGTAATCTTTTCATAGGAGGTTCATATTATGTTCAGACCCGGGCCCGCTGGGATTTGAACCCAGGCTCTTCGGCTCCGGAGGCTTGCGTGAGGTTAATCCTCTCGACGCCTTTATCCTGGCTTGGCCACGGGCCCTGTTAAAAACTTATTTACACACTGCTTTTAAACCTAATCTGTCTCAAGTGAGCGAGAACAGTAAGAGCAAGGGTAGGTTCGTGTTCTGGGCTGACGCGGTGGCGGAGTCAGCCATCGAGCATGCTAAGAGGAATGGGATGCCTCTCGTGACTGTTAAGAGTGGAGGGTCGCCCTCAGGGGGGAAGCATATTGGGAATATGAACGACCAGATTCGCGCGTTCTTCATCTATGACTCTGTGAAAAGGAAAGGTATTCCCGCGAGGCTAATCTACACTAATGATGATATGGATCCGCTTAGGACTATCCCCCCGTCTGCCCCAGATGGTGATGGCGAGTGGCATTCTTTCACGGAGCAGGAGCTTTCGACTCTTGAGAAATACTTGGGCTGGCCCTACAGTCGTATACCGGACGTATTCGGATGCCACAGGTCTTGGAGCGAGCACTTCAACTCAGTCATCCAAGATGGTTTGGAGAAGCTGGGCATCTCCATGGAGAACTATAATAATAGCAATTCCTACGCCAACGGGGTTTTCCTCGAAGTCACTAGGCTTACGCTCTCTAAGACGAGCCTCGTCAGAGAGGTTTTGAGCAGGTACCAGAGCACTGTGGAGAAAGACTGGATACCCTTCCACGCGATATGCGGTAACTGTGGCAAGATAACTACTACGGCTCTGAGAGTCGATCTTGAAAACGATACTGTTGAATACGAGTGTCGCGGCAGAGTCCTAGCCGGAAAATACGTGGTGAAAGGCTGTGGCCATAGGGGTTCTTCAACGCTGAAGGAGGGTAAGCTGCCCTGGCGGCTTGAATGGGTTGCTCAATGGAAGGTTTTCCAGGTTAATGCTGAGCCCTTTGGAAAAGACCATTACGAGGGCTCTTGGAAGTCTGGGCAAGCGTTGGCGAGAGAGATATACGGCATCGAGCCTCCCGCGAGCCTTGTCTACGAGTTCTTCCTTGTTAACGGGGAGAAGATGTCCAGCAGGAGGGGCAACGCCTACATTCTTCAGGACATTCTCAAGGTTCTGGAGCCCGAGGTTGTGAAATACCTTTATACTAAGAGGCCGATGATGCAGAGAAACATTGATCTCAAGAACGTCCACCTGCTCGTCGAGGAGTTCGACAGGTTTGAAGAAGGCTTTTTCAACAAGTCTTCCGAAGAGGCTGAGCGAATCTACCCCGTGGTCATGGGTACTGTCCCCCCTAGGAAGCCCCTGAGGATCAGCTACCTGCTTGCAAGCTATCTTGTTCAATTCTACCCTCTTGAAGAAGCATACAGGAGCCTAGTGAGAGCTGGTATAGTGGGCGAAGAGGCCTCTGAAGATGATAGGAGTAGGGTTTTTCTCAGGCTGAGGCTGGCGAAGAACTGGCTTTCCACTTTCGCCGACCAGGATAAATACGTTTTGAGGAAAGAGGTTTCGAGAATCGACATCAGCGATGTCAAGAAGGCTGTTGAAGAGCTTGCGGAGAGGCTCTCATCGCTCCCAGACTTCAAAGGCGAGGATATTCAAAACACTATCTACTCCACAGCTAGGGGAAACAATATTCCTCCGCCAGTGTTCTTCAAGAAACTTTACATGATATTCCTTGGGATGGAGAGCGGTCCTAGGCTGGGCTATCTTCTTGCAGCCCTCGGCAGGGAGCGCGTTGTCTCGCGCTTGAGGAAGGTTCTCAGCGAAGCGGGGTAGAGTGCTTTATGATTTGAAATCAGTCGGCTATTGTCGAGTAGTCTATGGCAATTAAATATCAAGGTTAAATACCCGGTTCCCGCTGAACCCGAGCTTATGAAAATAGGGATCGTTGGGTATGGCGTGTACATACCGAGGCTCAGAATCAGAATCGAGGACATAGCGAGAGTCTGGGGGCACGATGCCTCCTCCTACAAGGAGGGCCTCGGCGTGGAGGAGAAATCCGTGCCGTCGCTGGATGAGGATACTGTCACGATAGCGGTTGAAGCCGCTAGGAACGCGATGAAACGGGCTGTTGAAGTCAAGCCTGGGGAAGTAGGCGCGGTCTTCGTGGGCTCGGAGTCCCACCCGTATGCTGTAAAACCCACGGCATCGACGGTTGCTGAAGCACTCGGCTTAACGCCGAACCTTACTGCGGCAGACATGGAGTTCGCCTGCAAGGCTGCTACAACAGGTTTACAGGCCTGCCTGGGCCTGGTTAAGGCAGGCTACATTAAGTACGGGCTTTCCATTGGTGCAGACACTGCTCAGGGAGCTCCGGGTGACGCTCTGGAGTATACTGCTGCAGCCGGGGGGGCAGCGTACGTCATAGGCTCTGGAGAAGGTGTGATCGCTGAAATAGAGTATACGCACTCCTATACTCAGGACGTTCCCGATTTCTGGAGGAGAGACGGCTCCTCCTACCCTAGGCACGCTGGGAGGTTTACCGGCGAGCCGGCTTATTTCGAGCATGTCGTGAACTGCACTAGAGCACTGTTGGAAAAGTCTGGAACGTCTCCGAAAGACTATGATTACGTTGTTTTCCACCAGCCTAATGCAAAGTTCCCCTTGAGAGCGGCGAAGATACTTGGTTTCGAGGAGAGCAAGCTCTGGCCCGGGCTCGTAGTGAACAGGCTTGGAAACACTTACTCAGGCTCCTCGCTAATGGGTCTTGCAGCAGTACTGGATGTTGCAAGCCCTGGGGAGAGGGTTCTCGTCACCTCATACGGGTCTGGAGCGGGTTCCGACTCCTTCAGCATAGTCGTCACGGACGCTGTAGAGTCGAAGAGGGAGCTCGCCCCTCCGGTGATGTACTACTTGGATAGGCGCGAGTACATAGATTACTCTCTCTACGCTAGGTATAGGAGGCTCTTCAAGGAGGATTGAGAAGTTGAGGAGGGAGGTTGCGATAATATCTGTCGGCTCCACACGCTTCGGCGAGCACTGGGACAGGGGTATGAAAGACCTCGTCTGGGAAGCAGGCATTCAAGCTGTGGAGGAGGCTGGGATAAGCGGGCGCGATATTCAGTACATAGTTTTCGGAAACATGTCGGGAGGAATGTTCGAGGGCCAGGAGCATGTTGGGGCTCTTGTAGCAGACTTCCTCGGGCTTAATCCTGTTCCGGCGACGAGGGTGGAGGCTGCTTGTGCCTCGGGGGGCGTGGCTTTCCTCCAAGGCTACATGGCTGTCGCATCCGGCATTTACGACTTGGTGGTTGTGGGAGGGGTGGAGAAGATGACTGACGTAGAGTCTGTGCAGGCTACTGAGATACTCTCGGCAGCCATGGATTACGAGTGGGAGGCTTACTTCGGCGCAACGTTCCCAGGAGTGTATGCTCTGATGGCGACGAGATACATGCATCAGCACGGTCTTAAGCCCGAGACCTTGGCGAAGGTGGCTGTTAAAAACCATTATCACGGCAGTATGAACCCACTGGCGCATTTCAGGAACAGGATAACTGTTGAAGACGTTTTATCGTCTCCAGTGGTTGCTTACCCGCTTCGGAGAAACGACTGTTGCCCTGTTTCAGACGGGGCTGCCTGCGTCATACTCGCCCCCTTGGACGAGGCCCGCAAGTATACTGATACTCCGATTAAAGTGGAGGCTGTGGCCCAAGCCTCTGACACTCTGAGCCTTCTCGAGAGGAGGGATATTTGCACGCTGGAGGCGACGGTACATGCTGCTGAGAAGGCTTTCGCAATGGCTAAGCTCGAAAGGAAAGATATAGACATTGTTGAGGTACATGACTGTTTTACAATAGCCGAGATACTTGCTCTCGAAGACCTTGGCTTCTGCCGTAAGGGGGAGGGTTTCAAGCTTTACGAGGAGGGTGAAACATACGTTGGCGGAAGGCTCCCCGTGAACACTGACGGGGGCTTGAAGGCTGGTGGACACGCGGTAGGCGCTACCGGCGTTAAACAGATAGTTGAGATCGTGAAGCAGCTTAGGGGTGAGGCTGAGGGAAGGAGGCAGGTTGACGGTGCGGAAATCGGCTTGGCCCATAACGTCGGCGGGTCGGGTGCTACCGCGGTGGTCACGATTCTTTCCAGGAGGTGATTGGGATGAGTAACTCGGGTGTGCCAAGGCACTGGAGAAGCATGAAGGAGAGGTACAGGCTACTAGGCACTTACTGCGAGAACTGTAAGGGAAGCTTCTTCCCGCCTAGGAAGATCTGCCCCAGATGCCGTAGGAAGGGTAAGACTAGGCAGATAGAGTTCTCCGGCAGAGGCAGGGTCTTCAGCTACACTGTTATCAACGTAGGGTCCAAGACTTTTGAAAGCTACGCTCCCTACATAATAGGCTTGATAGAGCTTGAGGAAGGCCCGAGGGTAATGTCGCAGATAGTCGACTGCAAGCCTGAGGAAGTATACATAGGGATGGAGGTTGAGGCATGCTTCAGGAAGCTGTTCGAACAAGGGGACGGTGGAATAATAAGCTACGGGTTCAAGTTTAGGCCGGTGGACAATAGCTGGAAAGAGTACTACGATAAGCTTCTTGCAGAAAAGAAGGTGAAGGCTGTGCAAAGAATTTCCTGAGACGCTTCTCCTCCTTACCTGCCTTAATCTTTAAAAAATACTTCGTAGAGAAACAGAGTGTTGTCAACACCGTGTAGAATAGGTCCTGCAGGATTCCCCTTGAAGGGCCCCCATGGGACGGGGGCTATGGAGTACCTTAAGAAAATAGGCTTGAACGCTATGGAGTACCAGGCTGTCAGGAGCCTCCGGATTGGTAAGAAACCGGCTTTACAACTGGGTTCAGCAGCCTCGGAGAACGGTGTCCTGCTTACCCTGCATGGCCCGTATGCGATAAACCTCTCGTCCAACAAGAAGCTCGTCAGGAGGCAGAGTGTTCAAAGAATAATCAAATCGGCTGAAATAGCCTCTTGGATGGGTGCTCTCCACATTACTTTCCACCCCGGCTATTACAGCGGCCTGCCTAAAGAGCTGGCGATGCAAGTGCAGAAAGAGGCTTTGAAAACAGTCTTGGAGAAACTGAGTGAGAGAAAGATTAACGTTGAGCTCGGCCCCGAGACCACGGGAAAACCCGACCAATTCGGGACACTTGAAGAACTTGTCGAGCTCTCAACATGCTTCGATAAAGTAAGGCTCACCTTAGATTTCGCGCACATCCACGCTAGAGCAGGCGGGATAATTAAGAGCCGTGCGGACTATGAGAAAATCTTGGATGCTGTTGAGAAGTCTCTGGGCAGCGAGGGGATGAGAAACCTTGTAGTGCACTTCTCAGAGGTTGAGACAACTTCGAGGGGCGTGGGGGAGAGGAGGCACCACCCTATTGGAAGCGGCTATGGTCCGGATTTTAGAAGTCTTGCAGAGATAATAGTTGAAAAAGGATACTCCTTCATCATAATATGCGAATCCCCTCTGCTGGAGATAGATGCTTTGAAAATGAAGAAAATTCTGGCTCGATTTAAATAATGATTGTAAGCCTGAAAAATTGAAAACGTATTTCTTTTGGTGTTTTATGTTTAGAGAGGAGCGAGACTAGAAGATCATCCGGGGCTCTCAACGCCTGAGGCTTGGCAGATGGCTGTTATTAGCTTCACAAGCTTCTCCACTAGCTGTAGCGAGGATTGGAGAATGAAAACATCCATGATCATGCAACGAGGTTGAAAGATTTTTATACTTTCAAGTGCTTTAACCATGGGTTGTTGCGCAAGGAGTCTCGTATACTTCTCGACGCCGAGGTTCTTGTTAAACTAGCTTATTTAACTATCTCTAAGGAGGTCGACTTGAAAAACCTTGAAACCTTGAGGCTTACTTATGAACAGGGGAATAGTACAGCATACGAGGCTCTTGAAGGCTCTTTAGAGCTTACTCCTCTGGAAGAGCTTCGCAAGTTCTGCGAGCAGGCTCTTGAAGCCTCAGAAAACCTGTTGAGAGAAGAAGAGGAAAAGTAATTACTTAAAGCTCTTCAAACTCGTATTCTTCCTCCCTGGCATGCGGTTGCTCCCTTCCTCTCTTCGAAACTAGTTTTTGCAAAAACATTTTGAACACTATGATTACTATTACTACTGAAACCGCCGCCACTATTACTATAACTACCCTTATGGAAATCGGGATCCTAATGGTTATCTCTCTTTCCTTTGAAAAATCTATATCAACCATCGTAGAGTACCCCATGTGACTTACAGTTAGCCTTGCCCTCCCGCCTACTATCCCGCTCATGTTAACCATCCCATCCGGCCCCGTCACATAGTTTTTCAAAGAATTGTTCAGGAAGAGTGCTTTTACCTCCACGCCTTCCATGGGTACTGAAAAGGGGTCGACTATCCTTATCGTTCCCCCTAAGACTCTACAAATAACATTGATTCTCCTGGCTCCATAAATATCGTATGTCTTGGCTTCTTCAATGACATTCATCCCAGCGTAGTTGACGCTTAACAGGCTTAAAGTACCATTCGTCAACCAGAGTCTTGTTAAATTACCGGTGTAAGAAGTGCCGTTGGGGAATATGCATGTGAAGAAAGACGGGGTAAAGGGATTCTCATCATAGTCTAAAAAGTTTAAAGTAACCAAGTATTCCTTTCTATATTCTAATGTAATCGCGAAATCCTTATCGATATTTATGATTAGCTCCGGACTATCGTGAGAATAGCTATCATATATCAGTCTCAAGAAAACATATCTTAAT
>Ga0185307_1001152_pt1 | contig 15119 bp, 16 predicted proteins | sample LHCtaG_FD_128010 | JGI IMG/M metagenome (GOLD analysis project Ga0185307, IMG submission 128010) | Hot spring microbial communities from Little Hot Creek, USA to study Microbial Dark Matter (Phase II) - LHC4sed_matched (SPADES... | ecosystem: Environmental > Aquatic > Thermal springs > Hot... | reverse complement strand
CTTTAATGCTAGATGGGTTAAAATAGCTATAGAGGGGAGAGATTTGAATTCACAACATATAGAGAGCATATCTCTCATCTCACCACAGAAAGTTATGATTGTAAAATATAGAAATACATATGTGTTAGCAGCTCTAAGGACTGCTATTGGTAGATTTGGAGAAGTTTTTAAAAGCCTCAACTCACCGGAATTAACTGCACCTTTACTAAGAGCTGCTATTGAAAACTTAGTTTAAAACCTGATGAAATAGATCTTATTGCGCTTAGACAGGCATTAAGAGCTGGTAGTGGTCAATTAACAGCGAAACAAGCTATTAAAGGCTGGTCTTCCACCAATAATCCAATCAATTAACATTGGCCGTGTCTGTTCATCTGCTATGGAGGCTATACATAATCTTATGGTATAGCAAAACTCGTCATTGCTGGCGGTATGGAAAGTATGAGCTCTACTCCACTAATTCTTCTAAGTATATTTAGATGGAGTGTTAAGTTTATGATTGGAAAAGGAGTTAAAATAGTAGATTCAATGTATTATGATGGCTTAACAGATCCATTTTATCTTAAGCCTATGGGTGAGAGTGATCATGTGAGAAGAAAGCAGCGAATACGTAGGAGGATTCCAAGGCATTGAAACCTCAGTAGCCTCTCTTTTCGGGTCTTAATTTATTGTGATTATCTTGTCCTGAGGTATGTCCGCTAAATCGTACTCTCTCTGATCCATTCAGGCAAGCGAGTCAGGTTAAACCTGAAATCCGGTAGAAAAAGAGTAAAATTTATAAATTTCTTTTTTTTGTAATGTAAGACCAGGTGTAAGACATGGCACGTATACCGCGTTCCATATATATTCTCATCGCAGCTTTAATAGTCATCGCCGCAATAGCGATATCTATAAGGTTTATCTTGATGCCTACTCCAACACCAACACCTACTCCTACTACACCCTTACCCACTACACCCACACCTTCGCCTACGCCCACACCTGTAACACCTCCAACTACTCCAGTAACACCTCCTCGAAACATCACGGTCAAGGTTGGCATAGTATTGCCGTTGACTGGTGCATTTGCTCTCTTTGGACAAGACACTCTTAAGGGAGTACTAACAGCTATTGAAATGTTTAATGAAAAGCAATTAATACCTGGAGTGACCGTGATACCGGTAGTGGCAGACTCTCAATCAGACGCAACAGTCGCGGCTAGTGAAGCTGAGAGATTGATAACAGTTGAAAATGTTGATATTATAATCGGCAGCTATGCTGGACCACTGGCGATGGCGATAAGTACTGTAGCTGAGAGATATAACGTACCCCACTACGAGGTAATAGCCGCTCCTAACGCATTAACCATGAATCGTGGCTATAAGTGGGTATTTAGATTTGGACCCGCTGGACTCTACTATGGCTATGCTGCTGTTGATTTCTTGGTGGAATTCGCAAAGAAGATGGGCTGGGATATACGTACACTCAAGATAGCGGTAGTTCATGAAGATGGCCCATATGGGACGAGCTGTGCAGATGGCGATGTTGAGAGATTAGAGTATTATGGATTAACTCCTATTACTCGAGAAAGATATCCTGCTGCAACTACTGATCTCTCGTCACTAATTATGAAGCTTAAAACTTTAGAAGTAGACGTAGTTCTAATTACGAGCTATTTCAGTGATGCTAAGTTATTCCTTATGCAATCCTACGAGCTAGGGTTCAAGCCAAAAATTATAATAGGTCATAGTGCTGGGTTTGAGTTACCAGCCTTAGCAGGAGCTGTAGGAGATTTAATTAAAGGAGTATTTGTAGTTGGATTCCCACTACTAGGCATGGATACTACTGGTTTACTACCAGAAGTACAACAAGACATAGTTGAATTTCTTGAATATTATCAACAAAAATATGGAACACTACCAGCTTCCTGGGGTGCAAAAGCATTTAGTGCAACATACCATGTCTTCTTAAAAGAAGTTCTTAGAATAGCCCTAGAAAAGTATGGTGAAATTAACAGAGAAACTATTAGAAAAGCCTTCCTTGAAGTTGATATTCCTGAGGGAGGCACCTTCGTAGGCTTTGGAGTAAAATTTGCCCCTCCAGACCACCCCTGGGCAGGAGAAAACTTAAAGGCAACATTACACCCGGTATGTGAGTGGTTTGGTACGAGGCCTGAGGATCTTAAAGCTGTCTGGCCACCTCACTTAGCTACAGCTGAACCTCATCTCATACCTCGTCCATAACTACAAGGCCATTAATATAAAAATATAAATAACACCATAATGATGATAGAAAAGCATGAGGTGAGAGTATATGGAAAGTCATACACTTTTTAAACCATATTCCTTAATACCAGCTATAGTTACTCCCATGGATGAGAAATACGAGATCTCTTTTGAGCAAATGGAGGAGTATGTTAAGTGGATTCTTTCATTTGATATAGGTGGCTTAGCTGTTGCTGTTGACACTGGCGAGGGGCCATGTTTATATAAAGAAGAAAAAGTAAAGCTACTAAAATTCGTTAGTGAATTAGTAAAGAGAAAAATACCAATAGTTGCCGGCTTACAAGCTATTAACACAAATGATGCTATAACGACAGCAAGGCAGTTAAAAGAAGCAGGTGCTGATGCCCTCCTAGTGTTTCCTCACTCAGCTTTCATAGGCGAGCCTAATGATGATGTAATATATGAGTATCATAAAGCCATCTCTGATAATGTAGATATACCGTTAATAATATTCAACTTACAACCAGCACTTGGAGGAGTAGAATATAGCTACAAAGCACTAGAGAAATTAGTATCCCTGAAGAACGTCAAGGCAATAAAAGAAGCGTCATTTGACGCTAGGAAATTCCTCGAAATCATAGTATTTCTTAAGAAATTACCAAGGAAAATAACAGTATTGACGGGAAACGATAATTTCATATATGAGTCGCTGGTAATGGGTGCTGAGGGAGGTTTGCTGGGCTTTGGAACAATTGCTGTGAAAGAGCAGGTGGAATTATTTAGACTTGTTGCTAATAAGAAGTACGAAGAGGCTCTAGAAATCTGGGAGTATCTAAGACCGCTACAAAAAGTAATCTTCGCACCTCCCGTTAGAAACTATAGAGCTAGGTTAAAAGCAGCACTAGTAATGCTTGGTGTATTAAAAACAGACTATGTGAGACCCCCACTAAAACCGATAAGTGGAGACGAAAAAGAGAAGATACGCACGGTACTAAAAGAACTGAAACTCTTATAGAAGGCTAAGCCTATGAGTATAGACTTAAGAGTAAAGCTAACGCCAAAACTTGAATTACCAAATCCTTTAATAATTGCATCGGGTCCCTCGGTAAAAAATGATGCTGATATATTAAGAGGGTTAGAAAGCGGAGCTGGCGGGGTTGTTACTAAGACTATTACATATGATCCACTACAGCAAGTTCAGCCTAAGCCTAGAATGTATGTTGTTGATAAGAAATCAGCTATTTTAAGAACAAAGTTTTACTCTTTTTACTCAATTGATCTAATGTCTGTATACCCGCCTGAAAAATGGTATACTTTCATTAAAAGGGCAAAATTAGAGATTGCGAGAAGGGGCTTAGAGGGCGTCATTATAGCAAGCATTGCAGGGAGAACATATGAAGAGTGGGAGAAATTGACAAGGTTAGTTACAGAGGCCGGAGCAGATGCTATAGAGCTTAATCTTTCATGCCCCCACATAGAGAGTGGAAGTGGTAAGCTCATGGGTAGAGCTGTAGCTCAAGACACGAATATCGTAGCGAATATAGTTAAGGTAGTTAAAGAGAACTCAAATATTCCAGTTATAGGAAAACTAACTCCACATGGAGCAAACCCAGTAGAGCTAGCCAAGGTCATGGCTAGTAGTGGAGTGGATGCCGTGGTATCAACTGCAAGATTCCAAGGGCTAATTATAGACATTAACACTTTGAGGCCCGTTGAATGGGGTGGGCTTGGGGGTTATGGAGGTCCCTGGCAACTACCAATAAGTTTAGCATGGACTTATCACGTAGTGAGAGCCCTTCCTAATGTTCCTGTGATAGGTTCAGGAGGTATATCTTCTGGATATGATATTGTGCGTTTTATTCTTGTAGGAGCAAAAGCAACGCAATCTTGTACAACTATTATACTTCATGGATATGAGATCATAAGAGTTATGCTTAATGAGCTAACCAAGTGGATGTTAGAGCATGGATACACAAGAATTGAAGAATTCAGAGGATTAACTCTTAAACATGTTCTTTCATTAGAAGAACTAAATAGAGTTAAGAAATATGTCTTTTCAATAGATATTACGAAGTGCACTCTTTGCGGAATATGCATAAAGAGCTGCCCCTATGGAGCAATAGTAAGAGTAAGCGATAGAATAGAGATCAATAATACTCTTTGCGATAATTGCGGGCTATGCTATAGCTTATGTCCATATGATGCAATTAATAGGGAGGAAATACCTAGAAAAAATGACAAAGCTTCAACTCATTGGGTTGAGAAATAATGGATGTTATAACATTCATACAATTACTAATAAACGGAGTTTTACTTGGAGGATTATACATGTTATTCTCGACTGGCTTAAACCTAATATATGGTGTTATGAGACTAGTAAACTATGCCCATGGAGAGTTTTTAATGATGTCTATGTTTATCCTTTACTGGACTTATTATCTCTGGCATATTGATCCATATGGTTTTTTACCTGTCATATCCTTAATAATGTTCATTCTAGGATATGTACTTTATTGGACATTACTCAGAAGAATAGTGAGGTTACCTTATCCCGCACAGATAATGACATTTGTAGGTACAATATTTATACTACAAAACCTAGCCTTATGGTTATGGGGCGCCGACTATAGAAGTCCACATATTCCATATGTGTATAAGCCGCTAACTATAGGCAGTATATACATCCCACTAGGTAGAGCACTAACTCTCTTACTAGGAATATTAATCTATACATCACTACACCTATTTTTACATAAAACAACACTCGGAGTTTTTATAAGAGCTGTTTCCCAGGACCGAGGAGCAGCTACCATGATTGGAATTAACGTAGACAAGGTCACAGCAATAACCGTGGGAATTTCCTTAGCTTTGGCTGGGGCTACAGCTGCTCTTATCTTACCTATATATTATGTTTATCCATACGTTGGAAGCGATTTCACTATAATTGGCTTTATTATTATAACTCTGGGAGGGCTAGGAAATATGTTAGGTGCACTATTAGCTAGCTTGTTAATAGGCATACTTATCAGTTTTGCAGGCTACTTGTACTCCGTTCAAATAGCCTATGCGCTAGCCTTAATGGTGTACATAGCAGTACTAATGCTTCGACCTCAAGGACTTCTAGGTGGTAAGAAACATTGATGCTTCGGCAAGGAAATAAAACAAATTACGTATATGTCTTTATTAATATAGTAATACTTCTATCCCTCATCTTAAATATTCCTGAATACGTGGTCCATGTTATTATATTGACCCTCTGGTATGCATATTTATCTACAGCCTGGGCAATAATATCTGGTTATACGGGTCAAGTATCACTAGGACACTCTCTTTTCGTTGCAGCTGGCTCTTACGCTGTAGCATTACTATATCACCACTACGGCATTACTCCAATTTTAGGAATACCTGTAGCGATTTTAATTGCATGTTTATTTATTGTGATAATAGGAGTTCCTTCATTTAAGCTGGGAGTGCGTGGACCCTACTTTACTTTCTCAACACTAGCAGCTGCTCAAGTATTCTTCTACCTTCTCATAGCCTACAGTCATATAACTGGGGGAGAGCTAGGTCTTTCTTTAAAATATACAGGAAATCCACTCTATTTGCACTTTGCAGATAAAAAGATCTATTTGTTTATTATCTCCCTTTTGTGGAACCTAGAGATGTTATTGATCAGAAAAATGATATTTAGAGGAAGGCTTGGATACTATTTAGTAGCGATCAGAGAAGATGAAGATGCTGCTGCCGCAGTAGGTATTAATGTCTTTAAGTACAAAATGATCGCACTACTATTATCAGGCATTCTAACGGCTCTTGGAGGAGCCTTCTATACTATATATTTTAACTATGTTACTCCTCCTAGTGTAGCTAGTTTACAGCTCTCTTTTAGAATTGCTACGACTGGCTTAGTTGGAGGGGCTCGAAGCTGGCTAGGTCCCACAATAGGGTCAATTGTTATTACGCCTATAATGGAGTACATACGGATACGATTTGGCTCAAAATTTGTAGCCCTTCCACTAGCAATTTATGGTTTTCTACTATTAATTATTGCTAATACTGCGCCGCTTGGTTTAGCTCGCTTATTATTTAAGGGAAGAGATGAAATAAAATGATACTCCCGACTCCTATACTCGATGTAAAGAACGTTCACAAATATTTTGGAGGTATAAGAGCTCTAGTTGATATTAATCTATCACTGTCTAGCGGAGAGCTAATTGGCGTAATCGGCCCCAATGGATCTGGAAAGACAACGTTAATCAACGTGATTACTGGTTATATAAAGCCTGACAAAGGCTCTATATTCTATAGGGGGAGGGAGATCACGGGACTACCTCCTCATAAAATAGCATCTATGGGTATTGTTAGAACTTTTCAAATTACACGACCTTTTAAAGAACTAAGTGTTTTAAGTAATGTAATGCTAGGTATTTTATTTCAGGAAAAAAACATTGAAAAAGCAAGAGAAAAAGCTCTGGAAATATTGAAGTTACTTAACCTTGAGAATAAAAAGGACGTTATATGCAGAGATTTAACCACTCCAGATCAAAAGAAGATAGAGCTTGCACGTGCTCTTGCTTTAAATCCAAAAGTTCTACTTATGGATGAAGTACTGGCTGGATTACATATTGAAGACGCTAAAAAGATCTTAGAGATCATCCGTACGCTCGTAGACGAGAAAAACATAACTATCCTAATAGTCGAGCACAGAGTAAAATTGATATCAAATGTAGTTGATCGCATAATCGCCATGAACGCTGGTAAAATAATCTCCGAAGGCACTCCTTCAGAAGTCTTAAATAACCCAGAAGTAGTGAAAGTATATCTCGGCGAGGAGTACAAGTGATGAGCTTTAAACTAGGGTTAAAAGATCTCTCGTCCGGATATGGAGACATAGTAGTGATCAAGAACATTTCATTAAGCGTGAAAGAGGGCTGTATAGTGGCAGTTCTAGGCCCAAACGGTGCAGGTAAAACCACACTTTTACATACAATAATGGGTTTAACAAAAATATATAGCGGAAAAATATTATACAATAGTTATGACATATCCGCGCTAAAAACATGGGAGAGAGTGGAGAAGGGCATCGCATTAGTTCCAGAAGGTAGAAGGATCTTTCCCGAATTAACAGTATATGAAAACCTAATCACAGCAGCTATGGCAACTAAGCGTGGTAAAAAAACGCTAGACGAGAACTTAAAACTAGTTTATGAAACCTTCCCAAGACTAAAAGAGAGAGCTAGTCAAAAAGCAGGAACGCTAAGTGGTGGAGAACAACAAATGTTAGCAATAGGGAGGGCGTTAATGAATAACCCAGAACTACTATTACTTGACGAATACTCTCAAGGACTAGCTCCATCAATAGTAAATGAAATATCGAAAAAACTAGTTGAGTTAAAAGAAACTAAAAAGCTCACTATTCTAGTGGCTGAGCAACAAATAAGCAGGATCATAAATTTGTCGGATGAAATTTACGTTATTGAGTTTGGTGTCATTGTTAAACATGGCACATTTGAAGAACTTTACAAAGAGCTTAAAAACCTATATATAGGGTAATCATACCATTACTATGAACTGTTTAACAACATAGAAGCGTTCTCCACCATAATCGATATGTATTGAATTACCTCGTCAAGAATAATTTTCCCTTTTTTCTCAGAAGCCCTAGTAGGATCTCCTAAAATCCCCATTCTTACGAGTTTTCCCCATTGTACTGGCACGTGTCTAATTAATTCTCCAAGCTGTGAGGGGATCTCCTCCTTTACCGCTTTTTTCAAAGAGACTAGCTGAGGATTTATATATAGTAAAATGGAAGTCTCTATTTCATCGGCGTGATAAAGACCATGCCACGGCTTTGTCTCCACATGCTTACTAGCTATATTTGCAATAATATCGGGATTAAAGTATAATACTCTGAGCTTTTCATAAAGCCTCCTGCTAGCTATTCTAATAGCATCCTGATTTATCATGTGGGCATTTATTATTACTAGTAGCTTAACGCCTTGCTCGCATAGGCTATTTCCAATGCTTAATATTAACTGCTCGAGAACCTCATCCTCCACATGCACAGACCCAGGATAGGGCTTAAGCGCCCACAAAGAGCCATAGGCAATTGGGGGTAGTAAAAGGCCACCTATATTTTCACAAACTCGCTTTGCTATGTACTCTGCGATAATGGTATCTGTAGTGAGTGGTAAATGAGGTCCATGTGCTTCAACAGAACCTATAGGGAGAAATGCCTTGGGGGCATTGCTCGTTCTAATGTATTCCTCTATTTCAAACCACGTATTTACTCCAGCTGAAAGACACCGTGAAGCAGAAGCCAAGAGATCACCCTTAATCGTCCTAGAATAGTGATTACTCGTTACCTTATAAATACTTTGTAGTTCCCAGCTAAGACTATAGCGAATGAGACTAGAGCTCCATGTTCTTCACTGTTGACAGTCCGATCTATGACCCGCTCCCTGGCAATCACATAAAACTACAATAGTAAAGTCCTGTAGTATTGGGGACAAACAGCTCAAAGACTATATCTGAGATAAGCTACAAGGTAGGAGTACACGCAGCTGAAATCCCTTACAAAGTACGCATTACGTTCCTAAAATTTGTCATAGCTATCTAAGACTAACTTTCTTTAATAAGGATCAACTAAAAAGCCTGTACTTCTAAATTATACTTCTACTAACACATAGGGATTAATTCAATTTAGTTTCTAATTTACTTAAATGTTTTAGCTAGCTCAACAAACTCTCTTAGCTACAATTTCAACAGCTTTTGCAACTTCATAAACAGCTTTAACTTCGGGCTTAGTTCTTACAACTGTTTCAAGCGGTGTGACAACAACTGGTACTAGTAATTGTTGAGGTATAAGCCTTTTACCATAAATATCTACAAAGGACAAAGCCATTCTGTTTAGTTGTCATATGTGCAACTTCTCTAGCAATAAGCTTCTTACCATCTACATCAATAATACACATTTGACTCACACATAATCTCAACCTAAATAAGGCATTACACTAACTTGACTTAATATATCTTTACAACTTTAAGTTAGTGAAAATTACTATTTCTTTCTCTTTAATATAAGAAGTTCAGACTTTAAAGTAAAATTAGAGAATAGGAAAACAACACGTACATGATAAGTAACACATTAGTGATCTACCTTGAAAACTCGTTCTCAAGAACTCTATTACAGTTCTTAAAGCTCTGTGAGTTTCTAGACTAAAATGTTCTTAGTCTATATGGTTTTAGATAATAGTATTTCTATTTTTATTCTAAGTGATGTTATTACTTAGTTTTATTATTGTAGTAGTGTAGAGGTGTAAATTGCAGTGAAGTTGAGCTTAAGAGTAGTAAATGCTGTTGTATTAGCAGCAACATATGCAATATTAGTGCTAGTACTGCCTGGTCTTAGTTATGGACCTATACAAGTGAGAATCGCAGATGTGCTCTCACCACTACCATACATTATGGGCTTTGAAAGTGTTGTAGGATTGACGCTCGGTACTCTAATAGCAAATATGTTCTCACCATATGGTATTTGGGATGTAGTAGTGGGGACGCTTTGTACATTTACATATACTTTAGTAAACTGGGCTCTTAGTAGGTTAGTGGGATTTAAGAGGTGGATGCTTCCAATAATAGTAGTAGTAGACTCCATAATAGTTGGTCTTTACATTGGAGTACTATTGATAAGTATTATTGCTGGTGGTGGAGACCCTATTTACCTCCTTGTGCTACTAACAGCTGAAAGCCTTATACCAATGAGTCTTGGTAGCCTCGTATTAGTACCGACAATTAGAAAATACTATAAGGTCTCCAAGTAAACCAGTCTTCTCTACGGTTAAATAAAGATGCTCTTATCAAAAATATTTCCGCTATATTTTTCAGGAGAATATACTTAGAGCTACTATAAATTAGAAATTAGATAATTGTGGTGATGTGTGTTGATCTCTGTGGAGCTTGTTGATGTGTGGGTTTATTATGGAAATAAGAGTGCTCTTAGAGGAGTTTCAGCTAAGTTTACTCCAGGTGTGCATGTTATTCTTGGAAGAAATGGTGCTGGTAAAACGACGTTGTTGAGGGCTATTGCGAGACTTGTAGAGTTCAAAGGGGAGGTTACTGTTATGGGTAAAAATGTTAAGGGTTTAAGAAGGAGAGATCTCGCGAAGCTTGTAGGGTATTGTTGGCAAAACCCCTATTACGGCTTCATAGAGGCTACTGTTAAAGATGAGATAGGAGCTATTCTAGTTTCTCTTAGAGTACCCGGTGACTGGGAGATCGTGAAATTGCTTGTCCCAGAAGAGCTCATGGAGCGAGATCCCTCTACTCTCAGTGGAGGAGAGGCTAAGCGTGTCTCCATGGCTTCTATTCTCATAGCTGATCAACCTGTGTGGCTTCTAGACGAGCCTTTCACATTTCTAGATAAAAGTGGTGTAGACTCCTTGTTGAAACTCATTGAATATGGTAGAAGTAAAGGTAAAACTATTATTGCAGCTGTACACGAAGTATTTTATGCTTCTCTACTAAAACCAGATACGTACATTGTGTTGGATCAGGGCGTAGTGTCTAGTAGTGGTGAGTGGCAAAATCTCAATGATGATATATTAGAGAGAGCAGGTATTGTACCTCGGGGTGAGATCTGTGCTTCTTTCTGTACTTCGTGAAGTATTAGATTACAAGTATAGAGCTCCACGAGCATTACTCTCAACACGATCTCTCATATTTAAACTAGCATTCTTGGTCTTCTCAGTAGTGATCTCTATTACGCAAGCTGTCATCATAGTAGTAGTCTATGTGATAGCTCTACTGTTAATACTCTTAGTTATGGGTTTATGGAGATCTACACTCTACATAGTTATCTCAATACTAGCTCTCTACGCTTCAGTAACACTCGGAGCTCTACTACTACACGGAGACGTTGTTAAAGTTACGAGGTTTACTCTCATAGCGGCTTCAACACTGCCCGTACTTGTACTCATAGCCTCTACAACAAAACCCTCAACTCTTAGGAAAATACTAGTACTCTACCTGCTCTTCATAGTTTTTAACAGCGTACTCAGAGAAATATTAGATGTAGTTACTGTGTACAGAGCTCGCGGTGTAGAGGGTTTAAAATACTGGTTACGGGTAATAGTAGCCTCAATAATACTAAGCCTTTCAAGATCAACTTCGTTGATTGACTCATTGAGATCTAGGGGTGTAGAAGTAGAGTAGGGAACTCTAGTTTCTTAAGTTTTATTCCCACAGATATTTTATGTGGTGATTAAAGCTTGTTTGAATCAGTGTTACTAGTATTTATTATTGTGCTTGTGGCTTACTACCAGTTTAAATTGAGAAGTATACGCGAGAAAATACATGTTCTCGCCATAGAGGAGGCTAAGAGGCTTTTTGATAATTGGAGAAGAAGTGAGCTTGAAATAGTTAAGAAAAGTATTGAAGAGTCTTTGAGGAGAGATTTCGAATCTCAGTTAGAGAGGTGGAAATTAGCAGAAGAGGAGAGAATTAGAGAGGACGCTGTGAAGAGAAGTCTCACTACTATTCTCGGCAAAGTTGGAGAAGAGTTAGCACCGTTAGTGTTATTCTCAAGTCTAAATATTGAGCCAAAAGATCTTAGACATCTAGGCTCTCCAGTTGACTATATAGCTTTTAAAGGACTTTCGCGCGGTATTGTAGAAGAGATCTTGTTTATAGAAGTAAAGACTAGCGAGTCTTCGAGGCTTTCTGATATTGAGAGAGAAGTTAAGAGGGCTATTGAAGAGAAAAGAGTAAAATATGCTATAATAAACATTAGAGAAGAGCTTGAAAAACTACTTAGAAAGCAATTACAGCTTTGAGAGCTAATTACTCTCTTACTATTCTTCTTTTAATTTTAATAGCTCTAATAGTTTCTTCACGCCTCATTTCGTCGAATTTCATTGTGAGATATCTTATTGTTCTCTCAAGTCTCGGTATATATACTTTCTCTAGCATATTCACTATTCTCCTTAATCTCCTAATCTCAGCACCAAGGTTTACTAGGGCCTTCTCGTACTCGGCAATTCTGGTTAAAAGTTCAAGTATCTCTCTCCTAGTTAATTGTAATTCTGCGAGTTCTAGTGGTAGATGTGGTTGTGGTGTTGGTATATCAAGAATATTATATGAGTAGCTCCACACACCCATAATGTTCTTGTAGTTTACTTGTAGCTTAACTGTAGTCGGCACGGTTGAGGAATATGCTTCTACCGCTTCAAAGCCGTGTAGATAGAGTGCTGTATAGTAGCTAGTGTAAGCCTTCAATAACAGCTCGTTAAGTCTTTTCCTAGCCTCAACTACGGATTTTAGTGTCTCCCTGAAGACTTCTAGTAAGTAGATCTCTCTGTCTCTCAGTAAACTGTGAAATCGCCGAGCAAGTGCTAGTCTTCTTCTAAGTCTTAACAACTCTATTCTAGTTGGTCTAGGGATCTTAATGGTTTCTGTACTCATTTCTGGGACCTGTATTTGGGATGATACTTCTTAATGAGCTCTTCTCTAATAGCAAGCTCTTCTTCGGGTAGTATACTAAAGAGATCCCAGGCTAAGTCCAATGTCTCTTCAATAGTCCTCCTCTCGTATTCACCCTGATTTATAAATTTAGTCTCAAAGGCATCTGCAAACTCTAAGTATTTCTTATCTCTCTCAGTTAGAGATTCTGTACCCACAATAGCTATTATTTCTCTTAATCTCTGTCCATCAGCATAAGCTCTATATAGTTGTCCAAATACTGGGTGATGATCTTCTCTAGTCTTGCCTGGGCCAATACCCTCTTTCATCATTCTTGAGAGCGAGAGGAAGACGTCTACTGGTGGGAATATTCCCTTACGCCAGAGGTCTCTGGATAATACTATTTGACCCTCTGTAATGTAACCTGTAAGGTCTGGTATTGGGTGTGTTATGTCATCATCAGGCATTGTGAGTATTGGCATTATTGTAACACTACCTTTCTTACCGTAAACCCTGCCAGCTCTCTCATACATTGTAGCGAGGTCTGTATACATGTAGCCTGGATAACCTCTCCTACCCGGAACCTCTTCTCTAGCAGCAGAGATCTCTCTGAGGCTCTCACAGTAGTTAGTCATGTCTGTGAGAATTGTAAGGACGTGCATATTGTGTTTCCACGCTAAGTGTTCAGCTAGAGTTAGAGCTGTTCTCGGCAAGGCGAGTTTCTCCACAGTAGGCGCTGAGGCTGGCGCTATAAAAGCAGCTGTTCTATCAATAGCCCCCATTCTCCTTAACTCATTGAGGAAATACATAGCCTCTTCAAATGTAACACCAATAGCTCCAAAAACGACAGCAAAACTCTCTTCTCTACCCTTAACTCTAGCCTGTCTCACAATCTGCATAGCGATCTTATTGTGTGGTAACCCGCTACCAGAGAATATCGGGAGCTTTTGTCCACGCACAAGTGTGAGCATTCCATCTATAACAGAAATACCTGTTTCAATGAATTCGGAAGGTGGTTCTCGAAGTGCCGGGTTTAATGGCTCGCCATGGATATCAACATAGTCTTCTGGTATTACTGGGGGTCCACCATCTATAGGTTGTGCTAATCCGTTAAAAATTCTTCCCAACATGTCAACTGACATTGGAAGTCTGAGTCTTTCACCCCGTAATTTCACGGCAGTCTTTCCAGGTGTAATACCAAGAGAAGACCCAAAGATCTGTATTACAGCTACCTCTTGTGATACATCTACAACCTGTCCAAGCCTCACATCTCCGTCAACATCTAATTCTACAAGCTCACCATAACGCGCTCCAGGTAGTGTTTTTACAAAGACTAGTGAACCTCTGGCGCCGTAAACTTGCCTAGTAATTCTAGTATATAATTTAACTTCCACTACTCTCACCTATAATACTCTCAACTTCTTTCTTAAATGATTCTTTAAACTCCTCGTAGAGCTTCTTTGCCTCTTCAAGCGCATAGAGCCTAAGTCTGTATATTATATAGGGCGACTTTAACTCCCTGATCTTAAATACAGGGACTCCGCTTTTTACTAGTTTAAGGCTTGTATTGTAGAACTCTATAATAGCATTCATTATTAGTAAGCCTTTTTCAAGTGATGAGTATGCATCATTGGGATCGTATTCATTTTGCTGGAGAAACGCCTCTCTGATCATTCTTGCAGCTTCTAGTAATAACTTATCTTCTTCTGGTAAAGCCTCAGGACCTACAAGTCTCACAATATCTAATAGCTCAGATTCTCTCTGTAGTATTTTAAGAAAGAGATTCCTATATTCAAACCACTTACCACCAGAGATCTCATCTAAATACTCTCTTACGAAATCTACGTAGAGACTATAGCTCATAAGCCAGCTTATAGCGGGGAAGTGTCTTCTAGTTGCTAATTCATAGTCTAGTGCGTAGAGTGCCTGAATATACCTCAAAGTATTCCTCACAACGGGCTCGCTGAAATCTCCACCTGGAGGTGATATAGCGCCAAAAATAGTCACACTCCCAGTTCTCTCTGGCGATCCCAGCGCTACTACTCTACCAGCTCTCTCATAGAACTCTGCTAGTCTACTAGCAAGATATGCTGGGAACCCCTCTTCACCAGGCATTTCCTCCATTCTACCACTAATTTCTCTCATAGCCTCAGCCCACCTGCTCGTAGAATCAGCTACTACTAAGACATCGTAGCCCATATCTCTAAAGTACTCTGCTATAGTAACTCCCAGCAAGACGCTAGTCTCTCTAGCAGCTACAGGCATGTTACTCGTATTAGCTATAAAGACAGATCTCTCCATCATAGGCCTACCGCGTCTCACATCAAAAAGCTCTCTAAAGCTCTTAAGAGCATCAGACATCTCATTACCTCGCTCACCACAACCAACAAATATAGCTATATCTGCATGACTCCACTTCGTTAAAGACTGTAACATAACAGTTTTACCGGTACCAAAGCC